>NPIE01015407.1_pt1 | contig 29209 bp, 25 predicted proteins | sample 8637661 | NCBI WGS metagenome assembly NPIE01 (sample SAMN07420842, study PRJNA396082) | bioreactor metagenome | isolation source: sample BA12 brine-fed electro-methanogenic bioreactor BA | place: Japan: Kochi | collected 2016-12-09 | reverse complement strand
CGCTCAACCGAGTTGCTCACATTCCGCCCGAAGCGGGTCGTTTCACGCACATGTTCGGCAAGGTCCTTCCTGAATTCCCTGTCCAGGTAGTTTACCGGAAACAGTTCGCTATTCACCCCGCGGTGATCCTTTCCGGATATCCTCACGTGTGTGATCGAGTACCCGAAGGAGGGGTCGGTTCCGCCGTAAAGAAGCGGGGCAAGGACCATCACGTACTCAGGCTTCTCGTCGGTAAAGACCGTCAGCTGCCGCTTCTCCTCCGACATCCTCTGAAGCCTGACCACCTCATCGCCAAGTTCCGCAAAGCGGTAGAGGATCTGATTCGGTGGTATTGGAACGTTCTCCCGGTACCAGAGGGCCATCTTCTTCTGATATTCGGTCATCTGGCCCTTTCGTCTAAGTTGTGAATAGTTAAAGAAATAAAGGTACTGAGATATCTTTCCCACCAGGATGTTGCTGTTGTTCGGCAGATACTGGCTTCCGTTGAAGCTCTCGAAACCGTCGGCAGCGAGGTCCTCCCGCAGGCGCAGCATCAGGTTCAGGAGAGCGGTAACGCCGATGGCCTGGCGGGAGAGCCTCCCGAGCTTGTTTTCGACGGTTTTGGGAGAGCAAATAAATGCGCGGCCCATCGCCCTGACGCTCATGCAGCTGGTAGACATGAGGATGAGCCGTGAGTAATCGAGGTGTTTTTTTTCCCAGTAATCGACACTGAAGGTTCTGGTTGAGAAACCGCATCCGCAGTGCTTGCAGCGGAACATCTGAATCGACTGACCGTTTTTGAGGTGCCTGAATCCGCATTTGAAATACCACTTCCTGTTTCGGCCCTTCGGTTTCGGGGCGGTTTTGATGGTGGCCGGATCGTGGCAGTTGCAGAGGCTGTTGGGGCAGAAGGGTGGATTGAACAGCTCGTTTCGTGTCATCGCAGGTCTCCTTTGGTATCTTAAGATTGGTCTTGCAACTAGATACTGCAGAAATGTCCTGGATGATTTAATAAGTGGGGAAAAGTGCGCGAAACCTAGTTTCTTGGGGACAGTAGATAAAAAACTAATATGGCACCCCAGAAACGCCGAAATACTCAGTATGAAGAGTCGACCTTTCTCTCCACCGCTTCAGCTCACAAACAAAGGTGAGCTGTCTCTTTTTTTTACCGGAGTAGGCAGCGCATTCACGAAAATGAACTACCAGACCAACCTCCTGATTGTGAAGGGATCTGATCATCTTATGGTCGACTGCGGATCCAGAACCGGCCATGCCTTTACCGAGCTTGGACTTAACATTGCAGATATCAGCACCTTTCTTATAAGCCATTCACACGCGGATCATATCGGCGGAATGGAGGAGGCTCTACTTACCGCCCGTTACTTCAAAAAGAAAAAACTTGATCTTATTCTGCCGGTTCCTTATCGGCGGATTCTCTGGAACTACAGTTTGAAAGGCGGAGTTGCATTTAACGAGGTACGGGACGGAAAGGAACTTCGTTTCTCCGATGTCGCCAGACTCCTGACACCCAAACCCTTTAAGGGCTTTGGCAGAGATGCATACCACTATCTCCATGGGTCAATAGATCTGAAGCTTATTCGTACCATGCATATTCCGGAAAATGCGGAGGGCTGGAAAGACAGTTTCTGGAGCACCGCTCTCCTTATCGACGACCGGGTCTTTTTCACGGGAGATACCCGCTTCGATCCGGATCTGATTGAAAGTGTAGAATCCTTCTGTGCTCCTGAGCTTGTTATCCACGACTGTCAGTTCTTCACCGGTGGAGTACATGCGGGTTTCGAGGAAATTAAAAATCTCCCCGAAGAAATCAGAAAAAAAACACTCCTGGTTCACTATGGCGATAACTGGAAGAAATTCGGTTCAGAGGTAAAAAAAGCAGGTTTCGCAGGACTTGCCCGGCAATGGGTTCATTACGATTTTCCTTCCGTCAGCCGATAATCCCCTGAATAATCATCTCCACAGCATGCTCTTCGGATACGCCACGGCTCATGAGGGTCTGCAGCTGCTTTGAATCCACCGAACCTATTGCGGCTTCATGGGTTACATGGGCCTTCGGATGTTCCACCTTGACAACGGGAACGGCCATGGCGCTTGCACGATCCTGAACAATCTCGTTACAGTCCACATGTCCCGTAGCATATGCTCCGGAGGCACGCAGGTCGTTGTATACCTCTGCGGCGGCATCTTCGCGAACCGCTATGTGGCTGATCAGCACTCCCTTGGAGTGTTCTCCTGTCAGGCGTCCGGCTTCACGGATTTTAATTCTGTCGTCTCCCCTTCCGCTGATCCGGGAGATAATCTCCATGGTGGCATGGGCCGCACAATCCACCTCGTAATCTATATCTATGGAACCGACTCTTCCTTTTATCAGCTCAAATTCGGTAGAAAATCGCGCTCCCTCTCCGACACTTACCCTTGCACGGGGAACCACGTTTATTCCCCCTTCCGGGCTGTGAACGTGCCTCTCAAAATAACGGTAATGAGCGTTCTTCTCCAGGACAATATTGGCATCCATAAGGTGAGTCACCTTCATGGCGTTGGGGAAGGAGCAGTGGGCGATCAGTTCGGCTCTTGCACCTTCCTCAAAATGGACCTCCATGTTTATCTTCTGAAGGCCCTCTTCGGGAAGCACCCCGAAACAGAGGTATACGGGCTTCTCGATTTCAACACCCTCTGCAAGACGGATTTTTACCGAAATACCGTCGGAAAGCTCTTCCGCCTCAACGGCGAGTCCCGGAACCGTATGGCTGCCCAGCACCTTATTTCCATGGATTTCCACATGGGCGGTATCCTCGCCGAAATTGTGCGTATGCATGTTGATGGAAGCGAGAAGCCGCTGCAGAGCGTCCTCTTTTGCAATGGTGTTCATGCCGATACCTCTCCCTCATCAGGATTGTTCTTGTGGGAACAGGGAACACAGTGCCCGGCAAAGTAGCCGCTCATTTTATCTACCGTTCCCTTGTCCACTACCCTGCCATTGCAGAGGAGAAAGGCGTGATCGGCCCGCTTAAGCACCTCTGCGGAATGGGTTATAAGGATAACCGTGGTTCCCCAGGACTTTAGTCTTTCCAGCACGTCAAAAATATAGTTGACCGCCTCAATATCCACTCCCGAGTCGGGTTCATCCATCAGGACCACATCGGGTTTCATTGCAACGATGGAAGCCAGTTCAATCCGCTTGCGCTCTCCTCCGCTGAGGGTCTTGTCCACGTACCTCTTCAGGTAACGCTCCGGTTCAAGCCCAACCAGGGAAAGCATTTCCCCCGGGTCAACCTTGACTCCTTTTGCCTCGGAGGCGCTTCGTATGAAGGCATCGACACCGATGCCCTGAAAACGTGCAGGTTCCTGCCAGGCAAGGGTTATTCCCCTTCGTGCCCGCTTGTCAATTCCCAGGTCAACGATGGATTCACCCCGATGGAAGATTGTTCCCGTATGCTCGCGATAATCGGGCAGCCCCATTATGGTATGAGCAAGAGAGCTTTTCCCCGCTCCGTTCGGTCCTACAACGGCATGGATGTGGCCTTCCCGGAAATCCATATTGACCGAATCGAGAATCGTATGCTCTTCAAAGGTCAGACCGACATTTTCCAGCCGGATTACCGTCCCTGATTCATTCTTTTTCATCTATTTCTCCGTTCCGAAGCATTTCAATATAATAACGTGGTTCCATTCTCTCCCGGCTGATACCGAGGATATCGAAAACGCCCATCAGCTTTTCTACCGTATACTCCCTCTTAACTTCTTCCCCTTCATCGGGAACAAGGATCTCAATCTCTATAAACCAGCCAAGTCCGCGCACATTGCACAGCTCGATAAGGGCCCCGGAAAAGTGATAGGAACGGCCGCGCTTTTCCTTTTCAATATAACTGCGGTATCCCAGGGATAAAAGGAGATCCGTAAAGGAAGCGGCTGGTTCGACGGTAAACTCGGTCTCCCGGTTCACCTCAACATTGCCTGAAAAGGATTTTACCTTTTTAGTTACAATCGCTCTATCGTCATTATCTCTGCCGGTATAGCGTAGACGGATAAGCATGTCAGTGTCGGCTTTTTCATGTGTAAAATCCGCACCATCCGGAGCGTAGTAGATGTCGCGTTTATGAAACTCTTCGCCTAAACGGCCCTGCTGATCCAGCAGGACGGTCAGTCGCTCAAGCTCTTCCCCATTCTCTATCCGAACCTTGGCTTCAATTTCAAAGGACATCAGACCCTTTTCCTACTCTTTCCAGGGGAAAATCATCCCTTTTATGGTTCTCGTACCAACCAGTTCCTGATCCTCAATCAGGAGGGCATCCCATGGAATTTTTTTCCTGTCTGCATCAGGGTGCTCTTCCAGGTAATCGTATTTAAGCAGCAGAAGCCGCAGTGCTCCCTGACGTGCCATAACAATCGAACTGATGCCCGGCATGAGCAGGGCAGTAAGAATACTGAGCATGAAGGTAAAACCGGAATGGAGAGCAAGAAAAAGGGTAAAGCCAGGATTATCAAAGAGCAGAAGAAAACATTTCTTCAGCATGGTTTTCATATTTCCGGGAAGCTGAACAAGAAGGGGAAAAAACCACTGCCCTGCCAGCCACCAGGCTATGGAAACCCAGAATATGAGACTGAGAGCCGCAAGACCGACAATCCCGCCCATCTGATAGTAAAAGGGAACGACCAGGGTAAGCAGAAGAATGTGTACCGCGTTTATCAGACCGAAATAGAGGGAATACGGAAAGGCTCTTCGAATGCCTTCAAAGAGTTCCCGCAGATCCGGGCGCTCATAGTCCGCCATCTTCCCTGTCAGGCAGGCGACCCCGCCATTATAGATTCCAAACAGCACAGCCGCAATAAAAGCTGAAACCAGAACCGCCTGCCACCGTTCACCGAAGATAATCGGAACGTAGGCTCCGACGGCCATTATCGCAAGAACGCCAAGATTAAGGACGATAAGGGAAAGCAGATGGTCCCATCCGTCGAAAAATGCCTTTTTAATGAAAAAACCTGTCATAGCTTCCTATCCTACTCCCTTCGAAGTCTTCCTTCAATACGTATCCTCATTACTATACCGCCCTTTCCCGGAACTTTATGAAGGGATATGCCGCAGCGGGAACAGCTGCCAGCATCAGCATGGCAGGTCCTATCCCAAGACGATCTGCAGCCAGCCCGAAAAGCGGAGCAAAAACCGCAATCAGGATGGTTTTGAGCTGACTCTCACCGGAAAGTCCCGTCGCCATGACAGAACCTTTTATCCGGTCACTCAGGACCCCGAGTGTTGCAGGTCGCCGGAGATTTTCAAGCAAGTAGAAAATGATGAAGGCAAGTACGGCGGCAATCCTTATATCCAGAAGCATGAAGCCGCCTACAGCTATTACAGAAAGAACTCCCGAAAGATAGGTAATGTTGAGACCGGAGACGCTGCTCCTGAAAATCGCATGAAAACGTCCGGACCTGCTGCTCGCTGCACTGGTCAGGAGGTAGAGGATCGAATATACCATGCCGGAAACGATAGCTACCCGCTGGTTCCCTTCAAGAGAAACAAAAAACGGCATGGAGAGGGCAAGAGTTTTCAGAATCGGCTGGACGTAATCCTTCACGGTTTTAAAGGTGGCGTCAAAGAGGCTGGAATTGACAAGAGCGACCCGCACCGGCCGGTCGCGGAACATGGAGAGAAAATCTGTAAGGGTCCTCTTCATTATTTCAAGTCTGCTTCCTCTATCCCGCTTGTCGCAATCATCCTCGTCGCAAGAAAAATCGAGTTCCTTCGGGTAGCTCATGATAAGCACCATATTGAAGAGATACGGAATGATGCTCCAGAGAAACACCGAGCGGTAGCTTCCGGAAAAAAAGACCAGAGCCGCAGCTACCAGTGCCGAAAGTGCCGAACCCTTCTGTGCCCATGCTCTTGTGTGGCCGTAGTAATGGACCTTCTGATCGGTCATTCCGTTGCGCTTCAGGTATTCCATAATCATGGCTTTATGGGTCCCCGAGCGGAAACTCTCCCCGAATGCGAAGGCGACCATGGCTATCGCGTAAAAATGAAAATCGGGAAGAAAATAAAAAATGGCAAAACTGATGATGTAGCTGATGAAGGAAAAGATCATTGAGCTTCTTCTGCCCAGGGTATCGGCAATAACGCCGGTCGGAATTTCGGTGATATTGGTGGCCAGCTCACGGACGGAATAGAGCACTCCTATCTGGAAAAAGCTTATCCCCATCTCACGAAAAAACAGCACCAGAAAAGGATCGAAAAACTGCAGGTTTTTCAGAAAACCATAAAAGGAAAACTTCCAGTACTGAAGGTCTTTTGTTATTTCCGTCACGAACACCCCTCCTCACTCTAAAGGTACATTCATTATGCAACTGCCGGCCAGGATGCTCCTGAAACCAGCCCCCGCCAATATATATCTTCTTCCCGGTCTGGTACAGAAGCGGAGGAAAAAAAAGACCTTGCGGTCCGAAGGGACCGGCAAGGCCGTAAAGGTGCTGTGTGCAGATCCCTGTCAATCCCAGTACTTTTTTATCCTCTCACGAAGCTGAAGGCGGTAGGCGTCCCAGTCGCTTATGGGAGTCCGTGCTACACCTTCTTCAACTGCCTTTTTTGCGACCGCCACCGCTTCCCACTCGATAACCCGCGGGTCGAAGGGCTTGGGTACAATATAGGTACGACCGAAACTGAAATCGACATTGTCATACGCTTTTTTGACCACATCGGGTACCGGCTCCTTTGCCAGGTCGGCAAGCGCATGGGCGGCTGCAATTTTCATTCCTTCGGTGATATTGGTGGCCCGGACATCCAGAGCTCCCCGGAAAATGAAGGGAAAGCCGAGGACGTTGTTTATCTGGTTCGGATAGTCGCTTCTTCCCGTAGCCATGATTACATCCGAACGGGTGGCAAGGGCAATATCGTAACTTATTTCGGGATCGGGGTTTGCCATCGCAAAGACAATGGGATCCCTGTTCATGGACTTGAGCATTTCCGGGCTTACCGCATCCTTTACCGATACACCGATAAATGCATCGGCACCCTTCATTGCCTCTTCAAGGGAACGCAGTCCGGTATCCCTTGCGAATTCCTCTTTTTCCGGATTAAGACTGCCGGGGCGGCCCGTATAGATTACTCCCTTGCTGTCGCACATGATAAGGTTCTCTTTCTTTACCCCCAGGGCTACAAAGAGTCGTGCGCAGGAGATGCCGGCCGCACCGGCTCCGTTAAAAACAACCTGTATTTCTTCAATCTTCTTGCCGTTTATGACAAGGGCATTGAGAAGGCCGGCGGCGCTGATAATAGCCGTTCCATGCTGGTCGTCATGAAAAATAGGGATGCTGGTAATTTTCTTGAGCTCGTTCTCGATACGGAAGCATTCGGGAGCCTTGATGTCCTCCAGATTGATTCCGCCAAAGGTCGGCTCCATCAACTTAACCATCTCGATAATCTTATCGGGGTCTTCGGTATCCAGTTCGATATCGAACACATCAACATCTGCAAAGCGTTTAAAAAGAACCCCCTTCCCTTCCATGACCGGCTTGCTTGCCAGGGCTCCCTGATTTCCAAGTCCCAGAATGGCAGTTCCGTTGGATACGACCGCAACCAGATTTCCGCGGCTGGTGTACTTGTAGACATCATCCGGATTGTGCGCAATTTCCATTACCGGTTTTGCGACTCCCGGCGTATAGGCAAGGGAAAGATCAGCGGCGGTCTGGCAGGGTTTGGTGGCTACCACTTCCACTTTGCCCGGTCTGCCTTCGGAATGGTACTTCAGTGCTTTTTCTTTTAAGTCCATCTATGCATCTCCTGTAAGAAATTATGCTCTTCTTTTCTGCGTTCTCTTTCAGTTCCTTATTTATTTCTCAAAATCAAAGCTGTAGGAAAGCTTGTACCTGTCCCGAACTTCTATTATGGCCTGCTGGAGCTTCTTATCAACTTTTGCGCCCTTGTCTTTCCGGAACAGCCATGCTTCGTACTCTTTTTCGCCAGCCGTATAAATCCTTTCCTGCCCCGGCATTTTATCGGAATTTCGCAGCTTGCGCATGATGTCGCCTGCAATCCTTCTGAAAATATCCTGCCCCAGAAATGCATTAATATCAATTGCTATAAAGAAGTGACCCAGCGGATAGGGGATTTTGTTTCCGTCCTTGTCATATCCCAGAAGGTCCTTAAGATACTTACCATCCTGCAGGGCCGCCGAAAGCACCTCCACAACCGCCGCATAGCCGTAACCTTTGTATCCTCCCGTATCATCGCCGATGCCGCCAAGGGGAGCCAGAGCCGCGGTTCCGGCAATCAGATCTTTCAGGACCTGAGTCGAATCGGTTTTGGTCTTTCCGTCTTTACCGATTACCCAGCCTTCCGGCAGATCTTTCCCGAGCCGGGAATAAGATTCGATCTTTCCTCTCTGGGTTACGGAAGTAGCACAGTCCAGCACAAAGGGGAACTCCTCGTCGGTGGGAAAACCTATGGTCAGAGGATTGGTACCTAGCATGTTTTCCACCCCGAAGGTGGGGGCTATGGAAGGACGAGCATTGGTTCCGGTAATTCCTATCATCCCCTGTTCAATGGCCATCAGTGCATAGTAGCCGGCAATTCCATAATGAGTCGTGTTACGCACCGCCACCATGCCGAGTCCGTTTTTCTTTGCCTTATCGATCGCCATCTGCATCGATTTTTTTCCTATAACCATTCCCATCCCGTTATGTCCGTCTATTACGGCGGTGGTCGGACCTTCCTTTACAATTTCAAATTCCGTCTTCGTATTGAGAATACCGTCATTTATCCGGTCTATGTAGATTGCCTTGAACCTTCCGATGCCGTGCGAATCTATCCCCCGTTTGTCCGAGGTAATCAGAACCTCCGCGCAGACCTTTGAGTCCTCTTCGGGAATGCCGATCGCCTTGAACGCATCGGTCATAAAGCGTTCCAGAAGATCAAAATCAACCCATACAAAATCTTCAGCCATATCCATTTCCTCCTTAATTACTTTCCACTTGAAACAAATATTCTCATGTTCTCTTTTGTTTGTCAATGCATGTTATATTTCTTTAATGTTTGTTTAATATCTACTCCGTTGGTGCTGTGATCGAATTGACAAGGGTGAACGCACATTTTAGAATACCAGCCATGAAAGGATCCCAAGCGAACCAGATATACGACCTGGCCATAATCGGAGCCGGTGTTTCCGGAGCGGCAATTGCCCGCAGGATGTCCATGTACAAGCTTAAGACCGCCCTGATCGAAAAGGAAGCCGATGTCTCCTTCGGTACATCCAAGGCGAACTCGGGAATTATCCATGGAGGCTTCCATCACTCCACGGAGCTCCTGAAATCAAAACTTGAGCTTCAGGGCAATCTCATGTTCGATCAGCTCCAGCGGGAGCTTCACTTCCCCTTCACCAGGTGCGGTATCCTTGTTGCCGCCATGAACTATGAAGAGATGGAAACGGTTCAGTATCTCTACGAACGGGGCAGGAAAAACGGAGCCATCGGGATTGAACTCTGTTCCAGGGAACGGATTCTCGATCTCGAGCCCAAGCTCACCGGTGATGTGGTCGGAGGACTCTATGCTCCCGGAGGCGGGATAATCGAACCCTACCGTTTTGTGTTCGCCCTGGTTGAATCCGCCCAAAAGAACGGTGTCACCGTGATTACCGACTTTGAGCTTAGCGGAGCTGAATGGGATGAGGAACTTTTCCATCTCCGCTCGAGCGACGGCAGAAGCCTGGATGCGCGTTATGTTGTAAATGCCGCCGGTCTTTTTGCGGACAGGGTTTCTGCCATTTTCGGGGCCGAGGAGTTCACCATTACCCCCCGTAAAGGTGAATACTACCTCCTTGACCGGATGACCAGAGCCTGCCCGGACCGGGTGCTTTTTCCGGTTCCAAGCAAGATATCCAAGGGTGTACTGGTTATTCCCACCGTTGAAGGGACAGTTCTGCTTGGTCCGACCGCCGAAGAGGAAGAGGACAAAGAGGACCTTTCCACCTCCAGCTCAAAACTTAAATCCATTTTCGACTCCGCCCGCAAGATGATCCCCAAGGTCTCAACGGGCGATGTAATCACCGCTTTCTCGGGCCTCCGTCCGGCCATGGCAAGCGGTGATTTTTATATAGAAGCGAGCAAAAAAAGGGCCCGCTTCATCCAGGTTGCGGGAATTCAGTCCCCGGGTCTGACCGCGGCGCCCGCCATCGGAGAGTATGTTAAGGAGATTCTTAAAAACGAAGGCCTGGTACTTCAGGAACAGAGCAACTATGATCCCACGGTGCCGCGTGTTCCCAGAATACGGAATAAAGACGCCCACGATATCGATGAACTGATAAAAACCAATCCCGCCTACGGAAATATCGTCTGCCGCTGTGAAAACATTTCCGAAGCTGAGATCGTCGAAGCCATCCGACTTGGACATGACACTCTGGACGGCATCAAGTTTTTTACCCGTTCGGGTATGGGACGCTGCCAGGGCGGCTTCTGCACGGGAAGGATAATAGAGATCATTATGCGGGAAACCGGTAAAAACTTTAACGAGATAAGCAAGCGTGGTAAAAACAGTACGCTCCTGCGGAGAAGCTTATGATAAGCGAACAGGTAGATACTCTTGTAATTGGTGGAGGGGCCGCCGGCATGTCTGCGGCGGCGACGGTTTCGGCGGCGGGTTTTTCCACCGCCCTTGTGGAACGGGATGACGAACCCGGCGGTGTGCTTCTCCAGTGCATTCACAACGGCTTTGGTCTTCATGAGTTCAAGGAAGAGCTGACGGGCCCCGAATATGCCGAACGCTGGGTTGAGATTATCCGGAAATCGGATGTTAAGCTCTACTGCGGTACGACCCTTATGGAAATTACCGTTCTCGATGACGGCAGAAAACAGTGCTACGGCTACTCTTCCGCCTTCGGCGTGGTAAAATTCATCGCCCGGAGCGTCGTACTTGCCATGGGCTGCCGTGAGCGGAACCGGGGCAACATCATGATTCCGGGTACCAGGCCGGCGGGAGTCTATACCGCGGGTCTTGCCCAGCGCATGGTCAACATGAACGGCTATATTCCCGGGGATGATGTGGTAATTGTCGGTTCCGGCGATATCGGGCTTATCATGGCCCGCCGGATGCAGTGGGTCGGCAGCAGGGTACATGGCGTAGTCGAAATACAGCCCTACCCGTCGGGCCTTACCCGGAACATTTCGCAGTGCCTGAACGATTTTAAAATTCCCCTCTATCTCAGCCATGTGGTTTCGAAAATCCACGGGAAAGACCGGATAGAGGCTGTGGATATTACCCCGCTGAGCAGCGGGGTCCCCGATCACACAAAGACGTTCCGGATCAAGTGCGATACCCTCCTGCTCTCCGTCGGTCTTCTGCCGGAAAACGAACTGTCCAAACAGGTCGGAATCGAGCTTAATCCCCTGACCAACGGTCCCGTTGTGGACAGCATGCTTATGACCTCGGTGGATGGAATCTTTTCGGCCGGAAATGTCCTTCATGTTCATGACCTGGTCGATTTTGTCAGCGCGGAAGCGCGTCTGGCCGGCACAAAGGTTATCGACTATCTGAAAGGAATACGCCCCGAACGGGAACTGACGGTAAAGCCCGGAGCGAATATCCGCTATGTTAATCCCACCCGTCTGAATCCCGATGTCGAAAGCGATATCTACATGCGTCCTCTTATCGTCTCCAACAATGCCCGGATCAGGATCCTGGTCAACGGAGAGGAAGTGAAACAGCAGAAGATGACCCATACCCAGCCCAGCGAGATGATAAAAATACGAATTGCCCCGAAGCTTTTCAGGGATATCGATATTACACGTGATTCCAGAATGGAGGTAACACTACAGGATGAACTCTGAAACCGCCGAAAGAGAGATGGTCTGCATAGTATGCCCCGTGGGCTGCCACCTCCGGATAAAGCTCGGGGGAGAATCCCCCTCGGTAAGCGGGAACCGCTGTCCCCGGGGCGAAGAGTACGCCCTTGAAGAACTGCTGGCTCCTAAACGGGTCGTGACCGCCACCTGCGCCATCAGGGACCGGGAGCATCTCCGCCTGCCGGTAAAGACCGACGCCCCGCTCCCCTTCGAAAAGATAGATGAGCTTCTCAAAGAGGTCTATGCCCTTTCGGTGAAGCCGCCCGTAAAAAGAGGCGATGTTCTCATAAAGGATTTCAGGGGAACAGGAGTGCAGCTGGTCGCGTCACGTTCGATCGTATAACAGACAGCTTTATGCAGCTTTAGATAAACAGACTATCCGGCCGTCTCTTCTGCAATTATCACCCGGATACCGTGGTGCTCAAGTTCTTCCCGAAACGAGGATTCGATCAGTCTGTCGGTAACCAGTATATCGATCTTCTCAATTGGAGCGGTCACATAGTTTGAAACAACACCCATCTTGGAATGGTCCGCCACAACGATAACAGGCCCCTGGGTACGCTCAATCATAAGCGTTGCAATTTCAGCCTCCTGGTGAATGGGAGTGGTCAGACCGTAGGCGATGCTTATTCCATCTATGCCGATAATCGCCTTGCTTCCGCAGACGCTGTTGAGAACGCAGTGCGCAAAACCGCCCACCAGCGAGTTTGACTGCCGGCGGAAGTGCCCCCCCGTAAGAACCAGCTCGATACCGGGATCCTGAACTTCCAGGGCGGCGCCGGCGTTGCTGGTAACTACGCGCACGCTCTTCCCCGAGAGATGACGCAGCACCTGAGAAACCGTCGATCCCGTGTTAATAAGGAGCGTATCGCCCTCTTCCACCAGGAGGTTGACAGCCCTGCCTATAAGCTCTTTCGCCTCGCGGTTTAGCAGATCCTTCTCGACATAAGCTGGTTCGATCCGTATGCGGTTTCGAAGGATCGCTCCACCGTGGGTCCGGTCGAGGACGCCCTGCTTTTCGAGCACATCCAGATCGCGCCGTATCGTAAGTTCGGTTACTCCGAACATGCTGCTCAGCTTTGCAACCTTGACTATGCCCTGTTCCTGAACCAGTTTCTCGATTCGGGACTGCCGATCTGCGGGGATAAAGGATTCACTCATCACATGCTCCATAAAAAACAGAGTATGCTATTGTACGCAGCGGTACAAGCCGGTGTCAATAAAGAATGATCAGATTTGTTCATTGGATAATTACATAACGTTCATGAATGAAGCATGGCAGTTTATAAAATATGCATTGCAGATGAATAAAATAAATATAGTGGCGAAGGGATTTGAACCCCTGACCGAACGGATATGAGCCGTTTGCTCTACCAACTGAGCTACGCCACCTTGCCTGACGTCGCACACTATACCAACGCCCCTTTTTTATGTCAATATCCAGCCGACTATTTCCATTTTTTCCTTATGCGGAAAGGAGCGGCGTATGATACACAAGCATGAACTGACCGTCCAGAGCTACGAGTGCGATATGCACCGGCATGTAAACAACGCGGTCTATTTGAACTATCTTGAAGCTGCACGGATGCAGTTTCTCAGGGATGTCAATTTCGACTATCACAATTTCCTGAAGGAGGGCTATGCCCTCTTTGTCGCAAACATCAATATCAGCTACCGTTCTCCGGCATTCTACGGAGACCGCCTCAAGGTGGTAACGACTACGGTAAAACGTAAAAAACTTTCGGGGATGTTTCTGCAGGAAGTGATGCGCGACCAGGAGCTTCTTGCACGCGCTGAGGTAACCTGGGCATGTGTCGATGCATCAGGAAGGCCGGTTCCCCTTCCCGACCGGTTCGACGGGCCCTGGCTGGATCCCGAACCGGTGAATATCTCGGGCTGATTCATCCGGGCTGTCAGATAAGCTTTGCTGCCCGGCCCCGGGCGGTCAGTTTTGCATTCCAGTAGCTTCTGTTGAGAAAATCCTGCCTGTCCGCAGGCACCTCTATCCTGCTGCTGATTCCCTGTACATACCTCAGGGCCTTCGAAAGCTGGGTAAGCCGGTCCAGCCCTTCCGGCGATCCGGCGCTGTTTTCGGGAAGAGCGAGGGTCTGAAAAAAGAGATAGAGGTGACTGAAGGGATCATTATCAGCCAGCTTCTCTTCACGGGTTATACGGGCAAGCTCCTCCTGCCCCTCTTCGCTCCTTCCGTTTCTTGAAAGGATAAGGCCGCGCCAGGCCCTTATCAGCTGAAAAAGAGAGCCGTGGCTTCCGGGAAGGGCAAAAGCAAGATCTTCTATACAGGCGAAGCCGGATTCCCAGCAATAGGGAACGGGTCTGGAGAATAGTTTGATCCGTTCTTTTTCCAGCCGCAGTGCACGGTCAATCGAGATAAGCGCCTGTTCATATTTCTCACTGAGAAAATGAGCTTCCGCAAGAAAAAACTGCTGCTCGGGATTATCCACCGATTTTTCCAGCCGCATTACGGCCGCTTGAATCTTTCCCTGATAGATCATGCTTCTGCAGACCCACCCTTCAACCATCTCTCCGCTGCCTTCGGAAGGATAGAGCAAGGCGATATTCCTGCAGAGAAGAAACTGCTCTTCCGCTTCGCGGTAGCGCCCGAGGGTAAAGAGGATCCTGCCGGTCAGAAAGGCGGCGAAAAGCTCCCACTGTCTTCGGCCGCTGGATGCAAGCAGGGCGGATGCCCGTTCAACCTCCCTGAGGGCGGCGCTCATGCTTCCGCCGAGGAAGTGGGCTGCGGCAAGATATACCGCAATCTCTCCGGAGTGATCGTTCTCTCCGCTTTTAAAGCCCGTCTCGGAGGCGATAAGGAAGTAATCCCGCGCTTCATCAATTCGCCCCATGGCAAGAATGATGCGTCCGAGCAGCAGGTTGGCCATCGCTTCTCCCGGCCCCTGGTTCCTCTCCTGCAGCTCAATCAGCGCGGCCTTTGCGGGATCCAGAGCTTTCCGGTAGGTATGAACGGCAAGGAGATACTCTCCCAGGGCATGGCGCCGTATGGAACGAATTTTCCAGTCCGAAGGCTCCGGCCGCTCTCCGAACCTGGCGGCTATCTCAACGGCAAGGGTATCCCGTCCCTCGCGGATGGCGGCAAGAAGGTACAGGGCATCAAGATGATCACGAAGTTCCTGCCTTTCCGGACCTAGTCTGTTTATTTTACGGCTGATTTTTTCGAAAAAAGGTGCGGCGAGACTCAAAAGGCCCACATCCAGGAGATTTCCAATTCTTTCCAGAAGCCAGCGTATGGACTGCCCCGAGGGAGCTTCCTCCTGCTGCAGGAGCGCCTCCCGGCGGTAAGCTCCCTTCAGCAGTCCCTTCTGTTCCTCCTCCAGATGCCCGATAAAAAAAGATTCCAGCGATTCCCCCTCTTCTCCGAGCTCTCTCCTGAGAAAAACTCGCAGCTGAGGAAAGACCGGTTTGAGAAGGGAAGATTCTGCTAACAGGCCGTAATCAATAAGGTCCGTGGCAATGGTCGAAAACTCTCCCCGCTCCACGGAATCAATCTTAAAAAGGCTCTGAATTTGTTCTGCGGTGTAGAGCCCCCCCGTAATGGTCGCAAGAAAGAGCAGTTTACGGTGAAGAAAGGGAAGGTCCCGGATTATCTTCCTTGTGGCGGTATTTCCCGAAAAATAACCTGCACCCCGCTCCAGAAGAAGAGCCGAGTGGTAGAGAGATACCGAAGCCTCAAGGCTCCCCTCCTCCAGATGATCCAGGAGGCTCCGGTCCACCATGCGTGAAAGTTCCTCCGTTTTCCACAGATCAAACCCGACCCGGACAATGGGCAGTCCGCTGAAATCCGCGGGCAGGCTCTCTTCCCTGCTTGTCAGAATGGCGGTGAGCCTTCCGGAATGAAGATTCTCATCAAGAAAACGGGCGATGGCACGAACCGTTTCATGACGGTACTCGCCTATTCTCTCAATGAAAAGCAAGGGAGGAAGCAGTTTTTCCTCCATCTGCCGGATGTATGCTTCCAGGTACAATCCGAAAATAATTTCAGCGTCTTCTCTTGTTACCGTTTCGGGATCCCGCTCCAGGAGGTGAGAGAGCTCCTTCCAGCAGGTCCCGGCTCCGCGGGAGAGATAATCCGCAAGATCTTCCCAGCCCCGGCGTGCTGCCGCCTCAAGCAGGGGAACACCGGCTCCTGTGTAGCTTGCTGGAGGCAGAATGGTAAGATAAGGCAGATCGTTGCCCATAAAGGCGGTCTTCCGCTTAAGGTAATCAAGGGCATGCTCTTTTCCGCTGAAGGCGGGGCCGTAGAGAAAAAGGGCTCCACGCTCCTGACCGTTCAGAATGGGTCCGAAGCGCTCCATAAGCTCTTCCATTCCGGGATGGCCGTCCATAAACGCGGAAATAGTACTCTGCTGGCCGCTGTCGGGGTTTCTCCTTCCCTTGACCGAAAAGCCATCACCATCCGGATACAGCTCCGCAAAGGGTGCGAAGATATCTGCAGCCTCTTTCCCGATCCAGAAACTGCGGTCGCTTCTGACCGCAAGAATCCGCTTCTGCAGCCACTCACCGAGCTTTTCCGGATCGATTCCGTCATCACGCTCTATGATAAGGTTATATCCGCGAAGTTTCTCGCCCCGCTCTTCAATGGCGCTCCAGGCGCGCATGGCCAGATCAAACAGCAAACCGAACTCCCGCTTTCCCGGAGACAGGCGATAGAGCAGCAGCGAGCCGAAGCGAAGGGAGCGGTCGAGCATGGATCGTTCAAACAGCTGATCAAGATACCCGGTGAGTTCTTCAATCAATTCCGGTTCTATAAGCTTTAATTGATCAATGCCATTGATTTCTACAAGCACATCTATCATTATTGCTATTGTAACGTTGTATAAGGAAATGGCAAAGCGAAAATCGATGAGATACCTTGGCTATAACAAAAAAAAGTACCGGCAGATCAGATTTTCCTTCTCCGGGAAGGTTCCGTTTGAAAAGGTGCTTACCGCCCTTAACCGTATAGACTTCAACGGATGCATCCAGAATGATGAGCAGGCAGTCTACGCGGTACTGGAACTGGTCAGCAATTCTCTGCGTGCCCACCGCGAAAAAGAGGTGCAGGAAAAGATTGTCCTCAGAATAAAAAGTGAAGAGGATCATGTCTGTTTTCGGTTGAAAGACCGCGGCGGAGGCTTCGATATCTCCGGACTCCCGTATGATATCCACAGTCCGGTAGAAGATATTAATGCGACCAGCGAAGAATTCGAAGCATACCGGGAGCAGCATAATTACCGGCGTTTCGGGATGGGTCTGCTGCTCGCCAGAAAGGTCTTCCCGGGTTTCAGACTGAGTTTTGAGGAAGAAGATGGAAAAGTTGCCGGTACCGTGGTCGATCTTTCCACAAAATCGTTCCAGCATGCACACTCTCCCGAAGCGGTGCGGGAAACGGGAGGGGTAAGCTGATTATGAGCGAGGAACAGGAACGAAGAATAGATACCCGGAACCACAGCTATGCCAAAGCCTTTATGCCCGACCACAACGCAATAGGCTATATCCGGGACATTTCCCAGAGCGGATTCAGAATTGAGGCGCTGGGCTCTCCCGGTTTTACCGAAGGTGCAGAAGTTACGGTTGTACTTATCCCCAATGAGGAAACAAAGTTCCCGCCCTTCACGGTCAGGGGCAGAGTCCAGTGGATGCACGATAATGCACCCACCTACAGCATCGGCATTGCCATCGCATGTTTCGTCAGTCCCGGCAGCAGACGGCTCTTCGGGAAGTTCCGGAAGCGCTGGTACCGCCTGGTACACTGATATCAGAGCACCACTTCCGGCGGCTTCGCCCCTCCCTCCCAGAGCCTGTCATCGCGCTCGGTGAAGGACCTTCCGTAGACAACTTCGAAAAGGTAGCGGAAGTCCTCCGGTTTTATATCCATAAACTGCAGTCCGTAGTAAACCCGGTTATCTTCATGGTACTTTCTCATGACCCTGCTGGCAATCTTCATGGGACGCCCGGCGATGGTAAGATTCAGCTGAATATCGCTGTACATGCCTATCTGGCTCGACAGTTCCGTGGAGGAATGGGTAAAAAGCAGTCCCGAAGCGCTTATGTTCATTATTTTGGGTTTGTATGATTCCACCATCTGCCTTCCGCCGGCAAAATATCCGCTCTGCTGGAGCGAATGAGCAAGAACCATAGTGAATTCGTGACACGTATCCAGTATTCCCGCATCAAGCGGAAGCCCCCTGCTTATTCCCGTGCGCAGCTTGATCATCCCTATTACATACTCGCGGTAGCGTATGGGCACATCGAGTTCCGACAATATCCCCTGCTGACCCAGATCCTGCACCCAGCTCTTTATCTCCTTCCTGCTCTTTCCGCAGAACTTCTCGGCGCTGTCATCGGAAGGCAGCTGCTCATCCACCACAATGGGGCGGCCTTCGGCCTCCTCAAGGGTCGGGAAAAACCGGGAGGTGTCGGGAATGTAAACAGCCTTCCCCGTTGTCGCAACCACATTCTCTTCGAAGCTTTCCGGTTTATGTTCCCTGAACATGATAATTTTTGTTTCTTCGGCGTGCTGTTCCATCATGCTGTTGAACTGAGAAAGGAGCTCCTGGATGGTATTGGCACTGAAAATGGAGGAGTAGATCTGATCATCATCCTGTTCAATCTCCTGAAAGAAGGCTGTCCGTGGAAAATCCAGTTCTATACGGCTGCTTTCCAGATCGAAGGAGAGATGCACATCCTGCTCAGGCGGAGAGACCCGCTCAAACTTGCGTTCAAGGTTTTTGACTACAGTCTTTGGAATGGAAACCAGAATGGAATCGTTCACCTCCTGAATTATTCCCTCAAAGGTCATGGTGTGGTCGAAAAAATCAAAAAAGAGCCGGATAGTTTCTCCCTTTTCAAAGGAGGTTTCGAAGGAACCGATCTGTTCAATCCGCAGCCTTTCATCGCTCTCCATCGCAAGAACCCGGGCCCTGCCGTCCTTGCGCTCTCCATGAATGGTCAGCTCTATCTGTGCTTCTTCCATCTTCCGGAGCACAAATTCCTTTTCAATTCTTCCAAGTGTACTGCCCATCCTCACTCCTTTCGGCAGGCCGGAAGATATTGAAATCCGCTCCTGTAATCTGCCAGCCTTTCTCATTAATATACTCAAAAAAAAGGTTTCCCGTACATTCTCCCTCCCCTTCCGGGGAAAAAAAATCATCACAGATAAATCTGATGGCGGCGGATGCTTCCCTGCCCGATGGCCGGACGGTAAATCTGCCGATCCTGACCGAACGAAGAACCACGTCTCTCCGGTCAAACCGGTCCGACCGGGATACGGAAGCGTTGATGCGCCGAAAAGCTCTCAGTGCTTCCGGGGAAACCAGGATCTCTTCTCCTTCGTTTCCGATAAAAAAGCGCTCAATCTTCCGGGCAAGCAGATCGAGGTCCTCTCCGTACACTCCATCCCGGTGGAGGGCTCCTATCATAACATCTTCTGGAAATATCGGCTCCTGTCTTTCACGCAGGAGAGAAATGAAGGGAGAAGTTTCACTGCTGCCGCCGCCTTCGCCGCCGAAGACAAGAGTTTCCTGCTCCGTCTGGGAAAAAACGGTTCCGGAGAGTGCAAGCAGGCAAAAGCTTAACGCCATGATCAACTTTTGATCCATACCATTTTGTATATCACCCCTGCCGCTTTGTCAAACGCTGGACATTTTTCCGGCGGTCGGGATACACTTGAATATACTCATCCATTCCTGAAATTTGCTGGAGGTTATTATGGGATACAGTGCGGCGGAAAAGATACTTCGGGACCACCATGTAGAGGGAACTTTTGCGAAAGGAGAGGAGATCGGCATCAGGATCGATCAGACCCTTACCCAGGACGCAACCGGAACCATGGTATACCTTCAGTACGAAGCAATGAACATTCCAAGGGTAAAGACCGAGCTTTCCGTCTCCTATGTGGACCACAACACCCTTCAGAACGATTACCGCAATATGGACGACCACCGTTTCCTCCAGTCGGCGGCCGCCAAATTCGGCCTGCATTTTTCTCGTCCGGGAAACGGCATCTGTCACCAGGTGCATCTTGAACGCTTCGGACGCCCCGGGAAAACCCTCCTGGGAAGCGACAGCCACACGCCGACGGGGGGCGGTCTGGGCATGATAGCCATCGGAGCGGGCGGACTTGATGTTGCAGTGGCAATGGCCGGAGCTCCCTTTTATCTTACCTGTCCTCAGATTGTCGGTGTCAGGCTGAGCGGAACGCTCGGCAGAATGTGCAGTGCCAAGGATCTAATTCTTACCCTTCTTAAACTGGAAACGGTCAAGGGCGGTGTCGGGAAGATCTATGAATATTTCGGCCCCGGAGTGGCGGCCCTGACGGTCCCCGAACGGGCGACCATAACCAACATGGGTGCGGAGCTTGGTGCCACCACCAGTCTTTTCCCCTCGGACGAACGCACCCGGGAGTTTCTCCGGCTCCAGGGACGGGAAGAACACTATTCCCCCCTCTCGGCCGACCCGGATGCCGAATACGATAAGATCATTGAGATTGATCTCTCATCGGTCGTTCCCATGGCGGCCTGTCCCCACATGCCCGACATAGTCGTTCCCGTTTCCGAACTTGCGGGCAAACCCCTCCAGCAGGCAGCCATAGGCTCATGCACCAACAGCAGCCTTGACGATCTTGGAGTGGCTGCCGATATTCTTTCGGGCAGGACCCTGGCCGAAGGGCTGAGCCTGGGTATAAGTCCCGGCAGCAAACAGACGCTCTCGGCTGCGATGCAGGCCGGAATTATCGGAAAACTGGTCGATGCAGGCGCTCGGGTGCTCGAAAGCGCATGCGGCCCCTGCATAGGAATGGGCTTTGCCCCTTCCTCCGGCGGTGTTTCCCTGAGAACCTTCAACCGCAACTTCAAGGGACGCAGCGGGACCGCCGATGCGGAAGTCTACCTGGTCAGTCCCGAAACAGCAGCCGCCTCTGCTCTAAAGGGTGTAATTACCGATCCGAGAGACATTCCCGATGTCAAACGCAGCGATTATCTCTCTGAATCCCGGGTTAATGACAACATGATTATCCCCCCCCTTCCCTCAGGTGAAGCCCTTAAGGTGGAGATCGTACGCGGACCCAATATAAAGCAGTGTCCCACTGCTCTTCCCCCGGCGAATGAACTTTCGGCGAAGGTACTTCTTAAAACCGGCGATAATATAACCACGGACCACATAATGCCCGCGGGTTCCAAAATCCTTCCCCTGAGATCCAACATACCCGAGATTTCAAAACACGTATTCGCACCCCTCGACCCGGATTTTGCCGCCAAAGCCCTTGCGGCCGGGAGCGGCATAATTGTCGGCGGAGAAAACTACGGACAGGGTTCCAGCCGTGAACATGCGGCACTGGCGCCCATGTACCTCGGCATCAGAATGGTAATTGCAAAGAGCTTCGCCAGAATCCACAAGGCCAACCTCATCAACTTCGGAATACTTCCCTTTACCTTCGCCGATGCAAGTGATTACGATGTGATCGAAGAAGATTCGAATATTGCCTTTGCGGGACTGATCGATCAGATCAAAGCCGGAAGGGAAATCGAGGCGGTACTTGAGGGAGGCAGCTCCGACGGCAGAAAGATTATCCTGCTTCACGATCTTGCGGCACGCCCCCTGGAGGTTGTACTTGCGGGCGGATTGCTCAACTATACCAGAAACAAGACCTGAGCATGATAAAAAGCCACCTGGAGAGTTCCTTTACCGAACCGTTTCGTGATCCGGTCTGGGGTGATATCATGCTCTCGCCCCAGTTCAAGAATCTCACATCCACTGCCGCCTTCCAGAAGCTGGCGGGAATCAAACAGCTGGGTCCATCCTACCTGGTCTATCCCGGAGCGGTCCACACCAGGCTGCTTCACAGCATCGGGGTATTTCACCTTGCATGGCGCCTGCTCAAACAGCTTTCCCGCAGTTCAGGGGCACCGGGGCTGGAACGGGAAGAAATCGATATCTTTCTGGCTGCAGCGCTCTTTCATGATCTGGGACACTTTCCCTTCGCCCACTCCCTGAAAGAGCTCTCCCTGCGGGACCACGAAGAGCTGACCGGAGAAATTGTCAATTCGCCGCCTCTCGCCGGAGCCATCCGGCAGGAACTGGGAGTAGACCCCGATCTTATAGCCCTGGTGATCGATGAAAGCAGACCTTTGCCTGAAAACTCAACAGGAAAACGCATAGCCTGGTTCAGGACCCTTCTCTCGGGGGTACTCGATCCGGATAAACTGGATTATCTGAACCGGGACGCCTTTTTCTGCGGCATCCCCTACGGATATCAGGATGTGGACAATATCCTCGCCCGAACGGTTATCCTGCCGTCGGGAAAAGTCGGGGTCAACCAGGCGGGGACCTCGGCAGTGGAGAACCTTCTTTTCTCCAAATACCTTATGTACCGCAGCGTCTACTGGCACAGAACCGTCAGAATTGCCACGGCCATGATAAAACAGGCCCTTATGCTCGGCTTCGGTGAGGGTGTTCTCGGCCCGGGAGACCTTTACGGAACCGATGATGCCCAGTTTTTCAGGAAGCTCGACTCCATCGATTACCGTCCCTTTTCCCTTGTCGCAGATGTTCAGGAGCGAAGGCTTTTCAAAACGGTTCTGGAAATCGATTACCGCCATCTGCCCTCTCTGGATATTGAAAACCGTCTTGCCGCCTCGGACCGTGCGGCGGGCAGGCTTTCGTCACAGCTTGGCATGACCGTCCACCCCTGGGAGATAATTGCCGATATTCCCGAGCCTATCAGCTTTGAGACCGATCTCGGCGTTCTTACCTCCGATGGTGAAAAAGATTTCGCCTCTTCGGAAACCGTTTTTACCGGTGCCGTTGTAACCGGTTTCTCCCGCTCCCTGCGAAAACTGAGACTCTTCGCCGATCCCCGCATCGCCGGAAAGCTTGAAAAATGGACACAGGAAAGCCTTCTGGGACTTTTTTTATGAATCAGTCACTTGAAAGGATTATGGCCGGAGACATTCCCCCCTGGGTAATGAGGTTTGTCAAGCAGACGGGACGGGGCATAAACCATTACTCCATGATCCGGGAAAACGATACCGTCCTCCTCGGCATCAGCGGAGGCAAGGACTCGCTCGCCCTGGCCCTGGCCCTCTCCCTGCGGCTGAAATGGCTTCCCATACGGTACAAACTGCGGGCGCTGCACATTGACTGGGAAGAGTATGCCGTACCCGAAGCCTCGCTCGAACGCCTGAGAGAATTTTTCGATACAATAGAGGTTCCCCTTGAAACTGTCAGAACCGGCATGTTTCCCGAATCATTCAAGGGCGATTTCAACTGCTACCTCTGCAGCCGTAACCGCCGCAGAATCTTTTTTGAGAAGGCCGAAGAATACGGACTCAACAAAATAGCCCTGGGCCATCATCTCGATGATATAGTAGAAACATCCATGATAAACCTCTTCTTCAGGGGACGATTCGAAAGCATGAAACCGGTGCAGGACTTCTTTTCGGGCAAACTGTACATTATCCGCCCAATGTGCGAAGTCCGGGAATCGGTAATAACAAAACTTGTACGCGAACTGGAGCTTCCGGTAGTAAAGCCCGAATGCCCCTACCATGAGACAAATATCAGGGCTCAGATAAAACCGCTTGTGCATCAGCTCTCCCATATTGACCGTCACACCCGCGAACATGTGTACAAGGCTCTTGATTTCGAGCATGATATCCTGAAAAGCTTGCAAGATTGAAGCTCTTTCAATAGAGTTAGCTGTAGTGGATCAAGGAGTGCGCAATGCAGGTATACAATATAATGGAAGAGCTTGTTCTCGAAACGGTCAATGAGGTGTTTGAAGAGAAGGGGGAACAAGGCTTTCCCCTTGCCGAATGCGAACAGTGCCGCCTCGATGTGGCATGCTATGCCCTGAACAGGCTTCAACCCGAATACCTCATCTCCGGACGGGGTGTTGTTCATGTGGAAAACGAACTCCGTCAGAACTTTCAGAAGCGGGCCGATATCGCTGCTCTCGTAAACGAGGGAATACGGATAATTACCAAAACCCAGCGTCCCTACTATGAGGATTCCGCCGCTGCAGCCCCGGAGGAGAAGATCGAAAGCCGAAAAGGCAGTTTTTTCAATTTTCCGGCCATACTGGGCACCATACTCAACGGAAAGACCTTTGAACCCGCCGAAAATATGGACGTCTTTCTCTATCAGGACGGCTCCCTGGTTTCCATGATAGACCGAAGCTGGCCGAACCCCTATTTTGTGGTTCGAAGCACCAGGGGAAGCTTCAGTTTCTGGCCGAAACCCGTAAAGGCATCGAGAAAAGGAGAACACCGCACCTTCAGCTTCGAAATTCATGCCGAACAGGAAGGGTGCCAGCCGATACGTCACTTCCTTGAGCTGCATCTTGCTGCGGTAGATGAGTACTGTACCACCTTTTCCATGGAGAGAAGCGAAAAAATCGGCAACCTCTATATCTTCCCCAAGGCAAGCGAAGAAGAACAGCGGGAACTCGGAGTGGAAGACCTTTAGCTCTCGCCTTAATCGTAGTATTCCGTATGAACCCCGAAATTCTGAATTCTGCCGGGAATTTCCGTCTCCAGAAAAAGCAGTACCTTGTTCATAACCCGTTCCCCGTGTTCCCTGCTGTTGGTGACAAAGGCACCCCCGATCTGACCGAAACTGGTGCTTTCCAGAAGATCAACCTCGGCAGCGGATATCCTGAACTTGTTGCCGAGCCTGGCAATTACCGATTTTACAACCCGACGCTTTTCCTTGAGGCTGGTCGCCTCCGGAAGCTCGAAGAGGCACTGCATCATTGCTACAACCATCGGATTCAGCTCTTTTCCTGATCTTCGGGCCCGCCGAAAGCGAAGCCGAAATCCCCGATATCGTCCATACTCAGGGAACTGCTTCCCACGCCGGAATCAAAGCGCTCCCGTGCCTTCATCGGCAGAAAACGCCTGTTGTATAGCTCCGCAAGGCGGTAGACATCATCCCCCCGGAAAATCGGATTGATCTCCACCTCAAGGTTGTAATCATCCTCTCCCATACCGCGCTTCATTACATGTACCGGATCACTAACGCTTTCCGCAAAATGGGGACCATAGACGAAAAGGATGACAAAAAGCAGGGCCAGGACCAGGAGGAACAGGGCAAGCTGTTCACGGGACTGAACGGCCCTTGCCGCCCGGAGGTCGAAAAAGAAGGTGAGATTTCCGCGGTGGTCGACCCGGTAGTCTTCAAAATCGAAGGCAGATTCGTAGTAGCTGTTCTCATACCTGCTGAAAAGAACGGTATCGCCCTCCTTTACCAGGAGAAGCTCTTCATGAAGGTCCGCAAAACCATTGCCGCTGTTCTTTACCTGCGCGGACCTCTCCACCGCGGCTACCTGGGACCTGGCCGCCTCACCCAGGGGAGTCGGAAGCTCCAGATAAGCGGAGAGTGCTCCCCAGAGAATGGAGGTAAAGACCACAGTGGAAAGCGCAAGGGTCGCTATTCTCGCAAGATGGCGCTGTGCCATCGGACTGTCGGTATTCTTGATATTCCGGAAGAGCTTAAGGGCACGCAGAAAGCGCAGAATCCGCGCAAGCCGTATGGCCTTTACCGCTTTCAGGACGTTGAGGGCACCGGCTCCGCCGAAAACCAGACCGCCGCCTGCGGCTAGAACGTAGATCCGGGGACCGCTGTCAAAGAGCAGGAGGGGAAGCGCCGCAAGAAAATCGACCCAGCCCCGGCGATGCAGAAGGTAGTCTCCCGCTTCCCTCATGGAGAGGGCGATAAAAAAGCGCGCGAGAAATTCGATAGTGAAGAGCAGATCGAAGGCGAAACCCGCGACAAGAAGATACCGCCGGATCTCGACACCCCAGCCCGCCATGACTGCCAGTTCCTCCAGAAAGGTCTGGACCAGAACGAGCAGTATCGCAATGGTAAGAAATTTATCGACGGAGCTTATCCCGCCGCTCTTTATTCCTGTTTCATTCCCTCTCATCCATCACCATCCGTTTTCGGCGGCGAGCCGGTAGAGCTCGTCCACCATTTTCATATCGAACCCGAAATGCCGGTGATTGTTCCTGGCAACTCCGAACCAGCTCCGCTCCTGGGTGGCCGCACCCCGGTCTATCTTCATCCCCGGCCGGTAATCCCGCGCCATAAAACTGAACAGGGCAGCCAGCCTGGAGGTTGCCGGAATATCGCTGCGCTCTTCAAAGGAGACATTACTGAAAACCGCGCTCTCTATAAGCTCCCGGGGCAGGAAGGGAAGCTCCTTCTCCATGGACTCTTTGACCCTCAAGGCAAACTGATAGGGCACAAGCCCGCGGGTCATATCCATCCCCTGAACTCCCGATGTCTGGAACAGAAGAACCGCAGGACGAAGCAGCATGGAGGTTCTTACCATGTTTTTCACCTCTTCCTGGCTCATGGCAAGGCGCTGTACCTTCTCCAGCTCGAAGCGGATATATCCGCGTCCATCATAGATAAGATCGAGATAGCGGTGAGCAAGCCGGAGCGTTATGGCAGTATAGGGTCCGGTCAACCCCCGGCGGGCCATCGGGTGTCCCACCATCTTCATCATGAAACCGTAAAGTTCTCCCGTCTTTTCACCGTCCATTCCCTGGCTCCGGCTGAAAAAGGAGGTGTAGTGAAAATTGATGGTACGCGAAAAGAACTCCTTCAGTCCGGCGGCGATCGATTCCGCGGTAATAACGTAGAGCTCCTCTACCATGTTCTGAAAAATGGTATTCCAGGTACTGCCCGGGAAAAATGCGGACGACGAGAGGGTAGGATAAAGCTGCCTGCTGTTCTGCCGCAGGAAAGAGATAATCTGCTCCTCTTTCTGCAGGGGCGTCAGGGGCTTGAGGGCCGGATTGGCAAGCAGCCGCTGAACAAACTGTCTCGATTTCTGATCCATGCAGCTATTGTACACGAATTGCGCCCACTGCGCTATAATGTCTTTTATGCGGCTTGTTTCTGTGCGCTTCTTTATGCTGACCATCCTCATGTTCCGCCTTCTTCCGTTTTTGCCGGAAGATGCAGGCCTTTCGGCCCAGTCATCCGGGAGACAGCCCCCCCTTCCCTCCGAAGAAGCACCCCCGACCCTCTTCACCTCTCTGGCCGATGAAGAAGTGGATATCTTTGTCACCGGCTCCTGGGAGGCTCAGCTCTCGGCAGGATTCGCCCTTACCTGGAACAGCCTCTCCCCGGTCATGCAGACCACAAGCATCCCGGAAATAAACAGCGGCGTCCGCTTTCAGCAGCTGCCCGATATCATCATCTCGGTCTGGCTGAAGGAACGCTGGTTTTTCGACATGTCCATTCTCGAGGGTTACGAACTGAACTCCATAGTTGCAGGATACCAGGGCCGGGAAGATGAACTTGTCCGGGAGGTGCGGGTCGGCAATATCGACATCGGCAGCTTCGATTCCCCCTTTTTTCCCCTTCCCGCGGCCGGCATAGATTCCCTCGGCGCCTGGGCCTACCTTTCCCCCGAAAAGTCCGAACACCGTACGGCCCTCCGCTACGATCCCGCACAGCTTCAGAGCGTCACCTTCCGGGGAATGAACGAGGTAAAGGAAGAACTCTTCGATCCCGCAGCCCACGTTCCGGACCGCGTCTTCGTTCTCCCCGATGCCGATGTGGAGAACCTTGTTCTGTATCTGGAGGATGATGGTGATTTCCGCGTCGCCGATGCCTCCGACGCCGTCGTCGACCCCGAAAACGGCATCGTCTACCTCCTTGCCCCCCCATCCGGACGTGTGGCGGTCTATTACGAGGTGGGCGGAACCCCCGTCGGAGATCCTTCCCTCGGCATCGGAGCACTCCCGGGGCTGATCGGTGATGAAGTGCCCGATCCCGGGCTGCCTGCGGAGGATTTTTCCTTTTCAGAACCAGACTATGCCGGCGTTGTCTTTTCCGAGCTGGCAATCACCATCGCCGGCAACCCCTCCCTCCTCCTCCACCGCCCCGGCCGCTGGTCTCCCTTCCTGCACCGCGGAGTATACGAGCTCGCATCCGCCCCGGGAGCGGAGAGAGAGCTCTTTGCCTCTCTCGTCGGGGGAGAGGGGGACGGAGCCGAGGAGCGCCGCTATCCCCTTCTGGCCGATTCCCTTCCCCATGAGGCGTCCGGGCTCTCACGGATGGTTTTCATCACCCCCGAAGAGGCCCGCTTCGATGAGATCCGCTCCATAAAGCGCCGATTCCCCCTGGCCGAAGCTGCCCTCGATGCGGGAAGCGATATAAACGTCTATGGTCCCGGGGCCGGTATAAGCGGCGCGGCTCCCCCCTGGAAGCTGCAGATAGAGCATCTCTCCCCGGTATCATCCTTCAGCCTGGAGGAAGGGGTCCTGGAAGGGTCTGTTTCAGTCAGCCGCAACGGCCGGGACGAATACCGCTTCAGCATAGACTACGAAACCGGAGAGCTGCAGCCCCTTTTTCCCGTCCGGCCCGACGACCTTATCGAGGTTCGCTACCGCACCCGAAGCGGCGGAGACCGGGGAGACCTTATTTTTGCCTCGCGCAATGACTTCTACCCCACCGACCGCCTCTCGGTCGGCCTGGACGCGGGGGTCCGCTGGAACCTCGCCCGCCAGTCATACACCACCGCCGCCGATCAGGCCCCCGGGATATTGGCCGCCGGGGCCCGCTTCGCCTATCTGAACGACGATTCGGAAACGGGAACCTTCTCTGCCGGCCTCGAGGCGGGCCTCTCCCTCAAAAACCCCGACACCACCGGAATCTTCCGCCTCCTGGGCATGAACGACGGGGGGCTGCGTGTCCCCATCACCTCCGGCAGCCTCTACCCCGCCGCCTCCGACGACGTGAACCCCGATCCGGACGATTTTCCCGAAACCCTTCGCGGCACGCTCTACTACCACGACTACCACCTCTACCCGGCCGTGGACAGCCCCGCCCTCCAGCGCTACGACTGGAACGTTCCGTCGGACCAGAGGTATCCCTACAATACGCCGGGTGAAGAGAACCGCATCGGGCCCATGGTGGCGGCAACGGGAAGCGAGACCGAGGGAGATGCCATTGTCTTTACCTACGATGATCTGGCCGCCGGGCAGTGGGTGGGCGGCCGGGTCCCCCTTTCACAGACGGGAAAGCCCCTGGACCTCTCCTCCGCGGGGCGGATAGACCTTCTGATAAAACCTGAGTACGACATAAGCAGCCTTGAAATTTACCTGCGGGTCGGCGACCTTATCGAAGACCTTGACGGCGACGGTGTTCCGGACGAGGAGTCCGGACCCCTTGCCCCGGGATTTTCCTTCAATCCTCTGCCCGACAGAATAGCCCACCCCGTCGGACGGGGAAATGATGTGACCGACAGCGAGGACCTGAACGGCGACGGAAGGCTTACGTGGCAGACGGATGGGGAAGATTCGGCGCTGGTATGGGTATCCGGTGATCTGGCGGACCCCGCAATGGGCTTCGATCC
>NPIE01005437.1_pt1 | contig 29212 bp, 32 predicted proteins | sample 8637661 | NCBI WGS metagenome assembly NPIE01 (sample SAMN07420842, study PRJNA396082) | bioreactor metagenome | isolation source: sample BA12 brine-fed electro-methanogenic bioreactor BA | place: Japan: Kochi | collected 2016-12-09 | reverse complement strand
AGTGGATTGCTATGGAAATTAAACAGTGGTTTATGATACCATATGCATAGAAAATGAAACGAAAATAACCATGTCAAGTATTAATAGTAAGCATTAAGAGTAGAATACTGAGGTTACAATCAACTGCTTAAACAAGATAGTATAATAACCCTTTTTTAGGACAATTTTTACATAGACAGTTGTAATCGATATTTTGCAGGAGGTAAATACCTTAAGTTGACAAAGATACTTAGAGTATTAGAATAGTTATTTTAATTGAAAAGTTTTAATACTTATTTAGAGCAAGCATAAAAAGCTTGTTTTTTTCTTCTTTACTAATAATATATATATTATTAAAGAAAAACGACACATATTTATCAAGAAAAACCTTGTTAAAATAGTTGACAATTACAAATTATGGCGTATATTATATAAGAGCGAGGTGCATTATGGCAAAAAAAGTTGTAATAGTTGAATCTCCTTCCAAGTCAAAAACGATTTCTCAATACCTTGGTAACGACTATATTGTTAGGTCAAGTATTGGTCATATTCGTGATTTGACTACGACAGGAAAAGGAGGACTAGGTATTGATGTAGATAATGGTTTTAAACCAAACTATATGGTTTTACCTAGTAAAAAGAAAGTAGTAACCGAACTTAATAAAGCGATTAAAGATGCTGATGAGGTATATTTAGCTACGGACCCGGACCGTGAGGGTGAGGCGATATCTTGGCATCTCTTTGATACGTTAAAGATAGATAATAAAGAAGTCAAAAGAGTTGAATTTAACGAGATAACCAAAGAAGCAATTACTAAGGCTTTTTTAAAACCTAGAACAATTAATTATGATTTAGTATCTTCTCAAGAAACAAGAAGAATGCTAGATCGAATAATTGGTTTTAAGTTGTCGATGTTGTTAAAAGCAAAAATAAAGTCTCAATCTGCTGGTAGAGTTCAATCAGCGGCTTTAAAACTAATTGTCGATCGAGAAAAAGAGATTAATAGTTTTGTTTCAGAAGAGTATTATGAAATATATGCTAAGTTTAATGATGTAGAAGCTCAGTTATTTAAACTTAATGGTGATAAACCTGAAATTCATAATGATAGCGATGCAGAAAAAGTATTAAAGGGTTTAGCTGATTTATTTGTTGTTAGTGAAGTATCGATTAAAGAAAATAAATCTAACCCAAAACCACCACTTATTACCTCTACCCTCCAACAAGCAGCTTCTTCTAAATATGGTTATTCTTCATCTAAGACGATGTCTATAGCTCAAAAGTTATATGAAGGAATTGATATCGGCACTGAAACAACTGGTTTAATAACTTATATGCGAAGTGATTCAACGAGAATGTCAGAAGGTTTTATCTATCAAGCAAGAGATTATATAAAAGAGCATTATGGCAGTAAATATTTAGGCTATTTTAGAAAACCAAAGAATAATGAGAATGCTCAAGATGCTCATGAAGCTATAAGGCCTACTAGTGTTTTTAGAACGCCAGAATCGATTAAGAAATATCTTAGTTCACAAGAATATAAAATCTACCAATTAATCTATGTTAAAGCCATTGCTTCTTTGATGAGTGCGAGCGTAAATGAAGTAACTACACTTCTTTTAGATAATAATAACACTGTGTTTAAAGCTACTTCCTCAAAACAAACATTTGATGGGTATTTATTAGTGTCAGGAGTTATCGATAATTATACTAAAAACGAATTAGATTTATCTCGTTTTAAAGAACAAGACAAGATTAAGGCTGATGAAGTATATAAAAAGCAATTATTTACGAATCCACCAGCAAGGTACACAGAATCAAGATTGATAAAAGAAATGGAAGACTTAGGAATTGGTAGACCTTCTACCTACGCTAGCACAATCTCTACTATCATCAAAAGGAAATATGTGGACTTCCAAGAAAGAAAGTTTTTTCCTACAGAACAAGGTATCTTAACAATTGATAAATTAGATGAGTTTTTTCATGAATTCATTAGTGCTCATTATTCTAAGAGAATGGAAGATGTTCTAGATGATATAGCTAATGGTAATGAATTGCAATTAAATGTTTTACAAGATTTCTATGATTATTTTATGCCTTTAGTGGAAAACGCTAGAGAAAACATGGATAAACTTGAACCGGAAGAAACAGGAGAAAAATGTCCTGAATGTGGTTCGCCAATGGTTTACCGTGTAAGTAAGTATGGTAAGTTTGAAGCATGTTCAAATTATCCAACTTGCAAGTATATAAAAACGGAAGAAAAGGAAAAACCGGATGTGTATGACACAGAAGTGAGTTGTCCTGAGTGTCAAAAAGGGACATTGGTAGTAAGAACAGCAAAAAAAGGGAAGAATAAAGGGAATAAGTTCCTAGCTTGTTCAAGATTTCCTAAATGTAAATATATCTCTCCTTTAAAGATTGTCGATAAGGATTGTCCTGAATGTGATAATGTTGTTGTAAAGGATCAAGATAATAATGTCTTCTGTATTGACGGAAAGAATTGTGACTTTAAAGAATAGAAAAGTTCACATAAACATCATTTGAAAACAGGGAATAGATATGATAGTATATTATTACAACTACTTGGTAGTTGGATTTCCCTAAAAGTGTTAAAATTAACACTTACCCTTCCTAAATTCGTCTCTTTAAAAGAGGCGAATTTTTATTATATCTTTTAAAAAAAAGCTAATTATATGTTATAATACTTATAGATTTTTGAGGTGGTGAATTTATGGGTTTATTTTCTAAACTGTTTAATAATAAAGAGAAAAGAAAAAAGGCAGAAAAATATAAAATAGGGATGATGAAGACTAGAAAAAGTTCTTTATCATCCTTGAAAGATATGTTACAAAACTCTAGGACGATTGATGAAGATTTGTTTTCTAAATTGGAAGAAATCTTTATTATGGCTGATGTTGGTGTAGATACTGTAATTGAGTTTATTGAGAATATAAGAAAAGTAGTGAAGTCAAAGAATATTGATAATCCTTTGGATTTGGAAAATATTATCGTTGATCAAATGTTTGAGCTTTACTTGAAAAATGAGATAATTAATACCAACATCAGATATAATAAAGAGGGTTTAACTGTTATTTTATTTGTAGGAGTTAATGGAACTGGTAAAACCACTTCCATCGGTAAACTAGCTCATAAGATTAAGCAAGAGGGGAAATCAGTTATGATGGCTGCTGGTGATACCTTTAGAGCGGGAGCAATAAATCAATTAAAAGTTTTTGGTGAAAGAGTTGGCTGTGAAGTAATCGCTAAAGATGCAGGAAGTGATCCTTCCAGTGTTATATTTGACGCGATAAAGCAAGCTAAGGATAAAAAGATTGATGTCTTATTAATTGATACTGCTGGTCGTCTGCAAAATAAAAAGAATTTAATGATGGAACTTGATAAGATCAACCGGATTATTAAAAGAGAAACAAAAAGTGAAGTTTTTGATACTTTCTTAGTTATTGACGCTACTACAGGTCAAAATGGATTATCACAAGCAGAAATTTTCTCAGAAGTGACGGATATTACTGGGATAATCTTGACGAAGTTAGATGGTACTGCTAAAGGTGGAATTGTTTTAGCAATAAGAAATCAATTGGGAATTCCGATAAGCTTTGTTGGTTTAGGAGAAAAACTCGATGATTTAGAATATTTTGATATTGAGGATTATATCTATGGGTTATTCTCAGATTTCTTTGAGTAGGTGAGATAATGGCATATTCCATTGAAGAAACTATTAGATTAAATGATTTATTTGATATTTACCAAGAATTATTAACTGAAAAACAAAGGGATTATTTTAAATACTATTTTTCTGATAATTATTCTTTATCTGAAATAGCGGATATCTTAGAGGTTAGTCGCAATGCAGTTCATTTACAGGTTAAGAATATTATCAAGAATCTTGAGACTTTTGAAGAAAAACTGAAGGTTTTAGAGAAAACAAATAATTACAATGAATTGATGGATGCTTTAAAAAAAGAAGAATTAAGTGATTCGGTGAAATCGATGATCAATAAGATAGAAAAGGTGAAATAGATATGGCTTTTGAGAATTTAACTAGTCGCTTTCAAATGGCTTTAAGAAGATTATCAGGGAAGGCACAATTAACAGAAAAAGATATCGATGAAATGATGAGAGAGGTTAGACTCTCATTATTAGAAGCTGATGTGAACTATAAGGTAGTTAAAGAATTTACTGATGAAGTTAAAGAACTTGCTTATGGCGAGAAAATCCTGAAAGGGTTAAATCCAGGACAGCAGGTTGTTAAGATAGTTAATGATGAATTAACAAAACTTATGGGTGAATCAGCAAGTGAGTTAAATCTAGACGAAGATATAAGTGTTATATTAATGGTTGGTCTTCAAGGAGCTGGAAAAACAACAACAGCTGGTAAACTCGCTAATTTAGTTCGTAAGAATTACAATAAAAAGCCACTGTTAATTGCAGCGGATATCTATCGTCCAGCTGCAATTGAACAGCTTCAAACAGTTGGAAAGCAATTGGATATTCCTGTTTTTGAGATGGGACAAACTAATCCAGAAAAGATTGTTAAACAAGGTTTAGAATATGCTGCGAAAAATGGCTTTGATTTAGTTATAGTCGATACAGCAGGTCGTCTCCATATCGATGAAGTCATGATGGATGAAATCCAGATGATTGAAAAAATTGCTAAGCCAAGTGAAGTATTGTTAACCATTGATGCAATGACTGGTCAAGATGCAGTTAATGTGGCAGAGACATTTAATAAAGCTTTACATATTACTGGTTGTATTCTAACGAAACTAGATGGAGACACACGTGGTGGTGCGGCTTTATCAGTAAGGAAAGTTACTGGAGTACCGATTAAATTTGCTGGTACTGGTGAAAAATTAACAGAAATTGAAGTTTTCCATCCAGAAAGAATGGCTTCAAGAATCTTAGGCATGGGTGATGTTGTATCTTTGATTGAAAAAGCAACAGAGGAAATTGATGAAACTGAAGCCATGAACATGATGGAAAAAATGATGAGTGGTAATTTTAATTATAATGATCTGTTAAAACAGATGCGGATGATTAAAAGAATGGGTAAATTTTCGGGGATTTTAAAGATGTTGCCAGGAATGAGCCAAATGGCTGATATGGATAAAGTGGATGATAAGCAACTTGTTTATATCGAAGCAATAATTTCTTCAATGACGAAAGAAGAGCGGAAGAATCCTGATTTGTTAAACTTATCGTCATCAAGAAGAAATAGGATAGCCAGTGGTTCAGGAAGATCAACTACTGAAGTTAACCGATTGATTTCAATGCTAGATAAACAACAAAAAATGATGAGAAGAATGGCAGGAATGAATCCTAGTTCCGTTGAAAAGATGTCTGAAAATGTTACAACTGGGAATTTTCAACCTAAGTTAAGTAGAGCAGAAAGAAGAAGACAAAAGAAAAAATAAAAAGGCCGATTGGCCTTTTTCTAGTTTTTAATTGTTAAAAATTCTGAGAGAAATCGATAAACTGCGTTTTCTTGAGATGTATGTTCTAAAATGAGATCTGCAACTTTGATTAATTCTGGATGAGCATTTCTAACACAAACGCCTAGATTAGCATATTCAATCATTTCAATATCATTATGACCATCGCCAATAGCGATAACTTGGTTTTGGGTAAATCCCAAGTATTTAGCTACATAAGCTAAGGCTTGTCCCTTATTAGATTCGGGGGTAAAAACTTCAATGATTGAATCAAACTCACCGGATAGATCCCAGATTCTGGAAAGGACTTCACCTTTATAGGTTTCATCAATGTACTTCTTTATTAATTTTCCGCGTCCCTGTTTTCCGATAATTATAGCTCCATTAGGGTCATGATCTAGGATTTCTTTAAATTCGCCAATTGCGAGTTTTGTTGCACCTTTGACATGAAGTAAAGGCTCAATAGCTTTCTCTTCTTGATAGAGATAGATTGCATCTCTAACTTCACAGAAGGCATTGCGAATATGGTCGATATTGTTTTCAAAGATATCTATGATTTTTGCTTTATCAACGGTGTAATTAATGCGGGGAAACAATTCATCATGAGGATGAGTTATTAAACCGCCATTATAATTAATGATAGGGGTGTTTAGTTCGAAGCGGTCATAAACAAATCGAGAACTTCGAAAAGGTCTACCGGTAGCTATAACAATCTTATGACCTTGTTTTTGAACTTCTTTCATGAAGTCACATAATGATTCTGACAATGAGTCAAAATCATATAAAATAGTTCCATCTAAATCGATGGCAATTACATATTTATCCATCTAATAACTCGGGCTCCTTTAATAATAGTATTTGATAATTTTATTATCTCACATGTGATATAATTATGCAAATGATTATATGCATTGATTATTATTGGAATTTAAGATATAATTTTAATTAACAAAGGAGAAAAACTGATGATAAATTTATCACTTTTACAAGCGCTAAATCTACCATATCTTTTTATATCAATGCGTGATGTAACTAATTTTCTCTTAGGTATGTTAACGGGAATTATTCTTTTAGGATTATTGATAGCATATATTGTTACTACTGGTTCTAAAAAGAAGCAAAAAAGAAGAATTAAGTCGATTTTACCGCTAGAAGATACTGAAGTATATGAGATGATTGAAACGAAGCAAAATCAGTTACTTGAAACAGTAAAGTTAACAGATAGTGCTTATTTTCGGGTTGCTTTAGACTTAAGTTATGAACTAGCGGAGGAGATAGCAAGGTATTATTACCCGAAATCAAAGTATCCGATGTATGAAATTTCTATCGAAGAATTGTTAGAACTAAACTATTACATAACTAAGAGAATTGAGAAGTTGGTAAACGGTAAAGTTTTAAAGCATTTTAAAGGATATAAGATTTCAACTATAATCGATATTTTAAATAAGAAAAAAGCTATAGATAATTCAAAACTTATGAAGTTAAATCGAAAATATAAGATTTCGAAAATTTTTACAGTAGGTAAAGCTGTTATAAATTATGCCAATCCAATTTATTGGTTTAGAAAACTTGCGATTAAACCAGGAACTGTATTAGTAACTAAAGAAGTTTGCAAATACATTATCTCAATTGTTGGTGAAGAAACCAATAATGTTTATAGCAAGTCCGTTTTCAGTCATGATCAAGATGAAATTGAAACAGCAGAAAAAGTCTTTGATGATATGGTAGAAAACGAGGAGGAGGAGTAGTATGTTTTTTAAGAAGAAGGATTTTCCTGAGAGAATTGTTCCTAAAACATCAAGAACCGAAGACAACCGTCCTTTCTTTATTCCTGAGATTAGAGCTCATGAAGATAAAAAAATGATGACTTCTACTTTTGTAACTCCTTTTGGTTTTTCTGATAAAAATGTAGTAAATATCCCAAATGATCGTAAAGGCAGTGGAGATATCGATAAGAAGTATGATATTTTCCGAAAGAACAAGAAATTGACTAAGGCTGAAGCACAAAAGCGTTTTGGTAGTTCCTATTATGAATTTATCTCAGTTGATAATAACGCTAGAAAGAAGATTTACTCTGAAGAAGGCCTTACCAAAGAGGATTTAAATAAGAAAAAAATTGTTAAACCAGCTGTGAATCCAAGAGAAATTATCGATGAACACAAAACAGTGGAATCTGTTCCGGTTGATGAGTTTTTTGAGAAAGCAAGGGTTTATCAAGAGAAGCCTAAACCCCAAACTGAGGATGAAGTTTTAAGGGATTTGGTGGATCATGAAGATTATGAAATGCCAAAACCAGAAGAAGAAAATGCAGAGGATATTATCTTTTCCCAAGATGAAACTTTGGATAAGGATAAGGAAATCTCCTTTACTGATGATTTTGTTTATGAGGAGTATAGTCCAAAGAAGAACGAATCAAAACCGCATATAAAGAGTGAAAATGTTGATTTAGATGAATATGTCTTACCGCCATTAAGTTTGTTTAAAAAAAGTGAAAATAAAACAGAAATAGAACCTTCTTGGGTTAAAGAGAATATTGATGTTATCAATGAAACTTTGATTTCTTTTAGTATTGATGGAAATGTAACAAATTATACAATGGGACCAACAGTAACAAGATACGAAGTTTCTCTTGCATCTGGAGTACCGACAAAAAAGATTACTTCTATTTCTGATAATATTCAAATGAGTTTATCAGCATATTCGATTCGAATAGAAGCTCCTATACCTGGAAAAAATACAATTGGGATTGAAGTTCCTAACCGAATTAGAGAATCGGTATTCTTTGGTGATGTCATTGATAATCCTAAGTTTGTTAAATCTCATGATCCTTTATTACTAGCTATTGGTTTAGATATTGATGCTTTACCGATATATACTTCAATTGAGTCGATGCCACATGGTTTAGTGGCTGGGTCGACTCAGTCTGGTAAATCTGTTTGTATCGCTTCAATTATTGTGTCTTTGATTGCACGAAATAAACCGGATGAAGTGAAATTGATGTTAATAGATCCGAAAAAAGTAGATTTACAACAGTTTGCGGATTTACCACACTTGGTAACACCGATTATTGATGAGACTTCAGTAGCTAATGAAGCTTTAAAGTGGATGGTAAAAGAAATGGAAAACCGTTATGATACTTTAAAGAAATTTAAGGCAGTTAATGTAGTTGATTATTATAAACGAAGAAGTGATTTACCTAATTTTGTTAAAATGCCTAGAATTGTAGTGATTGTTGAAGAGGCTTCCGATTTATTGTTAAGCGGTGGATCCGATATCGAAGATAGTATTTTGAAATTAACTCAAAAATCTAGGGCTGTGGGAATCCATTTATTACTAGCAACTCAAAGACCTTCAGCGGATATTTTAAAAGGTTCTATTAAAGCGAATATTCCAACTCGTTTTGCTTTTAGAGTTCCATCATCAACCGATTCTTCCGTTGTTCTAGATATGACTGGTGCGGAAAAACTTTTAGGTAAAGGTGATATGTTATTCTCTGAGAATGGCATGGCAAGACGTTTGCAAGGTGCGTATTTATCACCAGAGGAAATTGAAAAGATTACTGATTTCATTAAAGAACAAAGAGAACCTGATTACTTGTTTACCCATGAATCTTTAGTGTTATCTATGACTACTGGTGAAGATTTGGATCAAATAGATGAATTGTTTAAAGATGTTGCTAATTATGTGGTTGAAGAAGGAAAATGTTCTTTGAATAAAATTACCCAAGTATTTGGCATTGGTTTTAACCGCGCCACCCAGATTGTCAATTCATTAGAAAGATTTGGCATTGTTTCAGAAAATGTTGGGACAAAACCTAGAACCGTTTTAGTAGAGTATGAAGATTTAAGTAGAATTTTTGAAGGACTTGATGATTTATGAGTGAAATCTTAGAGAATGATAATAAAAAACTGATGAAGCGTTCGCTGGTTTTAATCATCAGTTTTTTCTTGTTTTTAGTACTGAATATAATCTTTTTTATTTATTTTCAAGCGAATGAGTTATTCATGTTTAATCTTCATCGTTCAGTTGAAAATATTCCAAATCCGTTAACTTCTCAGATTTTCTCGACAATTTTTTATGCAATCGTCATGATTGCGACGATAATATACGTAGTGTTTTTAGTTATGTATTTACAAAAAACATATGATAGTAACTTCGGGCTTTTTAAGAAAGTTTATAATGCAGCTGATTTATTTAGTGTTGTGCCAATATTTTTATTTATCATCATTGTTGTTAATGGTTTTTTCTTCTCAATGGCATTAGTAGATGGTGAATCGATGCAACCAACATTTTGCGATAATGATACAGTAATCATATCTTATCAGGCCGAGTTTGAACGTAATGATATTTTAATTGTAGAAAATCAAGATACTTTCTTAATTAAACGTGTGGTTGGATTGCCGGGAGATCAATTAGTTGTGGATGGTACTGGAGTATATATCAATGATGTTTTAGTGGAAACATATTTAAATGGGAATTCAATCTTTTATGACACAGTAATTCCGGAAGGTTTTTATTATTTTTTAGGAGATAACCGAGCGAATTCTTTAGATTCTCGAATAATCGGAATGGTCAGAGAAGATTTGGTTTTAGGTGAAGTAATTTGGAAATTGACAGAAGGAAGTTGTGAAATCGATTAAGTTAGGGTGATAAAATGAAACAAATACAATGGTTTCCTGGTCATATGGCAAAAGCCAGACGATTGATTGAGGAAAAACTTAGTGTTATAGATATTGTTTATGAGTTAGTAGATGCAAGAATTCCAAAAGCATCATCTAACCCGATGCTTGGTGAAATTATTAAGAATAAACCGAGACTAATACTGTTGAATAAAGCTGATTTAGCAGATCCAGCTATTACAAAAACTTGGATAGAGTATTATCAAATGCTTGGTTTTGCGGCAGTTGCAGTAAATTCCCTCACGGATAATTTACAGGACTTAATCTATCAGGAAACAAAAAAAGTGTTGAGTGAAGAAATAGAAAAAGAAAAATTAAGAGGAATGAAACCAAGACCTTTTAAAGGGATGGTAATCGGTATTCCTAATGTTGGGAAATCACAATTTATCAATAATATTGCAAAAAAGAATAAGGTTAAAACGGGAAATAAACCGGGTGTTACAAAAATGCAAAGCTTTATTAGTGCAGGGGAACATTTAAGGCTTTTTGATAATCCTGGAGTGTTATGGCCAAAGTTTGATGATGAAGAAATGGGATATAATTTAGCTCTTTTAGGGTCAATCAAAGATAGTTTACTACCGATTGATGAAGTGTGTTTATATGGAATAGATTATCTTAAGAAGAATTATCCTCAAAATCTTGAGAATAGATATCATATTCGTTTAGCTAATTTGGAAACTAGAATTGATATCCTTGATGAAATTGGTAAAAAACGAGGTTGTTTGATTTCTGGTGGAGAGATTGATTATGATCGAGTATTTATGTTGTTTTTAAACGATTTAAGAAATGGTTTGTTAGGAAGAATGAGTTTTGAAAGAGTTCGTTAATATGTATAGTTATGAGCAGGATTTATTAAAACAAGAGTATCAATATATCGTTGGTGTTGACGAAGTAGGTCGAGGACCTTTAGCTGGCGGTGTATTAGCTGCGGCTGTGATTTTAAATCCTAAAGTAACGATTGAGGGATTAGATGATAGTAAGAAGTTATCAGAAAAAAAGCGGATTTTGTTAGATAAGCAAATTCGCAGTTTAGCTTTAGATTTTGCTTATGGATACGTCGATGAAAAAGAGATTGATAAAATAAATATTTATCAAGCATCTAAACTGGCAATGATACGAGCAATAAAAGCTTTAAGGATTAAACCAGATTTTGTTTTGTCGGACGCAATGCCTTTAAATGAATTGGATATGCCGTTTTTAGCAATTATAAAAGGTGATAGTTTATCAGCTTCGATTGCGGCTGCTTCAATAATCGCTAAAGTAAAACGTGATGAGATAATGACAAAGTTTGATGGACTATATCCTGAGTATGGTTTTGCGAAACACAAAGGTTATCCCACAAAATATCATCTTCAACAGTTAAATGAGTTTGGACCATGTCAGTTACATAGGAAAACTTATAAGCCAGTACAAGATTCATTAGGTATTAGGCTTAGCTTGGAGGACTTTTGATGAAGTATAAGGCAGTTATTTTTGATTTAGATGGGACTCTATTAGATACAATAAGAGATATTCAAGTTACGATGAACAAGGTTTTAGATAAATACTATTTTCCTCAATTTTCAGTAGAGGATTATTTTTATTTTGTTGGGGACGGTGTGGATAAGCTTATTGTAAGAGTGATTGAAGCAGCGAAGATTGATCCTGGTATGTTTGAAGTATTAAAAGCAGATTATTATCAGATTTATCAAGAACAATCAAAGATTCATACAAAGATATATCCAGGTATTGAGTTGTTATTAGAGGGTTTAATGGATTTAGGTATCTCAATCAATGTTTTGTCGAATAAACCACATATACAAACGATTGATGTAATCGATTATTACTTTAATTCGCAGATCTTTACTTTGGTTTATGGAAAGAAAGAAGAGTTCTTACCAAAACCAGCTAATGATTCTGCATTAGATATGATTAGGTTGTTAGGCCTTAGTTGTGATGAGGTGTTATATGTTGGTGATACCTCTGTTGATATCTTAACTGCAAGAAATTCTGGTTTTACTAGTGTTGGGGTTTTATGGGGTTTTCGAATAGAGGAAGAATTGGTTTCAGCAGGTGCGGATTATATAGTTCATAACCCTCTAGAAATCTTGGAAATAGTTAAAGACTCATAATTTCAGATATTTGGGAATGAAAATGATAAGTTTAATTACTATTATCGGTTTTTTTTAAGAAAGCTCTAAGTTCATAGAAGATGGTTATAACGTTTTCTTATTGTATTTATTAATTGTAAAAAGGGTTTAAATTTGCTATAATTGTTATGATATATTTAGAGTGAGGAGTGGTGGTAATGAAAGTAGCAATAGGGTCTGATCATGCAGGGTTTCAATATAAGCAAAAGATAGTTCAATATCTGCAAAGTATCGACTTTGAAGTATTTGATTTTGGTGCAGATTCAGAAGAAGCATCCGATTATCCTGATTTTGCTCATTTAGTGGGTAAAGCAGTTAGTCTTAAAAAAGTAGACCTAGGTGTTCTAATTTGTGGTACAGGAATTGGTATGAGTATTAGTGCTAATAAGGTTAAGGGTGTTAGAGCTGCTTTAATAACAAATTCTTTATCTGCTGAGTCTTCAAAAACGCATAATCATGCTAATGTGATTTGTTTTGGCTCTAGAGTTAATTCTTGGGAACAAGTATTAGAGTTTGTCGAAATATTTCTAAAGACGAATGAATCAACCGAACCAAGACACATTGCTCGGGTTGAGAAAATTGAGAGGTATGAATCAGATAATGAGTAAAGTAGTGATATTCGATCATCCATTGATCCAACATAAATTATCAATTATTCGTAATAAAGATACGGATACGAAAACATTTAGAGAAAATGTGAATGAGATTGGTTCTTTAGTAACCTATGAGGTTACTAGAGATTTGGAAACAAAGATAATAGAAATTGAAACACCAATTGCTAAGACGAAAGCGAAGATTTTAGCTAAAGATGTAGTAATTGTGCCAATATTAAGAGCAGGATTAGGAATGGTTGATGGAATTCAAGATGTTATTCCTACTGCTAAGATTGGACATATTGGTTTATATCGAGATGAAGAGACGTTATTACCTCATGAGTACTATTCAAAATTTCCTAAAGAAATTAAAGAAGCAACCGTATTAGTGGTTGACCCGATGTTAGCTACTGGCGGTAGTGTAATTGCTGCAATAGATAATATAAAAAAAGCTGGAGCTAAGGATATTAGGTATGTAGGTATTGTAGGATGTCCTGAAGGTGTTAAGGCTTTACAAGAAAAACATCCAGATGTTGATATTTATCTAGTATCAATAGATGAGAAATTAAACGAAGTAGGCTATATTATTCCAGGTTTAGGAGATTGTGGAGATCGGTTATTCGGGACTAAATAGATGAATAAGAAAAGTAATAAAACTGCCTTTTATATTTTTAATATGGTTATTCAGTTTTTTATTGAAACCTTTGTAGCGATGGTTATCGGTTATTTTATCGGTAAGTTTCTCGATCAATGGTTGTTTTCTGAAAAGGTGGTTTTTATTTATATGTTTGTGGTTATTGGGATTTTTGCAGGAATTAGGAATTTTATAAAGAGAGCTTTGAAGTATAGTGAAGGAGAAGAAAATGAAGAAAAAAAATCTGATTGAAAAAATATTTTTATTTTCATGGCCTTATGCCATTTTGTTTTCTCTTATCCTATACTTGATTACTTTTGACACGAATTATGTTTTGAGTTTCATCTTAGGTGTTGCGAGTAGTTTGTTAATGAATTCTATGAATTACCGAATTATGAAGAATATCTATAAGAATAAGCCTGAGGCTATTAAATCTCGGCATATAATTATGTATTTTGTGAAGTTTTTGTTTTTTGCTTTGATTTTGTTTATTGCTTATCGTGATCCAGAGGAATGGAATATCTATTTCACGTTCGTGGGGTTATTAACTTTTAGAATTATCTCGATACCTGTTACTTTGATTTTTGCGAATAAGGAGAGTGATGAGATTGATTGAGTTTACTTTTTTTGAAGCTTTATCACCTCAGGTTATATCGACTTTGATAATTATTACAATTCTAGCAACTGTTTTTATCTTAGTTGGTTTGAAGGTTAAAAAGCTTGATCCAAATGTTACACCTAAAGGTTTTATCTTTGTTTGTATTGTTATTGTGGATACTTTTAATAAGATGGTTAAAGAATATATTAAAGATCGACCTTTTAAATTCTTTGCCCCTTACTTATTTACGATAATTGTATTTCTAGCAGTTGCTAATACAATCTCTTTGTTTGGTTTAGTAGCGCCGTTATCAAATTTAGGGGTGGCATTATCATTTTCAGTATTAACATTCTTTGTTATTAAAGTAGCGGAGTTTAAGTATCTTGGAGTATGGAAGAAAATTGACGGTTTATTAGGTTATGTGAAACCGATGGCGGTTTTAATGTTGCCGATTAACTTAGTAGGAGAGATTTCAACACCATTTTCAATGGGATTGCGTTTATTCGTTAATCTAATGGGTGGTGCTGTAATAGCAACAATGGTTTATGCGGCTTTGCATTGGTCTTTAGGAATTATTGCTGGAGTGTTTTTACATGCAGTATTTGATATTTTCTTTGGTCTAATTCAAGCTTTTGTGTTTTTTATGTTAACGACAGTAAATATTTCTATGGCAACAGATGCTTAGAAAAAATATAGGAGGAAATTATAATGTTAGAAACAATTTTTGCATCAGTATTGCGTTTTGCAGCTGAGTATAATGAACACTTTAGTAGCGGTATGGCTTACTTAGGTGCTGGGGTAGCAGTTGTCGCTGGTTTAGGGCCTGGGATTGGTCAAGGTTTTGCTGCTGGTAAAGCTGCAGAAGCAGTTGGGCGTCAACCAGAAGCGCAAGGAAAAATTCTTGTTACGACTTTAGTTACGCAAGCAGTTGCTGAAACAACTGGTCTTTATGCATTATTGGTTGCATTTATATTAATTGGAAAATAAAAGATTTTAGATTTATAGGAGGGCGATTATGCCTGTAATTCAAAGAATGGTTGAAGCTGTACAAGAGGTCATTGATGGCGCGTTAGGAGTTAATCTTTTAGATATGATTATCCAGATTGCCGCGACATTAATTTTAGTTCTGATTGTTAAGCACTTTTTTTGGAGTAAGATAACTGATTTTTTACAGAAACGTAAAGCAATTATGGATAATGAGTTGGAATCTGCAAAAAAAGAAAATATTTTGGCTAAAGAGTTAAAAGAAAAGAATGAAGCAGAATATAATGAGCTTAAAGTAAAATCAAAAGGGATGTTAGATTCTGCTAAACAAAAGGCCGAACAAGAGAGATTAAGAATTCTTGCAGAAGCAAAGAATGATGCTGATGGTATTTTGGTTAGAACTAAAAAAGAAATCGAAGCTGAGAAAATTAAAGCAAAAGCGACTTTACAAAAAGAAGTTGTTGATTTAGCAGCAATTATGGCTGAAAAGATAATGAAACAAGAAGTGGATGAAGGAAAGTTTCAGGATCTTCTTGTTAAAGATTTGGAAAGAAGTGAAAAATCATGACCGATGTAGCTAAGCAATATGCTCGGGCAGTTTTTTCTTTGGCTTTAGAAAGAGACGAAGTTGTAGCTTTGTATGATGATTTATTGGCTTTTGTCAATTCTTTGGATGAAGAAACTTGGAAGTTTTTTTTACATCCAAAAATTGAAAAGAGCAGTAAGAAAGAAATTGTTAAAGAAGTAATTAAGAACTCACTTCTGGTGAATTTTGTCAAAGTTTTACTAGATAATGATCGATTTGAACTTCTAGAAAGCATTCGTTATGCTTATTTAGAATTACTGAATGAAATGAATAAAATTGTTGAAGTTAAGATTTTTAGTAATAAAGCTTTAACGAAAGATAATATTAGTAAAATTAAAAAGAGTCTTGAAAATAAGATTATGAAGAAGGTTAAGATAACGGAAGAAATTGATAATACAATTATTGGTGGTATTCGGATTGCTTATGAAGGAAATATTATTGACCAAACTATCAATTCTTCTTTAGAAGCGATGAAGTCTTCATTATTAGGAGGTAACTAATTTGAAATTAGATCCATTAGAAATCAGTTCATTACTAAAAGAACAGATAAAAAAATATGAAAAACAAATAAAGACTGAAAGTGTTGGTTCTGTTATCTCTGTAGGTGACGGTATTGCTTTGGTTTATGGTATAGATAAAGCAATGAGTGGGGAATTATTGGTTTTCCCTAATGGTGTTTATGGGTTAGTTCAAAACTTAGAAAAGAACCATGTGGGTGCAATTCTTTTAAATGATTCTTCTTTGGTTAAAGAAGGAATGGAAGTTAAGGCTACTGGGAAAATTCTTGAAATTGGTGTTGGTGAGGAATTAATCGGTAGAGTAATTAATCCTTTAGGTCAAGCTTTAGATGGTTTAGGTAAAATAGAAACTAAAAAAACGAGACCAATTGAAAGAAAAGCAACTGGTGTTATTGAAAGACAATCGGTTAATCAACCATTACAAACAGGAATCAAAGTTCTTGATGCTCTTGTACCAATTGGTAGGGGACAAAGAGAATTAATCATTGGTGATAGACAAACAGGTAAAACATCAATCGCTGTTGATACAATGATTAATCAAAAAGGGAAAGATGTTTTATGTGTTTATGTAGCAATAGGGCAAAAACAATCAACCGTTTTAAATGTGTATGAAACATTAAAAAAATTCGGGGCAATGGATTACTCCATTATTGTAGCTGCAAGTGCAAGTGATCCTGCACCACTTCTATATCTAGCACCATATTCTGGTGTTTCAATTGCTGAAGAGTTTATGTTTAATAAAAAACATGTTTTGATAATCTATGATGACTTAACAAAACATGCGATTGCTTATAGAGAACTATCATTATTACTAAGAAGACCACCAGGCCGTGAAGCATTCCCTGGTGATGTGTTCTATCTCCATTCAAGATTATTAGAAAGAGCTGCTAAATTAAGTGATGCTTTAGGTGGTGGTTCTATTACTGCTTTACCAATAATTGAGACACAAGAAGGGGATATTTCAGCTTATATTCCAACAAATGTGATTTCCATTACAGATGGACAGATTTTCTTACAGTCACAGTTATTCTATTCAGGGATTAGACCAGCAATTAATGCGGGATTATCGGTATCTCGGGTTGGTGGAGCAGCACAACATAAATCAATTAAACGTGTATCTGGTACTTTAAGGCTTGACTTAGCGAGTTATCGTGAGTTAGAAGCTTTCACACAGTTTGGTTCGGACTTAGATGATGCAACAAAAGCTAAACTTGACCGTGGTGAAAGAACTGTTGAAGTGTTAAAACAAGGCTTACATGAACCATTGGCTTTTGAACTTCAAACTATTAGTATATATTCACTCGTAAACGGATATTTAGATCAAGTGAAAGTTACGGATATTAAGCGTTTTGAAGATGAATTGCATCAATTCTTCTTAAAAGATAAAGAAGCAAATTCTTTATTAGAAACAATCAAAGAAACTAAGGATTTACCTGACAAAGAAAAATTGAATCAGGTAATTGATCGTTTTGTTGAAGACTTTATGTAGGATGGAGGGTAGTGTATGGCTTCATTAAGAGATATAAAGAAAAAGATTGAAGCAACTAAAAAAACTTCACAGATTACCAAAGCAATGCATATGGTCTCTGCTTCTAAACTTAGAAAAGTAGAAAGAAGTTATAAGGCTTTTCTACCCATCAAAGATAAAGTTAAAGAATTAATTGAGCAGGTACTATCTACTTATCCGGAATTGACTCATCCCTTATTAGAACAAAGAGAAATAAAAAAGACTGGATATATTATCGTTTCAAGTGACCGGGGATTAGCTGGTCCTTATAATAGTCAGATTCTTAAGTATTTTGATGAGTTAGTTAAAGATAGTAATGAGGAAGATTTCATTGTTGGAACCATAGGCTATAAAGCTTATAGTTATTGTAAGAAAAAGAAGTATCCTTTACTTAACAAAGAATCCATCAATTCCCGAGACGATGTTAAGTTTATCGATTTTCAAGCAATGTCTAGAGCTTTTATCAATTTGTACTTAACTCATGAAGTTGATAAGATTGTTATGGTTTTTTCTGATTATGTTAATACTTTAACTCAAGTTGTAAGAAGTGAAGTGTTATTGCCAATTACAGACTTAATTAAAAACGATAACAAAATATCGGAATATATCTTTGAACCAACAACTGAAGAAGTTATTAGTTCTTTATTACCGATATATTTAGAAAATACGTTGTATGGGATTATTTTAGATGCGAAAACGGCAGAGCATGCATCGAGAATGACAGCAATGAAGAATGCTACAGACAATGCTAAAGAAATAATTCGTAAACAGAATCTTGTTTATAATCGTGCAAGACAGGCGCAAATTACCATTGAGCTCACTGATATTATCGGTGGAGCCAATGCAGTTAATTAGGAGGATGTATGCCTAATATAGGAAAAATTGTACAAGTAATGGGTCCAGTAGTAGATGTTGAATTTACTGGTGAGATGCCAAGAATAAACAATGCCTTAGAGATTAAAGTAAATAAAAAAGATAATAATGGAGTTGAAATTAATTTAACTCTTGAAGTATCTTTGTTTTTAGGTGGAGGAATTTTAAGAACAATTGCGATGGACTCTACGGATGGTCTTGTTAGAGGAATGGAAGTCATTGATACAGGTAACCCGATTTCCGTACCAGTGGGACGAGTAACTTTAGGAAGAATGTTTAATGTTTTAGGTCAACCAATAGATGGCGAAGAATTAGTTGGTGATATTGAGTATTCACCGATTCATCGACCAGCACCAAAACTTGAAGAGTTGAATGCCGATACAGAAATCTTAGAGACCGGTATCAAAGTCGTAGATTTACTTGCGCCATATATCAAAGGTGGTAAAATTGGTCTTTTTGGTGGAGCCGGAGTAGGTAAAACGGTATTAATTCAGGAATTAATCCATAATGTTGCTCAAGAACATGGTGGTATTTCTGTTTTTGCCGGTGTTGGTGAAAGAACTAGAGAAGGTAATGACCTTTATTATGAAATGAAGGAATCTGGAGTAATTAAGAAAACAGCAATGGTTTTCGGGCAGATGAATGAGCCACCTGGGGCGAGAATGAGAGTTGGTTTATCTGGTTTAACAATGGCGGAATATTTCCGTGATAAAGAACGTCAAGATGTTTTGTTGTTTATCGACAATATCTTCCGTTTTACTCAAGCTGGATCAGAAGTTTCAGCGCTTTTAGGTAGAATGCCTTCTGCAGTTGGTTACCAACCAACTTTAGCAACTGATATGGGTCTTTTACAAGAGCGAATTACTTCAACTAAAGATGGTTCAATTACTTCGATTCAAGCAGTTTTCGTTCCTGCGGATGATTACACTGACCCAGCACCAGCGACAACTTTCTCACATCTAGACGCAACCACAAACCTTTCAAGAAAGATTTCTGAAGAAGGAATTTATCCTGCAGTTGATCCACTTGCTTCCACTTCAAGAGCTTTGACTCCAGAGATTGTTGGAGAAGAACATTATCAAGTTGCTAGAGAAGTTCAAAGGACTTTACAAAGATATAATGATTTGTTAGATATCATTGCAATTTTGGGAATGGATGAACTAAGTGAAGAAGATAAATTAGTAGTTCATCGTGCCAGAAGAATTCGATTGTTTTTATCACAAAACTTCCATGTTGCAGAGCAGTTTACTGGTCAAGTTGGTAGTTTTGTTAAAGTAAGTGATACTGTCAAAGGTTTTAAAGAATTGCTAGAGGGAAAATACGATCATCTACCGGAAGATGCATTTCGATTAGTTGGTAGTATTGAGGACGCAGTTAAAAAAGCAGAAAAGATGAAATAGAGGTGGTTATATGAAGATTTCAATAGTTACACCAGATGGAGAATTGTATAATGAAATTGTGAATGCAGTTATCGTTTCTAGTTCTAATAATGGCGATTATGAACTATTGACGGATCATTTACCTATTATTTCTACTATTGATACTGGTTATGTGAAGTTAACACAGGAGAAGTTAGTTTATTATGTGGTTATTATCAACGGGGTTGTTGAAAATCATCATAATCAAATTACGATAATTGCACAAGATGCATTTATCGGTGATTCGAAAGAGTCGGCTATGGAAAACTTAATGGAAATCAGAAGGAATCGGTTGGAAGAAAATCGAGTAAGAAATATTGAGTTAGCTAAAGCAGAAAAAGAATTACAAAAACAAATTAAGCAAACAGGCGCAGGACAATTGTAGGTGAATAATTAATGAAGTTAAGAGGATTTGAAGTAGTAAGCAAATATAGTAAAACAGAAATTTCTTTACCAGAAAGAAAAACTAAGGGAAGTGCTGGTTATGATATTTCTTGTGCAGTTGATATGGTAATCAAACCGAAAACAATTGAATTTGTTCCTACTGGTATTAAAGCTTTTATGCCTGTTAATGAGGTTTTACAAGTTTATCCAAGAAGTTCACTGTCTTTTAAAAAGCATTTGGTTAAGTTAAACTCAGTGGGAATTATTGATTCTGATTATTATAATAATCCAGATAATGAAGGGGAGATTATGTTAATCCTTTATAATTTTGGTGACGATGAAGTACTGATAAAAAAGGGTGAAAGAGTTGCTCAAGGAATCTTTACGAAATATTTAACAATTGATGATGATAACAATAAAATAGAGCGTTTAGGAGGATTGGGTTCGACAGGAATCTAGTCCTTTTTTCTGAAAAAAACAAATATAGGTTTAATTAGCAACTAATGGCAGTTTCTAAGTAAATAATACTTGATTTATTGGGTAAAATTTGATAAAATACAATAGCCGTAAAATACACACACTTATGAGTTATAACTCGAGAGCCACAAGAGTGGTGGGTTAAAATGTCGACTAAGTGGAGGTATAAAATCAAAAAGGAGGATTTAAAATGGGAGTTATTTCAATGAAAGCTCTGCTTGAAGCAGGGGTACATTTCGGGCATCAAACTAGAAGATGGAACCCAAAAATGGCAAAATACATCTATACTTCTAGAAATGGTATTCACATTATTGATTTACAAAAAACTAGCGATTTTATCGATGCAGCTTATAAGGCTTTATTCGATATCGCATCTGAAGGTGGAAAAGTTTTATTTGTTGGTACTAAGAAACAATCTCAAGAACCAATAAAAGAAGCTGCAGAACGTTCAGGTCAGTATTACGTTAACCAAAGATGGTTAGGTGGTACATTAACAAACTTCAAAACTATCAAGCGTTCAATTAAGAAACTTCATGACTTGTACAAGATGGAAGAGGATGGAACATTTGATGTTTTACCAAAGAAAGAAGTTATTGGTTTAAGAAAAGAAATGGCACGTTTAGAAAAATTCTTAGGTGGAATCAAAGATATGCGTAAAACACCACAAGCAATCTTTATTATCGATCCAAGAAAAGAAAGAAATGCTATTTTAGAAGCGAAAAGATTAGGTATTCCAGTATTTGGTATTATCGATACTAACTGTGATCCAGATGATGTAGATTATATTATTCCAGCTAATGATGATGCTTTACGTTCAATTAAGCTTATTGTTGAAAAATTAGCTGATGCTATTATTGAAGCAAATGGTGGTGTAAGTTTAGCTGATGATGATTCTGATGATGATCAAAATCAAGAAGATTCTGATGAAGATTTAGATGAAACTGATGAAGTTGAAGAAGAGGAAGAACTAGCAGTTAAGAAACCTGTCGTTGTTAAAGTTACTTCTCAACCTAAAAAAGAAGAACCGAAACCTGAAGTGAAGCCTGAACCTAAAAAGGTTGAAGTGAAACCTGAAGTGAAACCTGAACCTGAAAAGGTTGAAGTGAAACCTGAAGTTAAGCAAGAACCAAAGGTAGAAGAAGTTAAAAAAGAAGAACCTAAGTTATCAGATGAAGATTTAGAAGCGAAAACAGTTGCTGATTTAAGAGAAATGGCAAAAGACCTTGATTTAAGTAACTATTCTAAATTAAGAAAAGCTGAGTTAATCGAACTTATAAAAACAGCACTTTAATATTTTGGGAGCAAACTTAAAACTGCTCCCTTTTTAAAGAGTGAAACCTGTTGTCAAGATAAAGAAAATATGATATATTAATATGTGATAAATTGGGAGGAATATTATGCAAATTAATGCTACTTTAGTAAAAGAATTAAGAGATAAAACTGGTGCTGGCTTAATGGATTGTAAAAAAGCATTAGTTGAAACTGATGGAAATATTGAACAAGCTATTGATTGGTTAAGAGAAAAAGGAATCGCAAAAGCGGAAAAGAAATCTTCAAGAATTGCTGCAGAAGGTTCTTGCGAAGTTAGAACTGATGGTAATGTTGCGGTTGTTTTTGAACTGAATTGTGAAACAGATTTTGTTGGAAAAAATGAAAAATTCCAAAACTTAGTTAAAAAGATTGGTGATACTCTATTAGAAGTAAAACCAGCTTGTAATGATTGTGCAATGGATATGTTAGTTGATGGTAAACCATTAAAAGAGTTCTTGTTAGAACAAGTTTCTTCAATTGGCGAAAACTTAACTTTCAGAAGATATCAATTGGTTAAAAAAACGGATGACCAAATTTTTGGTGCTTATGTTCATATGGGCGGAAAGATTGCTAGTTTAGCAGTTGTTAATGGAAATGATCCAGAAGTTGCTAAAGACATCGCAATGCATGTTGCTGCTTCAAGTCCTAAGTATGTTTCTCGTGATGAAATTTCTCAAGAGTTTATTGATCATGAGACTGAAGTTTTAACAAGAGAAGCTTTAAATGAAAATGCTGAGTCAGATAAACCAAAACCAGAAAATATCATTCAAAAAATGGTTATTGGTCGTTTAAATAAGAATTTAAAAGATATTTGTTTGTTAAATCAACCATTTATTAAAAACCCTGATATAACAGTTGAAGAATATGTTAAATCTAAGGGCGCTTCTGTTGCGTCATTTAGTCGTTTGGCTGTTGGTGAAGGCGTAGAGAAAAAAGAAGAAAATTTTGCTGACGAAGTTATGAGACAAGTTGGGTAATTAAAGGACAAATCTTTGTCCTTTTTTTAAAAATATAGGAGGGAAATATGCCGAAGAAAAGAGTGATGATAAAACTTAGCGGTGAAGCTTTAGCTGGGGAAACAGGAGTTGGTGTTGATCCACAAAAGGTTAAAGAAATTGCTAAGGAAATTAAAGATGCGTTTGATGCTTGTCATTGTGAAATTGGTGTCATCGTTGGTGGTGGTAATATTTTTCGTGGTAAGCTAGCAGAAGATATGGGAATCGAGAGATCTAGCGCTGACTATATGGGAATGATTGGAACTATTGTTAATGCATTAGCTTTACAAAATTCTTTGGAAGCTATAGGTGTTGAAACAAGAGTGATGTCTTCTATTAATATCCCTGAGGTTGCGGAACCATATATTCGGAGAAAAGCTTTATCACATTTTGAGAAGAACAGGATCGTAATCTTCGGTGGAGGCACTGGAAATCCTTACTTTTCTACAGACACAACAGCTGCTTTAAGAGCTGCTGAACTGGGTGCTTCTATTGTCTACATGGCCAAAAATGGTACGGATGGAGTCTATGATAAAGACCCAAGAAAACATTTTGATTCAGTCAAGTTCACAAATATCACTCATCATGAGGTTTTACAAAAAAGTTTAAATGTTATGGATTCGACAGCGGCTGCACTTTGTTATGACAACAATATTGATATTTATGTTTTCGATATGAATGTACCTGGAAATATTAAGAAAGCTATTTTGGGGGAAAATATTGGAACATTGATTAGAAATTTTAAGGAGGAAAAATAAGATGCCAGAAACTATTTTATTAGAAGCAGAAGAAAGAATGGAACATACTTTGGAAGCTTTGCATCGAGAATTTTCTACAGTTAGAAGCGGAAGAGCTAATCCTAAGATGTTAGAAAGAGTTCATGTTACTTACTACGGTGTAGATACACCAATCAATCAAGTTGCGAGCGTTTCAGTTCCAGAAGCTACACAGATTTATATTAAACCATATGACAAATCCATCTTGTCTGATATTGAAAAAGCGATCTTTGCCGCTAACATCGGAGTTACTCCAGCGAATGATGGGATAGGGATAAGAATTTCATTACCCCCAATGACTGAAGAAAACAGAAGAAGTTCCGTTAAAACCATTCATAAAATGGCTGAAGAAAGCAAAGTTGCAATTAGAAATATTAGAAGAGATGCAATTAGTCATTATAAGAAAATGGAAAAAGACTCAGAAATCACTGAAGATGACTTAAAGTATTATCAAGATGAAGTTCAAAAGATTACGGATAAGTTTACAGACCGAATTGATGACTACTATAAAGAAAAAGAAAAGGACATAATGAGTATTTAGTTTAATTAATAAGTTGTAAATTAGCCATTAGGTAATTTACAACTTTTCTTTTTTGGTAATTAAATAAATTACACGAATAAAAATCATAGAATAATCACAGAAAATATAGTATAATCTAAGGATGAAGAAGGGTTGATAATATGAAGAAACTGTTTAATAAAGAGGCACTGATTATACCTAAGCACATAGCTATCATCCTTGATGGTAATGGTAGATGGGCTAAGAAAAGACATATGCCTAGAACTTATGGTCACCAAGTTGGTGTAGAAAATATCAGGAAGATCGCTTTAGCTGCCTCTGATATGGGAGTCAAAGCACTTTCGGTTTATGCTTTTTCAACAGAAAACTGGTCGAGACCTAAAGATGAAGTGGATTTCTTAATGAAATTACCTGGTGAGTTCGAGAAGAAATTCAAAGATGACTTTAAGAAACACGATATTCGTGTAATGTTCTCTGGAAGGAAAACTCATCTGTCTCAAGAAAATTTAGATATACTGGAAAGAATAACAAAAAATACGAAGGACCGATTAGGTTTAACGTTAAATATCTGCTTTGATTACGGTTCACAAATCGAGATAACAGAAGCAGTTAAAAAAATAGCTGAAGATGTCTTATCAGGTAAATTAAAAATTAGTGATATTCAGCCTAAGAGTATTGAGGATAATCTTTACACTAAAGACTTACCAAAACTAGATTTGTTAATTAGACCTAGTGGAGAAGTAAGGTTATCTAATTATATGTTATGGCAAGCAGCTTATGCAGAATTGTATTTTTGCAAGACTTATTGGCCGGCATTTTCTAAAAAGGATTTACAAGAAGCAATTGAAGAGTTTAATAGAAGAGAAAGGCGTTTTGGAGGTTTAAAGACAACATAATGAAACAAAGAATTATTACAGGAACTTTTTTGGTTATTATCTTAGCTTTATTCATCTATTTTGGCGAAGGAAATCTTGAATTTCTTTTTTCTGGACTTTGTGTTTTATTAGCTACTATAGCAGCTTATGAGTTTACAAAGGTTATGAATAAAGGAAAGAAGTTTAGGTTAATCCATTATATTGCGGTAGATATGACATTTTTGTTTACTTTACTTAGTGTAATCTTTTTTGATCAAAGTTGGTATTACTTATTGGTTTTTGCTTTTCTAGTAGGTGTTATTTTAGTTTATGCTTTGTTATATGTTTTTTTAGATGAGTTTACAAAGGACAATTTCTCGGACCAATTATTGACGATATTTTATTGTAGTCTTGGTTTCATTGGTTTTGCTTATCTACGAACAATGAGTATTCATCTAGTAATATATTTATTCCTTGTTACAATGTTAACGGATGTCTTCGCTTATTTTATTGGGGTTCGATTTGGAAAACACCGATTAGCGATTAAGATTTCCCCTAAAAAAAGTGTTGAAGGAGCTATAGCTGGGTTAGTTATTGGCGGAGTTTTAGCTGGTTTATACGGATATTTCTTTGAAGTGTTTAATCTTCATATAGTCTTGATATTTATACTATCGTTTGGCTTATCAGTTCTATCGCAAATTGGTGATTTAGTTGCTTCTAAATTTAAAAGAGAAGCTGGTGTAAAAGACTATGGTAATATATTTCCAGGGCATGGTGGAGTTTTAGATCGGTTTGATTCTAGTAGTTTTGCGGCTATCTTTTTAATGATACTGTTGATGGTGATGTAATGAAGAATATCTATTTGTTGGGGGCTACTGGTTCAATTGGTGAGCAAACAATTGAGATAATTAGGGCTAACCCTCAAGATTTTTCACTAAAAGGAATTTCCGGATACAATAATTTTGAGAAAGTTAAAAAGATTGTTGATGAGTTTGACTTAGATGTTGTCTGTGTCAAAAGCGAACTGGAAGCAAAGCTATTAAAAACGGATAATGAGAATTTAACTTGCTTTTATGGAGAAACTGGGTTAGTAGATTTAGTGGGGTTCCATCCCAAAGATGAAATTGTTGTAATGAATGCTTTAGTCGGAATGGTTGGTTTAAAACCAACAATCAGGGCTTTAGAAATGAACCGAGATGTTTTACTTGCTAATAAGGAAACTTTAGTTGTCGGTGGACATTTGATTCAATCCATTTTAAAAAAATCAAAAGCTAAACTATATCCGATTGATTCTGAGCATAATGCTTTATGGCAGACTCTTGATGGTGTTGATTCAGAAACAGTTAATAGATTGGTAATTACTGCTAGTGGTGGAGCTTTTAGAGATAAAACAAGAGAAGAACTAAAAACCGTAAGTTTGAAAGATGCTTTGAAACACCCTAATTGGGAAATGGGAAAGAAAATTACAATTGATTCGGCTACAATGATGAATAAAGGTTTTGAGATTATTGAAGCAGCTTTTTTATTTGATTTTGATATAAATCGAGTGGATGCTATAATTCATAGAGAGAGTTTAATCCATTCTTTCGTTGAGTTTATCGATGGTTCAGTGATCGCTCAGATTGCTGATCATGATATGAGGCTACCGATTCATTATGCAATGTATTATCCAACAAGAAGAAAATCAATTGCTAAGAAATTAAATTTGCTAGAGTTAAATAATCTTCATTTTGAAGTCTTGGATGAAAAAAGATATCCATGCTTACAGTATGCAAAAGAGGCATTTCATATCGGTGGTAGTATGAGAACGGTATTAAATGCAGCGAATGAAGTAGCAGTTAGGTTATTTATTGAGAATAAAATTAGCTTTTTAGATATTGAAGAAATCATCAATCAAGAAATGCAAAAACATCAGGTTATCGAATTTCCTTCAGTAGAGGACATTTATCAGATAGATAATGAAATAAAACAAAGAGTTTACGCAGAATATTAAGGAGAGTTTTATGTTTATATTTTTAAGTTTTTTCATGACAATTTGGAATATTATTTTATTCCTTATTGTATTAGGATTAGTTATTTGTATTCATGAATTGGGACACCTTTTCTTTGCAAAAAGAGCAGGTATTCTTTGTCATGAATTTTCTTTCGGAATGGGACCGAAATTATGGAGTATAAAAAAAGGTGAAACAACTTATTCGATTCGGGCTATTCCTTTTGGTGGGTTTGTCTCAATGTCGGGAGAAGAACTTGAAGAAGAAGTTGTTAAAGTTGGCGATAAAGTCAGACTTGGTTTTGATCAGGAAAACCGTGTTAACCGGATTGTTTTAAATGATAAGAATCCAGTATATAAAGATTTCTTACTTGTAACCGTTGATAATTTAGATTTAAAGGGTGATAGTAATCTCTTTATTAATGAGTTTGAAGTGAAACAGGATGCTTTTTATGTATATGATAAAAATCAGATTCAAATTGCACCTTTAAACAGAAGGTTTACAGGGAAATCGAAAACCCAAAGATTTCTAGCTACATTTGGTGGGCCGTTAATGAATTTTGTCTTAGCTTTTGTAGTATATTTGATCATAGCTTTTTCGATTGGTGTGCCAAATCCAAGTTCAACAGTTGTATCAGAAGTGGGTAGTGATTTACCAGCAGCGGATATTATTGAAGTTGGTGATCGCATTGTTTCAATTAATGGTGTTGCCGTAGATTCTTGGAGTGGTGAAAGTAATTCAGTTAGTTCAGAACTAGGTAAGACCTATGATAGCTATGTATTTGTTGTTGAAAGAGATGGGCAATTAGTCACTTTAGAAGCGATAAAACCACAGTTATTATTTTATGGTTTAGGATTTACTTCAAATCCTTCCAGTGACGATTTGGTTATTGAAACACCGTTATATTTGAAATCAGAATTATTACCTGGTGATGAGCTTATTAGCATTAATGGCCAACTCATGAATGACTGGAACGATGTTGTAGCATTCGCTAATGCTAATTTAAGTGGTTCTGAAGACAAAAGTGATTTATATGATTTTACAGTTTTTAGACAGACAAAGACTTTCATTAGTGGTGAAGTAATTTCGGTAAGTACTGAGGGTGGCAAACATCGAGTTGTTGTTAGACCTTTAGAAGGTGATTCAATCACTTATGAGTTTAGCAGTGATGAAACTTTATTGGTTTCTGCTGGTGACCAAGTTACCGAGTTGGATATATTGGGTAATGGAACTGAGTATACTTTTTCCTATATTATTTATGGAGAAGATGTCTTAAGTGTAATGAATGCTGAAGCCTTTGGTACTAGAATTGGAATCAGTGGAGAATCTAAGTTTAGTTTCTTTGGTAGTTTTGGCCAAGCTTGGGAATTATTAGTAGCTGCTGGTTTATCAATTTTTAGAACATTGTATCTTTTATTTGCTTCAAATTTAATTGGTATTTCGGATTTAAGTGGGTTTGTAGGAATCTTCTCGATGACTAGTGAAGCAGCAAGTCAAGGAATTATAACTTTATTGAGCTTTATCGGTTTATTATCGGTTAATTTGGGGATACTTAATTTATTACCAATACCTGCTTTAGACGGTGGAAGAATTGTATTTATTGGTTATGAAGCGATAACGAAGAAGAAACCAAATCAAAAAGTTGAAAATTGGTTACACACCATTGTTTTCTTCTTATTGATAGCTTTGATGGTCTATGTTACTTATAACGATATTTTACGACTTATAGGAATTTAATTTTTTAAGGTTTTTACTATAATATTTTTGAATCATTTATATATCAAAAATTCATAAAATTCAGATAGTTGATAGCCAAAATTAGCACTAATCAGCTATCTGTTTGTTTTATAAGAAAATGTTGAAAAATACGGTAAATAATTATTGACAATAATTTTATGCTATGATAAAATATATAAGCGCGTCAAGATAGCGCGCAGAAACAATCGGTCTTTGAAAACT
>NPIE01014524.1_pt1 | contig 29291 bp, 31 predicted proteins | sample 8637661 | NCBI WGS metagenome assembly NPIE01 (sample SAMN07420842, study PRJNA396082) | bioreactor metagenome | isolation source: sample BA12 brine-fed electro-methanogenic bioreactor BA | place: Japan: Kochi | collected 2016-12-09 | reverse complement strand
CACCAGCGTGCAGGCATACACCCGAACCTGATCGCCCTTCTTCACCAGCATCCGCGTATAGGTACACATGAAATGGGAGCGAGCCTCCTTGGTCGGATACTTCTCCATGCAGGTCTCGGTAATCTCCGGGCTGCCGTCTTCCGAGCCGGGGGTGCCCAGATCCGGGAAGGCGGTAAACGCCAGGTTCTCCGGAATCTTCCATTCCCGGAAGATGTCACGGAAGGCCGCCTCGACATCGGCAGGAGTTTCCTCCGGATCGGTCTGGCGGGCAATGGACACCTTGAAGCCCTGTTCGATCAGCCAGTGGATACCCTCCAGAGCCTGATCGAAGCTGCCGTCACCGCGATCCTTGTCATGCCGGGCGCGGTCGGGGAAATCCAGGCTGACCCGGAAGTGGATCGGGTAGGGGTTGTCCAGCAATGGCAGCACCTGGTGCCGGCGCTTGAGCAGCGGCTCGGTGGCATTCGTGAGTACGAAACAGGGCCGGTGCTGGCTCGCGTAATCCAGGATATTGACGAAGTCGCGGATTACGAAGGGCTCACCGCCGGTGAAGGAGAACTGCTCCACACCCATGTCGATGGCTTCGTGGATAAACGGCTTCACGTCGCTGAGTTTCATGCCCGGAATGCGGCCATCACCGGGATGGGAACCTTCCAGGCAGAAGGGGCAGGCCAGATTGCAGGCGGTGCCGGTGTGGATCCATAACTCTTTGAGCTTGTCCGCGTCGATGTAACCCCGGGGGTCACCGTTACGGGTGTGGGTCCAGCTATCGCGGGCCCGGGGTTCCAGAACTTCCACGGCCGGAATACGTGTACTGCGGGCCGGTCTGGTTTCAGTCAGGGGCATAGATGCTCCTCGGTGTATTCGTGTTTTTCCCACGGCGCCAGCCATGGAGCTTCTCCAGCAGCTTCAGGATACCTTCGGGCGCATGGGCCCGTTTCCATTCACCGGCCGCGTACTTGGCTGACTCGTTCCAGGTCGGGTAGGGGTGAATGGTACCCAGAATCTTGTTCAGGCCCAGCCCATGTTTCATCGCCAGGGTGAATTCCGCCAGAATCTCAGCAGCGTGAGAGCCAACCACCACCGCCCCAAGGATCTTGTCCTTGCCCGGCGGCGTGAGAACTTTGATAAACCCGTGGGCTTCGCTATCGGCGATGGCCCGGTCCAGGTCATCCAGGCCATATCGGGTGACCTCATAAGCGATGCCCTTCTCTGTCGCCTCGGCTTCACTGAGCCCAACCCGCGCGACTTCCGGCGAGGTAAAGGTCACCCAGGGCATGACCCGGTAATCCACTTTGAAGCGTTTGAACGAACCGAACAGGCCATTGACCGCCGCATACCAGGCCTGGTGGGCCGCCGCATGGGTGAACTGGTAAGGCCCGGCCACATCACCGCAGGCAAACACGTTGGGATAACGCAGGCTCATGTCCTCTTCCACCGGCACGGTTCCGTTCGGCAGGATGTCGACGCCAATCCGCTCCAGATTCAGGCCGGCGGTGTTGGCCTTGCGGCCGACCGCCACGAGCACTTCGTCGAAGGGGATGCGAACCCGCTCACCCTCATGCTCGCAGTAGGCAACCTTCTCGCCCTCTTCCAGACGGAACTCCACCGCAGAATGTTTCAAGCGGACATCCACACCGTCTGCCTGGAACTGCTTCAACACCAGCCCGGAGACATCCACATCCTCCTTGGCCAGCAGGCGCTCGCCCATTTCCACCTGGGTCACCTTGCTGCCCAGCCGGGCAAAAGCATGGGCCAGTTCGGAGCCAATCGGGCCACCGCCCAGCACCAGCAGACGTTCCGGCTGGTTCTGCAACTCCCACAGGTTGTCCGAAGTCAGCGGCTGCATGTCTTTCAGGCCAGGAATCGGGGGTACCGCCGGTTTACCACCGGTGGCAACAATGATGCTGCGGGCGGTCAGGCGTTCGGTGCGGCCATCATTGTGTCTGACCTCAAGCTCCCAGGGCGACACAAAGCTGGCTTCGCCGGCAATGCAGTCCACACCCAGCTTGCGGTAGCGCTCCGGGGAGTCGTGGGGCTCAACCTTTGCGATGACATCTTTAACCCGGGTCATGATGTTTTTGAACGAGCCTCTAACCGGCACCGATTCCAGCCCGTAACGGTTGGCATGGCGCAGGGTATCCGCTGCCTTGGCACTGCGGATCAGGGCCTTGGAGGGCACGCAGCCGGTATTCAGACAATCGCCACCCATCTTATGTTTTTCAATCAGCGCCACCTTGGCTTTCACTGCTGCGGCAATATAGGCGGAGACCAGACCGGCAGAGCCACCGCCGATAACCAGCAGGTTGTAGTCGAAATGCTCAGGCTTCTGCCAGCCTGCATACACTTTACGGCGGCGAATAAAGCCCACCACAAACTTGGCAATAAGGGGGAACAGCCCCAGCAGGGCGAAGGACAGCAGCAGATCGGCCGAGACAATGTCGCCGGTGGACTGGATCTGGCCCAGCTGGGTACCGGCGTTCACATAGACAAAGGTGCCGGGCAGCATGGCAATCCAGCTCACCAGCGCATAGGTGCGCAACTTCATGGAAGTCAGGCCCATGGCCAGGTTAATCAGGAAGAACGGGAAGACCGGCACCAGCCGCAAGGTTGCGAGGTAGAACGCGCCGTCTTTTTCAATGCCCCGGTCCATCTTCGCCACGGTTTCCGCGTAGCGCCTGCGCAGGGTGTCCCGCATCAGAAACCGGGCCACGAGGAATGCCAGGGATGCGCCGACGGTTGAGGCAACCGACACCGCCGCCAAGCCATACAGATTGCCGAAAAAAGCGCCGCCCGCCAGGGTCATGATGGTAGCGCCTGGCAGTGAAAGCGCTGTCACGACAATATAGATCGCCGCATAGCCGCCCACCGCCAGGACCAGATTCTGGTCAATCCATTGTCCGAGGGACTCTTGATGGGACTGCAGGTTTTCCAGGGTGAGAAGTTTATGCCCGTCGAAACCGAGGAAAATCCCCACGATGGCGGCGATGATCAGAATGAGTAAAAGCTTGCTGCGATTCATATCCATGCCTGTAAGCAATGTAAAAATCTATACGCTGTTTTAGCCAAGACACGATCACCGGCTGGATGTTACACCGCTCCTGGACTAAAATTCTTGAACAATTGCTACAGAATACCGGAACTTTTATCGATTCCGAAACACTATACAGAGACAACCCGCCAACCGAGACTGACAAGGGACGGAAACCCCATGAACACCGCGGTGCAACCGGAATCTGAAGCGTCATTGATCGAAGACCTCAAACGGGGTGATTCAACCGCCTATCGGAGGGCAGTACGCGAGTACTCACCCGGCATGCTGGCAGTTGCCCGGTTTTACCTTGACCACTCAAGCGCGGAAGAAATAGTCCAGGATTGCTGGGTGACGGTTATTGATGCTGTTCAGAAGTTTGAGGGCCGCTCCGGTCTGAAAACATGGTTGCATCGCATTGTCGCAAATCGCTGCAAGAACCGGCTTCGAACAGCCAAACGTGAAGTCGCAACGGATTTCTCCGAGACTCTGGAGCCGGAACTGGCCAACCGCTTCAACTCTACAGGACGCTGGGATCTTCCACCCAAGCTGCAATTTCATGATTCCGCCGACACTCTGATGGAGAACGGTGCTCTCAGCGATTGCCTGGACAAACACCTCTCTGCGCTGCCGGAAACCCAGCGTTCTGCCCTGATGCTTTACGAAGCTCACCAGCATAAATCCGATGACGTCTGTAACATTCTGGATGTCAGTGCCTCTAACCTTCGTGTACTTTTACACCGTGCGAGGCAAAAGATCTTTCTCATGGTGGAGACCTTCCAGGAGACGGGCGAATGTTAATGTGCAGGGACCTGGCCGAAATTGCCAGTGACTACATCGATGGTGAACTCAACGGCCGGCAGAACCTGTCCGTAAAAATGCACCTGATGATGTGCAAGGATTGCCGAACGTTTATCGGCAACCTGCGAGCAAGCAGTAATCTGCTGAGTGCACACTCCTCCGGGAAGGCCGACGAGGAATTCCTGCGCCGGATTGACGAGCGGGTGGCTGAAGCCCTTGAAGACAGGAAGTCCGGGAATGGCAATAATGAGTGATCACTCAAATTTCGTTCTAAAGTGCCATTTGCCCAACGTCGCCGAAGCGCTTCAATAATAGGGCCTTGACAACAAATCCCACCGGCGGAGGCCTGAAATGATAAAAGTCAGCGTTCTGTACCCGAAAACCCCAGAGAGCACCTTCGATATCAGCTACTACCGAGACAACCACATGGCACTTGTCCGTGACAGGCTGGGTAGTGCCTGCAAACGAACCGCCATTGAATCCGGCATCGCCGGTGGTGCACCTGGTGAGGGACCTACCTACATCGCCATGGGCCACCTTTACTTCGATTCCATCGACCAGTTTCAGGCAACTTTCGGCCCCCACGCCGAGGAAATACTGGGCGACATTCCCAATTTCACCAATGTGCAGCCCACGGTCCAGATCAGCGAAGTGATCGAATAGGCCTGCCCCCTTAAAGCAGCGGCAAAATTGTGGAGGCAGGCTTCAGTCTGCCTCAAATACATCGGTATCCGGATGAAAGGTATACCAGGCAAACCAGAAGGCCCGGGTCGCGGGAAGAAGGTTGCCTGATTCGTCGCGCAATTCCGCCGATGGCACTTCCGGGTCATAGTGCAGCTGCACCGTCTTCCCACCAACACGATCCTCAAGCACCGCGCCGTGTTCGGCCAGCTCCGGGAACGGCCAGACCTTGCTTTCACCATTGTGTGACCAGCCTAACACCCAGGTTTTCGGATGATATTTCCGGCTGGTGTGGGTGACCGGAAAATAGAGTCGCTCGGAGTGATCGTAATCGCCGTAGGGCGACAGTCGATAGTTCCGGCGGTGGCCGGTATCGGTGGAAAGCACCTGGCCGTTTTCACCAACACGCTCCCGCCAGCGTTGCCAGAGCTCATGGCGAATCGCGACAGGTTTCAACTCCGTTCCGGCCAGCGGTCCCGAAACCGCCCGCCCCTCAATCTGCGACCACAGAGATTCGGTCTGATGGTCGTACATCAGTAGATCACTGTTATACAGCAGTCCCGAAACGCCAAAGGTGAGAGAACGCCCGTCTACCCTCGGGTCAAAGGCCATTCCGGTGCCGCACAACGGGCAGAAAGTGATCAGCAGCGGCGCACCTCCAAGATCATGATTCACTATCTCATGCCAATTCAGGATACCAATGGGGTAGGCAAAACTGACCTCTCCTTGACCATAGGTCAGCATCAGGTCATCGGAACGCCAGAGTTCTGCGTCCGCCGGGTCCTGGAAAACGGGGTCATTTATAGATGGGATCCCGTCCCGGGGCGGCCCTCCACGAAGAATCTCTTCCACCGGCACCAGGGCGTTATCAAGCTCAAACCCATTCTTTGTTTGACTGAAAACTGGCTGGGCAAACAGCAGCAAGGCCATTGCCAGAATCAAAGGGTTGTTGAATCTATTCATGGCTCTTCCCGGAGATGCCCAGCTCCCTGAGTCGCTGCTCAATTCTTGGTACGGAAAACCCATGCAACCGCTCGCCACCAATCAGGAAAAACGGTGTCCCCCTGCCGCCGAGTCGTTCAAATGTGTCCCGCGCAGCCCGGGAGGCGGTTATATCGAATTCCAGGTAAGAGATCTGGTTATCGTGGAAATAATACTTGGCCGCCTCACAACCCGGACAGAATGGCTGCGAGAAGAGAACGACACGGGAATCTGGTGCCCCCATGCTCTTTTCAATGACCTCACCGGACAACAACGCACTGTTCCAGCTCAATAAAACGGCCACTGCGGCGGTTACTGCAAACGCCCTTGCGATTGGCATTTTCATGCTCACCTCCCAGGCAGGAGACAGGACCCTGCTTGCTGTTACGAGGGAGACACAGCGCCAGCCGGTTTGTTACACCGAATCCGATTGCATCTGGATTTTCCGGGCCTCTTCATGAACCGTCTGCTCCGCAGCTTCTGCCTCCCGAAGCAGAGTCAGGTCCTTGCTCACACTGGTGTAGGTTGATACCAGATAGGGCACGCAGTACGTCAGCGCAACTTTCAGCCAGTCAATGGAAGCGGCGCCGGTTACCGCCTCCCATTGATTGATGAACACCAAAAGCGTGCCAACAACGGCCGCCAGCTTTGCGGCACGTCGTGGCGTACCGTGGCTTACTGCAAGCTCGCAGGCTTCCCTGCAGCGGCGGGCCGGGGTGCGCAGAATCTGGAGAAATGACATCAAAACCTCAGGGCCAGCATGTTGTTATCTGAAAAACCCCTGAATAACTCTTTCGGTTTGAGGAACTTTGAGATCATCAGGGCGGACAATGAGAATATCAGCTTTTTGGCCTTCCGATGGAAAACCGATTTTCTTACCGGGAAAGACCGCCTCGAGCTCTTTACCCAGAGACTTGATGGCCATATCTGGCTTTAACAGTGTGGCCACCACCAGTGGCACGCCAGCCCAGGTTTGCTTAACCATTTTGAGAGCATCCGTGAAACTGCCTGCCTCCGAGCTCACGCTGCTGGAAACGATCACACCGGCAGGCTTCACGGAGCTGCTCCCCGTGACGGGCGTAAAGCCAAGTTTCGTAAGCAGCTCGGTCATCGGTTTACGAATGAAAGGATGGGGGCGGGCGAGAACAACTTCTTTGGACATAGCAGACTCCTGACTTGCTGATTCAATTGATTCATATCGTTAAGACACCCCCTTCTGTCTTTTGTTACACAGTACCTCTGATATTTCCGGAACTTCTCCGAGACCTCCATGTCCTTGGAACGTTCGTTCAAAAATTACAGAAGGAGAAAAGAATGCCCAAACAGTTACCCCTCGCCCTGCTGCTGCTCCGTCTCGGTGTCTTTACCGTGTTCCTGTTCTGGACGCTGGACAAACTGGTGCAGCCAGACCACGCAGCCAAAGTCTTTGCAGCGTTCTATGGCCTCGGAGGCTTAGGAGAGACCGCTTTTTACATCATGGGCGTAGCCCAGTTCGCGCTTATCCTCGCGTTTGTGGCAGGGGTAATGAAAACCTGGACCTATGGCGCCATTCTTTTCTTCCACGGCGTTTCTACCCTGTCGGCATTCGGCAAGTATCTACAGCCTTTTGATAATCTCCTGTTCTTTGCGGCCTGGCCAATGCTCGCCGCCTGTGCTGCCCTGTTCCTCTTGCGGGACTACGATACCCTGACACTCTCCCGCCAACCGGTTCCCGCGACCGCCTGATCCATCAGGGAAAGGCTGTAACATTTTCCCCGGTTGCCTGTCTCTGTCATTAACAAAAGCAGACTCGCAATCGAGGTTAACCATGCTGCTGAACTGGCTGTCGAGGCGACTGGCTGCCTATCTTTCCAAACAGATCAAATGCCACTCTGCCCGAACCTCAACCTGGGCAGCCATTCAGGCGTCGATAAAGCCGGGCGACGTGCTCCTGGTGGAGGGAAATACGCGAATCAGCACGGCTATCAAGTATCTGACCCAGTCCACCTGGTCTCATGCGGCGCTGTATCTCGGCCCCGAGGCGAACCTGGGTATTGCTGAAAACGGAGAGGAACATGTTCTGGTCGAGGCGGATCTTGAGGAAGGTATTCGATGCCTGCCGCTGTCTTTTTACCGGAACTTTCACACCAGGATTTGCCGTCCCGTCGGTCTCAGAGAGCAGGATATCCGCAAGCTGATCGACTACTCGACAAGCCGGATCGGGCACCAGTACGACCTGAAAAACGTCTGGGACCTGGCACGTTACCTTTGCCCCACACCCCCGGTACCCACGCGTTACCGTCGTTCCATGCTGGCCCTGGGCAGCAGCGACCCTACCCGGGCCATCTGTTCCACATTTATTGCCCAGGGCTTCCAGTCGATCCGGTATCCGATACTGCCGGAGCGCCTGGCTGACTCTGAAGATGACGCGGATTCGGATGCCCAACGGCGGGAGTACTTCCGGATCCGGCATCACTCTCTGTTCGCCCCCCGGGACTTTGATGCATCGCCCTATTTTGATGTGATCAAACCTACCCTGGAGCAGGGGTTTGATTACCGGCAGTTCCAGTGGGCGGATTGAGCCGCCGGCTCAGCTATCATCCGCCTCTGCTTTGCCCTGGAAGCCCTGAAGCCCGGGTTTACCCAGCAGAAACCCCTGCAACTCATCGCAACCCGCCAATGCCAGCCAGCTAGCCTGCGCTTCGGTTTCAACGCCCTCGGCGATAACCTCGCAGCCCATTGAGTGGGCCATAGTGATTATGGTCGTGCACAGGGCCTGGTCCTGCTCGTTATTCGGCAGGCCCGTCACAAAGGACCGGTCAATCTTGATACGGGAGACCGGCAGTGCCTTGAGATAGGCCAGGGACGAATAGCCGGTGCCAAAATCGTCCACGGCAAGGGTCAGGTCCAGTTCCCGGAAGCGATTGAGGGTAGCCATGGCCAGTTCGATATCCTGCATCAAGGCGGTTTCGGTAATTTCCAGTTCCAGCTGACGCGCCGAAACACCCTTGTTCCGCAGCATCACCGAAATACGGTCGGCAAAATCCGGGTCGTGAAGCTGAAGCGCAGAGACATTCACCGCGATTCGCCCTGAAAACCCCTGTTCTGCCCAACTCTTTAAGGTGGCAACGGCCTGATCCAGGACCCAGTCACCGATTTTTACGATCAGCCCGGTTTCCTCCGCCAACGGAATGAACTCGGCAGGCGAAACCGGGCCGAGGGTGGGATGATGCCAGCGAAGAAGCGCTTCATAACCGGTGTTCCGCCTGAGACGATCGCACTGCGGCTGGAAATACAGCTGCAACTGCCGGTTCTCGATGGCCGCCTTGAGACTGTGGATCAATTCCTGCCTGTGAAGGACCTGATCCCCGAATTCCGAGGCAAAGAACTGCACCCGCTGGCTCGGTGACTTCTTCGCCCGATGCATGGCAATTTCAGCGTGACTGAGCAGCGTTCTGGCATCCTGTCCGTCCAGGCCAGAGACGGCAACGCCGGCACTGACCTCACACTCAAACGTTTTCCGGCCGACCTGGACCGGCCGCTGACAGGCTTCGATAACGGCTGAAATCCGGACTTCAATGTCCGTCGAAGCTCGCCCCTGATCACCGACCAGCAACCCGAACACATCGCCTCCAAGACGGGCAACCCGGCCATGCTTGGCACTGAAGCCGGCGATACGGCGGGCAATTTCCTGCAATACCCGATCGCCGGTCTCGTGGCCTGCCAGGCCATTGAGCGCCTGGAAATCGTTCAGACCGAGCACCAGAACAGCCTCTTCCCCTTCGCCATGGTCTGGATCGCTGAAATGGCGGTCCAACTGCTCTTCGAACAGGCTTCGATTGGCAAGGCCGGTAAGTTGGTCATAGAGCGTGCGGATTTCCAGTTCCTGCTCGGTTCGGCGCAGGGTGCGGGTTCGCTCTTCGAGCAATTGATCGAGCTCCCGGTTTAGCAGTTTCAGGCGTGACAGGTAAGCCGCATTCTGTTTCAGCATGCTGTTGAACACCCCCTCCACTTCACCGAACTCATCGCAGCGGCCGGTGGGCGTCAGGTATTTCAGGGGATGTTCGGCATCCTCGCCAGCGCGGGATATGCGATCACGGAGTTTGAGCAACGGAGACAGCATCATACGATCGACCACGAACATGGTCACAACGGTCACAAAAACGGCGATGAGCAGCGACAGCCCCAGTATCCGGAACACAAAGGCAACCAGCTCCGACGACACGTCGCTGACATCCACCCGCGCCAGTACCTCGTAATCCGAGAGTAACGGATCGGCGCCCCAGGAGAGATCAACCGTCCCCTGCGGTGTTCTGGGCGCGGAGCGAAGCAAACCATCGGCGGGGTATGGAGCCTTGATGGTTTCTCCCGCCTCATATTCGATACCGTCTCTGCGAAGGGAAACGCCGGTCAGCGGACTGCTGGCGATCAGTAATTCCAGGGCATCGGTTGTTATTTCCCGGTTTCGGGAATGTTTCAGGAAAGTGATGATCGCCTGGCTTGCTATATCAATCCGGTTGTTAAGGAGGTCTTCCTCGTAATTGCGGTACGACGGAATAAGGATGGCGACCTCAATGGCAAGAATGGCCGTAAAGGCCGCCAGGGTGAGATTGCGGCACAACCGGCAATCCATGAGTTGTCTGGCCCACTCCCTGAAAGAACGCCTGGCAAGGGATTGATCCTCCCCGCCTAGCTCCCCGTTGGCCATGTCCAACTCTGGTTCCACCACCGATTTCATACTACCCCGCCGTTTGTAAGAGCTTTTTAGAGAGACACGCCAGGCCAAGGTAAATTACAAAAAAGGGTGGGGTTTTACCCCCACCCAAGTCCGACAGCAGACTCACTGATGCAAAGCGATGCTATTGCTTGTCGATAAACTTTTTCTGTTCCACCCGGGAATACTCCGTTAGCGCCGCCAGCTCCTCGGAGCCCCATTCAAGCGGCTCTGCAGCCATCGGTGCCACCATGCAGATCTGAACCATTTCATCCAGGTGCACCATATCCATGCCGAAGTCACGCTGCCCCATGGCTACGACATGAGGGTATTCATTCTTGAACGTGGCATTGTAGCCAGCGCCATTAGCATGGCAGGTAGCGCAGGAAAGCCCGTTGGAGGACAAGCTGGTATCGTTGAACAGCTTCTCACCCTTGGCTCTCAGATCAGCAACATTGCCCTGATAGGGGGAATAGCCTTCGGGACGGCGAACCGCTTTTTTGAGTTTGGCAGACACACCTTCGCCTTCAGCCTCACCTTCAGCTTCGCCCTCGGCTTTTCCTTCAGCTTCGCCTTCACCTTCTGCGCGGCCCTCGGCTTCACCTTCGGCGCGACCTTCAGCTTCTCCTTCACCCTTGGCGGCACCTTCCGCCTCGCCTTTGGCTTCGCCTTCAGCCTCACCCTGGGCGGCCTCAGCCGAGGGGATCAGTCCCAGCCCCGGGCCGCTGCTCGCATTGAAGCCGGCCACGGCCACTACCGTCATTATGGGAACCGACACCATGAGATTCCGGGACAGTTTTCGTAAAAGTTCCTTTCGATTTTTGTCTGTGGACATTTCTGCAACCTCCGGTCGTATTTTCCTTGTTCAGGGTGCGGGCCTGCGATCCAGGCCTTTGAAGCACGGACACCCCAGCCGCGCATTTGTTACTGCCCGGAAAACCCGGCCAGTAGCTGAAAGTGATATCGGTCTCAGTGACCCGGATATGGCTCAGGCTTACCGTGGCGCGCCCCTTACGCTTCATCGCAATAGCAAGGCTGTCAGGCCAGCCATGCTTGTTCCGATGCAGGTCCATGAGGTGCCCAACGGCCTGGCCTGGCTCGCAGCGCTTCAGTGCCTGGCGCACCAGATATCGGCGAAGAGCAGGAACAAAACGCGGCATCAGAGACGAAGTACTGATGGTCATCTCCGCCAAATCACGGGTTTCTTTCAGCATTTCGCCGGTCCATTCCCATTTGAAAGGACCACAGGGTTCGCCATTAAAGGCCAGGAGAATAAACGGCGGATACCGGGAAAGAGTCTCGCCCCAAAGGAATTCCCTGACTTCGGCAATGGTGCGCGCTGAGCTCAGACGCCTGACCAGCAACCCACGACTTGTTGACTGGCCGGCAGGCACCCGGGATGGGTAACGATAGTTATTCAAAAGAGCGACAATGAGGCCCTGGCTGTTGGCTGCGATCCAGGTCCCGCCACCCACCGGATCTTTCGGCATCACGGTGCTGACCCCATCGCGACACTCAATAACGGGCGGGGCCGCTTCGGGGCGCTGCAACGACTCGTCCCTGTTAAAAAACAGGTCAAGCCCTGCCGGTGAGTACTGCCAGCTCAGGGTACACATAACATCAGGCGCTTTCGGCCATAACTCGGGCTTGCCTTTGCAGGTACCGCAAGGTCGAGGGATGAACCCCGAACCCGGCACTGACTTCCACGCCCGCCTGCTCGGCCAGCATGCCGATAATCGCCATGTGATGAATGATATGGCTGGCCAGGAACACCAGTTCGCGATCCACGCTGGTTGTGACTACCTGCCCCTGGTCGTCGCTGGTGTGCAACATGGCAAGCTGGTCGGCGTGGCTCCCGCTGAACCGGCTGTGCAATGTCTGCAGAATCTCTGACAATCGATTGGCCCCGGCCCGCCGGTCCGTTTCCAGTGACAGATCCCGATCGCGGTTTTCATAGTCAAGCAACGCGCCCGGTGACGCTGTGGCCAACAGCAGGGCACTGTAATGGTCGATAATGTGCCGGACATGCTTGCCAATCACATGCTGCTTACGCTGCCCGAAACTTTGCCTGTACAGATTGCCTGGCAAGCTTTCCAACAGATCTATGAGCTGCCCGATTGCGTGGGCGTTCTCTTCAACAATGTCATTAACGGTGTCGTCTCGCTCAGAGCCTGATTGAGTCATGGTATTTATCCGCTTTTTGTTGATCCCTTCGAAACCGGGGCAATAGAAGCGACCGCGTGGACACAAGGGTTACTCGTGCCCACCCGATCAACGGCTTAGCCCTCGGCTTTTCCCTCGGCTTTTCCCTCGGCTTCACCTTCAGCTTTGCCCTCAGCCTCACCTTCAGCTTTGCCCTCTGCTTCGCCTTCAGCCTTGCCTTTTGCTTCGCCTTCGGCTTCCGCCTCTCCGGCGGCCAGCATCAAATAGCTCGGTTCTGCAGTGGCATCAGCGGCCGATACGTTGAACGCCGAGGCACCCATAACAACGGCAAACACCGGGCCCGTGTAGGCCATGCCCCGGGCAAGCTTGCCTAGCAATCTCTGTTTCTGTGTTTCTCTGGACATGATGTGTCCCCCTTGATTTAACGCAACAACTGCCAGGCGTCACGCCCGGCCTCTCCATACCCGGAGCCGAAAAGCTTTTAGGCTCAACGGCCCCCGGATGCCTTTTGCGGTGCCTTCTCGAAACACCGCCCGGACAGTGCCGCCGCAGCGGCCTCCAGATTGTTCATATCCACCAAATAACGCTCACGACCTTCCAGCCACACCGCCAGTCTGGCGAAGCCGTCGGTATCCAGCGGCCGACCGTATTCTCCGCAACAGCTGGAAATCAGATGTCTGAGGCTTTCGTTCACGGTCAGGGTCTGTACTCCGCTGCTGTCTCTCAATGGCTCATCACTCGGCACGAGCACCGCGTTTACGGGCCCGGAAAAGCTTGCAATAACTGCCTTTGATGGCGTGAACACCTCATCACCGTCGGAGTTGTGCAGGGGCAGACCCAGCCCCGTAACGCCTGAGCCATCGGTGCTTTTGAGCAGGGCACCACGACCAAAATCCATACGCCATTGCGTGGACAGCGCCAGCGTCATCGCGTCGCGCAGCGACGGCTCCGAATGGCTGACCAGGAATATTTCGCCATCTGGGCCGGCAACAAGACCGGCATCTATGGCAATGTCATCGTGTCTGGCTGCATGGGTGGCCAGACAGCTGGCAAGCGCTGGAACGACCGCCGCCAGTGACAGGCGAGAACGGATCACCTGGCCATCAAGAATCAATGTAAAGCCCGGGGTATCCCGAACAATTTCAAGTCTTGGCAATGAGTTCTTACCTGCCTCATCGGAAATCGCCATGGGTTCAAGCAGACTTTCAATCCGGTTGACAAGCGGTGCACTGTCAGTAAAGAAACGTGCCTGGAAGCGACCGCAAACCAGGGCCATTGACAGCATGGTGGAGGTTTCCGGGCACGGAAGCTGGCCAGGTTCGGACGTATCCCGTTCGCCCGGCTGCCCCTCAGACTGAATCAGGAAACGGTTATTGACCCAGTCCGCCAGGGTATTCCAGACATCGTTCCTGATAGCCCAGGCATCCGGTGCTGTTGGCATGCTTTTGAGGGCAGACTCCACCAGCGCCGAGGCAATGTCATCCGGCCCGGCACCCTCTGTGGCCATCAACCAGATCAGCGACGCGGTCTCATTCAGGCTGCTCAGATGGCCCAGACGGGTGTCGTAGAGGTAAACCTGGTCTTCGCTGAAGGTTTCCTCTGCCACCCAGCGTTCAAGGCGGGGTTGCTTCAGGGGCCGGTCGGAAAGGGCCTGGGCGACGACCCAATCAGACAACCGTGGCAAGGCCATGAACGGCAGGTACGCCGAGGGGTCTGATCCTGGTATCAGGTTCCTGAAACCACCGCTGTTCGCCAGTTCGGTCTGGGTCTCACGGACCAGTTGCTCCACCATCGAACCGCTGGACTCTTCATGCGCGGGGCGATTGAGGCCGAGCATTTCCACCATGTCGGCAACAATGGATCCCTTGATGCGTTCCTCGATGTCACCGCCACTCTCCGGGCCGGCACACACTTCCAGCGAAGGGCTGAGGTTACACTCGAGGATCCAGGGCTTGATGTCCGCATCGATCAGACAATCAATGCCCATCAGCTCATAACAGCCACGGGTATCAGCACCGATCACCCGGGAGCGTTCACGCATGGGCTCCAGGGCAGCCAGGCAGGTGAGGGCCACCATGTCTTCGATTTTGGCAAACAGGGCTTCGTCATCGTGTCCCTGCTCCCGGAGCCAGGCCCGGTAACGTTCGAAATCCACGAATTCCACGGGCACGTCGGCATCCAGATTCAGCGCGTTCACATCCGGATTGGTAAGGTAACTGTAGGGATTATTCGCGTTTTCCTCGTTGTAAGGCATGGACGCCAGCTTGGCGAAACCCTGGTGATACAGGTAAACACGAAAGGGCGAGACGGAAGAGATAAGGACATACAACCGCAGAACGTATTTTCGGCCGTGCATGGTGTGAGGATTCTCCAGGTACTCCTGCACCATCCAGGAGGCTTCCATCGGCACCTCGGCCGGATCACCCACCAGCTGAATGCCCTTGCCTCGGGCGGCGTTCTTCGGCTTGAGCAGCCAGCGCTTGTCCGGATTATCCAGCGCCGCCTGCTGGAACGCATGGTAGTCCTCGGGCATCGAGAACACCTTCGGCACGAACGTCAGGCGGTCGGTCAAGTGTTTGCTAGCCTTCTCCTGACGCTCGACGCGATCCCGCAAGTCCATCAGGCTGCGGTAAAGGCGGCTTTTCACCGTGAGGGCATTGTTGCCGGGGATGTGGTTAATTTTCCGCTCCGGTCCCACCTGACTGAAGAATTCTGGATCAGGCATACCCGTATACCAGCAGGCATCCCAGTTTTCAGGGCCTTCAGCCTTTTGCCACAGGGATTTATCGAGCGACCCCTCGAAGAAGCGGTCCTGTTCGTAGGACCGGTTGCCGCCCATCCAGTATTGACGATCATGCCGGGTCATCTTGTCGCGCTCTCCGTTTCGGTTGTCCATTGCCCGTCGTCGTCAGGGCACTGATTTCTCGCGTTTCACGGATACCGACACATGAGATTTACAACTGTTACAGGATGCCTCGAACTTTTTTGACCAATCTGTTTCTCCTCCGGGCAATGGGAGTTTCTGCTTCTGTAACAACGCTGCCTTGGAGGTGTCCCTGACTTACCGAACCAAATAACGAAGAACCTCCCAACAAACAGGAATACAACCATGGTTTTCCGACATGCCTTCATCCTCGCCGGCCTGGTTACCGTGATCGTGATCTCCCTGGCGACCACCCAGTGGCCATCCAGCCAATGGCTCTGGCTGATTGCCGGGCCCCTGCTGGCACTGGGTGCCTATGATCTGCTGCAAAACAAACACACGCTTTTGCGCATTTATCCGGTGATCGGGCACTTCCGGTATCTGTTTGAGTCGGTGCGCAGAGAGTTGCAGCAGTATTTTGTGGAGTCCGATCTGGATGGCGCACCGGTAAACCGGGAATTCCGCAGCCTGATCTATCAGCGAGCCAAGAAAGACAACGACACCCGGGCATTCGGAACAATCTTTGACGTCTACCGGGATGGCTACGAGTGGCTCAATCATTCACTGGCGCCGAAACACTGTCTTCCGGCGAACCTCCGGATCCGGTTTGGCGAGGGTCGTTGCGCGCAGCCTTACGATGCCGCCCCATTGAATATTTCGGCAATGAGCTATGGTGCTCTCAGCCGCAATGCCATCATGGCCCTGAATCGGGGTGCCAAACTCGGCAACTTTTTCCATAACACCGGTGAGGGCGGCATCAGCGAGTGGCACCTGAAATACGAAGGCGATCTGGTGTGGCAGATTGGTACCGGCTATTTCGGGTGCCGCGACGAAGATGGACACTTCGATCCCACGCTGTTTGCCAGGGAAGCGGCCCAGGATGCGGTGAAGATGATCGAAATCAAGCTGTCCCAGGGGGCCAAGCCCGGTCATGGCGGCGTGTTGCCGGCCTCCAAGCTAACCCAGGAAATCGCCGACATTCGGAAAGTCCCCATGGGGCATGCCGTACTGTCTCCGCCCAGTCATTCCGCCTTTACCAATCCGACCGAATTGCTGACGTTCGTGGCAAAGCTGAGGGCGCTCTCTGGCGGTAAGCCAGTGGGGTTCAAACTGTGCCCCGGTAACCGACAGGAATTCCTCAGTATCTGCAAGGCCATGCTGGAGACTGGCCGGCTACCTGACTTCATTACCGTGGATGGCGGAGAAGGCGGCACCGGCGCAGCGCCAGTGGAGCTGACCAACTCGGTGGGAATGCCGCTGCGGGATGGGCTGCAGTTTGTGCATAATGCCCTCAAAGGCATTGGACTTCGTGAACAGGTGCGCGTGATCGCTTCGGGCAAGTCGTTCTCTGCTTTCCATATGCTGCGCCTGATGGTGCTTGGTGCGGATACGGTCAATTCGGCAAGAGGTATGATGATGGCTCTGGGTTGCATACAATCGCGCAGTTGCAACACGGATAAATGCCCGACCGGCGTTGCCACCACAAACCCGGCTCGCTATAAGCAACTGGACGTAACTGACAAAGGCGTTCGCGTGGCAAACTATCAGCACTCCACAGTGGAGGCACTGGCGGAGCTGCTTGGCATTCTTGGTATTGACCGCCTGGAAGACCTGCAGCCTCGCCATTTGAACCGACGTGTTAACCCAAGCCTGGTGATGAACTATGCACAGCTCTACCCCGGTATCGAACCCGGCTGCCTGTTACACAAAGACTGCGCGCCGGCAGACTGGGCCGAAGACTGGCGCCTGGCCAGAGCTGATCGCTGGCAATAAATAAGGCTGTTTGATGACATCAAGAGTCGTGATTGTTCTTGTGGTAATCGGAGCGCTGGCAGGTGCCTGGTGGTTGCTGCAGGTATTGGGAATGCCGCCCAACCTCTCACCGGATGCACTCGCAGCCTGGTTGCAAAGCCAGGGTGCTGTCGGCCCCCTTCTGCTGATGCTATTAATGCTGGTCGCGGTGGTTGTAGGGCCGATCCCCACGCTGCCTGTCAGTGCCACGGCCGGACTTGCCTTTGGCGTTCTTCCGGGAACCGCTATTGCAGCCACGGGTGCCGTGGTTGGCGCCCTCGTGGCCTTCTGGATTGCCCGATTCCTGGGTCGCGAAGCAATCTGTAGACGCTTCCCGGACAACCCGGTTCTGGCCAGGGATGGCTCCCAGCGATTTCTGACCATAACCATCCTGTTGACGCGACTGATACCCGTATTCTCATTCGCCCTGATCAGCTATGCCGCAGGGGTCACCGCCATCCATACCTGGCGATTTATAGTGGCAACCACCATTGGCATGCTGCCAATGACCCTGGTGTTTGCTGGACTGGGAAACACCTTCAAACTGAACCCTGTGCTGACGGTGCTCGCCGGTCTGGCTATTCTGGCCGTGATGGTGTGGTTGCCCTGGTCGCTCAGCCGTCATCCGGATTCACGGCTGGCCCGCTGGCTCCACCTTCACCAATAATTATAAGGATTGCCCATGCGACTTCCCGAAAAAGCGGACCTCATGCCATGGTTCGCCCGAGCCTTGTCCAGTGCCCCCAGGTATTCCATGGAGCATGCCATTCAGAGCACACGGGCCAAGATCAGGGGCGAGCAGGACTTGGCACAGGTCTTCTTAAACCCTCGCGACCCCTTCGGCCTTCCCCTTCTGCAGGCCCTCGTGCAACTTCAAGAAAACTACCGGGTGCGCTTCAGGCTTCACACGGTATGGCGGCTGGACGATGACATGTTTCCGGAACCGGCACTCTGGCGCGCGTGGGCCCAGCTGGATGCAACCAGGCTGGCAAACCTCTACGGTTTCACGCCGCCTGACCGGCCAACACCGCCAACCGAAACCGAATTAACCTCGGCAGCCGCTCGCCTGCTGAGTGCCGAACAAACGTCGGACGCGCTGACGACCGCCCTCAGTGTATTCGAGGAACTCTGGCGTACAACAACCGGAAGCGCACCGGCCCGAACGCCTGATGAAGCAGCGTTATCCGACAATGAAACCTTGCTCCGCAGGCTGGGACACTATCAGGGCAGTATGGTCTGGTACCTGGGCGACTGGTTCTGGGGTGTGGACCGGCTAGACCATCTGGAGCGAAGCCTCATCCGGCATGGCCTGAATCGGCTTACCGCTGACCGCCTGATCTTTACTCGCACCTGGGCGAATCTGGGCACTGAGGCACGCACGTCCGTTGATGGCAGGCCTACCGATTCGACGCCACTTGAGGTGTTTTTCTCCATCCGCAGCCCCTACTCGTACCTTGGTCTGGAGCGCGCCACCAAACTGGCCCATGCCTGGAAGATCCCGCTACGGCTGCGACCGGTTCTGCCCATGCTGATGCGTGGGCAATCCGTGCCGGATGCCAAGAAATGGTACATTTTTCACGACACCAAACGGGAAGCCAACAAGCTGGGCATTCCTTACGGCTTTGTCGCCGACCCCCTGGGCCCCGGTGTCGAGCGTTGTTATGCGCTGTTTGACTTTGCCCGCTCGCAGGGCCTGGAAATCGATTACATGCGAAGCTACGCCCGGGCAGTCAATGCCGAAGGCGTCCGCTCGGAAACCGACGCAGGGCTGAAACTGATCGCTGAACGCGCAGGTCTGAAGTGGCAGAAGGCCAAAACCCTTCTGGACGACCAAAGCTGGCGATATTGGGCTGAAGAAAACCGCCAGGCCATGTATGAGTGCGGTCTTTGGGGCGTCCCCATCTTCCGATATGGCGCTGTCAGCTGTTGGGGCCAGGATCGGCTTTGGGTTATCGAGCAAGCCATCAAAAAAAGGGTGGAGACCAGCTCCACCCAAGGGGTTTGCGACCCGACCATCAATGCAGAGGTCACACAGAGTCAACGCAGTAATTGAGATAGGTGGGCTCGAATACGCCAGAGGAGAGCCATTTACCAGTCCGCGCGGTTTCAGGGCCGGGGCTGGACGGCGCTTAGCGGTAATTCATATAGCCGGGCTCATATATGCCCGGTTCGACCATACTGCCTGTTCGCAATAGGTTGAAAGGTACTCCAGAACCCGTGTCTGAATAAGTGTAATTGACGTAGCCAGGCTCGCTCTGGGCGCCAGACGCCAAAACCGTACTCGAGCAGACCAGAACAAACGCAGTAAAGAATGCTTTTTTCATGACAGGCCTCCAACGGCAAATGCCGTGTTGTGTCTTACAACAGACTGACGCATGAACCCGCTGAATGTTACAGGTTAACCGGGAGAGCATTATGACCCTCACCAACAAACCCATTGCCCTGGTCGTTACTCGGCGCCGAGGCGATCTTGGTGAACTCTGTAACCAGATCGACTCGCTCGGTTCAAGTGCAACGGCCTTGCACTCGGACGCCCGTGACGAAGCTCAGGTTATCGAACTGGTAAACCATGTGGAGTCACAATTAGGTGTCATTCGAGTTGCTATTTTCAACGTTGGCGGCAATGTCCGGTTCAACCTATGCGATACCAGCACACGGGTGTACCAAAAGGTCTGGGAAATGTGCGCCCTCCGGCCGCTTTGACAAAGTCCGGGTAACGCTGGCAATTACTCTAGCGTTTTCTTGAGTTGCCCCAACAGACCCGCATAGATGCCATGGCAGAACTCTGCTGCCTCCTGATCCTTGCCTTGCCAGTGGGAGTACCACTCCACGAAGGTGCCCTCATTACTCTCGGTAATCGGGCGAACCCGCACATGGCCATCGTCAATGCTGTAACTGAGTTGCCGGTTATCTTCGTCCAATGTTTTCAGCGTCTCGTGGAAAGCCCCATTGAGGACACGGCCCGCCCCTGGCTGGTCACCTTTCTTGTCACCAACCACGTCGACGCTGGTCACGATCTCCGGGGCCCAGCTCATGGCATGAAAATTTCTGCGCGTTTCTTCTTCCCCGCGTTCAATAAAGTTCACAAAACCATCACAGCCCTGTAACAAACCCTCCCTACGCTGATAGACAAATCAACTTGTATAGACATGTCTATGAGCCTTTATACCCTGCAGCGCGAAACCGGCCACGCACTCTACCGCCAGATTGCACGGCATCTGGAACGGGACGTTCTGAACCAGTATGCCCCTGGCGACCTACTCCCCTCGGAAAACGAGATGGCCGACCGTTTCGGTGTTAACCGCCACACCCTCCGGCGTGCCATCGATCTTCTGGTGGCCGATGGCCTTCTGGAGCGCCGGCACGGGCGCGGTGTGTTCGTTATCAACAATCAGATCGACTATCCGCTCGCTTCCGACACCCGCTTTACCGAAAACCTGACCGCCATGGGCGCGTCTACCGGTGGGCGCGTTGTTCGCAAGCAGGTTCTGCCTGCCATCGAGCGGGTTGCCGAACGTCTGAGTCTGAACGTGGGGGAACCGGTGATCTGGATCGAGAGCGTGCGCACCGTAGACGACTCGCCGTTCTGCGTTATCTCGCATTTCCTGCCAGAGGCCAGGTTCGCGAAAGTTCGGGATGAGTATGAAGGGGGATCGCTGCACGGGTTCCTGGCGGAGCACTACGGTTATTCCCTCAAGCGCGTGCAGAGCCTGGTCACAGCGATGCTCCCGCAGGGCGATGATGCAGGCCTCCTGGCCATGCCCAGAACCCAGCCCGTGCTGCGGGTAAAGAGTACCAACGTGCATGAGCAGGATCTGACCCCGCTCGAGTACGTGATTACCCGGTTTCGCGCAGACCGGATTCAACTGTGCATAAAACCATGACTGTCTGCCAACGGTCGAGAACCCGAACCAACACCCTACAGGAGCTTCACTAATGTATCTCAGACTGCACTCGCTTCTCAAATGCGCATTATCCGTCATCACCGCCATCGCCATGCTTGGCTCAGTTGGCGCTGTCGCAGCCGCCAATGAACGTTCCAGTGACCGACCTCTCCGAGTGGTTCTGGTACCGGCAGACGGTGGCACGGAAGATGGTACCCGAAGAGATTTTCAACCGATCTTTAACGCCGTTGCCAGCGCCACAGGCCTCAAGTTCGACCTGAAAGTCGGCCAGAGCTACGGCGCCGTGGTTGAAGCCATGTGTAACGGCTCTGCCGATATCGCCTGGTTCGGCCCGGTCAGCTATCTCCAGGCCCACGAACTCGGCTGTGCCAACCTTCTAGCCATAGCTGTGAGTAAAGGTCAGTCCGTTTACTACTCCGGTATTTTTGCCCGTGCAGACAGCGGCATTGAGACGCTGCAGGACGTTCGGGGTAAAAAGCTCGCCCTTGGCGACATCAACTCTACCTCCAGCTTCAATATCCCGGTGGCCATGCTGCTGCGCGAGGGCATTGATCCAGCGCGCGATCCCGGCAGCGTAACCATGGCCGGCAGCCACGCCAACGTGCTGTCTGCCCTGGCCCAGGGTCTGGTGGACGTCGGTGGTGCCTCTTTTGATTCCTATGAGAAAGCCCTGAATGCCGGTGCCATCGACGCGAGTGAAGTACGCATCATCGCGAAAAGCGCTCCGCTGCCGTATCCGCCGCTGGCGATCCACCCCGAAGTCAGTGCCGACATCAAGGCCCGTTTGCAGGACGCGTTCAGCAGCGTCCACACCATGCCCGAGATCAAACCTGAGCAGATTCGCGGCTATGGCGGCAAGCAGGTTGACCGTTACACCAGCGATGTCAGCGAGGAAACCATGGCCGAGGTCGGCAACATGCTCAATGCCGTCAACCGTGACGTCAAACAGTCCATTCTCACCGCCAGCAATCAGCGCTGAGTCAACGAATAGGCGCCCGTCCAACGGGCGGGCCGCCAACAGGAGAAATCATCATGAGCCAGACACCAACATCCATGGTCAAACTCGGTGCCATCGAGAAGGTATGGGCGGATGGAACCCGGGCCCTGAACGGCGTTGATCTTGAGGTCCCCAAGGGGCAGTTCTGTGTGATCCTCGGCCCATCCGGTGCCGGCAAATCCACGCTGTTACGCGCGGTCAACGGATTGATGAAGCCCACCTCTGGAAGCGTTCAGGTGGATGGCCTGGAACTGACACCGGCCAGCGAGCGCGAATTGCGCAAACGGGTGGCGATGATTCATCAGCATTTCAACCTGGCAACCCGAGCCAGCGTGGCTGCCAATGTGCTTTCCGGCGCGCTACCTGACATTTCGCTGGCCCGGGCACTGTGTGGCTGGTTCCACCCGGAACAGCGGGAAAAAGCCTGCTATTACCTGGAGCGTGTGGGTCTCAAGCCTGAACACCTGCATCGCCGCGCCGGGGAGCTCTCCGGCGGTCAGCAACAACGCGTCGGTATTGCGCGGGCTTTCATGCTGGACCCGAAAGTTGTCCTTGCCGATGAACCCGTCGCCAGTCTCGATCCGCAAATCTCACGGGACATCCTCACGCTTTTGAAGGATGCCGCTCGCGAACTTAACGCCACCGTGATCTGCAGCCTGCACCAGGTTGATCTGGCCCGCGAATTCGGCGACCGCATTGTCGGCATGCGCAGTGGCGGGATTGTCTTCGACGGCGCTCCGGAAGAATTCGACGATCATCGCCTGAACAGGCTCTACCAGAACGCCGATTGGGGCGATGGCGAGCCCCAGATGATTTCTGAGCCCTACCCGGAACTCGAAGCCGCCGGAGGCATGCGATGAACACTCGACCCATTCCCGTCCCGCCCCCGGGCACCCGTTTACACTGGCACCTGGATCAGCCGTTCCGGCTGAAACACCTGGTGATTGCGATTCTGGTTTTTGCGCTGCTATTGATCACCGGATACCGCACAGAAATGGACCGTATGGTCACCATGACCACCGAAGCCGTTGGCAATCTGGTGGGGCTGAATGACGACTCCCAGGTAGTGCGTGGCCTCGGCAAGGTGGCCGATTCCATGTGGCCGCCGCAGCTGGCAACGTCCGAGGAGGTGGCCAGAATGAACGATTTTGACGCCGGGAACCTGCCACTGTTTGCCCGCGTGGAAAACCGGGAGACCGTTACCCAGCGCCTGAATGAAAACACCTTGCAACTGGAAAGCGTCACCCAGACCACGGAAGTGCTCTATAACCCTATGGGTTATGTGAAAACTGTTCTGGTCAAAATGATCGAGACGCTGGAGATCGCACTCTGGGGCACCCTACTGGCCGTCAGCCTGTCGATCCCCTTAGCTTGGTTTGCCGCCAGCAACTACTCCCCCAACCGGGTGACATACACCCTGGCACGAGGTTTCATCAGCCTGTTGCGTTCAGTCCCCGAGTTGATCGTTGCGCTGTTTCTGGTGCTGGCCTATGGCTTCGGCCCCATCGCCGGGGTACTCGCACTGGGCCTGCACGCCGCTGGCTTTCTGGGCAAGTTTTACGCTGAAGACATCGAGAATGCCGACAAGCAGCCACAGGAAGCGCTGGAGGCGATTGGCGCCGGCAAAATCAAGACAGTGCTTTACGCCGTCATGCCCCAAGTGCTGCCGCAGTATGTGGCCTATACCGCCTACATCCTCGATCGCAACCTGCGCATGGCCACGGTAGTGGGCCTGGTGGGCGCCGGCGGCATCGGCCAGGAACTCAAAGGCCGGTTCGACATGTACGACTACGGCCATGTGATGACCATTCTGATCGCCATTTTCCTGTTTGTTTTCCTGCTGGACCAGCTCTCGGCGCGGATACGATCTCGGATGATCTGATCACGGAACTTTTTTCATTTCAGCGCTAACTTGTATAGACATCTTTACAACTGGAGCAACGTGTATGAACGCTCAGACAACCGGGGCCGGCGGGCCTCCACCACGAAGCCAGTGGCTTCAATACTGGTCCGCAGCACCGGCCAGGGACGCCGAGGCGCTGGCCGCCGAGGTCGCTGAACACTGCCAGATCAAAGACATTACGCTGCCGCAGAACGGCCTTGGCCTGCTGAAACTGCCGGATTCCGCCCTGAACGATCTGTATTTTCTGGGCGAAGTACCCGTCAGTCATGCCCATGTGGAAGTGATCGCGCCGGATGGCACCCGCGCAGAGGGCGGTGCCCGCCTGCTGGATGATCGTCAGTCACTGGCCCGGACGCTGGCCGTCCTGGATGCCATTCTGGCCGGGGCGTTACCCCTGCATGAAAAAGCACTCGAGCTACTCACCATCGGGCAGGCTGCCCTTGCGAAAACCCGCGCCGAACGCGATGCGATTCTGGCCACCACACGGGTCGATTTTTCTCTGCTCGGTGATGGAAGTGAGGACGACGATGAATAATCTACTATTTGAAGACCAACACGACAGCGTCTGGAGCCCGCTCTATCAGCAACGGGCGTTCCGGGCTCTGATGACCGCCTTCTCTTTTCCCGGTCGGCCCCAGTCGCTGCCTTCATGCGGCGATGCCGCCAGCCCGACCTGTATCGCCGCCGTTCTGTGCGATAACGAAGTGAGCCTGGCCGACCCGGACCAACTGATTGAGCCGGCCGATATCCGTCGGCTCGGCATACGTGAGGCGGGTATTGAAAACGCCGGATTCGTCATTGCGGATGGCCGCCAGGCGCCTACCTTTGAGCCTGCGCTGGGAAGCCTGGCCGAGCCAGAGCACGGCGCAACCATCATTGTCCGCGTGACCAGCCTGGAAGACAGCAGCGAGTTCCCGCTGATACTTCGAGGCCCGGGCATCGAAGACACTCAGACGCTGTCCGTCGGCGGCCTGAACAATGCGTGGCTAACGGCGAGAACGCGCTGGAACCGGAATTTTCCAATGGGCATTGACCTGATTCTGGTGGACAACACCCGGGTTGTGGCCCTGCCGCGCACAACCCGGATCCGCGGAGGGAATAACTGATGGGTTACGTTGCAATCAAAGGGGGCGAAAAGGCCATCGACGGCGCCGCTGACGCGCTCGAAGCGCTCAGAGCGGGCGGACCGGCTTCGGGGGCAGAGCCCTTGTCCCTGAATGCCATTGAACACCAGCTGCGGCTTCTGACCTCGCGCATCATGTCCGAAGGCGGGCTCTATCACCCCCAGCTGGCTGCCCTGGCCATCAAACAGATGCAGGGCGACACCCTGGAGGCCGGGTTTGCATTGCGTGCCTACCGGTCCACGAAACCGAGGCTGTTGGAAACGCCACCGCAGGACACCAGAAACATGCGGCTGATCCGGCGCATATCCAGCGCCTTCAAAGACATTCCTGGCGGTCAGATGCTTGGGCCAACCCACGATTACGCCCTTCGGCTGATACGCTTTGAACTGGCCGGGGAATCCCCGGAGCCGTTCCGGAAGCTGGCGGCAACGTTTCTCCAGAACGCACCGGAAGCATCGCTGCCCGACAGTTTCCCGAAGGTACTGGACGCGCTGCGATCAGAAGGCCTGCTGCCGCCACAGACTGAGGACAGGAACCCAGCATTCGACATTACCCGGGACCCTCTGATCTTTCCGGTCAGCCGCTCTGCGGCCCTGGCGACCATGGCCCGGGCCGAAACCGGTTCCATGCTCGCCATCGCCTATTCCAACATGCGCGGTTATGGCGATGTTCACCCCACTGTGGCCGAGCTGCGGGTGGGTTACCTGCCGGTGATGCTGCCTCATCCGGTCACCGGTGAGCTGACCGAAGCCGGCGAAGTACTGATGACCGAGTGTGAAGTCATTGCCATGTACGAACCGGACGAAACCGAATCCGCCAAGGGTGCCGCCCCCGAGTTCACCCTCGGCTACGGTGCCTGTTTTGGCCACAACGAGACCAAAGCCATCAGCATGGCCATTCTGGACCGCGCACTCCAGAAAGGCATGCGCGACGGCCCGGAAAATCCCTCCGAAGACCCGGAGTTCGTACTGATGCACATCGACGGTGTCGACTCCATGGGTTTTGCCAACCACTACAAGATGCCCCACTACGTCACCTTCCAGTCCGACATGGACCGACTGCGCTCCACCCGGGAAAAGCACCAGGCGCGCAACCAAACCCGCCAGGAGGAAAGCCATGAATCCTGATTATCAACTGCCCGACAGCCAGGACCGTTACGGTTTCGGCTTTCTCGATGAGTTCGCCAAGCGTGAAATCCGCCGGGTGATTCTCAAGGCCATCAGCATTCCCGGCTATCAGACGCCCTATGCCTCGCGGGAAATGCCGATGGGCCGGGGTTTTGGCACCGGCGGCCTGCAGCTGACCCTGTCGATGATCGGCCCGGATGATACCCTGAAGGTCATCGACCAGGGCTCGGACGATTCCGTCAACGCCGTGAATCTTCGCAAGTTTGCGGAACTGACCTGCCCGGGAGTTTCCACCACTGAAAGCACCACGGACGCCAGCCTGATCCAGACCCGCCACCGGGTGCCGGAACTTGCCCTGCGGGAAGATCAGGTGCTGAGTTTCCAGGTGCCCTATCCCGATCCGCTGGTGATCGTCGAGCCCTCGGAAGCCAAGCGAAAAATCATGCACGGCGAAGGTGACTACGCCCGCCTGCTGACCAAACTGTACGAAGATCTGGTGAAGTTCGACGAAATCACCATTTCCCACCGGTATCCCACGCGGATCAACGGGCATTACGTGATCGACCCAAGCCCGATCCCGCGTTACGACGTGCCCAGGCTGCACCAGTCCCGTGCATTGTTGCTGTTTGGCGCCGGCCGCGAGAAAAAAATCTATGCGGTACCGCCCTACACCAACGCCGAACCGCTGGTGTTCGATGATGTGCCATTCCGCACCGAGAACTTCGACACCGCCGATGGCCAGCGCCGGGCCTGCACCCGCTGCGGCAGCACCGACAGTTTTCTGGACGAGCTGAATCTGGAAGACGGCAGCAAGGCCTGGCAATGCTCGGATACCGATTACTGCAATCACCAGCTGGCACAGGCGGACACCGGGGAGGTCAGCCAATGAAACCGATTCTGGATGTAAAGGGCCTGACCCGCATTCACGGCACCGAATGCCCGTCCTGCCTGGACATGACCGGGCCTGAACACGACACCAACGTATGCCCCGCCTGCGGCTCCGTCGTGGCCGCCGCCAATGTCAGTTTCAGCCTCCAGCCGGGGGAAATCCTCGGCATCATGGGGGAATCCGGCAGCGGCAAGTCCACGGTAGTGAAAACCCTGTATTTCGATCAGGCGCCCAGCCGTGGCAGCGCGATCTTCCGGGACGACGATCAGAGCCACAACCTGTTCAGCCTCAACGGTGCGGAGCAGCGCTGGCTGCGCAATCACCGTTTCGGCATGGTCTACCAGAACCCGAATCTCGGCCTGAACTTCGGCATCTCCGCGGGCGGCAACATTGCCGAGCGGTTGCTGATGAACGATCTCAACCACTACGGCGATATCCGTCGCCGGGCGGGGGAACTGCTGACCCGCACCGATGTGATGGTCAGCCGGATGGACGAGTCGCCCAGACAATTTTCCGGCGGTATGCAGCAACGGGTACAGATTGCCAAGGCGCTCGCCACGCGCCCGCCGCTGCTCTACCTCGATGAAGTGACTACCGGGCTGGACCTGTCCGTGCAGGCGAAAATTCTCGATCTGATTCTGGAAATCCAGCACGAACTGGGCACCGCCATGATTGTGGTCACCCACGACTTGGGCGTTATCCGCTTGCTGGCCAGCCGCACCCTGGTGATGAAATACGGCCGGGTAATCGAATCCGGGCTGACCGATCAGATCCTGGAAGATCCGCAGCACGCCTACACCCAGCAACTGGTGGCATCCACTCTGTGAGGCAAATCCCATGACAGTCCTATCTGAAACACCCATCCTCGACGTTCAGGGCCTGGCCAAGCAATTCAGGCTACATGCCCAGAACGAACTCGTTCCCTCCTGCTCCGAGGTGAACATGGTCGCTTATCCTGGCCAACTCGCAGCCCTGACCGGGCCGACCGGCGCCGGCAAATCGTCCGTGCTGAAGTGCATTTACCGCACCTATCTGCCCAGCGAAGGCAGCATCCACTTTCGCAAGGCCGATGGCGAGGTTGTCGACCTTGCCCGGATCAGCGAACAGGACATGCTGCAACTGCGCCGTAGCGAGCTAGGTTTCGTGACCCAGTTTCTGCACTGCGTGCCCCGCCGCCCTGCAGAAGAAGTGGTGGCAGAGCCGCTGGTTCTGCGCGGCATGGCGCTGCCTGATGCCCTGGCGCAGGCCCGTGTGCTGCTCGGGCGTCTGAACGTGCCTGAGCGCCTGTGGCGCTTGCCACCGGCAACCTTTTCCGGTGGCGAGAAACAACGGGTCAACCTGGCCCGCGGCCTGATCGCCAAACCGCGCCTGTTGCTGCTGGATGAACCCACCGCCAGCCTGGACAAACACACCACGGCTCAGGTCATCGAACTGCTTAAAGAATTCAAACAGGCCGGCGTGGCCATGATTGCCATTTTTCACGATCCGGAACTGGTGACTGCCCTGGCCGATACCGAGTACCGGCTGACACCGCCGCAAAGCCTGACTCATTCAACCCCGGCTCTGGAGGCCGCACAGCCATGAAACGCCAACTGCTGACTAACGCCCGGATTGTTCTGGAAAATTCGGTTGAAGAACAGGCCGACCTGCTGATCGAAAACGGCACCATTGCCGCACTCGGACCCGCCGATACCCGGGGTGCCGAACGGGTAGACCTGCAGGGATGCCTGCTGGCACCAGGCCTGATCGATCTGCACTGCGATGCCCTGGAAAAAGAAGCCGAACCCAGGCCCAATGTGCACTTCCCGTTCGAGTTGGCCGCCGGCCTGGCAGACAAACGCAACGCCGTAGCAGGTATCACTACCGTTTACCACGCGCTGTCATTTGCCAACCACGAGCTCGGCGTTCGCAATAACGCAGTGGCCGCCGAACTGGCCCGGGCCATGGCCCGACACCGGCCTAACGGCATGGTGGATAACCGGGTTCATGCCCGTTACGAAGTCACCGATGAAAGCGCTCCCGACATCCTGAATGCCCTGCTGGCAGAAGGCGCCCTGCAGATGCTGTCCTTTATGGACCACAGCCCGGGCCAGGGACAGTTCCGGGATGTGGAGGCCTACCGGACTTACCTGGCCAAAACCTACAAAACCACGGCCGATGATGTCGACGCCATTCTCGACCAGAAGCGTGCAGCAGCCCGGGGCGCCATGGCGCGGATGGAGCAACTGGCCAGCGAGGCCCGACAGCACCAGGTGCCTCTGGCCAGCCACGATGACGACAGC
>NPIE01009400.1_pt1 | contig 29299 bp, 26 predicted proteins | sample 8637661 | NCBI WGS metagenome assembly NPIE01 (sample SAMN07420842, study PRJNA396082) | bioreactor metagenome | isolation source: sample BA12 brine-fed electro-methanogenic bioreactor BA | place: Japan: Kochi | collected 2016-12-09 | reverse complement strand
GAAGTGGAGGCCTGGTAAAAGCGGCAGCTCTTCTCCATTCCCAGAATCCGTATGGCCTCCAGGAGCCTGAGGGTCCCCAGAGCATCGGAGTTGGCCGTATATTCGGGGGTATCGAAACTTACCTGAACATGGCTTTGGGCCGCGAGATTGTAGATCTCGTCGGGCTTTGTCTCCTGAACTATCCTGATAAGGTTGGTCGCATCGGTCAGATCGCCGTAGTGCATAAAAAACCGTACATCTTTCTCGTGCAGATCCTGGTACAGATGGTCAACCCGCTGGGTGTTGAACAGGGAACTGCGCCGCTTAAGCCCGTGTACCTCATACCCTTTCGCAAGCAGAAACTCCGCAAGATAGGCCCCATCCTGGCCGGTAATACCTGTTATAAGCGCTTTTTTCATTCCTTTTCTCCCTCTGGTGTATCCTGTTAGTTCCCGCCCCGCGGCTTCGCCGCACCGATCCTGCGGGTTCGGTTTTTCTTCGACGCTTTTCGCGCGGAGCCGGGCTCCGACTCCCGCCCCATCCGGACGCCGCCGAAACAGACTGACCGGATGAAACAGGTATGTGGTTATTGTTCATGGTGTGAACATGTAGACTCTAACACACTGATGGTTATTTTCAAGGCCTGGAATCGTCCCCGATTCTATCCTCCCAGTCTGCTTAACCAGTATTCAAACAGGGGATCCTGAAAATACCAGGTGCTCCCTTTCAGATCGATAACATCCTTGGCTATCAGACCCTCTATCGCTTTTTTAAGGGAAGAACTGGTAAAGTGAAAAAGAGCCATGGTTTCGCTGGTGTAGACATTGACACCTTCAGCGTATTGTACAAGTTTCACGGCCTTTTTCTGATTCTGACTAAGGTGCTCCCATTCGGTGAGAAACAGATCTTCTTCCTTCTCGAGAATAGAATCTACAGCTTTCTCTACCATCTCTTTTCTGACGTCGCCTTCGGAAGCATTGAACAGTTCATATGCTATCTGCTGTGTATAGTATGGAAATCCTTTTGATACCTTCAAAATCGCATCAATAGAATCCGTATCAATACTTTTTTGGTTAGCCGTAAACCCTGCGGATATATATTCCCGCCAGTCCCTGCCGTTAATAGCACCAATCGGAACATGCTTTACAGATTTATACAATGGTTTGTTTTTCTCAAAGAAGAGATCTTTCATGACGGATTTTTTGCTTCCCAGGAACAGATAGGATACCAGATCGCCGTGATGCTGAAGAACGGATCGGAGCTTCTCCTCAATTCCAAGATTAACCACTTCCTGAAACTCGTCAAAGACTACTACAAGCTTTTTTTTCCGGTGCTCTGCGAACCGAAAGGGGAGATTAACAACCTCTTCCAGAACATTTTTTGATTCTCTTTGCAGAAAATTCAGGGAAAAGCTGGGTTTACCACCGGAATCAAAATCGACAGTAATATTCGGTCGAAGTCCGAGGGCTTTCCTGAAAAAAGCGACCGCTTTATCTGCGGGGGTATTCATGCTTCTGGAAAGGGCATTGAAATATGCATTGATAAACTCTTCAGCGTTCACAATACCCATAAGATCCATAAAAACGACAGGATACGATATCTTCTCCAGGGCTTTCATTACCAGAGACGTCTTACCAAAGCGTCTTGGAGCATAGAGCATAACATTCAGACCTGCCTCTATATCCGCAACAAGTTCGTTAATTTCCTTTTTACGATTACAAAAATGCATATCCCTGACTACTCCGCCGTAGTAGAACGGGTTTTTACCGATTTTCATACACTTCTTTTACTCCATGAAGTTATCATTTTTATACCTACCAGTATTATACTTACAAGTATAAAAACAACAGATTCCCTTATCAACTATTGCCGCCCTCTTCACCCAGCAGAGCCTCAAAATAGGCAATGGTTTTCTCCAGCCCCTTTTCCAGCTGGATAGTCGGTTCCCAGCCGAGGGTTTTCTTTGCCAGGGTAATATCGGGTTTGCGCTGCCGGGGGTCGTCCTGGGGCAGGGGCTGGAACACCAGCTTGCTTTTCGAGCCGGTCATGGAAATTACCATTTCCGCAAGCTCCCGGATGGTAAACTCACCGGGGTTACCCAGGTTTATCGGACCGGTTACCTCCGCGGGAGTTGCCATCATCCGTATAAATCCCTCCACCAGGTCGTCGACATAACAGAAGCTTCTGGTCTGCTCCCCGTCGCCGTAGATGGTAATATCCTGGTTCTGCAGGGCCTGAACGATAAAGTTGCTGACCACCCTTCCGTCATGGGGATGCATGCGGGGGCCGTAGGTGTTGAAGATGCGGACCACCTTTATCTGCAGATTGTGCTGGCGGTAGTAGTCGAAAAAGAGGGTTTCGGCGCAGCGCTTGCCTTCGTCGTAGCAGGCCCTGGGGCCGATGGGGTTTACATTCCCCCGGTAGCTCTCCGGCTGGGGATGCACATCGGGGTCCCCGTAGACCTCGCTGGTGGAGGACTGGAATACCGGAATCCGCAGCCGCTTGGCAAGTCCGAGCATGTTCACCGCCCCGACCACGCTGGTCTTGGTGGTCTGAACGGGATCGAACTGGTAGTGCACGGGGCTTGCCGGGCAGGCAAGGTTATAGATGGCATCCACCTCCACAAAGAGGGGAAAGGTTATGTCGTGGCGAAGCAGTTCAAAGTATGGATTCTCCATGAGATGAGCGATGTTCCGTTTGCGTCCTGTGAAAAAGTTATCCGCACAGAGTACTTCGCTGCCTTCGGCAAGAAGACGTTCGCAGAGATGGGAGCCGATAAAGCCCGCTCCGCCTGTTACCAGTATTCTTTTTTTGTCCATTTATTCTTCCTTAGAGGTATTTTTTAAGATTCTTAGCTCGATCTGTTTTTTCCCAGGTAAAGAGGTCTCTGCCGAAATGGCCGTAGCTGGCGGTTTTTTCATAACAGGGATTCAGAAGACTCAGGGCGTCTACAATGCCCGAAGGAGTAAGATCAAACTCCTTTTTTATCGCTTTTTCTATTTCAACTTCCGGGAGCTTTGCGGTTCCGTCGCAGTCCACAAGGACGGAAACAGGATAGGGAACACCGATGGCATAGGAAAGCTGCACCTCGCAGCGGTCGCACAATCCGGCGGCTACAACGTTTTTGGCAATATACCTGGCCATGTAGGCGGCCGAACGATCTACCTTGGAGGGGTCCTTTCCGCTGAAGGCTCCTCCGCCGTGGCGTCCCATGCCTCCATAGGTATCTACAATGATCTTTCTGCCGGTCAGGCCTGAATCACCATGAGGCCCGCCAATGACAAAACGGCCCGTGGGGTTTATAAAATAGCGGGTTTGTTCGTCAAGCAGGCTGCTTGTTCCCAGAACCGGCTCGATTACCAGCCTTTTAAGGTCAGCCTCAATCTGCTCCCGCGTCGCTTCCGGATCATGCTGATGGCTTATGACTATTGTGTCTATCCGTTTGGGTACACCTTCTTCGTATTCGATTGTTACCTGGCTTTTTGCATCCGGACGCATCCACCAGAGACCTTCCTGTTTGCGTACCTCGGCGGCCTTCAGCAGCAGTTTATGGGCGAACATTATGGGAGCGGGCATATATTCTTCTGTTTCCCGGCAGGCGAAGCCGAACATCATACCCTGATCTCCGGCACCCTGCTCTTCTGCATTGACGCCCATCGCAATATCGGGAGACTGGGAGTGGATGGTATCGATAACCGCCATGGACTCCCAGTCAAGACCGTATTCGGGTTTATCGTAACCCACTTTTTTTACCACCCCGCGAACAACATCCTGCAGGTTTACATAGGTGCTGGTGGTTATTTCTCCGCCCACAAGGACCAGACCGGTTGTTGTAAATGTTTCACATGCCACATGACTTTTCGGGTCGTCCTTCAGACATATGTCAAGGACCGCATCGGATATCTGGTCGCACAGTTTATCCGGATGACCCTCGCTGACAGATTCGGAGGTAAAAAGAAAATTTCTGCTCCTGTTCATTAATGGATTCCTTTCATATGTATTGATTATTATGTTTTCTCAGCTCATTTCAGAAAGTTTCCTGAAGCGCTCGTTGCGTTCCAGAAGTTCCGCCCAGCTTCCGCGGTCGGTTATTCTTCCCTGCTCCATGGCAAAGATGCGGTCGCACTCCCGGACGGTGGCAAGACGGTGGGCAACCATGATTATGGTCTTTTTGTGGCTCAACGCATGGATTGCCTCCATGATAACCGTTTCGGTCAGTCCATCGAGGGCGCTGGTTGCCTCGTCCAGAACCAGAACCTCCGGGTCGGAATAGAGTGCCCTGGCTATTCCGATGCGCTGACGCTGTCCGCCTGAAAGCCGTACGCCCCGTTCCCCCACCACCGTCCTGTAGGCCTGGGGCATCTCTGATTCGATAAAGTCGTGAATGTTGGCAATTTTCGCGGCCCGGATTACGGCGTTTTTGTCTATCGACTTATCGGGTATTCCGAAGGCGATGTTTTTTTCCACCGTGTCGTCGGAAAGGTAAATATGCTGGGGTACATAGCCGATCTTTTTCTGCCAGGAGCCGAGGGTTTCCGGTACAAGGGGAGTTCCATCCACCAGAACCTCGCCCTCCACGGGGCTCATAAGCCCGAGCAGTATATCCACAATGGTAGTTTTACCGCAGCCCGTGGGGCCCACAAAACCGACGGTGGTATTTTTGCGGATGGTGCAGGACTGACTGTGCAGCACTTTTTTTGCGGTCCCGGGATAGCTGTAGCTGGCATTATCCAGCCGGAGGCTCTCATTAAATGCAAGTTCGGAGCCGCCCTGTGCAATCTGCCGGTCCCTTGTTTCCTTTTCCTGCCAGTTTTCCAGGTGCTTATGAATAAGCTCAACGATCGGAAGGTTTCCTCGTAATTTGGACAAATCGCTGAAGATGTTCTGCAGGGCGGGCATAAGCCGGTAGGCTGCGAAGGCGTAGACGCCGACAACCGGAATTGCCTCCTGGAAATTACCCATGGTGCGAATCATGTATAGTACAATCATCAGCAGTCCGCCGAAGGCAATTACCTCCAAGGCGTAACGCGGCAGGGATCCAAAAAGGGTCATTTTTATCTGGACCCTGGCATTTTCTATCGATGAAGGTGAAAAATCCTCCAGGAAAAAATTTTCCCTTCCGGTCACCTTTACATCCTTTATTCCGCCAAGAGCCTCGGCTACTTTCTTAAACTTCAAAGTGTTTGTTTTAAGCCTTCGATCTCCCAAATGATTGAGCCGGCGCTTGACCGCTATATAGATTCCGCCGTAGGCCGAACCGATAACCAGTATGGTAAGCAGTGCCAGAATCGGATCGATAAGGACGAGCATGGTCACAATAAGCAGGGTAATAACAATAGAGGTAAAGAGCTCGAGCAGCGGCATCAGTGCGCCATTGAGCAGGACACCGACCTCATTCAGGATATTCTTCATCAGCTCGCTGCTGTTCTTGTCCAGAAAAAAGGTGTAGGGCTGATAGAGATAGTGGCGAAAGAGGCGCAGAGAGAGCGAATGCTGCCGCATGGTGGTGTAGCGGGTATTCATGTAATAAACAAGCGCCTTCATTCCATTGGAGAAGACCAGGAAAATAACCACCGCAAAGCCGAGGGCAAAAAGAAACGCGTCCGAAGAGTCGAAGCCTCCGGTCTCGTAGGCCCAGCGCAGATAGCGGTTGGTCTCCACCAGTTCCGGATTGCTCGCCACCGAAAGAAAGGGCATGATGGACCCTATCCCCGCAAGCTCCAGAAGTCCAAGAAGAAGCACACCGAAAAAAACATAGATAAGCTTCCGCTTTTCGTCTTTCGAGAAAAGCGACAGCAATTTCTTCAAATATCGTTTCATATCACCCTTTATCCCGACGCCTGAAGCGCCTGCAGTTTCTCCAGCTCCCGTACGAGCCCGTCATTATCCTCTCCGCCGCGCACCGCCAGCCGCACATAGCCGCCGCCATCGGTCCGCGGTATTCCTTCCTTTCCGGTCAGGTCCTTTATAAAAAAACCCTTCTCCAGAAGCCGTTCCGCCAGAATGCGCGCGGTAATGCCCCTGGCGGCCGCCTTTTCGCTTATGCGGCACATAAGGTAGTTGGCCGCCGAGGGCATGGGCTCCAGAAGGCCGCCTTCGGTAAGACGGGAGGAAAAGCGGGAACGCTCTCCGGCTATCCGGTCGCAGGAGCGGCTGTACTCGGCCCGGTGTTTTCCGATGGTCTGGAGAAAAAACTCTCCGAAGGAGTTTATGTTCCACACCGGCAGGTCCCGGGAAAGCCCCTCCACCAGGGCCGTATCGCCCGAGGCAAGGACCCCGAGGCGGAGCCCCGGCACCCCGTAGCTTTTGCTTATACTCTTTATGACGATGAGGTGGGGGTTTTCCGCCAGGTAGTTTGTTTCAAAAAGGGTAAAGCGTTTGGCGGGAAAGGCGAAGTCGACAAAGGACTCGTCCACCACAATCCGCTTTCCCGCTTCCCCGGCGCTCCGGACAAGGGCACGCAGCTCCGCTTCTTCGATAAAATTCCCCGAAGGGTTGTCGGGATTTACCAGAAGCAGGATCTCCGCCTTCTCCAGGGCCGAGAGGGCCTCCGCCCCGTCATAGCGCAAGGCCTCCCGGTCCGCAGGATAGACGGGTACGATACGCTCCCTGCCGAAGCGGGCGGCGTATTCGTTGAAGGCGGGAAAAAAGAGGGCCGCCGTTCCCTCAACGTGCCGTGTCAGGCGGTCGATCAGTTCGGCCGCCCCGTTGCCCACCGCAATCTGCGCGGGGCTGCAGTCGAAAAGGTTTGACGCCAGGAGGGACTGAACGCCCTGACCGGAGGGATAATCCCGCAGAAGCTTTTCGAAGCTGTATTTAAACTCTTTAATGTAATCCTCCCCGGGAAACCAGGGATTAACCAGATAGCAGAAATCTTTCAGTCCCGGAAAGCGCCAGTAGCCGCCGTAGCGCCTCTGCATCTTGTCCAGTCGTTCTCCCGGGGGGGCGAAGAGCGCCTCGGCAATATCGAGATCCTGAAGGTCGTCTATTTCGTACCACAGCTCTCCCGCAAGGGGCATTGCTTTCAGTCCCGCCTCTTTCAGGAAGACCAGCACCTTGAGTACCTGCTCATAGTACTCGTTGTTTCCAAAGGCAATGCTGTAGGCATCCAGAAAGGGGAGGTAGTAGCGGCGGATAAAATCACCCGAGAGCTTGTAGATGTTTACCGTCTTGTAGTACTTGTGGGCCTTTTTAAAGCTGAATTCTTTTTTCGGAATAAAATCGACGATGCGCTGCTCCTCGTCTAGGATGGTAACCGTGCCGTCCATGTGAGGCTCGAACTTGTCCACCACCGCAAGGTCCGGCCGCTCATCTGCGCAGAGCCGCCGCAAAATCTTCGGCTCAAAGAGCAGATCACTTTCCAGAAGCAGGGTATCGAACTGTGCAAACTGCTCCCGGGCCAACCAGAGCGAATAGATATTGTTTGTGCTGTCGTATACCGGGTTTTCCACATAGACAACGGGGATTCCCTTCCACTCCACGCCTACATGGCTTTTCAGATTGTCACCCTTGTAGCCGATTACCAGTACAATCCGTTCAATGCTGCAGCCGCCATCCCTGGGCAGCTCCGCTACCGCGTCCAGAGCACGGTCGATAAGCCTGCGCCCGTCCACCTCCACCATGCACTTGGTGTTCTCCGCTGTAGCCGGCCCCAGACGCCTGCCCATTCCGGCAGCAAGGATAAGAACCTGATAGGAATGTTTCATATGTTATCTGCTCCACACATTATTATTGATACACGTCTTTTCTTTTAATACTCTTCTATTACAAACTGAGGATGAAGGTGAGAGGCTTGCATTATGATTCTTTAGACCTTGTCTGTTCCCGGAGCAATAAGGCATGTTCCTTAAGCTGACGGGAAAGCAGCTCGTCTTTCGAATTATAATTAACGAGATCGACTTTCAGCTCGAAATTCCCGCGAATAAGTTGTGCCATGAATTGCGCCTTCCTTCTGCGGAATTCCTCTCCTGAAAGGTTTGTATCCACGGCAATATCGATATCTCCACCCTTTTTTGCATCATCAAGCCTGCTTCCAAACAGGTAGACATCCGCATCCCCGAAGCTGTCTCTGGCCGCGGATGTAATTTTGTTGATTATTATTGAATTCAGTCTCATCACATATGTTTTTTTGCAAAGGCCGCTGCATTAAGATAGTATTTTTCCAGTATTTTAAAACTGTCTATACAGAATTTTAGATCATCAAGAGCTTCCTGCAGACCTTCCGGATAATCATGCTCCAGTTCATTTCTTACTTCCCGCAGTTCTATCCAGGTATTCAGAGAATCAATAATTTCCTCTTTTTCAATGTAGTACAGAACCTCGCTCATCTTCGAACTTCCAATACCCGAAATATCCAGAAGCACGGGAAAGATTTTCGCACCTAGAAAATCCTGGATGGAACTGAACCTTTTCAGATAAGCATCCAGAATTGCCCGGTCCTGGAACTTCAGGCTGTCAAACGTATGCAGGTCATATATATTTCGCTCTTCCAACAGGCGGTCTATAAGGTTCTTGTACTCCTTGAGAGCTATATAGTGCTTCTCAAGCTTATCAAGCCTTTTTTTCAGGATCTCTTTTATCTCATCCCTTTTCGCCATGAAACGTACTCCTCTTCAATATCACCTTATCCCGGCCCTGTTCGTTCAGTTATTAGCTGCCGGATATTACCTGTTTACTTGATAGCTGTGTGGTAATCTGTCCGGACAATTTCTTCAATAATTCCTGAAAAACCAGCATCAAAGGTATCCAGGAATGTATCATCGGTGCAGATAATATTGTTCAGTAATTCCCTGGGGAATTTTTTCAGTCCTATTACCAGGTCTTCATTGCTGAAACTGCCATTTCAATTCCGCTATTTCAAGAGGTTTATCAAACAGAAACGCCCGGGCTCGTCTGTCCTATCGGCTTCAAACTTTTGCGCCGCCGCCGAGGGGGTGGCGGAAGCCCGCAAGGGGCCTGCAGGGCGGAGCGTGAGCGGAGCCCGGTAAGCGGGCCCCGGTGCCCGAAGGGCATGCGGGCTGGAGACAGGGGGAGACCTCCCCCACCCTATTCCTTTTTTGTCCTTACCGCTGCCCGGGCAAGAGTGGTTTTGCCGCCGTAGACCTGGCGGCCCACTTTGGTCACAATTTCGATGTCGGGGTCGGCGATAAAGAGGTCGGCCTGGCTGCCGCGGTCGATGAAGCCGAGCTTGCCGCTTTTGGGCAGGAGGGAGCCCTCTTCCACGGAGAGGCGGATTTTGTTGACGAACTTGTCGGCGATAAGGACCACCACGTACTTCAGACCGTCGGCGCGCTCCAACAGGAGGCTCGCGCGTTCGTTTTCGAAGTGGAAGCGGCGGGAAAAGAGGTTGACCGCGCGGCGGAAGAGCATGAAGTTGACGTACTCCCACATGTCCACCATGGGCAGGTTTACCTTTGCCTGGTGGCGGTAGATGGCCTGTACCCGGCCCTCGGCGGGGTTGTAGTTGAAATGAACGTCCCCCGGGCTCATGTAGACGCCGATAAGCCAGCCTTCGGCCAGATCTTCGGCTCCCGGGAATTTGGTTATTTCGGTAAGGGGGATCTTCTCGCCGAGCTTCTCGCTGACGATCTCTCCGCCCTCGACCCTGCGGATGTACATGACCCTGCCGTCGGCGGGGGAGACGATAACATCATCGCCGGCCTCGGCGGGGGAGCGCTTCGGGTCACGGTAGAAGTGTTTCGTCTTCCAGTACCAGAAAAAGATGCCCCAGGCTGCCGCATAGAGGAGGCAGATTACCGCGAGCAGGGCGGCCGGGGCGCCGAGGGGCAGGCCGACGGCGAGTATGAGGGCGATGCCGAAGCTTATTACTATTGAGAGTTTTTTCATGGCTTATCCTTTTTAGAGCCGCTCGTCCACCGCACCTGCGGGCAGAAAGCTCTTTACATCGTAGAGGGCGCCCGTGGAGCTGAGCAGGCTGCGGATATCAATTTCGCCGAACTGCCGGTGGCCGACGGCGAGGCATATACCGTCGAAGCTCCCCTTTTCCAGGGCTCCGGCGTCGGTGATAACCTCCACCCCGTACTCATGGCGCACCTCTTCCCGGTCCGCCCAGGGGTCGAAAGTGCTTACCCGGCAGCCGTATTCGGCCAGTTCGCGGATTATGTCTATGACCCGGCTGTTGCGGATGTCGGGGCAGTTTTCCTTGAAGGTGATGCCGAGCACGAGGACCCGGCTGTCGGCTATGCGTGCACCTTTTTCTATCATCTTTTTGATAAGGCGGCCTGCCACGTAACGGCCCATGCCGTCGTTTATTCTGCGTCCCGAAAGGATTACTTCGGGGTGATGCCCGATGCTTTCGGCCTTGTAGGTAAGGTAGTAGGGGTCCACGCCGATGCAGTGTCCGCCCACCAGGCCGGGCCGGAAGGGGAGAAAGTTCCACTTGGTGCCGGCGGCCTCCAGGACCGAAAGGGTATCTATGCCCATCTTGCCGAAGATGAGGGAAAGCTCGTTAACGAAGGCGATGTTGAGGTCCCGCTGGGCGTTTTCGATAACCTTGGCGGCCTCGGCAACCTTGATGGAGGCGGCCTTGTGGGTGCCGGCGGTAATGACGGTCCGGTAGAGGCTGTCGACAAAGTCGGCCACTTCGGGGGTAGAACCGCTGGTTACCTTTTTTATCTTTGCGACGGTGTGCTCCTTGTCGCCCGGATTGATCCGCTCGGGGCTGTAGCCGCAGTAAAAACCCCCGTCGGCGTTGTAGGAGAGGCCGCTTTCAGCCTCGAGAATGGGCACGCACTCCTCTTCGGTGCAGCCGGGGTAGACCGTGCTTTCGTAGATAACGATGTCCCCGGGGAAAACGGCCTTGCCGACGATTGCGGAGGCTCCTTTGAGGGGACGCAGGTCGGGGGTCTTGAACTGGTCTATCGGAGTGGGCACGGTAATGATGTAGAGGTTGCACTCCCCCAGACCGGCAGGATCGGCGGTGTAGGAAATGCGGCAGGCCACTTCAGCGAGCTTTTCCGGCTCCACCTCCAGGGTGTGGTCCTGTCCCGAGGCAAGCTCGGCGATTCTCTTTTTGCTGATGTCAAAGCCGGTTACCCGATACTGCTTCGCAAACTCCACCGCCAGGGGCAGGCCTACGTAACCCAGACCGATGACGGCGATATGGATCTCTTTTTGTGCGAATGGCTGGTTCATTGCTTATACCCCCACTCCCGTGTAGGTAAAGCCGGCCTCTTCCACCATGGAGCGGCGGTAGATGTTGCGCAGGTCGAAAAAGAAGGGAGCGGCCAGGAGTTTTTTGACCCGGCCCAGGTCAAGATTGCGGAACTGGTTCCACTCGGTCATGATGACCACCGCGTCGGCTCCCTCCATGGTCTCGTACTCGCCGGCGGCGTACGCTACCTGGTCCTTGATTGATTCAAGGCGCCAGGCGGCCTCCTCCATCGCTTCGGGGTCGTAGACCCTGAAACGGGCGCCTGCGGCGGCAAGCTCTTCCATTATGGTGATGGCGGGACTCTCCCGCATGTCGTCGGTATTGGGCTTGAAGGCCAGGCCCAGAACCGCGAGGGTTTTGCCCTTAACACCGCCCATGGTGGTGATGATTTTTTGCGCCATCAGCTTTTTCTGGTGCTCGTTGCTTTTAACCGTCTGCTCGATAAGTTCGATCCGGGCCCCCGCAGCACGGCCTATCTCGGCCAGGGCAAGGGTATCCTTGGGAAAGCAGCTGCCCCCGTAACCGGGACCGGCATGGAGAAACTTGGGGCTTATGCGCCCGTCACGCCCCATGGCCCGGGCTACATCCTGAACATTGGCGCCAACCTTCTCGCAGAGGTTTGCCACCTCATTTATATAGGTAATCTTCAGGGCCAGAAAGGCGTTGGAGGCGTACTTTATCATCTCCGCCGTTTCTATGTTGGTTTCCACGAAGGGGGTCTCGTTCAGGTAGAGCACCCGGTAGACCTCCTTCATAATTCCCAGAGCCTTTTCGCTCTCCGCACCGATAACCACCCGGTCGGGGTGGGTAAAGTCCTGCACCGCGCTTCCCTCCCGGAGAAACTCCGGATTGGAGACCACATCGAAGGGAATATCCGCACCCCGTGCGGCAAGCTCCTCGGAGACCCAGCCCTTCACCTTCTGCCCCGTCCCGATGGGAACCGTGCTTTTGTCCACAATAACCTTGTAGGAGTCCATGGCCCGAGCAATATCCCGGGCAACCTGCTCCACATACTTGAGATCCGCCGACCCGTCATCCGCCGGAGGCGTACCGACGGCGATAAAGACCACATCGCACGCCTTGACCGCAGCCGCCGTATCGGTGGTAAAGCTGAGCCGCTTATCCAGAACGTTGCGCTCGACAATCGGATCCAGCCCCGGCTCGAAAATGGGAACCTCCCCCTTTTTCAGCCGCTCCACCTTCTTCGCATCGTTATCCACGCAAATAATACTGTGCCCGAAATCGGACAGAATGGTCCCGGTCACCAGGCCCACATAGCCCGTGCCCACTACCGCAATGTTACTCATGTTTTTCTCCGGATGTTGTTTATTATATTTCTTTACCAACTGACGGCCCGGTATCAACCGGATCGTGAATATTATCGCTGTTTACCAGGGAAAGAAGCTCTTCGAGAGTGTTTTTCTGCGAATTAATTATACGCTCCCGATCTTCCGCATCTTCCACAGGCTCTCTGTCTTTCACTTTGCCCTCCTGGCTTAATACAAGACTCCGAATTCAGGCGGAATGCAGTCCTCTCACATGCAGGATTTCATCATGCTTCATGGTACGCAGATCGGACAGTGCAAGAGTTACAAGCCCGAGAGTATCCCCCTGCCCCAGCAGAAATTCCACCTCCGCTGCTTCATCCTTATATAGATGTACAACAACGCCTATATCACCCTTTTCCAATCCATATTCCGGAATAGAACGCATCAAGACAACAGAATCGAGTTCTACCATAATGGTTTACTCCTTTTATCGGGGTATGCTGTAACAAAACGAGGAAAGTCCTCCCCCCGCTCAATAATCCAAACTGTAACAATTCCTACCTCAGAATCTGCCTTACCCGGAATTTTCCCTGGTACGATATATTTTGAACCATAATAGGATTTTATTTCTTCAACAACATCGTTATTCCTGACGATGTCGAACAGCACCTCTTTGAACAAAGCTGCATCTTTGTTCAAGTAGCCTATACTTTTAAAGAAAGCCGCTTTACTTCTTCCTATTGGATGCACTGAAGATAAGAGATAATTTTCTATCTTCGAAGAGGCAACAATGGCCAAATCGTTATTTGGTACTTTCACAATAATAGCTTAAACATATATCGCTTTTTTCTGTTTGCTCATTACGTGCAAAGGAGCCGATAAGCGCAATTTTACGAATTTTATATTCATGCCGGAGCTGATCCCGATGAGATCTCAAAAACTGCAAAATTGGTTCTTTGGTCTGTACCCGTTCCACCTGATTCCTCCCATCAGACAATTTTCTTTTTATAGTCGAATCTTTTGAGGGTGAAGACCCGGATCTTTTCCTTGTCGGTCAGGCCGGAGGAGACCGCCCTGGAAAGAAGGCGGAGCAGGATTTTTTTCTTCTGCCGCAGTTGACCGTAGCGCTTCGCTCTGAGAAGCGTCCAGAGCATGAGAAATGCGGCGAAGCCGCTGAAAACGGCGGTATCCAGGGTTCCGCTCTTTTCGGGCGCAATTGCATTAAGCAGGGCGGTCGGTATATCGGGACGCACCATCATAAGCACAGAAAAACATACAAGCAGGAGGAGGGAGATAAAACCGTCCACCTGCATGGTCGGACTCAGGGTGCGTTTCAGATCCCTGGAGGTGCGGACCCCGGCGGATTCAAAAATATAGCCGGGAACCAGCTCCCGCAGAAGTTCATTATCTTCCTTTACCGTGGTACCGGAGGAATTACGGATTTCTATATCCATGCGCAGGGCTGCGTCCCGTATGGCCTGGCACAGTTCGTCTCCGGTATGATCCCAGAAACTGCCGCCGTGAAATTTTGCCCGGTCATGAAGGCTCTTGATGAGCGATGGAATATCCTTTTCCGTTTCGGAGGCAAATCGGGGAAGGGTCGCGCAGAACAGCCGTTCCCGCTTGTCCTTTGCCAGGGCTATATTCCAGGATGATGGCGGCAAAAGGAGCAGATGAAGAATGCTGCCGGTTCGTATCTCCTCCGCATTGGGAGAGAGCAGGTTCCTCTCCCGAAAGTAATCCAGAACACGCTTGCTGTAATCGTCAATATTAAAGGCCTTTACCACCGTTGCCGAAGAACCGACGTTCCCGTTCATCTCCGTCTGGTACTCTATATGGCTGACAATCTCCCCCGAAAGCTTCTGGTAGAAGGAACGGAAATCCTTCTCCAGCTCCGGCTGGGTAAGAACCTTCTCTTCCTCATCATCACCCATCAGGTGCTGAAGAAGCTTTTTCCACTTTTTCATCTATTCGCCTCCGAAAGGAATTTTTACATATACGGTTCAAGACTGTTAAGAAAGATCTGGAAATCCTGCAGATGCTCCGACAGAGCATAGAGCCGGGCCAAATCAATGCTGGTGTATTCATGGATGAGAAGATTTCGTAGACCGACCATAGCCTCCAGGCGGATGGAAAAGTCTTTTTCAATATATCCGTGGCGCGCGAGAAGGCTGATGCATTCGCCGTAAGTACCGGGGGTTCCAAGGTTATTAGCAGAAACCAGCTGGCAGGATATGTCGATTACCGACTGTATGGATTCAAGGAGACCGTAGCGCAGAGCCCACTCAAGGCTTTTTTTATTTCGGATTGCTTCCAGCGAATGGTCCCGGAAAAAGGCCCGCAGCTCCGACAGGTTTTCTTCGAGGACTTCAATCTTTCCGTGCATAGTTTCTCTCCCCCGCCCTGCCGCTTCGGATACGCTGTTTCAGCGCCTCCTGCATCATATCCCGCATGGGCCGGATATCGAGATAATGGAGGATGGCATCCCGTTTAAAGGCGGTAAGGATTTCCCGATTGCGGCAAAACAGCTCCCGGTGCGTGCTGAGCATGGAGTGGCAGAAAACGGGGTTTGTTTTCTGAAGCTTGTTAAGCTGCACGAGATCGACCCGGCCAGGGCAGATGTTTTCGAGAGCGAAGGTAAGTGCGCCCATTTCAAGCAGATCCGGTTCGCGGGAAAAATAGACACCGATGTCGATGTCGCTCATGGGAGTTGCGGCTCCCGAGGCTGCCGATCCGAAAAGAAGGGCGAAAATAATTTCATCGTGCTGCAAAAGAGAGACCTTGATCTTTTCGATGCATCCTTCTCTCACCCGACCGCCTCCTTCCCCGCAAGCAGACCGGAGAGGTAGGCGCTCTTGTTCGCGGCAGCAGATTCCGTGGGTACCGGCCGAAAGGATTCGCCGAAGAGGACAAAGGTGGTGTCGGCGGTTTCGCCGGGGCCGGTCAGGTGCTGGAGTAGGGTAAGGCCGGCGCGGTCGGCGGCGTGCTCGACGATAAAGTCGAGGTCGCTTTCGCCGACGAGGATAATGGTATCAAAGCCCTGTTTACGGAGGGCCAGGGTAAACTGCTCCAGGGTTGTGCGGTAGCGCACCACGTGTTTGATGGTGCGCTTGAAGTAGCCGTAGCTGCGGCGGAAGAGTTCATCCATTCCCTCGGGGGTAACCACATAGCGTATGTTCCGGCTGTTGATTCGGCGGACGGTTATCCACCCCTTTTCGGCGAGCCGCTTGAGGATGGCGTTGGTCATACCGAGGGAGAGGCCGGCTATTTCGGCAAGGTCCCTCTGGCGTACCCGGGGTGAGTTGTTGTGGATGGCTTCGAGCAGCTGGTACTCGCTGTTGTTGTTCATTATTCCTTCAGGTTTTTTACCCAGCGGAGCTCTTTTTCGAACTCCGCTTCGTCCTTGTACATGCCGATGATTCTGCCCATGTGAAGGCCGAGGTCGGTAAAGGCGCGTCCCGGGGCGGTGATAATGTGGCCGTCGTGGACCACATCGGCTTCTTCCGGCGGTACGATTATCGCCTTTGCAAAGAGTTCGTAGTTGGGCATTTCCGGGGTGATGCTGTCTCCGCCGCCGGTGCAGCGGCGTCCGTCAAGCATGCCGAAGGCGGCCAGGAGCCAGGGGCCTCCGCAGATGGCGGCGATGGTGGTTTCCCGCTCGTCGAGCTGCTTCATGAAGCCGCGGAGGGTTTCGTTTTCAAAGAGGGGGGAGGGGTCTCCGCCGGGGATGACAAACCAGCCGATGGTGTCGGGGTCCAGCCGGTCGATGGTGATGTCCGGGAGAAAGCGCTGTTTTTCCTCGCTCAGGTACTCCCGGTCCTCCAGGGCTGCGGAGATTATTTCGTATCCCGCCTGCATGAACTGCAGGGCGATGAGGACAATTTCGAATTCGGCGAATCCGTCGTAATAAAAGAGACAGAGTTTCTTTTTTGCATCCATATTAAATGAACCTTACCTGGTCGATCCGGTCGAGTTCCCGGTGGCGCTGCTGGTAGTCGATGCCGTAGCCGACGATAAACTCGTCGGGGATAACGATGCCGTTGAAGGCGATCTCTATTTCGGTCTTGCGCCGCTCCACCTTGTCCAGGAGGGTGCATACCTTAAGGGAGGCGGGTTCGCGGGTTTTAAGGAGGGCGATGGTTTTGGCGAGGGTAAGGCCGGTGTCGATAATATCTTCGACGATAACCACGTCCATGCCGTGAATGGGCTCATTGAGTTCCTTGAGGATTTTTACCTCCCCGGTGCTCTCGGTTCCGAGGTAGCTGGTCACCGCCATGAAGTCGACGGTAACGGGGATGGAGATGCGCCGGATAAGGTCCGCCATGAGGACGAAGGATCCCTTGAGGAGCCCCACCAGATGGACGGTACCCGCATCGCGGTAGGCATCGCTTATACGGTCTGCAAGATCCTGAACGGCTGCGTGAACTTTCTCGCGGCTGATCATAGGTTCGAGACGATAGGATGCTCCCTCGTCGTTGGTAAAGAGGTCATCTTGTCCGGTCATGGCTGGCTCCTGGTTTATTCTTGTGGAAAAGCTGTATATAAGCTGGATATAAGGTGTACACAGGCGGGAAGCGCCGGTGGAGAACGCGGCTCCGCCGGACCGATCTTCCGGTTCGGTTTTTTTCCGCACGTCCGCGCGCGCTGGGAGGCATGCTCCCGACTCCCCCGCAAAGGACGGCGCCGCCGAAACAGGCTGACCGCTTGGCAAGGGTATGTAATGATGTGTTCAGGGTATGAACAATTTAAAGTGTAACACAATGACTGCTTTTATCAAGAGTATGTACAGCAATTTCAGGTGCGGATTGCAGAATATATGCTTTTCCATGACAGAAAAAATGATGCCTCTTTTTGGCGTTCACATGCGCACTAACCGGGGCGCACCGGGCCGGAGGGGCCGGCTTGCCGGGTGCGAAGCACCGGAGCGCGGTCGCCCCCGCATTCCGGCGCAGCCGGACCAGGGGGCGGTGCCCCCGCGCGAAGCCCCGCAGCGGCCGGTTCCGCCCGCCGGTCCGGCGGGCGGTGCGCCCGAATAAGGCACAGGATGCTCTTTCCCTCAGCCCTGCGGGGCTGTATACTTCGGGTATGGTATATGGAATTGGTAATCCGCTGATTGATATTTTTGTGCAGGTGAGCGACGAGGAGCTTGCGCAGCTGGGGCTGCACAAGGGAACGATGCACCTGATAGACGAGAGGCGGCGCGGGGAGCTGCTGGAGTTTACGGGGGGCCGGGAGAGCAGTTACGGCTGCGGGGGTTCGTGTCCGAATACGATGGTGGCGCTGGCCTCCTTCGGGGTGCGCGCTGCCCTGGGGGGCAAGATATGCGATGACCGTTTCGGGGCGATCTACCGGGAGCAGCTGGAAAAGACGGGGGTGATAAGCTGCCTGAAGAACGGGAGTATGCCGACGGGGAGCAGCATTATCCTGATAAGTCCGGACAGCGAGCGGACGATGAATACCTTTCTGGGGGCCAACCGGCAGTTCGGGCCGGAGGATGTGGACCGCGGGGCGATTGTCGAGGCGGATTTTTTCCACTTTACCGGCTACATGTGGGATACGGAGAATCAGAAGGAGGCTATTCTTCTGGGGATAGATCTGGCCCGCGAGGCGGGCACAAAGGTGGTCTTCGATGTGGCGGATCCTTTTGCGGTGAGCCGGAACCGGGATGCGTTTCTGCGTCTGATCGAAGAGAAGGCGGATATCGTTTTTGCCAACAGCGAGGAGGCACGGCTGCTCTTTGATCACTACGATGCGCGGGAGTGCGCACGGAGTCTGGGGCGGATCTGCGCTACCGGGGTGGTGAAGAACGGGAAGAAGGGAAGTTTTGTCGCGGCGGGTGGCGAGATTCTCGCTGTTCCGGTGAAGGGGAAGGAGCCGGTGGATACCACCGGTGCGGGTGATATGTACGCGGCGGGTTTTCTGCTTGGTTTGAGCGGGGGGCGTTCGCTTTTCGATTCGGGCTTGATGGCAAGTTTTCTGGCGGGGGAGATTGTGCGGAAAAGGGGTGCGCAGTTTTCCATGGAGGAGGCTGCGCGGCTTGGAGAAATGATGGGGTCGAGGGATCCGGAGGAGTTGCCCTAATTAGTGTCCCCAAAATTGCACCTGTTTTTTCAGCAACTTCACTTCCGGTATAGACATAGCCTATCTTCAGTGATCACCAGGCTTTTTACAGCCCGAACGGATGAACAGGTATCTGTTAAATCTATATAGGGCAGGAGTTCAGCACTTCGGGCACAAGCCGATTATTCGGAAACAGATGTAATCTTGGGGACAGTAGAAAAGAAAAACGAAAATCGGGTACCCCCCTCCCGCGACACCTCCCAGCGCGCGCCAAGCTGACCCGCCAGAGCGTTGACCAGCGTCAGCCCGAAGCCCTTCGACGTCGCCGGATCGATCGCCGGATCCATACCTATACCGTTATCACCGATACTCAGAAACACCCGGCTCTCCGATTCCCTCCGCAGCACGAGACTGATCCGTCCCTCCCCGCGGCCGGGCGGAAAGGCGTACTTTATGGCGTTGATGACCAGCTCATTTACAATAATGCCGAGGGGAAAGAGGATCTTTGCATCGATCCGGATCTCCTCAAGGTCGCTTTCGATACCTATTGGCTTATGAAAGATATAGGATGATTCGATCTCCTCGAGGAGAGAGCGCAGGTAGCCGGCGGCATCGACGCTGTGAAAATCTCCCGAACCGTAGAGCCGCTGGTAGAGTTCCATCATACCGTGAACCCTGCTGCGCGCCTCCAGAAGCGCCTCGGATGCTTCGCTCTCGCCGATCATCGAGGCCTGAAGGTTGAGGATGGAGGCAATAGTGGCCATGTTGTTCTTGATCCGGTGGTGCACCTCCCGCAGCAGGAGCTCTTTTTCCTTAAGGAGCCGGTCGGCTTTCATCTCCGCGGCCTTCCGCTTGCTTATGTCCCGGGTAACACAGACAACACTGCCCTCGTCCAGCGGGCTTATGCTGGCCAGAAACCAGAGTTCCCTCCCCCCGATCTCCAGCATGTACTCGATCTGTTCGCAGCTCTTCCGATCCAGGGCGTTTTCTATGGTGGTGATGAAATGCCGCGCGGTTTCGTCGGAGAAGGTTTCGGAGATTGTGGAGCCTTTCAGGATAGCCGCGTCCCGGTAGAGAAGTTCCGGGGCATTTCCCTCAATGGTAAGGTATCGGCCCCGGCGGTCGAAGACAAAGACAAGATCGGGAAGGGCGGATAAAATCGCCTTCAGTTTCCGCTGCCCCTCCTCCGCATCCCGGTGGGCGCTGAAGAGGTCGAAGGCCATCTCGATGGAGGAGAGCAGCACGAAATCGCCGCTGTTTTTCAGAACGTAGCCGTAGCGGGTTATCCCGCGCACCCTTTCCACCATCGACGATTCGCCATGGCTGGTCAGAAAGACAATAGGAAGATTGCGGCGGGAAAGGATGGCCGCGGCCGCTTCGGTCCCGCTCATCCCCCCGCCAAGGTCTATATCCATGAGCACCAGATCAAAACCGCCGGCCTCCGCGGCCGTCACCTTCGCCAGGGCGCTCTCCCCGCTGTGGGCGGTTTCCACCAGGTAGCCGTGACGCTCGAGCATCATTTTTCCGGCAAGGGCAATGATAGCATCATCCTCGACCAGAAGAAGCCGCTTTTTCTCAGACATGTAAGTTCCACACCTTCCCGGACAGAGATCTGCATTTAGTTTCCATTTATCGGCTGTTTCCTTTATCGCACCGGTTTCCGGGCAATGTCGCTTGCCGGTATAATCCCCCGGATGACAGAAAATATATCCCATAATGCCCGATCTCTCCGATTTATTATCGGCCTGAAGCGGCTGAAAGATAACCGAACGGATAACCGGCCGGCACGAATGATGCTGCTATGCTCGTTCCTGGCCGCCTTTCTTTTTCCGCTCCCCCGGCTCTTCGCCGATCAGGGTGCCGGGATGGCCGGTGCGGTCTTCAGCAATCTGCTGCTCGGTGGCTTTAACCGCTATGTACTGCATGCGGACTATGCAATGATATCGGCCGCCTCGGTTTCGGAAAACCTGCAGGGGCCCTGGGTCTGGGACCAGGACAGCTTTGCGGTAAACCATCTGGGCCATCCCTACCAGGGTTCGGTCTACTTCTCCGGCGCGCGCTCCTCGGAAAACGGTTTTTACACCTCCGCGGGCATCACCCTCTTCGGCAGCATCACCTGGGAGCTCTTCATGGAAACCGAACCTCCCTCCTGGAACGATCTGCTGGTTACCACCATCGGCGGCACGGGCCTTGGGGAGATGCTCTTCCGCCTCTCGGATGTACTGCTCTACGGGGAGGGAGGCAGCTACCGGATCGAAAACGCCGCCCGGAGGGTGTCGGCCTTCGCCATCAGCCCGATGAAGGCGATTAACCGCAGGTTTTACCCCGACGGAAGAATCTATTCCGCCCCGGTGGAGGGCTATTTCATGTTCGGAGCCGGATACTCACATACCGGTGCCGAACTTGCAGATGCGGATGGGGAGACGGAAGCGGATCTGAACAGTGCGGGGCCGGTGGGAATCTACGATTTCAGCATCCGCTACGGCAATCCGCTCTACGGCCTCTTCTATCTTCCCTTCGACTATTTCTCCCTTTCGGGAACTGTCGGCCACAGCAGGGGCAGCGAGCTCTTTATCACCCTCTTTTCCCACGGCATGCTGGACGGAAAAAAGTTCTACGGAAAAAACCAACGCCACATGCTGGGACTCTTTCTGCACTACGATGTGGTCTATAACCGGATAATAAATCTCTCCTCCAACGCCCTCGGTTTCGGCTGGATCCGGGAGAGCCGGAGGGACGGCGGCTGGAACGGTTTCACCTCCCTGCATGCCTCCTTCGTCTTCATGGGTGCGAGCGACATTCTCTGTCTCAAGTACGGCGATCTCTACGATACGCCGCCGGATTACGAGCGCCGCAATTACAGCCTTGGTTTCGGGAGCAACCTGAAGGCAACCGCTAACCTGAACTGGAACGGGCGGTTCCATGTCGATGCGGGATACACCCTCTACCGGATTTCCATTATCGAGGGATCGGTGCCCGAAGGGGGCTCGTCGGGAAACGAGATTATCGGAAGTGCTTCGCTGCTGGTACGGCTGGTGCTGCGCGATGACTGGTTTATCGGTCTTCAGGGGCGGTTCTACCACAAAAACAGCTTTTACGACCTCCTCGACGATCCCGAACACCGGAATTTCCAGTATTCCCTCGTGGCGGGCGTCATGCTCTGAGCTTCCCCGTCTCATTAATTCTCAATATGGACAAGCCGAACCTTCGGCTTGACATTAAAACCCGCAGAATAGGCAATTCCAAATGCGGAAGGAATAAATTGTATATTCAGGCAGAAAAAATGATACCGAACGTCATCGCGAAGCGTTAAAGAGAGGTATCATTTTTTCTGCCATGGGAAATAAAGTATTCTTTAATCCGCATTTGGAATTGCTGTGCCTGTATCTGCCATTATTGTCCCTATCGGCGGCAGAAGGTATAATGAGGGGAGAATTCAACCAATACACGTGTCTTTGGAGAGTGCTATGACCATCATACCCGCAATCGATCTGCTTGACGGTGCCTGCGTCCGGCTGTACCAGGGAGACTACGACAACAGTACCGTCTACGATACCGATCCTCTCGAACAGGCCATGCGCTTCAAAGCCGCCGGTGCGAGACGGATTCACCTGGTCGATCTCGACGCGGCCCGGGGAAAGGGCAAAAACAACCGCGAGGTTATCCGCCGTCTCTGCGATGCCGTCGATGCACACTTCGAGGTGGGCGGGGGGATCCGTACGGAGGATGATGTGAGGGAGCTGACCGGGGCGGGGGTGGACCGGCTGGTGGTCGGCACGGCCTTTGCCCGGGAGCCGGAGATTCTGCGCCGCTGGACCGACCGCTTCGGGCGGATTTTCATTGCCGGTATTGATGCGGTAAACGGCATGGCGCGCATATCCGGCTGGGAGGAGGATGCGGGCATCAGCGATATCGATCTTGCAATGCAGGCGGCCCGCCACGGGGCGCTTTCCATAGTCTATACGAATATTGAACGGGACGGCACGCTGCAGGGGCCCGATACCGAACGCACCGTCAAGGTGGCCGCAGCATCGGGGCTGCCGGTGATAATCTCCGGCGGGGTGAGCGGAGAGGAAGATTTCAGGCGCATATTCGGGGACAGGCCCGAGGGGATTGCCGGAGTCATCGTCGGAAAGGCGTTGTACGAGAAACGCTTCGACCTGAAGCGGGTCCTCGCCCTTTACCAGAGCGAAGCGGAGCCGGACGGGGAGTGGTAGGATGCAGGAAAACATGCAGGAAACAAACCGTGAAGAGAGCCTTCCCCTTATCGTGATAGATGCCGCAGGCGTTATTGCCGAGGTGCTGCGCTGCAATGAAAAGGGCTTTGCCAAGAGCCTTGAGCGCGGTGAGCTCTGGCATCTCCATCCTGAAACGGGCCGTCTCCTTCCCCTGCGGGAAGGGGGAGTTACCTTCGCCTCGCTCAAGCGCCGCACGGGCTGGTACGAGGCGGTACATGCCGCAGCAGGTGCGGTGCCCGCAGAAGCGGCCTTCCCCGCCGGTGCCAGGATGGGCTCAACGGCAGCTCCTCCTGCCGGAGCTGCCGCAACCGGGGAAGGAGTAGCCGCGGCCGGTGCGGGCAGTTCAGCGGGCCTGGGGGGTGCTCAGGACGGCGGTTTTCTTGAAGAGCTGGAAGGCGTGGTCCGCAGACGGAAGGCGGAGATGCCCGAGGGGAGCTACACCACCCACCTTTTTTCGAAGGGAAACGAGAAGATCCGCAAGAAGCTCGGGGAGGAGGCGGTTGAGCTCCTTCTTGCCCGGGAACGCGGCGAGATAATATATGAGGCGTCGGACCTGCTCTACCACCTTCTGGTGCTCCTGGCCGATGAGGATATCGACTTTTCCGAACTCGAGGCGGAACTTGCACGCCGTCACGCTCCGGCGGGGAAGTGAGTCGGAGATGAAACCAGCCTACCTTGAACGTCTTTCCAGCGGGGTCCTGCTTTTCGACGGGGCTGTGGGCACCATGCTCTACGAGAAGGGTGTCTTTCTGAACCAGTGTTTCGAACATGTCTGCCTGACCGCTCCGGAGAAGGTCCTGGAGCTGCACCGGGAGATGATTGCCGCAGGCGCCCAGGCACTGACCACAAACAGTTTCGGGGCGAACCGGAGCCGTCTTGAGGGCTACGGGCTGGGCGATCTTACGGGTGTAATAAACCGGGAGGCGGTGCGTCTTGCCCGGGAGGCTGCGGGGGATGATGTCTACGTTGCCGGTTCGGTAGGTCCTCTGGACAAGCGGGTCGGCCCTGTCGGGAAGATCGACGGGGAGGCTGCTGCGGCGCTCTTTGCGGAGCAGATAAGCGCGCTCACCGGCGCGGGGGTCGATCTGATTATCCTCGAAACCTTCCGGAACATCGAGGAGCTGCTTATCGCGGCCCGGACAGCCAAATCGATAGCCCCTGCGGTGCCGGTCCAGGCGCAGTACAGCTTCCGACCCCTCCGCTCCGAACAGTTTGAACAGGAGATTACCCCCGTATTTACCCGCCTCGACCGGGAGGCTGCGGTGGATGTGCTTGGGCTGAACTGTTCCACCGGTCCCGCGGACATGCTCGATGTGATTCTTGCCTCCGTGGCAGGGGTAACCAAGCCGGTCTCTGCAATGCCCAACGCGGGCTATCCGAGGGACTACGAGGGGCGTCAGCTCTACATGGCTTCGCCCGACTACTTTGCCGAATACGCCCTGAAGTTTCTCGATGCGGGGGTTTCGGTTATCGGGGGATGCTGCGGCACCACGCCGGCCCACATCGAAAAAATGGGAAAGGCGATTGTTCAGCTCGATTCGAGCCGGCGCCGGGGGACACGGATAGTGGTGCCTGCCCCGGAGGAGATAAGCATGGAGCCTCTTCCTCTGGAGGGGCGCAGTTCCCTTGGCGGGGCCCTTGCCCGGGGGGAGTGGATTACCTCGATCGAACTGGTGCCTCCCCTGGGAACGGACCTTTCGAAGGTGACCGAAAAAGCGGCGGCTTTGGCCGATGCGGGGATCACCTGCATCAACATTCCCGACGGACCGAGGGCCAGCAGCCGGGTGAGCAGCCTGGTTACCTGCATGGAGATTCAGCGGGTCAGCGGTGTGGAGACGATTCAGCACATCTGCTGCCGGGACAAAAACATTATCGGGATCCAGTCGGAACTGCTCGGAGCCGCAGCGGCGGGGATACACAATCTCCTTATCCTGACGGGCGATCCTCCCAAGGTGGGAAATTACCCCGATGCGACGGGGGTCTTCGATATCGATTCGGTGGGGCTTCTGAGCCTGGCCTCCTCGATGAACCGGGGTATCGATCTCTCGGGGAGCCGATTTCCGGGACAGACCTCCTTCGTTTCCGGTTCGGGTGCCAACCCGGCGGCCCAGATTCCCGAGAGGGAGATTGAACGGATCCGCCTCAAGGCCGAAGCGGGAGCGGAGTTCTTTATCACCCAGCCGGTCTTTGACGTCCGGCAGCTTATCGATTTTCTCCGGCGGATTGCCGATACGGGGGTTCCGGTGATTGCCGGTATCTGGCCCCTGGCAAGCTACCGCAACGCCCTGTTTCTGGAAAACGAGGTCCCCGGGGTCTCCATCCCCATGGAAATTCAGGAGCGTATGAAGCGTCATGAGACGAAAGAGGGGGCGATGGAGGAGGGAATCCTCATTGCCCGGGAAATAATTTCAGAAATACGAGGCCTCGCAGCAGGTATTCAGGTATCTCCGCCCTTCGGGCGGCTTGAAGCGGCGCTGCGGGTTATCGAATAATCAGGAGGGTCTATGAATCTTGAAGCATTACAGGCGGCGGCAACTTCGGTACGCTCGCTGTCGATGGACGGAGTCCAGGCTGCCAATTCGGGGCATCCCGGTCTTCCAATGGGCTGCGCGGAACTGGGCGCGCTGCTGTACGGCGAGGTGATGAAGCATCATCCCGAAAACCCGCAGTGGGCTGATCGCGACCGTTTCGTACTGTCGGCGGGGCACGGATCGATGTTCCTCTACTCGCTGCTCCACCTCTCCGGCTACGATCTGCCCCTGGCGGAGTTGAGAAATTTCCGCCAGCTCGGTTCAAAAACCCCGGGTCACCCGGAGTACGGCTGGACGCCGGGAGTTGAGACCACCACCGGTCCCCTGGGCGCAGGTCTTTCCGAGGCTGTCGGCATGGCGGCGGCGGAGACCTTTCTCGCCGCAAGCTTCAATACCGCCGCACACAAGGTGGTGGACCACTACACCTGGGTGCTCGCCGGAGACGGCTGCATGATGGAGGGGATTACCTCCGAGGCGAGCTCCCTGGCGGGGCACCTGAAGCTGGGTAAACTGATCGTCTTCTACGATTCCAACAAGATAAGCATCGAGGGTTCCACGGAGCTTGCCTTTACCGAGGATGTGGCGGCGCGCTACCGGGCATACGGCTGGCAGGTCCTCGAGGGTGATATGTACGACATGGAAGGGACCGCCGCCCTTGTGGATACAGCAAAAGCCGAGATGGGCAAACCAAGCCTGATCATTCTCTCCTCCACGATAGGAAAGGGAAGTCCCAACATGGCGGGAAGCCACAAGGTGCACGGCTCACCCCTGGGAGAAGAGGAAATTATCGCCACAAGAAAGGCCCTCGGCATTCCCGAAAAGGAGTCCTTCTACATTGCCCCCGCGGCGAAGGAGTACTTTACCGCAAAGCTCGAAGAACGCCGCAGCTCCTACGATGACTGGAAGAGCCTCTTTGAGGCCTGGAGCAGGGAGAATCCGGAACTGCGAAAAAAGTGGGATCTCTGGTTTTCCGGAGACCGCAGCGGCGCAGCCGCCCAGGCGCTATCACGCGCGCAGATGCCCGAGTTCAAGACGGGAGATTCAATTGCCACCAGAAGCGCCTCTGGAAAGGTCCTCCAGTCCCTTGCCGACGCGATGGAAAACCTGGTGGGAGGATCGGCGGACCTTGCGCCGAGCAACAACACCGCCCTGCCTAAGTACGGACACTACAGTGCCGATGACCGGAAAGGCCGGACATTCCATTTCGGCGTCCGGGAACACGCCATGGGAGCCCTGGCAAACGGCCTCTCCCTCCATGGGGGACTGCGCTCCTTCGCCGCAACCTTTCTGGTTTTTTCCGACTACATGCGCCCCCAGCTCCGCCTCGCGGCGATCATGAAAGAGCCGACGGTCTTTATATTCACTCACGACTCCATCTTTGTCGGAGAGGACGGACCGACCCATCAGCCCATTGAGCACGCCGCAGCTCTCCGCATCATCCCCAACCTCGAGGTATTCCGCCCCGCTGACGCACAGGAAACCCTGCGCGCCTGGGAACTTGCCCTGCTGAAAAGCGACGGCCCCTCTGCCCTTCTGCTTACCCGGCAGAACCTGCCGGTCTTTGAAAAGCAGGATCGCGCCTGGAGCGAATCGATGGCCCGCAGCGGAGCATACATTGTCCGTGAAAGTGAAGGCGCCCCGAAAACCATCGTGGTTGCCACGGGATCGGAAGTTGCCCTTACCCTCCAGGCACTCGAGCTGAACGGACGGAAGGATGTGCGGGTAATCTCGATGCCCTCGAGGGAGCGCTTTCTTGCCCTCCCGGCATCCGAACGGGCCATCCTCCTTCCCGAAGGTGCGACGGTCTACGCTGCCGAAGCGGGTGTCAGCGACGGATGGGAAGCTGTGACCGGCAGCCGTGACCGGGTATTCGGCATAAACCGTTTCGGTGAATCGGCCCCGGGCAGCGAAGTTGCCCAGGCCATCGGCTTTACCGCGGAGAAGCTGGCAAAGCTGATCGGCTGACCTGGCATGTCGGCTGATCTGTCAGGATAATATGATACGGTGAACGTATAGTATGATCATATAATGATCATATGAATAAGCCGCCGGTTCCCGATGGGTTCCGGCGGCTTTTTTTTGCTTTGGACGGCTTCTGTCCTTATATATATACTTCGTCAGATCAATTCCCGCCGGCTGGACCTACTGCGCGGCCGCCGGAGCGGCCGAAGCTGCTGCCGCGGGAGGACCGGAATCACTGAAGTGGATAACCACTTCTTCCCTGCTGCGTTTGTGCCGTACCTTCAGATAGAGGCTCTGCGAGGCCCGGTCATAATACCAGCCGCCGGCATCGTAATACTGAAACTGCCGGGTTCCGTTCCACCGTATCCCGTAGAGCTCAAGATAGGCGAAGGGGGGTACATTCCGTATCACCATGTGATGGGTTGCCCCGGCGGAAAAGGAGAAGCTGATGGTATAGGCATCGTTTCCCCGGCTGGCGGAGATGTTCTGGGCCACGGTCCAGAGGCTTACCTCAGATCCAAGCTCCTTATAGAGAAAGACCGGCCGCGGATAATAGCGGTTTTCCGCAAGCAGAGGGTAAACGGTCTCGGGAAGGATAAAACCGCTCCGTCTGCTGTCATCCTCTCCCGCCCCAGGCTTCAGCCTGGCCGGAAGGTAACCGTCGGTATCGGCCAGGGAGAGGGCGGAGACCACCATGGTCCGGCCAATCTCCTCCAGGAGAGTCCTGCTCTCTCCACGTCCGATCTCCTGGAGATAGTAACCCGCCTTCAAACTCGCCATCAGATCCACCGAATCTTCATCAAAGAGAAAAAGCCCCCCGTCCATCCGTCCCATCCGCGGCAGGAGCATGGAATCGATAAGGCCGTACAGTTTTTCATAACCGGCAAACCGTTCGGGATAGAGGTTTCCCGCATCGACATAGACCTCCACCAGCCCTGCGAGCTGCCGGGCACTCATCTTCTTTTCCTCGAAATCCGCCCTTGCGATAAAAGATGCAACGTCCGAGACAAGCCGACGGTCACCGGAAAAGAGGAGAAACTCCACCAGGTGGTCAACTTCAGAAAAAAGTGCGGGATCTCCTGCCTGCACATGTGCCCTTATCCGACGGGCGGTATCTTCGCTTTGCTCCCGGCGCTGTTCATCAGTAAGGACCAGAAGGCCCACATAGGGCGCCGAAAGAGCGGTTATGTTCTCTTCATGACGGGAGCTTATTCCCTTGACCGCATTCAAATCGACGGTGTCTCGGCGCCGGAATCCTTCGGCCACCATACCGACCAGGGCGGCTTCCTTAAACTGCCGGTTTCCCTCGGGAAGCGTCCAGGTGTCGCTGCCGGTGTTGTAACGTCCGCTTTTCCAGCCCCGGTAGGCCAGTTCCAGGTAGTCCCTCATGCTGCTCTCATAGAGGTTTACTGCAACCGGTGCTTCTCCCCGAAAAAACCAGTACCGGACGGGCTCTTCCCCTCCTGGCGAGGCAATAGTCAGTTCCGCACCGCTGCCAAGCATCAGAATGGCGCCATCGTCAGCTAATCGGCTCTTTTTAAAATCTATCATCCGGATGCCATCTTTCTCTTCGATGAGCACCGCCGGCAAATAACCTACCGGAGTCGTATCCCAGGCTCCCGGTCCCGATTCAATTCCTATACCCGAAAATGGGCTCTCGGGAGCTATAACAAGAGAAAGCGCTTCGGCGCTTATTTCAAGACTGACTCCGTCCCGGAAGAGCACAGTAATTTTCTGCTGATCTCCGGTGATATCATCGAGCACCAGAGGCTCACGCTGTTCGTCGCTTTGCGCATCACCGCTTATTCCCCACAAGGCATCGTGCAGTTCAATCGACCGTCCGAAAAGTCTGAGAGTTGCCGCAGTGCGTCCGGCGCTCCTGTTTCCGGAAACAGATACCGGTCCGGTCTGGTAGCTGAAGGCCTGCCGGTTTCCCGAACTCTGAAGGTGAATAAATCCGCCCACAAGAAGGAGGTAGACCAGGGGTATAAAAAAGTATTGGATTCCAAGTTTGGTTTTCATGTCGGGGGTGATTGTATCAACCCCGCCGGTACTGTGCAAGCTTTGTCTACTGTCCCCAATCCTGCA
>NPIE01003765.1_pt1 | contig 29300 bp, 24 predicted proteins | sample 8637661 | NCBI WGS metagenome assembly NPIE01 (sample SAMN07420842, study PRJNA396082) | bioreactor metagenome | isolation source: sample BA12 brine-fed electro-methanogenic bioreactor BA | place: Japan: Kochi | collected 2016-12-09 | reverse complement strand
TACCAACTGAGCTATTCCCGCATTATTTTTAAGAACTGATCTAAAAATAGATACCAAATATAGTATCCTTTATTTTCTTTTGCAATAATTTCTTATTATTTCCTTGAACCGTGAATGAATCCTCTGTATGGGCGCGAATGCTGCACTGTTACAAATGCTTTCGGGTCTATTTCGTCAATTATTCTTTGTACTGCTTTTAAATCTTTACGACGAATAATGACAACAAGTATTGATATTCCACCACTACCTCCCTCGGCGGGTAAAATCGTGGTCCCGTATTTGGATAACCTCAGTTTATTTGCAATCTGATCAGTATAATAACGTGAAATTATATTTAATTGTACATATCCTAAAGCTACCTTCTCTTCTAGGGTTATTCCCAATAAATTTCCAATTCCGAATCCAAGTGCATATCCGAATAGGTTTAATGTTTCGTCCATATGCTGCACAATGTAACGCATTGCAAAAATCCAAATCAGTACTTCAAAAAAACCTGTAATAGCAGCGTGATATTTTTTAGCATTAACAACTAAAATTGTTCTGAATGTACCTAAAGTAACATCGGCGATACGTAATATCATAATTACCACACCGCCGATAATCGCTTCCCACATTTTATCTCCGATAATTATAAAACCAAAATTACACAAATAATTTTTTATTTTAAGCCGTTACAAAAAAAAGGATTTATGAAAGAAGCGGAAAGAAAAGAATTAATTGACCATCTTCGCAATCGCGGTATAAAAGATGAAAAAGTTTTGTCGGCAATGATGAAGGTTGAACGTCATTTGTTCGTCCCCGATGCGATTGTGCATTTGGCTTACAATGATAATGCACTTCCGATTGGTAAAGGGCAAACAATTTCTCAGCCTTACACGGTGGCATATATGACGGAAGCTCTTCAAATTGATGAAGGTGAAAAAGTTTTGGAGATTGGTACGGGTTCCGGCTATCAAGCAGCTATTCTTTATAAGATGGGTTGCAAAGTATATACAATCGAACGGGATATTGATCTGTACCATCGCACTCAAAAATTATTTGAAAAGTTAAATTTGAGAATTGCTGCAAGAGCCGGTGATGGAACAATCGGCTGGGAAGAATTTGCTCCCTTCGATAAAATTATTGTTACTGCCGGTGCACCCGAACTTCCCAAAAAATTATTAAAGCAGCTAAAGATTGGGGGACGAATGGTTATTCCCGTTGGCGACCGTTCCAGCCAAACGTTAAAAATTATCGATAAAATTGATGTTGAAGAATACAATGTAACAGAACGACCAAATTTTGCATTCGTGCCTTTAATCGGGAAAGAGGGATGGAACAACGGGTAGTTGTAATTGTTGGTCCGACTTGCTCCGGCAAAACCAAACTCGGAATTGAATTAGCTGATGAACTCAATTCGGAAATTATTTCTGCCGACAGCAGACAGATTTTTAAATATCTTACAATTGGTACAGCAAAACCATCAAAAAAAGAACTCTCACATGTTAAACATCATTTAATCAATACATTAGACCCATCTGAAAATTATAATGTTGGGCTATTTGAAAAAGATGCCTTGAAAGTGTTAGATGAATTATCCAAGAAGAATAAGCTTCCGGTTATAGTCGGTGGTTCGGGATTGTATATCAAAGCAATTGTAGATGGAATTGTTGATATAAATTCCGATGAAGAACTGCGAGATCAGTTGCTGAAAGAAAGAGAAAAGTATGGAAACGAATTCCTTTACAATAAACTAAAACAAATCGATAAAAATGCTGCAGATACAATGCTGCCGCAGAATTGGAAACGTGTGATCCGAGCAATAGAAGTTTATCATCTTACGGGAAAATCTATTTTAGAAATTCATGAAAAACAGAAAAGAAATCTCAACTATTTATTTTACCAATTCGGATTAAATTGGGAAAGAGAAACTCTTTATAAAAATATTGAAAAAAGAGTCGATGATATGATTGAAAACGGTTTAGTTGAAGAAGTAAAAAATATTTTAAGGTTAGGTCACGATAAAAAGCTAAACGCATTAAATACAGTTGGTTATAAAGAAATAATAAGTTACTTAGAGAACGAAATATCATTAGAAAGAGCCGTTGAATTAATAAAAAGAAATACACGACGTTTTGCTAAACGACAGTTGACATGGTTTCGAAGAGACAAAAGAATAAATTGGATTGATATCAAATCTGAAGCAGACATACTCTCTGCAAAACAACAAATACTTAAAACCATCACTTAAGTTTGAACAATACCCTCTGAATAGATATATTTGTTTGACCATTCACAAAAGAAAGTTTCAATGAAAGAAAAAATAAGAATAGCATCCGGGCAAGGTTTTTGGGGTGATTTAATTGATGCACCCTTAAAGCAGGTCACCGCAGGACCAATTGATTATCTTGTGATGGATTATCTCGCCGAAGTCACAATGTCTATTTTGCAGAAACAGAAAAACAAAAATCCCGAGCACGGCTACGCTAGAGACATTCCATCTTTGATGGAAAGAATTTTACCGGTGTGCAAAGAAGCCGGAATAAAAGTTATTACAAACGGCGGCGGCGTAAACCCCGAAAGTTGTGCAAATGCAATTTTAGATGTTGCTAAAAAACTCGATATAAAGGATTTAAAAGTTGCCGTTGTGTTAGGTGATAACATTAAAGACAGAATTGATGAAATTATTGAAGCCGGATGTGAACTTAATAATATGGAAACCGGCGATTCAATTATTCCCATTAAAGATAATTTGCTGAGTGCAAATGTTTACTTTGGGGCAAAGCCGATTGTTGAAGCATTACAGAAAGGTGCAGATATTGTAATCACCGGCAGAACAACCGATACGGGTTTGACGCTTGCGCCAATGATTTATGAATTCGGATGGGATTGGAATAATTACGATTTGATGGCGGCGGGAACTGTTGCCGGGCATATTTTGGAATGCGGAGGACAGGCTTCCGGCGGAAATTTTTTGGGTGATTGGCAATCTATTGATTTGGTTAATATTGGGTTCCCGATTGCTGAAGCTTATCCAAATGGTGAAGTAATAATTACCAAACACGAATCACTCGGCGGCAAAGTTAGTTTTGAAACAGTAGCTGAGCAGTTGGTTTACGAAATAGGCGATCCTGAACAATACATTACACCCGATTGTGTCGCGGATTTTACTTCAATAAAATTGGAAGATCTTGGAAACAATCGAGTTAAAGTGTATGATGTAAAAGGCAAACCCGAAACTGAATTTTTCAAAGTCTCATGTTCATTTGCCGATGGATATTCTGCAAGTGGTCAACTCACATATACTTGGCCTCAAGCTTTAACTAAAGCAGAAGCAGCGGATAAAATTTTACGCGAACGGTTGCAAAACCTTGGTTTGGAATTCGATGAAATCAAAACAGAGTTTATCGGTTACGATTCATGCCACGGCCCGTTGTCTGCTGAAATTAGCGAAGAATCAATCAATGAAATTGTATTAAAAGTCGCTGTCCGTTCAAGAGATTACAATTCAGTTGAAAGATTCGGAAAAGAGATTGCTCCGCTTATTTTAACCGGTCCTCCGTCAGTTACCGGTTTTGCCGGAGGCAGACCCAAACCGAGCGAAGTTGTTGCTTATTGGCCTGCATTGATTCCTAAAAACTTATTGAACCCCGAAGTAAAAATGATGGAGTTGTAATGAAAGTAAAATTAATAGATATCGCGCACGGAAGAAGCGGCGATAAAGGTGATGCCGGAAACGTCGGCGTAATTGCATATGATGATAAGGGCTACAAAATTATACGGAAGTATCTTACTAAAGAAAGAGTGAAAGAACACTTCCGTGGGATATGTTTTGGTGAAGTTGAACGTTACGAACTTCCGAATATTCGCGCACTTAATTTTGTGTTGAATAATACTCTCGGGGGAGGAGGAACCGTTTCGCTTAAACACGATGCTCAAGGTAAAACATTGGCATCTGCAATGTTGAGGATGGAATTAGAAGTTGAAGAAAACGAATTAAATTAACCGAAGGAGAATTACCGAATGTTCGAAGATTATTTAAAGGAAGCAAAAGAGTATTCTAAAAGAATTAAAGAACTACGAGGTTATCTTTAAGTTAGATGAAAAAGAAAATCAAATAAAATCACTTCAAGAAGAAACTCAAGCCTCAAATTTTTGGGACGACCAGCAAAACGCTCAAAAAATTCTGCAAAAAATAAAATCATTACAAGATTGGGTTGATGTATGGAATAACGTTAATGAAAAAGCAATCAATGTAATGGAATTTATAGAATTAGCTGAAGCTGAAGAAGACGAATCCCTTACGCAGGAAGTCGAAAGTGAAATCAAGTCATTAAAAAAAGCTGTTGAGGATCTTGAGTTTAGAAATATGCTTAGCGGAAGAGATGATGCGAAAAATTGTATTCTTACAATTCACTCCGGTGCCGGGGGTACAGAAGCTCAGGACTGGGCTGAAATGCTTATGCGAATGTACCTTCGCTGGGGTGAACAAAATGATTATAAGATGACACTTCTCGATATGCTCGAAGGAGACGGAGCGGGAATTAAATCCGCTACAATTGAGGTTGAGGGTGAATTTGCTTACGGTTATCTTAAAGCTGAAAACGGCGTGCATCGTCTCGTTCGTATTTCGCCGTTCGATTCAAATAAAAGAAGGCATACATCTTTCGCTTCCGTGTTTGTGATACCCGAAGTTGACGATTCAATTGAGATAGAAATTAATCCGGCTGATTTACGCGTTGATACATATCGCTCAGGAGGAAAGGGCGGACAGAATGTTAACAAAGTTGAAACCGCAGTAAGAATAACTCATATTCCTACCGGAATTGTAGCAGCCTGTCAAAGTGAAAGGTCTCAAACGCAGAATAAAACAAACGCGATGAAACTGCTTAAAGCCAAACTTTATCAAAAAGAGCTCGAGAAACAAGAAGCCGAATTTGATGAAATCGAAAAAGGGAAAATGAAAATTGAATGGGGAAGTCAAATTCGATCTTATGTTTTTCATCCTTATAATATGGTTAAAGATCATCGCACTAATGTTGAAACATCCGATACACAAGGTGTAATGGACGGCGATTTGAATGAATTTATAAAAGCGTTCTTATTGAAATTTTCTAGTAACTAATTCCCGTATATTTTGAAATGTTGATGTTAAGAAAATTAGCATTATCAATTGCCCAGACCTTTAGGTCGGGGATAAATGAGGACTAATCATTGGGCTTTAGCCCCATAACCCATAAAAAGTTGCATGATGTGTCTAAAGCCAAAATCCTTTTGATTAGTAATCCGTCGGTTAAAACCGACGGTAATTTCATATATTTAACAATAAGAGAGACGATATGAAATTTCACACTGAATATCTTTGGTTTAATACCGAAAAAAGAAGAGAGTACATCAACATAACCGGCGAGGTTGAAAAAGCATTACGGAAAAGCGGAATAAAAGAAGGAATGATTCTCGTTTCTGCAATGCACATCACTGCCGGTGTTTATGTCAATGATGCGGAAAACGGGTTAATAGCCGATATTGATGAATGGCTTGAAGGACTGGCTCCGTTCAAAGAAGATTACCGTCATCACAGAACAGGTGAAGACAACGGAGATGCCCATCTAAAAAATTTAATTGTACATCATCAAGTTGTAATTCCCGTAACAGACGGACAACTCGACTTCGGTCCTTGGCAGCAGGTATATTATGCAGAGTTTGACGGTAAACGCCGCAAAAGAGTTATTATAAAAGTTATGGGCGAGTAAACCCGATGCGAGAAAAAATCTCTGCAATTATAATTGCCAACAACGAAGAAAAGAATATTCGAGAATGTCTTGAAAGTGTGAGCTGGTGCGATGAAATAATTCTAGTCGATTCGGAAAGCACAGACAGAACTGTTGAGATTGCAAAAGAATTCACCGATAAAATCTTCATAAAAAAGTGGGAAGGTTTTGCTGTACAAAAAAGATTTTCTTTAGAGAAGGCAAGCAACGAATGGGTTATAAGTATTGATGCAGATGAGAGAGTTTCGCCGCAATTAAAAAATGAAATTGAAAAGATTCTTGATAGTAATGCGCAGTTTGACGGATTCAAAATTCCCCGCGAAAATTATTTTTTAAACAAGAAAATAAAATACTGCGGTTGGGGGAATGATTTTCAACTTCGTCTATTCAAAAAAAGCAAAACTAAAGTAGCCGATAGAAAAGTCCATGAAGGGTTTATAGTTGATGGTAACGTAGGAAAACTTGATAATGCATTAATTCATTACACTCATCAAAAAATATCCGAAACAATAAATAAAATTAATCATTACTCAACTTTAGAAGCTGAAGAAAAATTCGGAAAGAAAAAAGTAAAACCGTTGCAAATTTTAACACATCCTATTGCAGCATTTTTAAATCACTTCATTTCTCGAAAAGGTTACAAAGACGGTGTACATGGATTAATGATTTCGCTTATCCATGCAATGACGAATATGCTAACCTACATGAAATTGTGGGAAATGCAAAATAAGAAAAGCAAATAATCCCTTCGTGGTAATTTGTGTCCGCTGTGGTAAAACTTCACCACGGAGGACGCAAAGTTGCACAGAGAAAAGCTATGAGTAAAAAGAACCAAGATTTTTTTGATAAGGTTTACAAAATTGTTGCAAAAATTCCGAAAGGGAAAGTAACAACTTACGGCGCAATTGCAGAAGTATGTGGTGTAAAATCTGCTGCGAGGACTGTCGGTTGGGCACTAAATTCTTCTAAAGGAATGAACATTCCCGCACACCGGGTAGTAAATCGTTTCGGTGCACTTACCGGTAAGATACATTTCGGAGATCCGCATCTGATGAAGGACTTATTAGTTTCGGAAGGTGTTGAATTTGATGAGAATGACTGTGTAATTATGGAAAAACACTTTTGGGAACCGAAAGCAAACCGCAAATCAAAATAAAATAATTAATTATTACCTTGATAAAAAGAGGCGGGGGTATTATCTTTTTTATTAAAATCAAACTTTCTATATTAAAATATTTGGATAATGAGATGAAACATTTACGAAAATTAATTTATTTCTTTGTCCCTATATTGATTTTAAATTTCATTTCTGTAAATGCTCAAGTTACCAAGTCTTTCAAGAACGGAGTCTCATTTTATTCAAATAGCAACACAGAAAATAATTCAGTAACTACTTCGAATATTATTGAGCAATTAAACCCAAAAGGAGTAACTCTTTCAAGTAAATGGCAAATTGATAGCATTGATGTTTATACACAAGAAGGTATTGCTATTAAATCCGTGTTTACTTATGAAAATAGCAAAGTTATGAAGCACTTGGCGTTAGATTACGAGAATTCTAATTGGGTTAACTATGTCCTTGGGCTAAATGAATATGATGAAAACAATAATAGAATTCTTTATTTGTCAAAGAGATGGTATAATAATGAGTGGCAAGATTATTCAAAAATTACTTTTGAATATAATGATGAAAATAATGAGATATATAGTCTGTCAGAATTTTATCATGACTCAGTCTGGGTAAATAGAAGCCGAAGCTACAAAGATTATCAAGACCCGAATTACAAAGAGACATTACACCAATTTTTTGAAGATGATTTATGGCAAAATGATATTTTCATACAAGATTATTACGGTCCGGGAGAAATTCCTGAGTATAGTGTGGTCCAAATTTGGAATGATAACAATTGGAAGAACTATATACAATTTGATCGAGATTTTAATGAGCTAAATCAATTGACATATATTGCTATAGAACTGTGGCAAAATGGGAGTTTTGAATTTGTAGCGAAGGTAGAGTACTTATATAATGGAAATGATCAAATTGAAAAGCAAAATTATTATGAAAAGGTTGATAATAATTGGGAGCTAATTTACCGGCAATCTTATTACTATGATGAAAATCATAATGCCGTAGAAATAATAAATGAAGATTCGGTTGATGGACAATGGCAGCCCATTAATGCACCCATTGTGGTAAGTTTTCCTTACGGTTATGCAATAGGTTATTTGTTTTATAAAGTTCAATTATATTACGGCAATGTAAGTGATATTGAAGAAAATTCAGAAATTGTAAATGATTTTACACTATCCCAAAACTACCCAAACCCGTTTAACCCAAACACAACAATAAAATTCACAACACCTCCCTCTCCTTACCAAGGAGAGGGATTGAGGGTGAGGTTGAAGGTTTATGACATACTCGGCAGAGAAATTAAAACCCTACTCAACAAACCAATGCAGCCCGGCAGTTACGAAGTAGAATTTAACGGAAACAATCTAACCAGTGGTGTTTACTTCTACGTATTGGAAAGTGGAGGAATGAGATTAAGTAAGAAAATGTTGTTGCTAAAATAGGAATATTCATGAAAAAATATTTTTTACTTTTATTTATCTATATCGCCACAATTAGTGCACAGGTGAATACAATCGAGGAAGCTTTGAAATTTTTCCCTTTGAACATTGGTGATTACTGGGAATATGAAACATTCCGATATCCTCTTTCAGATACACCGGACACATCTTGGAGATTTTCTCGCGAAGTTGTTGGAGATACTACAGTTTCCGGTGAAAAATATTATATAGTGGAAACAAATCGTTTAACAAGCAGTGCTTCCTACACCAAGCTATATAGAGTTGATTCTACAACAGGTGGACTTTATGAAGGAGATTTTAGAATAGATAGTTTATTAGCTCAAGTGGGCGATACTATTAGAAACGGTTTCATTCTTGCGGATTTACAAGAGAAAAATATTCTTGGTGAAAACCGATTAAAAAGGATAATTGATCAATATGCTATTACTTCCGGTTCTAGTGAAATGTGGGAGTTAACAAAGGGTTTGGGTGAAACTTATAGATTTCTTTCAGACGAAGTTTTTAGAATGGCCTGGTATAGAACCTACATTGTATTTGCAAAAATCAATGGTGAGGAATTTGGTACTAAGACAAATGTCAATGATCAACAAAGTGTACATAATATATTTTCACTCTCCCAAAACTACCCAAACCCATTTAACCCAAGCACAACAATAAAATTCACTATCCCAAATGTAGAGACACAGCATGCTGTGTCTCTACGAGTTTATGATTTGTTAGGAAGAGAAGTTAATACTCTCGTCAACAAAAAACTTTCACCAGGCAGCTATGAAGTTGAATTTGATGGAAGTGAATTAACAAGCGGTGTTTATTTTGATGTTTTGGAAAACGGGGAAATGAGATTAAGTAGAAAGATGGTATTAGTAAAATAATTTTTGTGTGTAGAGACTTGATTAATCAAGTCTCTACAAGAAGTAAATTTTAATACCTTTCAACTTCTACACTTGCAACCGCGCCATTAATTTCGAGATAAATTTTGTTGGCTGCATCATCAAAATTTTCGGTTTCATAAACATTATTAACTTTTCTAAATCCGTTAAAATCTTTGTCGCCTAAAACGAGTTTGCCTCTAATTTGGCAGCCGCTTTCTCGTGGAATTTGAATTTCCAAATTAGCAGCCCCCATCTCAACACTTACGCTTGTTCGCTCGGATTTATCACCTAATTTTAACTCAATATCCGTCGCACCGGTTTTAAGAGACAAATCTTCGACTTTGTATTGATCCAATTCAAAAATGGCTTTAGCAGCACCAATACTTAAATCCAAATTCCAACTTGGGTTTTCATTTAAACTAAGTAATAAACTGTTATCAATATCATCTTGAAAAATCCTGAACTTTTTATCACTCATTTCAAAATCAATGTAAGCTTCGTCATCTCTAACTCTTGAGTTAAAAGTATATTTAACTTTCGCTCCCCTCGAATAACCGGAAAGTAAATCAGTAGTAGTTCCACGAATAGTAATTTTACCTGCACCGGCAGATAAATCAAGATTTGCTTTCTCAATGTCGGAATCATAATCGATGTAATAATTATTAGTTTCGCTTCTCCATTCAGTTCGTCTGTTCCAATCATCATCCCAAAAATGAAAATGGGTTACGCTTACAATTGAGCCGTAAATAATTAATCCGGTTATTATTCCTGCGATTGCCGAAAGAAATGGTTTGAAAGACGATTTACGGGCTATGATGAGAATTCCGGCTAAGATTAAAACCAACGGCCATAAATCCCAAGTTAAATCCCAGTTGAACCGGAACCAATCAAATCTTGCGGCGAAAATCAGTACACCGATTGTTATAAACAAAAATCCCCAAAATAATTTTCCGGTTTTCATTTTGTCTTCTCTCTTTTATTCAATGAATCAACCACTAACCAAATTCCTACTCCTAAGATTGCGAGTGGGAAAATATCACGGAAGTGGAAAGACGGAAACCAATTATCAGCTAAGAAAATAAAACCGAGTGCAATTAGAACAATTCCCGTAATTATTGCTCCTCTTCCTTCGCTTTTTTGCGGTTGCCGAGCCGATTGAGTTTCTGAGTAGGGTTTTTGCTCACCCTGTCCTGCGCCCATTTCAAAAGTATAATCTTTATACGGTTCTTCCTGCACTACAATCCACAAAATAATATAGAGCAACAAACCAAGACCATTAATTAGTGTAATAATAACAAACAAAACTCTAATCAAAACCGGGTCGATGTTGAGATATTCTCCTAATCCGCCTGCAACACCACCAATTACCTTATTTGTCCGAGACCGGTATAATCTTTCTGCCATAGCATACCTCTGTTTTGGATTCAATTTTTTAGACGTAACTACTATAAAAATGTTTTATGGGCAAAAAATAGGAACATTTAACCGAATATCTTCTTATTTAATTGATAAATCGGAATAAGTTGTCTATTTTTTGAAGTAATAAATTTTTTTTGATGCTCAATTATGAAAATAGCTCTGTGTCAAGCCAATCCGATAATTGGCGACATAGAAGGAAATAAAAGAAAGATTCTCGATGGTTACGAAAGGGGAGTAAAAGATCAAGCAGATCTAGTGATTTTCCCTGAACTTTTCTTATGCGGATACCAACCTCAGGACCTTATCGAAAAGAAAGAATTTCGGGATGCGGTTTCGAAAGCTGCTGATGAAATTGCTTCTTATACGAAAGAAGTGGGTTTGATTTTCGGAACAATCACCGAAGAGTTTGACAATGTAGGCACCGGCATTTATAATTCCGCCGCACTATGCTACGATGGAAAAATCCAATTTGTCCAGCACAAAACTTTGCTTCCTAACTACGATGTGTTTGACGAAGTTAGATATTTTGAATCTGCTAAAAGTGTTTATGTTCACAAATTTCGCGGAGAAAACATTGGTATTTCTATTTGTGAAGATATTTGGAACGATGCCGATTACTGGAAAAAAAGAAGATACGAGATTGACCCGGTTCAAAGATTGGTTGATAAAGGAGCGACGGTTCTTATAAATATTTCTGCAAGTCCTTACGCTTACGGTAGAAGAAAAGAACGTTACGATATGCTTTCTACTTTAACGAAAACCGATAAACTTCCATTGGCATACGTTTGTACCGTTGGGGCACAAACAGATTTAATTTTTGACGGCGCAAGTATGTGTTTTAATTCGGAAGGGAAATTGCATCTTGCCGGGAAATCTTTTGAAGAAGATTATTTCATTTTTGATACAAACACAGAATATCCGGAAGTAACTGAGTTTGAAAATTCTTTTGAAGAAGAAGTTTTGAGCGCATTGATTTTTGGCTTAGGAGACTACGGAAACAAAACCGGTTTTAAAAAAGCATTGATTGGATTAAGCGGGGGAATGGATTCTGCTTTGGTTACTTATATTGCAGTACGAGCTTTTGGAAAAGAAAATGTTCACGCGGTAATGATGCCTTCGCAATATTCTTCAGTAGGAAGCATAAAAGATTCCGAACAACTTATTTCAAATCTCGGCATCACATCCGGTATGATTTCCATTCAGCCTGTATTTGAAAAAATTAATGAAACTCTTAAAGACGCTTTCAAAAACAAACCGCCTGATGTAACTGAAGAAAATATTCAATCGAGAATACGCGGTTTATATTTAATGGCTCTGGCAAACAAACACGGTTATATGCTTCTGGCAACAGGCAACAAGTCGGAAGTAGCTGTTGGTTATGCAACATTATACGGTGATATGGCAGGAGCACTTGCGGTAATCGGAGATGTATACAAGACGGATGTTTACAAACTTGCAAAGTACATTAATAGAGAAGAAGAGATAATTCCCAAATCGATAATTGATAAAGCACCTTCTGCGGAGTTGCGCCCCGGTCAAAAAGACGAAGATTCACTTCCGCCGTACCCGGTTCTTGATAGAATATTAAAAATGTATCTCGAAGAGTATAAAGAGTTCAAAGAAATTAATGAAGAAATTAAAGATCCCGAAACAGTACGTAAAGTACTGCGCTTAGTTGACTTAAATGAATTTAAAAGGAAACAAGCAGCACCGGTACTTCGTGTAACTACAAAAGCTTTCGGCTACGGAAGACGTTTTCCTATTGTTCAAGGATGGAGAAAGTAATGAATATTCACTTTAAAAAATTATTACTAATTACGACGATATTTTTATCAACTGTTATAACAATTCATTCGCAATTTGGACCGGATGAAGAATTGGTGAGAGCCGAATTATATCAATCATTCGATCAAATTCATGCCGGAAGCCAAATGAAGTTTGCACTGAAATTGATGATAGAAGATACATGGCATATCAATTCTGATAAACCGAATGAAGAATTTTTAATCGCATCAAAACTTGATGTAACCGAAAATGAAAATTTTGAATTGATCAAGATTGTTTTCCCCGAGGCTCATGAATACAATTTCGGTTTTTCCGATCTACCGGTTAGTGTTTTTGAAGGCGAAGTGTTTGTAGCCGGAATTTTACAAGTAAATGAAAATGCTTCAACCGGTAATTATGAAATTCCTATTGAGTTCACATATCAAGCTTGTAATGATATGACATGTATGCCGCCAAATTCAGTTAAGGATACAATTCTTGTAGAAGTTGTCGATAAGCAGACTCAAATATTAGAACAGAACGGAAATATTTTTTCACAAATCGATTTAAGCTATACTTCGGATAGTATTGATGAAGAGGAAGATTCACTTGCGGCTCAGCTTGAATCTAGCGGATTAATTTTAAGTTTGATTTTTGTTTTCTTAGGTGGATTGGCGCTCAACCTTACACCCTGTGTTTATCCGTTAATTCCCATCACCGTCGGTTATTTTGGCGGACAAAGTGAAGGAAGAACCGGTAAACTTTTTATTCTCGGTTTGGTTTATGTGCTCGGGATGTCGGTAACATATTCGGTCATAGGAGTTGTTACATCACTAAGTGGTGCAGTCTTCGGTACTCTTCTGCAAAACCCGGTTGTAATTATTTTTATCGCTTTGGTATTTGTCGTTCTTTCTTTAAGCATGTTCGGCGTTTATGAATTTAAATTGCCGGATAGCTGGGTGGCAAAGGCAGGTGGTGCAAAATCGGGTACTTTGGGTGCTTTGTTTATGGGACTCACAATGGGAATTGTAGCCGCACCATGTATCGGTCCTTTTGTACTCGGATTGGTAACTTATGTTGCTGCAAAGGGTGATCCTTTTTACGGATTTTTAATGTTCTTTGTTTTAGCATTAGGATTAGGAACACCTTACTTGTTCCTCGCATTGTTCTCCGGTAAAATTAAAGAATTGCCTAGAGCCGGATTTTGGATGGAAGCAGTGAAACATATTTTCGGATTTTTGCTTATTGGTATGGCGTTATATTTTATCGGTCCGCTTATACCGAAAGAAATTAATGTTTACATTCTTCCTATTTATGGTGTATTGGTAGCGTTGGTTTTATTATTTGTTGATAAAAACGGAAACAACATTAAAGGGTTCAGAATTTTTAAATATATTTTTGCCTTGATGGTAATGGCTGTTTCGGTTTATGCACTAATTCCCTCAGAAAAAAATTCACCCGCATGGCAAGATTTTTCAGAAGAAAAATACGAAGCAGCATTGGCAAATAATAAAAAAATATTAATCGATTTTTATGCAGATTGGTGCATTCCATGTAAAGAGTTGGATGCATTAACTTTTTCTGACCCTCGAGTAATTGAAGAAACTAATGATTATGCTGTATTCAAAGTTGATATGACGCAGACAATGAGTGAAGAAACCGAACAAATTCGTAATAAATTCGATATTGTAGGTATGCCTACTGTTTTATTAATAAACATGAAGGGCGATGAAGTAAAAAGGTTAACCGGATTTGTTGATGCAGATGAATTTTTGGACATTTTGTCTCAAATCAATTAACTTTTTATTCGTTGCTTAAAGCAAATTGCTTTAATAAGTTAGTAAGATGTTTTTAATTCAATATGTACAAATAAAATTAAGAGTTAGTTAAAAAATGGCACAAGAAAACGGAAAGAAAGTTGAACATGTTTCCGAGGTTACTGTAATGTTTGCCGGTGATTCCGGTGACGGAATGCAGTTGACCGGAACACAATTCAGTGATACAACTGCAATTGTGGGTAACGATTTGAGTACTTTACCCGATTATCCGGCTGAAATCAGAGCCCCTGCCGGAACACTGTACGGTGTCTCCGGGTTTCAATTACATTTCAGTTCTAAAGATGTTTATACACCGGGTGACAGCCCGGATGTATTGGTTGCAATGAACCCTGCAGCCCTAAAAATTAATCTGAAAAACTTAAAACCTTCAGCTGAAATTATTGTGAACTCAGATGCATTTGACCCGAAGAGTTTAAAGACAGCAAATTATGATTCGAATCCTTTGGAAGACGGTTCATTGGATGGGTATAAGGTTTATAAGGTTCCGATTACTTCATTAACTCAAAATGCTTTGAAAGATACATCATTAAGTACAAAAGAAATTCAAAGATGTAAGAACTTTTTTGCATTGGGAATGATGTACTGGTTGTATAATCGTCCGCTCGAACCTACGATGAAATGGATTAGTGATAAGTTTGCTAAGAAACCCGAATATGTTGAAGCCAATACAATTGCGCTTAAAGCCGGTTATTATTTTGGTGAACAAACGGAAATATTTACTACAAGATATACGGTTGAACCGGCTGAATTAAAGAAGGGAGTTTATAGGAACGTTTCCGGAAACGAGGCTATCGCTCTCGGTTTTGTTGCAGCTTCTGAACTTTCCGGTCTTCAATTATTCTTAGGTTCATATCCAATAACACCTGCTTCAGACATTCTGCATTTTTTGAGCGGATATAAAAATTTCGGTGTTAAAACATTTCAAGCCGAAGACGAGATAGCAGGTATAACATCGGCAATTGGTGCTTCTTTCGGCGGTTCACTGGCTATTACTACAACTTCCGGTCCCGGTATGGCATTAAAGACTGAAGCTATGGGCTTAGCAGTAATGACCGAACTTCCTTTGGTTATTATTAATATTCAAAGAGGCGGTCCAAGCACAGGACTTCCAACAAAAACCGAACAAGCTGATTTGTTTCAAGCTGTTTACGGAAGAAACGGAGAGGCTCCGATTCCCGTAATTGCCGCTTCAACTCCGAGCGACTGTTTTTACAAAGCAATTGAAGCTGCGCGTATTGCTTTGAAATATATGACACCGGTGATTCTGTTAAGCGATGGATATATTGCAAACGGTTCCGAACCTTGGAAAGTACCTCACGCTTCCGAACTTGAAAAAATTAATGTTGAGTATAGAACCGATCCTGAAAATTTCCAGCCTTATATGAGAGATGAAAATCTTTCGAGACCTTGGGCTGTTCCAGGAACTCCAGGATTAGAGCACAGAATCGGCGGACTTGAAAAAGCACATATTACCGGAAACGTTAGTTATGATCCTGATAATCATGATTATATGGTTAGACTAAGAGCACAAAAAGTTAAAAATGTTCAGAATGATATTCCTTTACTTGAAGTTGACGGAGACGAAGAAGGCGAATTATTGGTTCTTGGATGGGGAGGAACATACGGCGCAATTACCGAAGCCGTTGCACATGCTCGTGAAAGCGGTTTAAAAGTTTCTCGAGCACATCTTAGCTACTTAAATCCGTTTCCTAAAAATACAGAAGAAGTGCTTCGCAAATTCAAAAAAATATTGATTCCAGAATTAAATCTTGGACAATTGGCTAAAATTATAAGAAGCGAATTTCTTATTGAAGTCGAATCCTTTACTAAGATTAAAGGCTTACCATTCAAATCATCTGAATTACAACAAAAGATAAGTGAATTACTTGGAGGCGGAAATGACAGAAAATAATATAGAGGTTAAGAAACTTACAGCAAAAGACTTTGCTACCGATCAAGATGTACGCTGGTGTCCGGGCTGCGGTGATTATTCTATTTTAGCACAGGTTCAAAGATCATTCCCGGATATCGGTATTCCAAAAGAAAAGATTACTTGGATTTCCGGTATCGGATGCTCAAGCCGTTTCCCGTATTATATGAATACCTTCGGTATGCACGGTATTCACGGCAGAGCACCTGCAATTGCTACCGGTTTGAAAGTTGCAAGACCTGATCTTTCTGTTTGGGTTGCAACAGGCGATGGAGATTTGCTTAGTATCGGAGGCAATCATTTTATTCATGCTTGTAGAAAAAATATTGATCTGAAAATTCTTCTCTTCAATAATCGAATTTACGGATTAACGAAAGGGCAGTACTCACCGACTTCTGAGCAGGGTAAAGTGACAAAAAGTACACCTTACGGAAGTGTTGATTATCCTTTCAATCCAATTTCTCTTGCCCTGGGTGCTGAAGCAACTTTTGTCGCCCGCACAATTGATAGAGAACCTAAACATATGCAGGCTATGATCAAACGTGCTGCCGAACATAAGGGTACTGCATTTATTGAGATATTCCAAAATTGTAATATTTTTAACGACGGCGCTTTCTCTTTACTGACCGATAAAGATACTAAAGAAGATCATTTACTTTATCTTGAACACGATAAGCCGATGATTTTCGGTAAAGAAAAAAATAAAGGTATCAAACTCGACGGGTTGAATCCTGTAATTATAGATCTTAACGATGGCAAACATTCTATTAATGATGTGATGGTTCACGATGAATTTGATAAGAACCAAGCAAGAACCTTCATGCTTGCCCATCTTACCGATAATCCGGAATTCCCTACACCTATTGGTGTTTTCCACCAGATTAATAAGGAAACTTACAATGATGGTGTTGAAAAACAAATTAAAAATATTACCGAGAAAAAAGGTAAAGGTGATTTAGAGAAAGTACTCTTCAGCGGTAATACTTGGGAAGTGAATTAGTTTTTTTAAAGCTACATTCTTTCAGCAATCTTCTTTATGCAACCTTCGAGGTCTAAAACAAGCCACCTCGAAGGTTTTTTATTCCCTCTTGATCGCACTCCGCACTCCTTTAATATCTTTTTAGTCATATTGGGGGGATTAAGAGTAAGATCAAGATTATGATTAAGAACATCAACAAAGAATTATTTCACCCATTCTTTCTATGATATTACACCAAAATTTCGCATTTTAGCCCCTTGGATTTTTTGAAAGGTAAAGATGGAATTTATTCAACTAAAAGATATTATACTTAAGAACAATTCGTTTGTAATCACTTCACACGTCAATCCGGATGCTGATGCAATCGGTTCTGAACTTGCCCTTTATTATATACTAAAAAAATTAGGTAAGGATGTCTCTGTTATTAATCACAGCGAAACTCCTTATAATTTACTTTTTTTAGATAAAGACAAAGTAGTTCAAAAATTTGAATTTGAGAAACACAACGAAGTAATTCGAAAAGCCGATGTACTTTTCGCGCTGGACTTGAACCAATCGAACCGGCTTGTGAAGATGGAAAAATCTTTTGTCGAAAGTACCGGAATTAAAGTCTGTATTGATCATCATCAAGATCAAGGTGACTTTGCAGATTATTTCTTTATCGATACTGAAACTTCTGCAACCGGCGAACTGATTTATAATTTTATTGAACAAACAAACATCGTGGAAATTGATTATGAGATTGCTTTGCAAATTTATGCGGCAATAATGACAGATACGGGCGCTTTTAGATATAATAGAACAACCCCAAAAGTGCATAGAATTGCGGCTCATCTTTTAGAACTTGGAGTAAATCCCACCTTTGTTTTCGATCAACTTTATGATCAATCAAAGCTAAGTAAAATTAAATTATTAGGTTTAGCTGTTGCATCTATTGAAGTTGACTCAACCGGTAAAATTGCTTATATGACAATAACAAAAAATATGCTTCAAGAAACTGGTGCAATTGAATCCGAAGTTGACGGCTTTGTTAATTTTTGTCTCTCAATTGAGAATGTAAGAATCGGTTTATTGTTTTTTGAATTGAAGGACGGCTTAAAAATAAGTTTCCGTTCGAAAGGTGAAATACCTGTAAATAAATTGGCTGCTGAGTTCAACGGCGGGGGGCACACAAACGCTGCCGGTGCTCGTCTATTCAATGTTGCATTAGATGAAATAAAACAAAAAGTTATAGAATCTGCAAAAAAATATTTGGAAGGGGAAAATTAAATGCTATTCAATCTAAATTTTGATGCGATAAAAAGCATACCGGTTTCAGTTAAAGAAGCCGGGGTTTTGCTTTTTGTATTTGATGATTTATCGAAAAATGAATTCAAAAAAATAATTGATTCAACACGGATAAAATTTAGTGAAAGCATTTACAAAAAATACTCCGATAAAGAGAATAATTCTTTTAAGTATGAATTCACGGAAGGCAAGATTGAATATCTACAAATCATTAAACTAAAAAAAGAAAAAATTACTGCCGATACTTTTAGAAACGAAGCTGCCGGAGTTATAAAATCTTTATCGAAAGTGGATTCACTTTATATTATTTTGCCCTCGTATTCTCTTGTTAAAAATTTATTCGAAAGTGAAGAATATTTTTATCAGTCGGTACTCGAAGGTTTGTATCTCGGGAATTATAATTTTACTACTTATAAATCAAAACAAAAAAAGCCGTCAATTCTCAAGGCTAATTTAGTAGTATCGAACTTTACCAATGCAAAGAAATCAATTACATTAGTTAAGAAATTAATGGCCGCAGTTTATTTCAGTCGTGATTTGGTTAATGAACCTGCGATAACATTAACACCTGCAGAATTAGCAAAAAGAACAAAAGCTGAGCTTACAAAATCCGGAGTGAAAGTAACGGTTTTAAACAAGAAGCAACTTAAAGAAAAAAAGATGAATGCAATCCTTGCAGTGGGTTCTGCTTCACCAAATGATCCGCGGTTAATTATTATGCACTACAAACCGAAACAAAAATCCAAAAGAAAAATTGCTCTCGTCGGCAAAGGTGTTACTTATGATACCGGAGGTTTATCAATCAAACCGACAAGTGGAATGTTGGAGATGAAGGGTGATATGGCTGGGGGTGCGACAGTTATCAGTGCTATTAAAGCTGCGGCGGAATTAAATCTTCCTTATGAAATAATAGGTGTTGTACCGGCAGTAGAAAATACAATTGCAGGAAACGCTTATAAACCGAGTGATATAATTCGAACTGCTTCGGGTAAATCAATTGAAGTGAAAGATACTGACGCTGAAGGACGAATTATTTTAGCTGACGCACTTGAGTACGCTTCAAAGCAGAAACCAGATGAAATAATCGACTTTGCAACGTTGACCGGGGCTGTTGTTGTTGCGCTTGGCGAATACGCTGCCGGTGTTTTTACGAAGAATGATAAACTTGCAGATTCTCTTTACCGTTCCGGTTTACGAACATTTGAAAGAGTTTGGCGTTTACCGTTTTGGGATGAATATGATAAGTTAATTGACAGTGATGTAGCCGATGTAAGCAATCTTGGTCCGCGCTGGGGCGGGGCAATTACGGCAGGTAAGTTTTTGGAACGGTTTGTCGATGAAAAAATTCCTTGGGCACACGTAGATCTTGCCGGCCCGGCACTTGCTAATGATATGAATAATTACACGAAAAAATGGCATACCGGTTTTGGTGTTAGGTTGATGGTTGATTATTTATGTAATTTATAAAGAGATGCAATGTTACTTAGCTAAAATTCTGTATAATAAATGGATGAAGTTGATTGGTTGATTGGGTCTAAGTTTCAAATTTTATTTTCCCATCATTTTGTAGCCACGAATGCACGGATTAAATGATTAAGTGTGAATTAGAGTTCTACTTAAAAATCTTTCCGTCTTTTATTTCGTGAACAACATCACCGAGTTTCATTAAGTCCGGGTTGTGAGTAACTACAAGAAAGGTCAAACCGAATTTATTTTTCAAATCGACTATAAGTTTGTGTAACATTTCACTGTTTTTAGAATCGAGATTACCTGAAGGTTCATCGGCAAAAATAATATCCGGATCATTTGCAAGAGCGCGGGCAACGGCTACTCTCTGCTGTTCGCCGCCGGAAAGTTCAGCCGGTTTGTGATCTTTTCTATCTGCTAAACCCACTGTATCCAATAATTCGATTGCATGTTTTTCTGCTTTTTTAAAAGGTATTCCTTTAACCATTTGAGGTATGGCAATATTTTCGGCGGCAGTAAACTCAGGAAGCAGATGATGAAATTGAAAAACAAAACCAATGTGGTAGTTTCTAAACTTGGAAATTTTTTCATCGTTTAGTTTATAAATTTCCGTTCCTTTTATTTTGACACTTCCTTCATCTGGCTTATCTAATCCACTTAGTAAATAAAGAAGAGTACTCTTACCAGCACCTGAAGCTCCGACAATTACCTCAATATTTTTTTCTTCTACACTAAGGTCAATACCTTTCAAAACTTCCAAGGTTTTTCCTTTGGTGTTCATAAACGATTTCTTAATATTTGCTGCTTCTAAAATCTTCGCCATTTTATTCCCACTTAATTGCTTCGGTGATAGAAACTTTAACAGCTTTTTTTGCCGGGTACAGTGATGCCAAAAATGTTAAACTAAATGAAGCGAATCCAACTGCAAAAAAGTCACTCCATTTTAATTTTATAGGTAAGGAATTGATAATATATTTTGTTGGGTCAAGCGGATAAATATTGTAAGTAATTTGCAGCCAGCAAATAAAATAACCGATCAACATTCCCACAACTGTTCCAAGTAATCCTATTAAAATTCCCTCGAACATAAAGATTCTTAAAATAGATTTGTTCGTTGCGCCCATCGAACGAAGAAGTGCTATATCTTTTCTCTTTTCAATTACCGACATTGTTAACGAACCGAGAATGTTAAATGTTGCAACAGCAATTATAAGTGCAAGTATTAAGTATGCCGCCCAACGTTCAATTAACATTACGTTGTATAAATCTTTGTGCAAGTCATACCAAGTATAGACTGTTACATTTTTATCAACCATCGCTTCGATATTAAGTTTAACTTTTTCAGAAGATTCCATATTGTCCAAACGAACTTCAATTCCTGTTATATTGTTTTTTAGGCCTAACATTCTTTGCGCTGAATGTAGCGAGGTAAAAGAATACTTATAATCATATTCCTTGCTGTTTGCCTCAAAAAGAGCCGTAACTAAAAAAGGTCTGGTTCGCGGAACAGTGAAAGATAAAATTGAACGTTCAATTGAAGCGGCAGAGGAGACAAAAATTGTATCGCCAACTCTAGCAGAGAGCCGAAGTGCGATCGGCAAACCTAATATTATTTTATCAATTCCATCATTGTTATCCAAATTAAATTCACCGGAAATAATTTTTGCTTTAACACCCCAATCGGATGATTGTAAATATTCATCTATTCCTTTTAAGTTTATTATCTCATATGATTTTTTGTTTAACGCAATGATTTTTCCTTCTGCATAAAAACCGACATTTTTTACTTCGTTAATTTGAGAAATATTTTTTATTAATTCATTTTTATCGCCTGTGTATTCATTCACATTTGCAATTCTGATGTGCGGATCAAATTCAACAAGCATTGAAGTAACGAGAGAACCGAATCCGTTAAATACCGAAAGCATTACCACAAGAGCAGCTACGCCAATCATCACACCAATTGAAGAGAGCAGTGTAATGATTGTTATAAAATTAATCTTATGTTTAGATCGCAAATATCTTTTTGCGATAAAAAATTCGAACATTACTCAAACCTGATTGATGAAATCACATTCATTCTTGAAGCAATATAGCTTGGAATTAAAGAAGCGAATACACTTAATAATAATCCTAATGAAGCAACTAATAAATAGTTCCCCAAATCAATTGAAATCGGGACAGACGAAATAAAATAAATTGATCCGGGAAGAGAAATAATATCAAATTGCATTTGCAAAAAACTGAGAAGTAATGCAAGCAAACATCCTAATACGATTCCCAGAATACCAAGAAACAAACCTTGTATAAAAAAGATTTTCATTATAATCTTTTTTGAAAAGCCCATTGATTTCAGTACACCGATCGAACTTGTTCTTTCAAGCACAATCATCAGCATTGTCCCGATTATATTGAAAACTGCTACAACGATTATAAGTCCAAGTACAATCGGGATCGGTTCTTTCTGTAAGTCTATCCAAGTAAAAATATTCTGATGAACTTGAAATATTGTTCTTACATAATAAGGATAACCCAATTCGTCTTGTAATCTTGCTGCAATTGTATCGATCTTACTTACGTTGTTTAATCTAATGTTATAACCCGAAATACTGTTTTGTATTTCGAACATTTGCTTAGCAGCGTCAAGTTGGATATAAACATTCAAGTCATCGTATTCAGCCATTCCGCTTTCAAATATCCCGGAAATAGTAAACTGCTCTACTGCAGGTGGATTATCAATACTCGGCATCTCATCCCTACGGAGCGAAAAGAGAGTTATCTTATCTCCGATTGTTGTATTTATTTTTTCGGATAATTTTTTACCGATTATTATTTGTTTTTGCTTATTTGGTTCAAGCTCGTATTTCCCTTCAACAATGAATTTTTCTATCTCACTGTTTGATGAATTCGGATCGATGCCGAAAATTGTAACACCTTCGGAAACAGATTTTGATTTAATAATTCCAAGTTTAGAAACAAATTTTGAAATACTCTCGAAATCCTCTCCAACGTAATCGATAATTTTAGATTTAATTACATCGGAATCCGGCAGATTGCGGTTGCCGAAAGCAGTAATTTTTATGTGCGAATTAAAATTAACTATTTTTTGTGATACTACTTCTTCGAATCCATTAAGAATAGTTAAAGCAATAATCAAAACGGCAGTTCCGATTGCAATTCCGCCCACCGAAATAACCGAAACAAGCGATAGAAACTTTGAGCTTTGTTTGTTGGATATGTATTTTTTTGCAATAAAGAATGAAAGTGACATTTATAATCCGTAAAACCTATTCTAATTTAAGAAAAATGCATGACATAAGATTGACTTTGCGGGGGTAAAAATATATTTTACTTAGCCGTTTTTAAATTAATTCGCAAAAGGTTATTTGTAGCCCTTTTGCGATTTTGTTATTTACAAATTGATGACTTTCTTACTATCGTGTTATTATTTCGATATTAGGATTTAGAGTTTAAGCATCGGGGCGTAGCGTAGTCCGGTTAGCGCGCCTGCTTTGGGAGCAGGAGGTCGCAGGTTCAAATCCTGCCGCCCCGACATAAAAGTTCTTTGAACAATTGTTTATAGCTGCGCCAGTAGCTCAATTGGATAGAGCAACAGCCTTCTAAGCTGTAGGTTAGTGGTTCGAGTCCACTCTGGCGTACACTGTTAAATCCTAATTACTAATTTCTAAATCCTAAATTTGCTGTTAGAATTTAGTGCTTAGAATTTAGAATTTGTTTTACACGGTGGGTGTAGCTCAGTTGGTTAGAGCGTCTGGTTGTGGCCCAGAAGGTCGTGGGTTCAATTCCCATCACTCACCCGAAGAATTAGATTTAATTTGTACATTGAATTTTACACTAGACCCGGCCCCATCGTCTAATGGTTAGGACCTCGCCCTTTCACGGCGGTAATAGGGGTTCGAATCCCCTTGGGGTCACAAATATCTTGAGAACCAATAGTTATTTGTATTTTCTATTTACTGAAAGAATTATTGAACTCCGGTAATAGGGGTTCTCCCAAAGGGATCACCATGTGAGAATCCCCTTGGGGTCACAAAAAAAGAGAGAGCAGTACGGCACTGCTCTTTTTTTGTTTCTAAATGCCTATAAATTTTTGTAAGGTAGATTCAAAGAGGAAAGTTACTTTATTATTGTTTTTCCTTTTGACTTTCTACTTTGAACTTTACACTTAAAACCCGGCCCCATCGTCTAATGGTTAGGACCTCGCCCTTTCACGGCGGTAATAGGGGTTCTCCCAAAGGGATCACCATGTGAGAATCCCCTTGGGGTCACAATAACCCTCTTATTGAGGGTTTTTCTTTTTTAAATCTTATTCCTATTTTCTCATCGTAAATTTTAGAAGAAATAATGAAAAACCATACTAGTTATCCAATCTCACTATCGGGTCAAAAAGAATACAAAACAGATCGCTCAAAAATAAAAAGCAGTTTTATCGGGCGGCGATTATTCTACCCACGACTTATTAAAATTGTCTATGACAGCAATCGACAGACTAAGAAAAATATTTACAATCGATATAATTGGGTTGCTTCATCGCTCGCTACAATAAGAGCTATGGAAAGAGCAGGTATAAATTTCCATGTAGAGGGAATCGATAATATTGAAAAGTTCGAGGGGCCTGCAGTTTTTATCGGCAACCATATGAGTACACTTGAAACAGTTGCATTGCCTGCTTTTATTCAACCAATTAAACCGGTTGTTTATGTTATAAAAGAAGAATTAACGCGCTACCCATTATTCGGCCCGGTTGCCGCTGCAAGACATCCGATTCTTGTTGGAAGAGCAAATCCGCGTGAAGATTTACAAATAGTTTTAGATGATGGTTCGTCAAGGCTGCAAGAAGGACGCTCTATAATTATCTTTCCGCAAAAAACAAGAAGTGCATACTTCAATGAAAAAAAATTCAACTCCCTCGGTGTAAAGTTGGCTAAGCGAAATGGTGTATTTGTTGTTCCTCTTGCCTTATTAACAGACGCTTGGCAAAACGGTAAACTCATAAAAGAATTCGGTAAGATTGATCCTTCACGAACAGTCCACTTTGCATTTGGTGAACCTTTTAAGGTAGTATCAAATGGTGCTGAAGAAAATCAAAGAGTAGCCGATTTTATCAAATCAAAATTAAAAGAGTGGGGCAGACCCGAATACGTTTTATAAGAGTCAAATATCCTCATTAGCCTTTCTTAACAATTCCTTAACACCTCCTTAATAGCCAGTTAACATTCACATCTTAGTTTAGTACCACAAAGTTTCAAACCACAAGGAGAGAGAAAAATGTTTAACCAAATTAAAACCACTATGGCTGGGATTAAGTTGCATATTTTAATTAAAACATTCTACATTCTTTTGCTTTTTACTTTATCGGTTAATGCACAAACCGGAAAGATTTCCGGTAAAATTGTTGATGCCGAAACAGGAGAAGCTGTTATAGGATGCAATGTTATTGTAGAAGGAACAAACATTGGTGCTGCCGCAGATATTAACGGTATCTACACAATTACGAATATTCCAAATGGTGTTTACAATTTGGTTTTTTCCTCAATCGGTTATTCAAAAAAAACAGTGACCAACGTTGAAGTAAAATCAAATCAATTGACAACAATAGACATTGTATTACCTGCAGAAAGTTTTGAAATTGAAGAGGTAGTTATAACCGCAGAAGCGGCAAAGAATACCGAAGCCGGCTTGTTGATAAACAGACAAAAATCGAATGCTGTAAGCGATGCAATAAGTTCCGAGCAATTCAGCAGAAGCGGCGCCGGAAATGCGGCTGATGCCGTTAAGCAAGTCGTTGGCGCTTCCGTAGTTGAAGGGAAATATGTTTTTGTAAGAGGTTTGGGTGACCGCTACAGTTCTACTCAATTAAACGGTGCTGAACTCCCCAGTTCCGATCCCAACCGTAAAGCATTCCAAATGGATTTGCTTCCCACTAACCTTCTTGAAAATATTGTGACAATCAAAACTTTTACGCCTGATAAACCCGGTAACTTCAGTGGGGGTATTGTTGATATAGGTACAAAAAATTTTCCCAAAGAGTTTACCCTGAAGTTTTCTTCTTCTTCTTCTCTGAATTCTTACTCTACATTTAATGATAACAACATCACTTATGAAGGTGTTGATGGAGACTTTTTTGGTTTTGATAACGGTATCCGCGATATCCCTGCTGTTCTATCTGATATTAACAATAATATACCGGTTGTTCAGGAAGCCCGTTTTAACCCTGAACTCGCAGAAAAACTCGACCAGGCAAGTAAAGCTTTTAACAATGTTATGGATATTTCACGTGCAAGTGTGCCGCTTAATAGAAGTTTTGCATTGTCGGTTGGTGATGAAATGCATACCGGCGAAGAATCTTCATTCGGTTATTTAGGAAGTTTTACGTACTCCCGCGATTTTAGCTTTTATGACGATGGTAAAATAGGGAGATATATTTTAACTGATGTTAACGCATCGGTATTAGACCCAAGATTAATACTTAACGACACACGTTCAACAGCGGAATCTCATCTGGGAGGTTTGGCTAACTTATCTTATAAATTTTCAAGTTATCATCAAATTCACGCGAACTTTTTTTACAATAAAAGCGGTATTTCCGAAACAAGATTTATGGAAGGTGGTTGGCCGCAAGAGTTTGGTTTAGGTCCTGATGCACCTACCTACTTTAATCGGGTTCTTTCTTATACAGAACGAGATATAAGGTCAATACAATTCAGCGGCGAACATTTCTTCAACTCAATTTGGGGAATGACGTTTGATTGGAACGTCTCACTCGCAAACACATCGCAGGTGGAACCGGATAGAAGACTAATAACTTCAGCTGAACAGGTTGTCAATGATAGAACTAACTATATCATTACCGGCTCCGGCTTTGATGATCCATCAAGATATTATAGAGACCTAGAAGATAAGAGCAATACATACAGTGTGAATTTAAAAATTCCGTTTGAACAGTGGGCCGGTCAGCAATCTAACATTAAAATCGGTGCCTATTTGCAAAATAAAGATAGAGATTTTAACGAAAGAATTTTTTCATATCGTGTAGATAATAGATTATTTAATGACTTAGGCGGTGATATAACAGCATTATTTTCACCTGAGTACTTGGGAATAATTTCAACCGATACACTCAGTAACGGAAATGTCAGATATAATTTTGGTAATACTATCCGGGACAATTCGAAATTGCGAAATCAATACACTGGTGATCAGAAAATAGTGGCTTATTATGGAATGGTTGATTTACCAATTTTTGAATCTCTCAAACTTATTACCGGTCTTAGGTATGAAACAACCGACTTAAACGTACTTAGTGATGATCCTAACTTCGAGCCGGGGAACATTCATGAAGACGATATTTTGCCCTCAGTTAATTTAGTTTTTAGAGCCACTAGTAATATGAATTTAAGAGCTGCAGTAACTAAAACATTGGCACGTCCGACTTTCAGAGAAATTGCTCCCTTCTCTTCAAAAGAATTTGTAAACGACGTTGAGCTGCAAGGTAATCCAAATCTAAAAAGAACACTAATTACCAACTACGATTTAAGATGGGAATGGTTCTTAAACCCTGGTGAAATTCTGGCTGTTAGCGGTTTCTATAAGGAAATGGAGAACCCGATTGAATTAGCATTTGCCGAAGGTTCGGTAAGATCTAACCCGATAGTCAATTATGTTAATGTAGATAAAGCAACTTTGCTTGGGGCAGAATTCGAAGCAAGAATCGGATTAAGATATATTTCCGATCTACTTTCTAATTTTTCTTTTAACGGCAATTTGTCCCTTATAAATTCAACTGTTGATATTTCGGGAGCTGAACTTGAACAGAGGCTTGGTATCGATTCTACCGCAAGCAGAGAAAGAGATTTGCAAGGACAGTCACCTTTCATAATTAATCTAGGACTCGGTTACGTCAATCCCGAAACCGGAACAACTGCAAATTTGGATTTTAACTTATTTGGTGAAAGACTATCGAAAGTTTCCGCTAATATTACCCCGGATGTGTTCGAACAGCCGGCTTCCAGATTGAACTTCACGTTTTCACAGAGACTTTTTGAATACTTCACTCTGAAGTTAGCCGTTAAAAATATTCTTAATTCCAAACATAAAGAAATATATAAATACAAAGGCAATGAATTTACCTACAGAGAGTATTCTACCGGAATCAGTTACTCTGTGGGCTTAAGTTATGAACTCTAATTTCATTATTTCAAAAAATAATAAAGGGGAACAAATGCAAAAACACATTTTCACCATTTTACTGCTGCTTCTTTTTTCTGTAAATACATTTTCGCAAGTAGTAGTAACAAACGACATAACCAGTGATGAAACCTGGACGTCGGATAATGAATACATACTTGATGGATTAATTTTCGTTGACTCATTATCAACATTAACAATAGAACCTGGTACAGTAATAAAAGGCAGATTACAATCAAATATCACAACCGGAGACGGAGCAAGCGCATTAATCATAAGACGAGGTGCCAAGATATATGCAGAAGGAACACCGGAAAGTCCGATCATCTTCACAAGTGAATTGGATGATGTAACAGTACCGGATGATCTATTATTAACAGACAGAGGTTTGTGGGGCGGTTTAATAATCTTAGGTAGAGCTGTAACAAATCAGCCCACAACCGAAAACCAAATAGAAGGAATACCGAATAACTTTAATGCAAGATACGGCGGAAATGATGATGCAGATAACTCTGGAGTAGTACGCTATGTATCGATACGTCACGGTGGATTTTCAATAAGCGGAGTACCGGGTGACGAGATAAACGGATTGACAATGGGAGCAGTAGGCAGCGGAACAACAATAGAGTATGTGGAAGTATTCGCTAACTTGGATGATGGATACGAATGGTTCGGCGGAACAGTAAATACAAAATACTTAGCAGCAATAATGTGTGCTGATGACGCATTTGATTACGATCAAGGTTACAGAGGTAAAAACCAGTTTTGGTTTGCACTGCAGCCGGATGACGAATCTGGAAGAGGGGGCGAGCATGACGGTGGTGATGATGATGAGACCGGAACACCATATTCAATGCCTCTAATATCGAATGCAACATATATCGGTTCAGGTGCAAGTTCAACCGGTGTAGGTGGAGACGGAAACGACAGAGCGATTTATTTCAGAGATAATGCAGGCGGTAAGTATTACAATAGTATATTCACAGATTATGTAGGAGTAGGATTAAAAGTAGAAGACATAGACGGACAAGACAGTCGTCAGCAGTTAGAAGACGGAAACTTAGTGATGTCGAATAACATATGGTTCGGATTTGGAGCAGGGAATGATTTATTAACGATAGCTTCGGGTGAACAATGGTTAGCAGATCATCTATCTGCAAACGGAAACCAAGTAGTTGATCCTCAATTAAG
>NPIE01007774.1_pt1 | contig 29328 bp, 18 predicted proteins | sample 8637661 | NCBI WGS metagenome assembly NPIE01 (sample SAMN07420842, study PRJNA396082) | bioreactor metagenome | isolation source: sample BA12 brine-fed electro-methanogenic bioreactor BA | place: Japan: Kochi | collected 2016-12-09 | reverse complement strand
CAAAGGCGAGACGGGATTTCATTGTTAGCAGAAACCTGCAACAATTACCACTGCACCTTCAGGCGAAGAAATTCTGTCTATTGCAATTCATGCGGCTGTGGTCGAGCGTAGTCGAGGCCCTCTTGTAAACAAAAGGCTCGGGTCATCCCGAGCGTAGTCGAGGGATAGAACGCTGATGACCGCTGAAAATGCAGATGAACACTGATAAAAGATCTACGAAATGAATATCCAGGTATTCGTTTAATCAAAGAAAATTTGCAAAGAGTTAAAAAAATCTGCGAATATCCGTTTTTACCGCGTGCATCAGCGTTCTATCAATGTTTTTATTCATGCCGCAGCGCCTTCACCGGATCCACCCTTGCTGCCCTTGCTGCCGGGTAAAGTCCTGCTGCCAGACTGATCAATATTGAAAAGGCGATGGCCCCCAGGATAAGATACCAGGGGAAATAAAAGAGATCCACACTGCTTTCACCCTCGGGGATTATATAATTATTGATTACCAGGCTGGCCACCCGGGTGAATAGCCATCCTAGGATCAATCCAAATAGGGCACCAATAAAGCCGATGGAGCCTGCTTCCACGAAAAATATGGTCTTGATCTCCCGGTCGCTGCCGCCTATGGCTTTCATGATTCCAATCTCCCGGGTCCTTTCCAGGATGGACATCACCATGGTATTGATGATGCCCAGGGCTGCGATCAGAAGTGCTACCACGCCAATGGCTCCCAGGATGGAGTCCATCACCAGGAAACCCCTTTTAATTTCTTCCAGCTGGTCGCTGATGGAAAAAACATTCATGCCCATTTCCTCGATCTTTTCACGGATACGGCCCATTTCCTGTATGTCGTCCACGCGCACATAAATGGAACTGTACTGGTTTTTTTCCTTTCCAGGATCCAGGATATCCCAGATACTGCTAAAACCTAGTGTGGGGATCTCATCCGCTGTTTTTGCAGGGATTACAGCACCTCCCTTTATATTGCCCGAACCAAAGGGGCCTGAGCGCTTCAAAATCCCTGAAAGGATGAAGCTGGTTGAGTCCTCACTGAATACTTGCTCACCCCCACCGCTCATCATGGCAAAAGGATTCTTCATCACTTTTTTTACATCAATGGTTGCGGCCACCAGGTAGATCTTCTTTCCGATCATGGTATCGGCATCCACTAGGATCCTGTTTTCTGTGGAGTCTTTTTTTGTAAGCTTCTGCTGTTTGTCATCCACGCAAATAAACCCGATCCGGCGCATGGTTTCCCAGCTCAGCACGATCTGATGACCGGTATCCGAAGTGATAAAACTACCAGCCAGCAGATCTTTGTAGGGTTTGTATTTTCCCATGGCTGCCGGCAGAGCCTGTGCCCTGGTTGATGTATTCTTGTCTCCAAGCGCCAGTTTGCAGGGCAGGATGATCTCCGGATGGGCGATCTCAACACCTTCAACATTTCTGATAAGCTCCAGGGTGGAATCGTTGAGTGGTGCACTTTTTTGTTTCATGGCATCCTGTATTCTCCCGGGATCGGGATTTTGAATATCGTTCATGTCGATCTTCACCGGCGTCACATTCATGCTGGTAAAAAGATCGTTGTTTTTGAAAGCATCCGTAATATTCTTCTGTATACCGGTCCCAAAGGAGATCATGGAAGAGAGTGCCCCAATGCCGATCACCACGCCCAGGATGGTAAGAAATGACCTGAGTTTGGTTTGCCAGAGGTTGGAAAAGCCTATTTTGATTAGATCCCGGATGTTCATTTTATTTTATTTTTTCGTCGATGATTTTACCGTCTTTCAATTGTATGATATGATCCGAAACTTTATCGGCTGTTTCCTTGTCGTGTGTAACCATGATGATGGTGAGACCGTTCTCTTTGTTTAGTTTCTGAAGTAATTCTACGATTTCTCGTGAAGTGCTGCTGTCGAGGTTGCCCGTGGGTTCATCCGCCAGCAATACTTTGGGATCATTGGCCAGGGCCCGGGCAATGGATACCCGCTGGGTTTCCCCGCCAGAAAGCTCGTTGGGCAGGTGGTCGAGCCGCTCACCCAATCCTACCAGTTCCAGCAGTGCTTTGCTTTTCTCCTTCCTTTTCTTGCCCGTAATGCCATTGAATGCAAGGGCCAGTTCAACATTCTCCTGGGCCGTACGGTGATGGATGAGGTTGAAAGACTGGAAAATAATACCAACCATGGTCTTGCGGTATGCTGATAATTCCTTGCGGTTCAGACCGGCTACATTCTTGCCATCTACGATGATGTCGCCCGAATCGGCCCGGTCGAGGCCGCCGATAAGATTGAGCAGGGTGGATTTACCGGATCCCGATTTTCCAACCACCGAGGCATAAGACCCTCCCCGGAAAGCGCATGTCAGGTCATCCACAGCAGGGATCACATTCTGCCCTTTGTGAAAGGTCTTTACCAGTTGTTTGATTTGTATGTCCATTAATTAAATGATGATATTAATACCCAACGAATGTACTCATTATTGAAGTATATTTTCTGTAATTTGGCTGGTGTTTTTTATAATGCAAACGGTGTCGCTATGACTCCGGACTCAATTATCAGTAATCATGAAAAAGATATATTTCATTTTATTCATCCTGTTCTCCCTGAATGTTTTAGCCCAGGAAGATCCTTGGATCACTTATTACGAAAAATCCGGTTTTATGGCGACACCGGATTATGAATCGACTATCACCTATTTTAAAAAACTTGCGGATGCCAGTCCCTGGGTTCACTATACCACATTTGGCGAGAGTCCGCAGGGCCGTGCGCTACCGCTGGTCATTGTGGACAGGAATGGTAATTTCAGTCCGAAAGCCATCAAACGCTCAGGCAAAGCTACTTTATTCGTTGAAGCAGGCATACACCCTGGAGAAATCGAAGGCAAGGATGCCATGATGATGCTTTTGCGGGATATCGCCATCCATAAAATAGATACGGCCCTGCTGGATCATGTATCCATTGTTTTTATTCCGATCTTCAATGTGGATGGTCATGAAAGATCAGGCCCCTACAACCGGATCAACCAGAACGGACCGGAAGAAATGGGCTGGCGAACCACTGCCCAGAACCTCAATTTGAACAGGGATTTCCTCAAAGCAGATGCACCGGAAATGAAAGCATGGCTGAACCTCTTCAACGACTGGCTGCCCGACTTTTTCATTGACATACATACCACTGACGGAGCGGATTTTCAATACCCGCTAACCTACCAGATGGAAACGGAAGGAAACATGGATCCGGGCCTCACCCGCTGGTCGAAAGAAACCTATCTCCCGGAAATGAAAGCGCAGATGGAGGAAGCCGGTTTTCCGGTATTTCGCTATGTGGCGTTCCGGACCTGGTTCGATCCTACCAGTGGCTTGCGGAATGGTGTGGCCGGACCAAGATATTCACAGGGCTATGTTGCCATGCAGAACCGCCCCGGTTTGCTGGTTGAAACCCATATGCTGAAACCCTATAAAGTCAGGGTGGAATCTACCTATGAACTGATCAGGATCACCCTGGAGATCATGAATCAGCATTACAGCGAACTTAAGAAACTGAACAGGGAGGCTGACAAATTTGTGGAATCAGAAACATTTCTGCAGAAAAGTTTCCCATTAAATTATGAAAGGTCAGATGAAGACAGTATGATGGTCGATTTCCGGGGCGTTGAATATGAGGTTTTAAAAAGTGAGCTGACCGGGGGGAACTGGTTTATTTACGACAGTACCCGCAAAAAAGATTATCAATTGCCTTTTTTCTATCATATGGAAATAAGCGATTCCGCTGATCTGCCCCTGGCCTATGTGATGCCTCCCGAATGGATAGATGCTTCTGAAAGGCTTCGCCTGCACGGGATTAAATATTACCGGCTGAAGAATAAAAGGGCAATTAAAGTTGAGCAATTAAAATTCAAAGATCCCTCCTGGCGCAATTCACCTTTTGAAGGCCGCTTCCTGATGAATAATGTGGAATTTGATGTGGAAGAAAAATCCGTAGAATTTCCTGCCGGGAGTCTAGTCGTGCCTTTGAGTCAGCGTACTGCCCGGGTCATTGCCCATATTTTTGAACCAGCTGGGGATGACTCCTTTGTCCGCTGGGGATTTTTTACGCCCATTTTTGAGCAAAAAGAATATGCCGAAACTTATGTGATGGAAAAAGAAGCCCGCAAAATGCTGAAAGAACAACCTGAACTGCTGGCCGAATTTGAGCAATGGAAAGCGGATCATCCCCGCATGGCACAGAGCCAGTGGCTGCAGTTGAACTGGTTTTATCAGCGTTCTCCCTGGTGGGACAAAAAGCTCAATGTTTACCCGGTGGGCCGGATCGTCGACCAGAAAGTGGTGGAGGATTTGAGGAAGGATCTTTAGGCGAGTTGGGCGACGGGGGCGACAGAGGCGACAGAGGCGACAGAGGCGAATGGGCGACAGAGGCGAACGGAAAGGGTCTAAGACCCACCCAGGAAAACCTCTGCAATTCCAGCAGTTCCTGCGGGGTGGGTCTTAGACCCTTTTCCACCGTGCTCCTCCAACCCAGCGTCATTTCGACCGAAGGGAGAAATCTTAGTGGATTTATCTTAGACACTCCCTCCCATGCAAGAAAACATTAGCGGCTCAGTGAATTTTTGCGTGATAATATTTAGAGCCTTTTAACCTAATTTCTAATATTGAAAATATGCGGTAATATCAAGTAAAAATTGATTTAAGCAACGTCCTACATTCTGAAAATCTTTTTACTGGATACTTCACGATTCCCTTCTCTCAACTGGATAACATACATTCCCCTGGGGAAATGTTTCAGGTTGTAAGTTCTGATATTTTCAGTTTGTCCTTGTAAAATATCTTCCCACACGAGCTCTCCCAAGCCATTGAAAATCTTGACGGAATATCTTTTATCGCTGTCGCCTTTAAAAGAAATACGAATATTCCCTTGAGATGGATTGGGATAACAGATGAACTGATCGTTGCCAATAATTTTTTGAGGATTACGAGGCTCCATATAGGGAGAATCCTTGTGTAGTAGGCTTAAATGATATTTACGACTTTTTGAAAAATCCTTGTAATTCGCATACTTGTACTGTGGGAAGCTCCCAATATAAATATTTCTGCTGCCACTATCTTCCTGCAGTTGGTAAGTATATGCCAGGTCGATGATTGCAAAAATCGAATCTTGTTCCGATGACGGATTTTGAATGATGCTGTCATAGGTATCGATCGCCGCCTGGTAATTTTCTATTTTCAGGTCACACATGGAAACCAGGAATTCGGCAAGTTTTTGTAGTATGGTGTCCGATTGAATGGCAGACTCATTTTCAAAATAATATTTCAAACTATCATAATCTGCACCTGCTTCATCTTCCAGGGCAAAAATATCTTTCATCGAGGTAATTGCCAGGTTGGAATCCGGATAGGTACTGACCAGTAGTTTAAGGGTATTCTGAGCTTCCGTATAATTGCTGTCCTCCTCCATTTCCCATGCCGAATTGTACATCTGCTGGGTTTCATTCAAATGCTCTTCCATAAAGGCAAGATTCCAGATCGGAACATAGTTGATACCGGGGGATAGATCTTCAGAAGGATTAAAGTAATTTCCCCAGTAATTGTTGGTTGCATCAATTCCCGACCCGTCCCAGTCCGGAGAAGGAGCAATATAATAGAGAGGCGAGGTATTATCATCATCCATAATGGCATTCCAGTGGCAATACCAGGGATCACTTCCGGGCGTAATATAGATCTGATTAATATCATTATCGGCAATTTGTTGTGTTTCGCTTGCACTGCCAGCAGATTGATTCCCTATAATTGTTGCATCTGAGTAACGATACATTTTAATTCCTATCGGACTACCAGAGATTTCATCATTATTTATGATGTCTGCTATTGAATTATACATACAGATACCTGCGCTTAATGGTACTTGCTCTCCACAATCTGAAATTAATTCGTTATTTCCAATATAATGTTTCAAACCGTGACCTGCATCAAACAAGTAAATACCATTCCCTGATGCATTTTTGAAGTTGTTACTATTGAGGGTGAAATTATCATATTCCTCAATGTAAAGTAAGTCATCATAAATACCTGAACCATCAAAACTACTATTGGTAATGTTGACAGTTTTTGAAGCATTGAACGGCCTGCTTATTTTGATGCATGAGTTTGTAAAATTACTATTGCCACCTCCCGTTTCCTGTACATAAAAATCACCCCAGGAATAATCAATATCACAATTTTCAAAAATACAGGAATTAAGCACGATTGAATTACTGAATCCCTCAAGGCGTGTATTTCTGAATACATTGCCAGAAAAATTATAATCTTCCGATTGAGTATTTAATAACAGTTTGAAATAATGTTCTTCGCTCCTGTTTACCTGGAAGGTATTGAAGGATGAAAACGGGTTGATATTTGCCGGTCCCTTTAATTCAAGTATTCCTGTTTTTCTCATTGCAAAGAATTTCATGCCTGAAGGAGCGGTAAAACCGACATTGGAATTTGGTTTTATGATCAAATGACCATTGTCATAAAAATCGAGGTATTTGCCTGTGAAATCAAAGTTGGAAGATTCAATGGTGGTGGTATTTCGAACGATACAGTTGTAGTCTATGTCTTCATTTTGGAAAGGTATTGTCGCTGGAAGTACATTGTAATCGAGAGTAATTGATTTAGAATCATCTTCAACAATTGGTACGTTTGATTCATGGCAATAGAATTCAAATGGTTCGGGACCACTTCTGTCAACAATTGAAAAATCTAAGATGGTTCCACTTCCGTAGCTCAATACCTTATTTTTATAAGCTAGATAAAAAACATGAGGATCATTAATATTGTTTTCTTCAAGCATTGGGGTAATATCAAATTCCAAATTTAAGGGATCAGTATTCTGGAATCCAAGCAAATCAATTGCACCACCTAAGCCGATAGAAAAGGGTTCGTATTCATGAGTTAAAGAAACTGATTCCGGAGGCAATGCATATCGATCTTCATATGCAATTATACCAATTTTGGGTTCTGACCTACGATTGTGATTGAGTTTAATCCTTGCTGTATATTCTGGTTCATATTCGTCATAAGCATTAATTAAGAATGCTTCAATTGTTATAGCTGTTCCTAATACGGAACATGGTATCCATGCCCAACCGTATTTGTTAAAAACAGGATGTAAATCTCCAAAATCTCCCCAGGAATTGAAAATATATACACCCCCAATTTCATATTCACTCAATTCAATTATTCCATTGCCATTATTATCTTCATTAACATATACACCATTTCCATTAACATCTATAAAAATATTCTCACTATAACCAACTATTGTCATAGCATGATTTGGGTTGCCAGATGTCCCAATTTCTTCTATGTAAGCTTCTCCTTCATGATTACCATATGGCAGTTCCCCCGTGGAATTAGAAAGTATTATACATTCAAATGGTGCAATACCACCACTCTCATTCTCGTCACCGGTATTATGGTTATCTAACCATTGTTTTAGCAATTCATAGCCTGCGACTGTCGAAATATCAACCTTTGAAAAACTTTCAATTCTGTTATGCATGCCATCAAAATAATTCGAATAACCATCCATCCAGTCATCAAAATTAGTTTCTTCAATAAACCAAACATCCCTGGTAGGAATTCCGTTATTTTCGATGATGGATAATCCGTCATTTACCCAGGAACCTCCTCCATTACCTCCATTCAGCATATTCCAGGTGAAATTAACACAATATTGATTTTGCTCCAAATCGGAATCCAGGTTCCTGACCCTGTTTATTTCGTATGTAAAACCATAATGTACTGCAGCAATTTGAGCACAGTTGCCAACTTCCTGATAATATAATTCTTCATTAGGAAACCAAATATAATATTCATTAAAAACCTCCTCTGGTAAGGTAATGTTGCTTGCATTAGAATTTATTACAGCATCAGGAACATTATTCTTTCTTTCAACAGCTTCTGGAGTCAAAGGAGGAACACCACCAATAAAATGTGGCGGTCCATTTGGGTCAGGGTTAATGTTAATTAATTGAGCAAGTAAACACTTACACATAATTAAAATCGCTATTGTGATTACGATCTTTTTCATTGGTTTGGTTTTTAATTTATAAAACAATCAGTTTTCCAAGCATTGGAGTTTCATTATTATTAATACATATGTAATAAATACCTGTTTGTTTAAAATTGATTTCCACATTAAAAGTATTTCCTTTATTATTATCCGGCACGAAAGAAAAACTTCTGACCTTCTCTCCATACAAATTAATAATTACCAAATCCTTGACAGTTATACTATTATCAGTCTTGATAGTAAGCTTTGAATTATTGATAATAGGATTAGGGTAAAGTTCCATTTTAGTTTTATTGTCCAATACTTCTTCTAATTCTACTGTTGTTTGATCAGTCCTGAACAACACGCCCTCCTCCGAATGATACTGACAAACCGCCCATAAAAAACCTGCTGGGTCAAGATAGATCCTGTTCACACTTCTATTCGTTAATCCCTCACTTTCATCCTCCCAGGATGTACCATCGTCATATGATGCCCAGACACCTCCAACAGGGTAGGTATAGGTGTTGCAGCCAACAAATACTTCATCTTCCTGGTTAATTTCAATAGACAACAAATTGGAAGCACCAAAAAATACGGAATCCCAGTTCTGACCTAAATCTGTCGAAGAATAGACCTGGTAGATAGATGTAACAAAAAGTTTATTGGTTGAGTTAACGTCTATAGCATTCATTGAACTGTTGAAAATTTTGTCCCAGCTATTTCCCCAGTCATCCGAAACATATAATCCATAATCATTGGTGAGATAGCCCTGTTTAGTAAAAAGAATATTGCGCTCATTATCGATATGAATATCACGGATATATTCTCCTGGTTCCAATAAAATTGCAGTATCCCATTCAATGCCTCCATTAAAAGTTCTGATTATTCCTTCCCACCCGCAAGCAAAAATTGTATCAAAGTTCCAAATGAGAATATCTGATAAATTTCCAGTAGCACAATTTGTAAGTAGTTCCCATTGCTCACCGTTGTTAATTGATCTAAATATAGATTTTTCTGATGTTAAATATAAACATTGATTATAAATTTCAATTCTAGAAATTATAGTATCTTGAAAGCCAAAAGGATCCCAATTTAAACCATTATCAATAGAATTGTAAATTCCAAAGAAAGAATTCTGTGGATTTGAACCGCAACATATATAGATATCTCCATTGTTATCAACAGCCACATCTAATATTGCTAAAGTATCTGGTACATAAACCTTTTCCCAGGAAATCTGCGAAAAAAGATTTATTGGTAGAATGATTAATAAAACACAAATGACATGAAACAATTTTTTGTAAATTAATTTATAATGGGTGGTTATCTCTGAAGCAATCATTGGTTTTGTTCAATTATTGAAAGAGTAAAGTTAATGATTCACTGTTCGTATTGCAAATTTTTTCCATTTAATATGTAGTCTATCCCTATCAGTTCAAAAGACATATTCTTATAATGCTACATTTTAATAATTTTCTTATTGGATACCACTCTATTCCCTTCCTTCAGCATGATAAAGTACCTCCCTTTCGGAAAATGTTCCAGGTTGTAAGTCCGAATAAATTCCCTTTGTCCCGGTAGAAGATCTTCCAGCAGGAGCTCTCCCAGGCCATTGTAAATCTTGATGGAATATCGTTTTTCAATGTCGCCTTTAAAGGAAACTTGAGTGTAATTATTAAATGGGTTGGGGTAAATAATTATATCCTTTCGGTTAACTACTTCTTTATATTTAATATCCACTGTAGGTTGATTTGTCCTGAAAAATTTACCATTAGTATTCTCTTGTTGGTAAATACTATATAAAAATCCAAAGGTGTCTAAATAAAGTAAATCCACTTTTTCATTGGTAAGGCCTTCGTTTTCTTCAACCCAGCTGTATCCATTGTCGTAGGAAGCATATACTCCACCAAAAGGATCAAAATATTGCTCACATCCTATATAAATGTAATCATCATCATTAATGACTATGGACCATAAATCTCTTACACCAAAAAAAATTGTATCCCAGGTTTGCCCTGTATCAGAGGATTTATAAACACCTTCAAGTTGAGTAGTTGCAAAGATTTCATTGTTTGAATTAACACTTAGGGAAATAACATCCGTATTTAAAATTTTTGTCCATGTTTCACCCCAATCACTTGAAAGAAAAATTCCACCATCATTGTTAAAATAGGAAGTTTTTCCATATATTATATTTAAGGAGTTATCAAAGCATATATCAGATACGACCTCATCAGTTGTAAAATCTGTTATCGTGTCCCAATTATTCCCACCATCAAATGACCTGATAATACCTTGCCATCCACTTGCATAAATAGTATCATCACAATGGATTAAGATGTCAATTATATTATCTAATCCACAATTGGTAACTTGTTCCCAATTATCTCCACCATTTTCTGATTTTAAAACTCGATGAGATGAACCGGCATATAAATCTCCATTTGCACTAATCGAAAGTGCATTTATTGTTGTATCTAACAATCCTTTTGGGATCCAACTCATTCCATTGTCAATTGATTTATAAACGCCATAATAATCTGGGTGATTGTGGGGTGTAAATGGAGCTGTTCCAATATAAATTGCTCCTGTTGAGTCAACTACTACGGTTCTGAGATTAATTGAATCTGGTACTTCAATTTTTTCCCAGGAAATTTGTGAAAAGATGTTTAATGGTACTATAAATGGACAAACAAAAACAATGAATAATAAGTTTCTGTGAAATAAACTACGGATGGTGGTTTTATCTGAAGTGATCATTGGTCTTGTAAAAATCTTTAAGGGTTAAAGTTAATGATTCGTTGTTCGTATTGCAAGTTATTTCACTAATAATGTAATCAAACCCTTTCAGGTCGAAAAGCAAATTCTTAGAATGATATCTATTTATAAACTTATGGTCAACAACAATACATCATTATAAACCGTATATTTGTTTAACGTAAAAGAAAGAAAAGCAGAAGAAAGATTAAAGACATAGCGTAGGTTTCAATTCCTGAACTTGAAAACCGCCAATAATCTTCACACCAGGAATGATAAGCCAATACGCTCACGTACAGCGTGGGCTTGCTTATTTGGTGTGACGGCGCTTGGCGGTGCCTCAAGTTCGGATAAGTTAAGTTCACGCTTCTTTTTTGCGCATTTACTACCAGACCTTTTTCCGCAGAAAGAAGCCATTGTTTCACCGGAAAAACAAAAACCCATGAAATCAAAAAAGAACGGGCGCCCTGCCCGTATGCACACCCACAAAGAAAAAATTCAGATCCTCCTGCTGGATGAGGACAAACACAGTCGTTTGCTGCATCAGCATCATTTCGGCAAAGGAGGCTGTGAGCTCACCGCCGTCAAAAGCGTCTTTGGCCTGCTGCGGCAAATACTTAACAAAAGCTGGGATCTGCTTATCCTGGAGTACCACCTAAAAGGCCGCAACCTCTACTCCCTCATCGGCTGCGTCAAAACCCTAACAAACAACACCCCTGTGGTCATCCAGAGCAGCCAGGGCCTGCCCGAAGACCAGCAGCATTGCTTCGAGCAGGGCTGTGAGCTGTACTTTGTGAAGCCGCTGGTTTGGCCCGAGTACCTGGGAGCGGTGCTTGGATTGCTTGGGCGAGTTGGGCGACACAGGCGACTTGGGCGATGATGGCGACTTGGCGACAGAGGCGACAAAGGCGACAGAGGCGACGAAGGCGACGAAGGCGACGAAGGCGATTTGGGAGACAGGCGACAGGAAGACAAGGAGACATGGAGAACAAGGTGAGCACCAAAGCCTTGCGGCAGCCCCTGTACCGGCCTAGCAAGAATCGCCGTTAAGAAAATGGAACTTTTTTACGTTAAGAAACATACGGGTGCTTAACACTGTCAACTAGTTTTTTATTGAAATCCGTTACTCATGCTGTCCATGAAATTGCCCAGTAATAGCTCGTATGTTTTAGTAAACAAGTTTCATTTTTAGGGGATTCTTGCAAGCCTTGTCCCGATAGATATCGGGATTGTAACTTTTTTTCAAGAAAAAAGTAAACTGAAGAATATTGCTGCCTCTTATGCGAAAGCGATTTTCTATAGCGATAAAAGAGACAATGAGACAAGGAGAAAGGGCGACAGGGCGACAGGGAGACTTGCGGTCCGCTCCTGGCCCGACCCTCAAGCTCCGGGTCATTTACCGAAGGGAGAAATCTTAGGGGGTAGGGCCCGGATCCTTTTTAGGCGACTTGGCGACTTGGAGACAAGGTGACCACCATAGCCTTGAGGCAGCCCCTGACTTCGAGATTCGATAACTTGCCTGACGGCAGTCAGGTTCGATATTTAAACACTTAGCCTTAGCTCCTACCAGGAGCAATCTTCCGTTAAATATCGAACACCGAACTCCCAACACCGAATCACGAATTTGGGAGATAATGAGAAATAAGGAGCGTATCCTTTTGGAAAATTATTATATATTTGAATAGAAAGACGCGGACACCCTGTTAAAACCATGAACTGACAAATACGGCCCGAAGGAATTTCTGAAGAAGATTTAAAGAAAGTACACCGCTCTAAACCAAGAAATCCATTGCTTGCAGATGTTTGTTTCAAGGCTGGTTATATTGACTCCTGGGGACGGGGAACCATCAAGATTCTTGAAGCTTGTCGGCAAGCCAAACTGCCGGAACCGATTTTGAAGGAAGAACAAGGCGGTTTTTTGAGTAAAATCTTTAAGGTTACCAAAAAGGTGCAGAGAGAATATGGAGAAGGTAAGGAGGAAATGGAAGACAAATTATCCGGATTACAGGAAAAATACAAGATAAATACCGAAAAAGTTCGGGATAAACATAAGAAAAGTCTCGACAAGGTTCGGAGAAAGTTCGGAGAAAAGTTCGGATGAAGTTCGGAGAAAATAATTCTTCTGATACTCGAAGATAAAAATGTTACTACCGCTGAAATGGCTGAAATAGTGCAGGTAACAACACGAGCAATCGAAAAACAAATTTCAAAGCTCAAAGAGAAAGGTGTTCTAGAAAGAATTGGGCCAGACAAAGGTGGATACTGGAAAATTTGCAACTGAGAAGAAAGATATCAAAGTATGGATCAAAATTCAGATAATACAAAGCTGAATTTGTTCAAAAGCCTCTTCAAAGGCAGAGAAGATGTCTTCGCCATTCGTTGGGAAAAAGGAAATAAAAGTGGATACATGCCCGCTTATCATTATGATCCATACATGTACCGCCTCCATAAAATGAAAGGAGGTTCCTTCAAAGACTACAAAGACAAAACCTACCTCCCACTTACTGACCAACAACTTCTAAAGCATTTCAATGGTGAACAATTAATCGGTATTTATCCATTGTTGCCGGACAATACCTCCTGGTTTATTGCTGCAGACTTTGATAAAGCTGAATGGACGAACGAATGCCAAGCACTTCTGAATGTTTGTAAAGAACTAAATATTCCTGCTTATCTGGAACGATCCCGTTCTGGTAAAGGAGGTCATGTTTGGATATTTTTTGACCAACCCTATCCTGCCATCAGAAGCCGTAAGGTTTTAATCACTCTTTTGGAACAGGCAGGTATTTTCTCCGTGTTTGACAAGAGTTCCAGTTTTGATCGACTTTTTCCAAATCAGGATTTTCATTCTGGAAAGGGATTAGGTAATTTAATTGCCCTGCCACTCCATAAACTGACTTTGAAAGAAGGGAACAGTTGTTTTATAGATGAGCAATTAGAGCCTTATCAGGATCAATGGAAATTCCTGTCATCTATTCAAAGGGTGCCCATAACTCACCTTGACAACATCCATAATTCACTCCAACCGGACAATGTTTCGGCATCACCAAGTACAGATCCGACAGCTATCGGAGCAGAAAAGCTCCATATACAACTAAACAATGTAGTTCGCCTTAATAGATCAGGTATGACACCCGAACTGATCAGTTTTCTGAAAGAGGAACTGAATTTTGCCAACTCGGAATATTTTATCAAAAAGAAGAGTGGCAGGAATACTTGGGGAACCGAGCGGTATTTCCGCTTCATCGTAGAAACAGAACATGAAGTAATTATTCCAAGAGGCTTCGTTGGAAGACTGATCCGCTATTGCAACCAACAAAATATTGATTTTGAATTTCAGGATGAGCGAAAGAAGCATGACCCTATTCCGTTTACAACAAATTTCAGTCTAAGGTCACACCAGAAATCCGCTATTGAAGCTACTTCCCGAAAAGATTTTGGTGTAATTACTGCTCCTCCGGGTTCGGGTAAAACAGTAATCGGATTGAAAGCCATCGCAGAAAAACAACAACCCGCTTTAATCATTGTCCACCGCAAACAATTGCTGGAACAATGGATTGAACGGATTCAGGCTTTTCTGGGCATATCGAAAAGTGAGATTGGCAGGATCGGACAAGGGAAAGCAAAACCGGGTAAGGTCATTACTGTAGCAATGATCCAGAGTTTGGGCAAGTATCTTGATAAACAAGAAACAGACGATTTTTCCCAATCATTTGGAACTATTATCGTTGACGAATGTCATCACATCCCTGCCGAAACATTCCGAAATACTATTTCTAAACTTTCTTCTTATTACCAGTATGGCTTAACTGCAACCCCATTCCGGAAAGGAAATGACGGCAAGATAATTTTTACTCACTTAGGAGAAATAATTGCTGACATTAAACCACAGGAAATTGAAGAATACAAGCGGGCAAGAATAGTAGTAAGAGAAACCGCTTTGGATGTTCCCTTCAACCCTAAAACAGACCCGTTTGAAACCTTATCAAAGGTATTGGTTCATGATTCTGCCAGAAACAAGTTGATCCTTGGGGATATTACTGCTGAGTTGAATAAAGGGAAAAAGGCTGTTATCATTACCGAGCGAAAAGAGCATATCGATACGCTTTATCAGCTTCTCAAACAGTCTTTTGAAGTAGTGACACTTAGTGGAGAAGATTCGGAAAGCAACCGAAAAACTAAATGGCAAGTACTCAACAGTGGAAATTATCAAACGTTGATTACTACCGGACAGTTTTTCGGAGAGGGCACCGATCTGCAAAATGCTTCTTGTCTTTTCCTTGTTTATCCTTTCTCATTTAAAGGAAAGTTGATCCAATACATTGGCCGTGTTCAACGATCTGAAGTCGCTCCTGTAATCTATGACTACCGGGATCGTAAGATTGAATACCTAAACCGGCTATTCCTGAAAAGAAACACCTATTATCGACATTTCGACCGGCAAGCAACGCTATTTGATGATACAGAGATTGCTGAAAATACATACAAACAAACATTTACAATTGACAAAAAGGTCAAAGTGCCTATTGACCAGTTGGATTTCCGTTACGGTGCGATTGCTTTTGAATTTAACTTGCCCGAAAATAAAGTGGAACTGGAATTTGAGATTGAAAATGATGAAGTCAGACCGGAATTTGATGTATTGAAGCCTTATTTTTCAAAAGTATTGAAGTCAAAACATGTGGAAGTTGGAATTTTTGCCGAATTCGAAAAGGGCTTGTTAGTCTCTCAAACCGCCAATTCAACTGACCTTGAAAAAATTAATCGAGAGATCATTGAAAGCGTAAAATTCCGCTTCATTGAACAGGGTATTGTCGGTAAGCAATATGTGCCCGGAACGGAAGACAATTTACTTGACTTAAACAAGGTGCAGGAAGGGCAAAATGGTAAGCCGTTTTATGATTCCGAAGAGCAATTACTGAACGACCTCTTGAAAAATGAGGCGATTAAACATTACAGACAATTAAGGTATCTGGCATCTAAGCACGATGGCTCCACCTTGAAATTGCGGTTTGTTCTTTACCCTTTTTCATTTGTATTCCTGCTTCCTGGAACGGAGCAATATCATATAGTTCTGGAAACACTGGACACGGAAGAAGCTACTTATATCTGGCATGTTGACAAAAACAGGCAGTTGCTCTGGCAAAAACTGCGGTCAATTGACCAGGATTTAAACGTTATCAGAAATAAAGGCAGACAAACCTTTCTTGAAAAGCAGCCGGAAAATTTCAGCCGACTCATTCATGACTATACTGATGAGAGAAAAGGTTTTATAATTTGGAAAGACCAGTTAGAAGAAAGGCTAATATGAATTTGTGCACTTCGAAATTCGATAACTTGCCTGACGGCAGTCAGGTTCAATATTTAAAGACACTTAGCGGTGGGTATTAATAATCGCAACATTTCATGAAATATCGAACACCCAACACCCAACACCGAATGATGAATTTGGGTCTAAGACCCTTTCTGTGGGGTGGGTCTTAGACCCTCTTTACCGGTCTGATAATAAAACCTTATTCAGAAAAACTGTTTTTCCAGAATTCTTCCATTTCCCTGCGGGTATGGTAGACCTTGGGAGGGCCCCATCCATGACGGCCGCCGGGATAGATCATCATTTCAAAATCTTTGTTCAGGTCGGTTAGTTTATCCACGAATTGTATCATGTTCTGCATGTGTACATTATCATCCATATCCCCATGGGTGATGTATAGTTTTCCTTTCAGATCATCTGCATAATACATCACTGCGGTGGTGTCGTATCCTTCGGGATTGTCTTCCGGGTGATCCATGTATCTTTCTGTATAAACATCATCATACAAACGCCAGGAAGTAACTGCTGAGCTGCCAAAACCATGGGTAAAGTGATCAGCCCCTTTGGTGAGTGCCAGGCAGGTCATATAACCACCATAACTGCCCCCGGTGATGCCGATCTTTTCCGGATCGATGAAACTGTGATCCTTAAGCCATTCTACCGCAGCAACATAATCCTTGAGCTCCCACATACCCAGGTTGCGGTAAACATAATTCAGGCCTTTTTTCCCAAAATGACCCGATGCACGATGATCCACAACAAAAGTAATGATGTCGTTTTCAGCCAGGAAACCGGGCTTGGGATTGATGTACATATTCCTTATACCAGGATGGTCCGGACCCCCGTAAATGCGGAAAACGACTCCGTATTTTTTATCAGGATCGAAAGCGGGTGGCAGCTTCCAGTAAGCCGGAAGTTCATAACCGTCCTCCGTGGGGATAGTGAAGTATTCCACCGTGCAGAGTTCTGTTTCTTCCGGGTCGGCAGGTTCCTTTGCATAGATGCTGCGAACGCTGTTTCCTTCTCCATCAATCACCTCGATGGTCTTTGGGGTATGAAAACTACTGAAGTCATCAATGATGTAAGATCCGTCGGGTGAGATCATTGCGCTGTGATATCCTTCATAAGAAGAAAGCTTTTTCTGATCTGTTCCATCCATCCTGACTTTGAAGATTTCCCGGTTGATGGGATTTTCTCCTGTGCCCAGGAAATAAACCCAGCCATTGTCCAGGTCCACTTTCAGCAATTCCTTTACCCGCCAGTCGTTATTTGTAATCTGACTGATCAGATTTCCATTCATATCATAATAATAAAGGTTTCGCCAGCCGTCCTTATCGCTTCTTATAATAAAGCCGCTACCATCTTCCACAAAATGAATATCACTGAAGAATTCTATCCAGCTATCCTGCTGTTCTTCGTAGATCCTGGAAGTCTGGCCATCAGCCAAATCATATTTGAAAATCTCCAGGTGGTCCTGGTCGCGGTTCAGTACCTGGTAGGTCAGGCTTTTTGAATCCAGGGTCCATTCAGGAAAAGCAATGTAGATATCTTCTGTTGAATTATCTGTGATCCAGGTGATATCGCCTGAAGCCACATCGGCTATCCCCAGTTTCACCCCGGGATTGGGATCGCCGGCTTTGGGGTAACGCGTTTTTTCCCATTCCCCGTGGGTGCCCTGTGAATTATAGATCATGAATTCCGGAACGGGTTCATCATCAAAACGCAGGAATGCGATCTTTTTGCTGTCGGGCGACCACCAGAACACCTTGTACCTGGAAGACCTTCCAAAGATCTCTTCCCAGTATACCCAGCTTGCATATCCATTCAGGATAAGCTCACTGCCATCGAAAGTGAGTTGCTTTTCAGCACCCGTTTCCAGGTCGATCACAAAAAGGTTGTTGTTCCTGGTGAAGGCAATATGGGTTTCGTCAGGAGAGAAGCTGGGGTTTTCTTCTGCTTCCTGGTTGTTTGTTAGCTGTTTGAATTCCTCCTTGTCAGCATCAAAGTAGAACAGGTCTGACTGCTGCTTAAAGATATTCTTTTCATAATCTTCTGTGCTGGTGGTGGTCCAGTAGTTGATCATGTATCCGTCAGGCAACATCTCATTTACCTTGTCCTTTGGGGTTTGTTTCTGATAGATCCGGCTTTTGCCATTTTTTGCATTTATTTTCCAGATCTGTGAAACGCCCTCATCATTGATGATTTCCTGCAGATAAGTGTCTTCATCCAGCCATCCTTTGATGTTGGGCACTTCATCCTGCTGGGCCATTGCGGGCAAAACCAAAGCCATTATCACAAATAAGAAAATCCTGAATTTCGTCATTGCATTTATTCTTTAGTTAATAATCTGCGTAAAATTAAGGATTTCCTGCAAAGTCGTGGCGGTGATTTTGCGAATGGTAAAGCTGGATTATTCTTATGTTATTACAGCAATCCCGGATCAATACTCAAGTTCGATCAGTTTTTTGTCGGTATGCATATTGTAGAACTGATCGGCGATATCGACCGGATTGTATTTATCTTTCCCGGCTTTAACAAAGTCGCGGATGATGAGGGTGCCGACATAGATATTTGAATTTACTACTGAGCGGGCAAGGCTGTGGGTGAAATTACGGATCCCCGCTTTGCCGATCGAGAGGGAAGCATAATCAGGGTGAGGATCGATTGAGAGGCCACCGCCAGTGATCAGGATACTGCCCTGGTTCGCATCCCGCATAAAAGGATAAACAGCTTTTACTGCAGTCATCGCACCTGCAACATTTCCTTTGAAATCTTCTACCAGCTGACTGAACTTTTCTTCCAGCAGGTTTCCCCTGCGGATATTTGCCACATTGTAGAACAATACGGAAGTTGTTCCCATTTCTTCGTGTACACGGGCAATGGCTTTTCTGAGACTGACATCAGATGATGCATCACCAACAAAATAGTTTGCCTCAAAACCTTTATCCGTCAGTCTTTCCTTGAATTCCTTCAGTTTATCTTCATTCCGGGCGATCATGGCCACGGCATATCCTTCTTCTGCAAACCTGGCCGCCACTGAAAAGCTTATCAGCGGGCCCATTCCAACTATTGTAATGATCTTTTTCTCCATAGTTTCATCGTTTTGTTTCTATGGTTAACAAGAATCATTCCTCAAAGTTTTCATCCTGCGGACTTTTTTTACTGAAGATCCCTTTTGAATAAGGAATCACGACAAGGGATGATGTGCTCCTGGCCCGATCTCCACTAGGAGGGATTATTTGTTCCTTCCTTTACATCAGGGGCTATTGTGGCAATTATTCATCATTCGAGGAAACACTTCCTGAACAGATATCAATGGTTAATTTCCCATGTTTCACACTGAAAAATACCCGGATGTATTTATTCATTCATGATCTCTGCAGCGATCACGAAGTCTTTTTCTGAAGGAATTTTATTGATCATAAAAGCTTGATTTGATTAATTCAAATATAAGCCAATATAAGATGTGTTTCGCGAAATTTCCTATTTTTACTTTTCAAGACCAAAGAACTACAACATGCGTTTGATCAAGACAGTGCTGTTCATTTTCTGCTTCAGCACACTTTCAGCACAGCAAAGCCCCCTCGACAGCATGCTGCAAAAAGACAGGGAATTGACCGGCAAAGCAAGGGTTGATAATCTGATCAATATTTCCAGGCAGTTGTTCATAAACGGGGATACTCTCAGCAGGCAGTATTCCAGGAAGGCAATCGAAATCTCCAGGGAATTGACATTCGATGAAGGCATTGGAAAGGCTGCCCTTTTCCTGGCCCTGACCTATGATCCGGATGAAACCGACTCTGCCGTTAAATATTACCGGCTTTCATCCGGTCTGCTATCCGGCATGAACCATTCCTGGGCTTCTTATGGATATGCCAATGCAGCACAGTTGTTCCGGAACATGGGCTGGTATCCCGAATCGCTGGAATACTATGTTAAAGCACTGGAAATATATCAGCGTAACCAGGATACCAATGAGATCGCAAAGGTAACTTCCAGCATTGGCTTTCTTTACGACCGAATGGGTAATCACCGGGAAGCCATCCAATGGCAGCGGGATGCCCTTAAAATTATAAAAGGCAGGAATGATAAAGCCAGGGAAGGCCTGATATACGGAAGGATAGGAATTTCATTCGATGAAATGGGCATGTACGACAGCGCACATTTTTACAATAATATTGCGGTGCAGATCTTTGACGAGATTGATGACCAGTACTATAAAGCCCAGTGGTTTTCTAATATTGGCAATACCTTTATAAAACAGGGTGAGTTTTCCCGGGCAGAAGCCTATTTGCAGCAGGCCATGCTAAATGCTGAGACGGATGTTGACAGGATTGTGATACTGAATAATCTGGGTAAGGTATTTATTGAAACCGAAAGGTACACCAGGGCAAAACGCTCACTGGAAGAGGCCATGAAAATTGCCGGCCGTCTTGAGCAGAACGAATTCCTGCTGGAAACTTATTATCGCCTGCATGAGTATTTCGAGAAAAAAGGGGATTATAAAGAGGCCCTGGACTATTTTGAAAAATACAACGCACTGAAAGACTCCATCCTGGATGTTAAGAAAGCAGAACAGATCGCGAGGATGAAGGTAAGGTTTGAAACTGATCAAAAAGAAAAGCAATTGCTGCTTGAGAAAGCAGAGAAAGAAGAACTGGCCAAGGAAAAAGCCCTGGCTGAGATCGCTCTTTTCAATCGCAATAAATGGATCATCGGAATTTCCTCAACAGGTGCAATAGCAATACTTTTGCTTTTTGTACTTGTGCAAAGAAATAAACGGAAAGCACAGGCTGAGAAGGATGCCGCCATCATCCGGGAAAAAGAAGCCAGCCTGGATGCGGTGATCACAGCACAGGAAGAGGAAAGGAAACGCATTGCCAAAGATCTGCATGACGGCATCGTGCAGCAGGTGGCCGGTATCATCCTGGCCTGGAATAAGATCTTTGCAGATGGTAAAAAAGCCAATGAAGAAGAAAAGAAATTGATAGAAAGTCTGGAAGAATCCAGAAAAGACCTGCGCGAAATTTCCCACCGTATGATGCCCAAAGCTTTGCGGGAGTTCGGGGTGAAAGAGGCTATGGAGGATCTGCTGGAGAATAGCCTGGGAATATCCGAAATTCAGTATGAATTCGATTGTTTAGGTCTCGATAAGCGGCTTGATGAAAAGCTCGAACTCAGCCTGTTCCGCATCGCCCAGGAATCGATCAACAACATCCTCAAGCACAGCAAGGCCACCGAAGTGAATGTGCAGCTTTATAAAAAAGGCAATGAAGTCATCCTGATGATTGAGGATAATGGTGTGGGATTGCCGGAAAATCTTGAGAAAAAGGGCCTCGGCCTGCGCAATATCGAAAGCCGCACCGAAGCCCTGAATGGAATAGTGAATTTTGAAAATGGACCTGAGGGGGGATTAATTACTATGGTGAGGATTCCGGCCGGGTAGTTAGGATATTTGGTCGTTGGTCATTGGTCATTGGACTCTCGGATTAATTTATATGGCTGCTGCCGGGCTATTGGCCATTAGCCATTGGCTATTGGTAGATTCTGCTAATAGCTAACAGCCAAAAGCTAACAGCCATTTAATTCAAACCTTGTTTAAAAACAGTAAAAATCCATGTAGTCAGGCAAACTTTTGCTTGTTGAGGTAGTCTTATCTTTGTTATGAATATTTAAAACTGACAAGATGAAAAAGACCTTTACGATTTTATTGATGAGCCTTTTCGGTATGGGTGTTTTTGCCCAGTGCCCCTTAACGGAGGCGATTGACTTTACCGCAACCGATGTACATGGAACCGAATGGAATCTCTTTGATGTTCTGGACGGTGGACAGTATGTCTGCATCGATTTCTTCTTCACCACCTGCGGGCCCTGCCAGCAAACCACACCCAAGGTGAGTGAAGCCTTTACATATTTTGGTTGCAATACAGCCGATGTGATATTCCTGGGAATTGACACCGGGGATTCGGATGAGGATGTGCTTCAATATGAAGAAACCTATGGGGCTTTGTATCCTTCCATCAGCGGGATTGAGGGAGGCGGAACACAGATCTGCAATGATTACCAGATCCCGGCTTATCCCACAGTCATTCTGATCGCACCCGATCGCAGCATTGTAGAGCAGGATATCTGGCCCATTCCTACGGCACAGACCATCATTGATGCACTGGAATCGCATGGAATTGAAGAGAATGCGTGCATCTTTCCGGGGCTTGAGGAGGTAAATGCAGGGATCAGCATACAGGCTTATCCCAATCCTGCAAGGAATGTGATCAATATCAGCTTGAATAATCCCGAAAAGCGTGATGTGGAAGTTGCGTTGTTTGATGTCCTCGGCAGGAAGCATTTATCTATTAATGGAAACTTAATCGGTGAAAAAATGCAAATGGATGTATCCACTCTGCAGGCAGGAAATTACTGCTTGAATGTTATTTCTGAGGGTAACAGGGTTTACACTAAACCGCTTGTTGTTCTGGATTGAATTTTCTGTTATAAATAGAGGCTGTCGAGAAAGCCGGTTTCCGAGTCAGGTTGAGTGTAGTAAAGTTTGGGAGCTATGATTAATAGTGCATCTCGATTACGCTCGATGTGACTCAAGCTGTATTTTTATACTTTTTGGACACCTCCTCCATGTACCAATGGACATTGGCTATAATAATCAAAGGCCTGCGGCCTTTTACAATCTACAAATCGATATTTCGAGAATCGCTTAATCGTTCAATCATTCAACCAAACTGAGTCATCAGATCATTTACCAGCCGCTGATAAGAGGGCACCTTATAACTTTATACCCCTTATACCCTTATACCCTCATAACTCAATCACTCTAATCCTTCCAGTTAATGCGTGGACAAAATCAATGATCAGATACAAATGTCAAATTTCCCCAACTACTCCAGCTCCTTGATCTTTATATTCCTGAACCACACATCATCTCCGTGATCCTGCAAGCCGATGTATCCTTCCTGTGCGGTATTCACGAATTCTTCCCAGTTTGCGAATTTGCTGTCGGCTACCATGTTTTTCCAGTCGTCGGTCCACAGATGATATTCCAGCACGGGCTCTCCGTTCATGTAATGCACCACGGTGCCTTTGTAAACGAGGATTTTCACTTTGTTCCACTCTCCGGCCGGATTGGCGTTTTGCGGATCGGCCGGGATGAGGTCGTACAATGAACCCGCCTGGCGGTTGCCATCCTTACCCAGTTTGGCATCAATATGTTTTTCATTATCCAGGATCTGCATTTCCGGTGCCGATTTCCAGATCGGGGTGCCGGGAATTTCTTTGGCCAGGTAAAAAATGCCACTGTTCCCGCCTTCCGAGACTTTCCATTCCAGGGCCAGTTCGAAATGATCAAACTTTTTATCGTAGATGATGTCACCGCCGCCGCCGGCTTCGCCTTTTCCGGTGCCGATCACGTGCAGGCTTCCATCTTCTACCTTCCAGCCTTTTTCAGGAAAACTGTCAAGATTATAGCCACGCCATCCTTCGGTGGTTTTGCCATCGAACAATAGTACCCAGCCGTCGTCAATTTCGGACTGCGTCAATGTGTTGGGTTCTGTTTTCATTTCTGTTGTTTCTTCTTGTTGTTCTTCTTCTGCTTTCTTATTCCCCTGCGTTCCGCAGGAAACAAGAAGGATGAGTGAGAAGAGGATGCTGATTGTAATTAGGTTTTTTGTCATAATACGAATGTTTAAGCCACGAATACACGAATGATTATTGATAAATAATTTCACGAATCCTCTAATAATTCAAAACTCAAAACTCAAAATTCAAAATTGTGATTTCCCAATTATTAATTCTTAATTCTTAATTAATTACAGCTTCCATCCATCCCTATAACTATGCCTGATATACTCTTCCGCAGCCGGTTTGGCTTTCATTGTAGCATATTGCGTATCGAAATTGGGATGTCCGTTAATTACGGTAAATTTATCCGTCGTCACCACCCGGATCTCATCTTCAGGGCTTATGTTGGTGATGGCCATATTTTTGCCATCCCATTTGAGCCTTCTTTTGAGATCCTGCAGGCGGATGGCCAGGTTACCCATTACCACCACTTCATTCATCGGGCCGCTATAACCAAAATAGGAACTGCATTCGGTCCTGTTTTCAGGACTTTCCTTACAGGCTCTCAGCCAGTCGAGCTCATGTCCACCGCTCATGGCATCCGGTATCCTTCTCAGCATTGGATCTGGACGCTTGTACTCCCTGTCAAGCTCTTCTGGCAACAAACGTGGATTGCGACCATAAGCATCGCAAAGAAGTTTTCCTTTTGTTCCCACGAAAAGGCATCCGCCGCTCCAGTCTCCCATGGGCTCTCCGTCTTTTAGTTCTGCTGGGCGGGGCGGCAGGAGTCCTCCATCATACCAGCTGACTTTCACTGCCGGCATTTTTACTTTCTTATATTTCTCCCGTTCCGGGAATTCATAATGCACGGTCGAGGCAATGGGTGCACTTTCAGTATTCACCTGGCTGGAGCTTCCATAAAAGTAATCAGGCTGACCCAGTCGCAGGGCTTTGTAAACCGGGTCGAAAATATGGCAACCCATATCACCCAGTGCTCCTGTACCGAAATCCCACCAGGCCCGCCAGTTCCAGGGTGTATAGGCAGGATGATAGGGACGCCAGGGGGCAGGGCCTATGAACATATCCCAGGCCAGCGTCGGTGGCAGGGAGGGTGTTTCTGTCGGGCGTTCCAGTCCCTGTGGCCAGATTGGCCGGTTGGTCCAGGCATGGGCCTCGACTACATCTCCGATTGCATCGTCCCAGATCCATTCACAAACCTGTTGTATGCCTTCACCAGAATTACCCTGGTTTCCCATCTGGGTGGCAACACCTGTTTTGGCAGACAGTTCGGTGAGGAATCTCGATTCGTATACTGAATGAGTGAGTGGTTTTTGCAGGTAGACATGCTTGCCCATCTTCATGGCTTCGGATGCCACTACTGCATGGGTATGATCGGGCGTGGCAATGATCACCGCATCGATCTCCCTGCCCATCTCATCAAACATCTTTCTAAAATCCGTGTATCTTTTAGCATTGGGATATTGCTCGAAGGTCTGGTTGGCATATGCCCAGTCAACATCGCAAAGAGCCACGATGTTTTCCATTGCACAGTTCTTTACATTGGTGGCTCCCACTCCACCAACACCAACGGCTGCAATGTTCAGCCTGTCATTGGGAGAAGGCCTTCTCATGCTTCCAAGCACCACATTGGGTAAGATGGTGGCGCCTGCTCCGGCAATGGCTACGTTGCCAATGAACCTTCTCCGGCTCATTGAATTCCTTTTATTTTCCATAATTGATCATTTGGTTTCGTTTATTCAAAGTTAACAAGACTTTTTTCTTTATGGGATAAAAATGCCAGTTCAATGATGCGGATCACATCCCTGGCTTCTTCCGGTTTAATCACCTGCTCAGCATCCTTTCTCAACACATCATATACATTCTGATAGAATTCTATATAAGATCCCGGGATGGTTTCAATGATACGGGTCACGTCCTGTCCATTGGGAGCCACGTACAATTTGCCCCAGTTCACCTTGGGTTCAATGCCCCAGTCTTCACCTTCAGGCATTTTTCCTGCTTTCAGCGCTGCTTCCTGGGGGTCCAGTCCGTGCTTGACAAAGGAACCCTGATCGCCATGCAGTATGAATCGCGGCAGGGGTGCTTTGACCATCATCCCCGCTTTCAGTATGGCTTTGTGATCAGGATAATTCAGTATGACCTCAAAATAATCATCCACCTTACTACCGGGCCGCTGAGCCCTGATATCAGCAAAAATGGAATCCGGTTGGCCAAAGAGCAACAGGGCCTGGTCGATGAGGTGGGAGCCCAGGTCATAAAGAATACCAGCTCCCGGCTGGTCAATATCCCGCCAGGAATTCTTTTTTAGATCCGGCTTGAAGCGGTCGAAATGACATTCATATTCCACCAGCTTACCGATCAGTTTGTTTTTTAATACCTTTTGAATGGTCTGGAAATCGTTGTCCCAGCGTCTGTTGTGATAGACAAATATTTTCCTGTCAAGTTTTTCGGATAATTCAATCAGTTCATCTGCTTCGCGGGAAGTATTGGTAAAAGGTTTTTCGATGATGATGTGTTTGCCGGCATGCATTGCCCTTCGGGAAAAATCGTGGTGTGTGTTATTGGGAGTGCAAATGGCAATAAGCTCTGTTTTTTCATCACCGAGGAGGCTATCAAGATCCCTGACTACTTCAACATAGGGATAAATCTCTTTAGAACTCTGGCTGTGTCTCTGAAGGATTTTACTGATCTGAAACCCCGGATGGGTATGCAGAAAAGGTGCATGGAAAACCCTGCCTGAAAGCCCAAAGCCAATAATGCCTGTTTTTATCGCCTGCTTCATTTTATAGATTCATTTTTTGTACATTGCGGTAACTGATCTCAATGCTTTCCAGGGGTGGTCTTTTGCACATGTCCTGCTCCACAAAAAAGTATTTCATCCCCGAGCGTTCGGCTACATCAAAGATCATTTCAAAATCGATGATGCCCTTGCCTATTTCCGTAAAATCTTTATCCTCCCGGTTGTTCATGTCTTTCAAATGCCAGAGTTCAAAGCGGCCGGGATAATTTTCCAGGTATTCCATGGGATTGATCCCGGCATACAAAACCCAGAAAAGATCGATCTCAAAAGTAACAAGTTCAGGTTCCGTTTCCTTCAACAGGACATCAAAGCCTTTCCGGCCATTCATTTCTTCAAATTCAAAATCATGGTTGTGATATCCCATACGGATGCCGGCTATTGCTGTTTTTTCACCCAATCGGTTCAGTTTTTCTGCCAGCCTTTTATAATCGTCGAGTTCTTTTCTTTCATTCTGGGTAAGGTAGGGCAGGACGATGTATTCACATCCAGCTTTTGTGTGTGCTCTGATCACTTCATCGATGTTTTCTTCGGTAACATTGACATGAGAGCTGACCAGCTTCATATTTAGTCTCCTGAGCAGTTGGGCGAATTCCTCTGGTTCGTAATTATAGAGCAAGCCATCACGATAACCGGCAGCTTCGAGGTAATTGTAGCCGATCCCGGAAATTTTTTTCAGGGTACCCTGCAGGTCCTGCTCCATCTGGTCGCGAACGGTATAAAGTTGCAATCCGATTTCTTTCTTTTTCCCAAAGAAAAGGAAACGACCGGGCAGGAAGCAGATCATGCTTCCTGCGGAGAGTGTTTTAATGAATTCGCGACGTTTGCTCATAAATATGTTTCATTTTCTGTGAACTCTGTGTATTTCTCTGTGAACTCTGTGGTTAAGTTAAGTAAACCACAGAGAATACCGAGTCCCGATAATTACTTGGATTACAGAGAACACAGAATGGTTTACACAATTTCCTGTTTCTCTTCATCCCAGTATACCTTCCTTTTTTCATGGTAAGAGATGGTTCCCATGTGGGCAGCAATGGCTTCCTGGAATCCCTGGTCAACATTGCAGGAGGGCTGCTTCCCATCCCTGATACAGTCGATCCATTCCTTGATATGCAGGAAGGTGGTATCCACCCTTTTTCCATCCCGGTAGGAATATAACAAACCCCTGCCGGCAAAATACTTCTCGGTTGGAGAGGTGATCGCATCTATCTGTTTCATACCGGGAGTGTAAGTGTACAAAGGTACATCCGGGTTGATCAATCCGCTTTTGATCTGTTCTTTGTAGCGGTCGGAATCCCGGTCAACATTGATGACCATATTGGAACTGAGGTCCATAGAGGCATCATGACCCATGATCACACGGCCCCTTTTCCGGGTGCTGGCCAGGGTAGCACTGTAGAGCATGGTCAGGTTGCGTTCGGGATATTCAAAAGCGGTTTGCAACACATCGGGTACGGTGCGTCCATCCTTATAGTAATAGATACCACCGGAAGACATGGCAGAATCCGGGATGCCCAGGTCAAGGATCTGGTTCATGGCATCGAACTCATGGGTTAGCAGATCTCCGGAAAGACCGGTGCTGTAGTCCCACCAGCAGCGCCAGCGGAAAAATCTTTCCAGGCTGAAGTCGTGCCAGGGGGCAGGACCAATGAACTGATTCCAGTCGATGTTGTGCCGGTTGGCCTCTTCATCGATAGGGTATACCCAGGCCCCGTTGGGGCTGTTGCGGTTGGTCGTAACCTCGATCAGGGTGATCTTTCCCAGCACATCTTTTTCGATGGCTTCACGGGCTTTAAAATAACTTTCATTCTGGCGGCCCTGGTGTCCCAGCTGGAAAACAACGCCATTGTCTTTGACGGCTTTAACAACTTCATAGGTTTCCGGAACGGTCCAGGTCATCGGTTTTTCGCAGTAAATATGTTTACCGGCTTTTGCTGCCGCAATGGTGATAGGAGCATGCCAGTGGTCGGGTGTGGCAATGATTACGGCATCTACATTCGGATCATTCAGCAAATCCTGGTATGTTTTGTGTCGTACCGGAGCCTTGCCCATATGCCCATCGGAGGGATTGCGGTGCATATTGGCACCGGCCTCAATGGCCTGATTGGCTCGTATATCATAAATATCGCATATGGCCGTCACTTCCAGGTTCAGGTCTTCCTGCTCCATATAGTCGCGGTAACGGTGATCAGCCGGGTTTTTCTCTGCCAATTCTTTCCATGTCTGGATAAGCTTGGGGTGAGCAAAACCAGCTGCCCGGGCAAGATGGCTCCCACGTCCCCCGTATCCGATAAGCCCAAGACGGATCATTTTCCCCTTGGATTTTTTCAGGGGAGGAGGAGAAGCTGTTAGGTTCAATTGTGAGAGTAAGTCAGAATTGCGCAGACGCTCGTATTGATGCTTTTTATACCAGCCGTAAGCCAGTCCGCCGAGAACGGGGATGGTGGCCAGACCTTTCAGGATCTCCCTTCTGTTGAATTTGCCCTGTGCTTCTTTGTTCTGTTCGTCCATGTTAATGAGTCATTTTCTTAGTTCCTGGGTGCTTTGCAAATGAATTTGTCGATGCCATATTCAAACTGTGTGGGAAACTTGAAAAGCACAGCCAGTGCAAATATTTCAATCAGTATGTTGTTCACGAAAAGATAACTGCCTCCGCTGGGGAATGAGTATTCGAGACCTATAAAGGGCGGATGGGAAAGATAATACAGCGAAAGCAATACGATACCCGCCATAATGGCGACCCGTGTAAACAGGCCGATAAAGATCCCGATCCCGATAGCGATGAGTCCCCAGATATTCATAAAATCAACCACCTTCAGGATCCCTGGACTTCCGGCCATCCATTCATA
>NPIE01019739.1_pt1 | contig 29384 bp, 15 predicted proteins | sample 8637661 | NCBI WGS metagenome assembly NPIE01 (sample SAMN07420842, study PRJNA396082) | bioreactor metagenome | isolation source: sample BA12 brine-fed electro-methanogenic bioreactor BA | place: Japan: Kochi | collected 2016-12-09 | reverse complement strand
GGCGACGGGGAGATTATAGTCGCAGATATGAACCATTATGTCATATGTGCCGAAATCGAAAGGTTCCGGAGCATTGTACTCATAGTGAATACCGTCAGAGAGCAATGTCTCATCAATATACTCAGAGGATACCATTTCGTCCTCTACCCACAACTCGAAAGTAGAAGGATTTATTCCATTCATCAGGTCAACAACATCGAAGGATATTGTGCTTTCTCCGGGGAGACCAAGCTCAATCGAATCAGGATGTGGCATAATGTTCTGAACAAATGGAGGAAGGGTATCAACTGTGCCGAAACTGAATTTAACATGCACATCGTCCTCAGGATCGAACTGTATGCCCGAGCGGCGTCTCATATCATTCCAGCTCATATGACTGGCATCCGGTCCGTAGCCGATTCTGAAGCGACCGCCCAACATATCTTCAAGATCCATCAGGTTTTCCAGTGACCAGTTTACACCACAAATATCCCGCGGATTATTGTACTTGATAAGCCAGGTGACGGTAGATGCAGGGGCCTTCATATCCTTCTGCAATTTGGTTACATATGGTGTTGCCGGGTCTTCAATATCCAGATATCCGAAGGATGAGAAGAGGGGAAGTGTCATGGCGATGTCTACACCGGGATCATATCTCCATGTAGCGTCATCTGATAGACCGAATGATATTGTGTTGTTAGTAGTATCACCACCAAGGGCTGTCCATATATCCAACAAAAATGCCCACTCAGGAAATTCATCGCATACTATATCTACTACAAATTCATCTTCGCCACAATTTGGCTCATCCTGATCGTCGCATGCATAAACCTCAATCTCAAGCTCACTGCAGCTCTCCCAGCCATAAAGCGGGGGTTCAATTGTCAGGGAATAGTAAGGAGGTTCGCCTTCGTACAGAGTGGCAGTATAGTCTTCATAGACCTCTCCATCAATGTATAGCTCTATCGACTCTACATCGACCTGAGAGCCTTCATCAATAACATTTATATATATGGGCTCGAATCTTTCTACCTCTGAGATTGATAGAAGCTCAAAATATGGAGGTTCTTCATCTTCGCCCTCTGTTTCTATGCTGAAGCTGAACTCAAATGGCTCCATCCACTCAGCCGGGTCACTCATATCCGAAGCTATAATTGTTCCATTTATAACATCGCTGTAGAGCCAGTTGCCTTCGGGAATATATTGCACCTCATAGCCATATTCTATCTCACAAAATGGCATATCCCCATGGGCGATTGTGTCACCGTCAATGATTAGTAGGAGGCTGGAAATATCCACCCCGGATTCCTCGTTCTCGATGTGAAATCTCAGGGGTTCCATAGTTGAGACATCCACATCCCCGTCCTCAGGATGAATAAAGGTGATCTCAGGGGCAACTGCTGTCTCTGTTGCCAACTCAACGTGTAAGTATACAATCATACCAGCACCTATATCTATCGATCCGACAGAGGACATATCGATCCAATCCTCCACTTCGATACCCGGATACTGGGCTGCTATTTCCATAGATGTTGCAAGCTCTAAAAGCTCAGACATCGGCAGTGTCTCCATGTCCCATTCGATTCTTGTTGGAAGTCCTGTCATATCTCTATCTATATGCAACTCCCAATCATGGGAAGAGGCATGGCTGCTTCTTATGTCACGACCCAGCATTGAGATTCCAGGATGATCAGGTGCATCAATTGGGAAGTATGCATACATCCCCGATGGTGGAGCCATTGGAAAAACAATGTCCATAGATGCATCAAAATCATCTGTAGCTGTTGATGCCACACCAAAGGAAACAAAGACTGTATCCTCCATGTCACCCTGTATGACACCTAGATTTACTGTCCACTCCTGGGCACTTAAAATCGCAGCCAATAGTAGAACAATGAGTATTCCCTTTTTCATCTTCCCTCCAGAGGTATATGCTTTTCTTAATCTTAATTGCTGTCGCTTAAGAATTTTATTTAATCTAAAATATACAAATAGATGGAAGTTTTTCAACATAAAACTATGCTGCTTGTCCAGTTGTTGTGGTTTTTGTCGGGCTTTGCAGGACATTTTGGCTGGTTCTTCTCCCACAGCTAAATATTTTTTCCATATTTTTACGTTTAACTTATTGTAAAATAAAAAAAGAGCCCCAGAGGGGCTCTTTTATATCGTATCTGCGTCGGGTGACTTATTTGAGGAGTATCATCCTTGCTGATGATTCTACTCCGTCTGCTGTCATCCTTGCATAGTATGTTCCTGAAGTCAGTCCCTGACCGTTGAAGGATGTCCTGTAGACACCTGCTTCGAGGTTTCCGCTGTAAAGCATCTCGACCATGCGACCCTGAGCATCTAATACAGCAATCTGTACTGTTGAAGCTTCGGGAACATTGAACTCAATGCTTGTTACAGGGTTGAACGGGTTGGGATAGACCTTTCCGATTTCATACTCTGTAGGCAGTACATCTGTCGGAAGCTCACGGATGGATTCATTTGGAATGCCAGCCTCGAAGAGGTAGGTTCCGAGTATTCTCTCGGATATTGCATATCCTCCGGCAGCTGAGATGTTGCCAACGTAGATAGTAGAAGCAATTCTCTTCTTGTTTGCATCCTCAACATACATGGAAGCCCTTACGAGGTCATCCTGTGAGTAGAGTGCATTTCTTGCATCTGTGAGGAGAATGTCATCTACATCTGTACCACCTGGGTAGCTTCCCTTAAGATACATATCGAAAACAGAAACTGTTCCTCTGAGAGTATCGACCGGTGAATCGTCATGGCCGGGTGCCCAGCTGATGCCGAAGTGATTGTAGAAATGCCTCGGTATGCCGGAAACGCCGCCATAGAGCTCACCAAAGTCAGGCCCCTCAACGTAGACAGCACTGAATGGCTCTTCCATATAGGCGATGATTACATTGAGAATATCATCGTCTATGGCTGATGTCTCTTCCTCGCCCATGGAAACGATAACCATGTCGTAGTCATTGAGATCATAGCCATCGAGGTCGGCAGGATCCTGATCTGTGACAGTGTATCCGCCTGTGTAGGCAAGTGTCGGGCTGTCGAGCAGATTCTCAATGGACTGCTCTGCGCCAACGCCGCCGACAGGGGTGTCGCCACCATCATAGTCGATGATGAGTATCTGGCTGGGGTCAGGATATTCCATTGGCATTCCTTCGCCCATCATGCACATATCGGATTCTGTGTTCTCGCCTTCTACATCGTAGACGACTACAAGCTGATACTCGTAGTTTACTTCACTCATGACATCTGTGTCTGAGTATGTTGTTTCGCCTGCATCGATGTCAGCAATATCTACTCCGTCTTTGTAGAGATCGTAACGGAGTATTGTAAGGTCTGTTGTCGGTGCTGTCCATGAGAGCTCATTGGAAAGCATATCGCCGGATGGGATCGGTCTTTCGATCTCGTCTGGTGTGACTGTGAATGCTGTAACACAGCTGAGGCAAGGCAGCTCTATATTGACCGTAATGTCACCTGAAGCATCGACAATTGTGTCGATTACTGCGTGATAGTCGAGTGTTGCCTCTATTGTGTACTCGCCCCAGTCGAGGTCACGGAACATGAATGCACCACCGGCACCTGTAACGACCTCGGATGCTCCACCTGTGATGGAAACGACTGTTCCGAATACGCTCTCGCCACATGCGCTTGTGATTGTACCGGAGATATTGATAAGACCACGTGAAAGGTCGAAGTCAACATCTTCAATATGGTCATCGACAAATACATACTGTATCTCGGACTCATAGCCGTCTGCAACTGCACGGATGCAGTAGTTGTCCGGTGTGAGGTCCTCAATGATATAGTAGCCCATTGAGTCTGTTGTTGCGATTGCAACGCCGGGCTCATCGCACCATTCGAGAGTAACACCCTCGCCAGCAACGCCGCCGAGTGTGACGTGACCGCTGATAGAAAGTAGTGGCATCTCGTAGTCGAAATTGATTACGTATTCTTCGACATCATCGGGGATAGTTACAGTGAAGCTGGTATCTGGATATCCAGGACCAAAGCCTGAGAATTCAATAATATATTCTCCAGGCATGACATCGTCGAACTCATATTCGCCTGAGCCGTTTGTGATGTCTACATCACCGCCGAGTGTGACTGTGATGCCCGGGGCTGGATCGCCCTCTACTGTTACGACACCGTGAACCCATACGCCAGGAGGTCTGAGCTCGATGGTACCGAGGTCGAGATCCATTGTGTCGAGTTCGACGAACATTGTCTCTGCGACGTAGCCCTCTGCTGAGATGATCACTGTGTAGAAATCCTCATTTGGAAGTCCGCAGATCTCGAATGTTCCGCCGCCGGCTGCTGTCATCGCTGATGCACCGACTGGATCAACCGTTATCTCTGCTGCGGTCTCTTCATCGTCACCATAGAAGTCGACGATACCTGTGATGCAGCTTGTACCTGGTCCTGTAGGATCGGTTGCAAGGAGCTTGACCCAAGCTCTTTCGCCGCCTGTATATTCCATGGAGGATATTGCCGCCATGTCGTTCATACGGAAATCATCGTCTGTTGGTACTTCACCGATTGCTGCAACTGCAATACCGAGCATCCAGTCTGGATCGACCAGAACCTCTGCTCTGTCCCATGTTATGAGACCTGAGCCTGAAGGTCTTGCAAGTGCGACTTCCCACATCTGTGCTCCGGCTGCTGTTGGCCTGAAGTCAGTTGTGAGGTAGTCGTAGATAGGATCATCAATCGGGAAATATGGTACAAATCCAGAAGGCGGGAGTACCGGTACAGGTACGTCCATGTCGTCTCTTCCGACGAGTGCATCCGGATCTGTTCCGAGCATGAGTACACCACATGTTGTGTCTGTGGTTATATCACAAACCTGAATGCCCAGCTCGAAAGTTGGTGCATCGGTGTTTGTTGTGCGGAATGTCCATTCACCACCACCGCTATTGGGGGGAGTGTGTGTATCGTTAGCCTGAACTCTTACTCTGTAAAGTGTGTTATACATGAGAAGTGTTGCAGGGTCGTAGCAGATTCTGTAACCTGTTGAAAGAGGTGTTACAGTGAAGTCTTCATCTGAAATCTCTCTGACAAGACCACCATCTGGTCCGAAGAACAGACGGATTGTGGATGCATCCACACCGCTCTCAGGATCGAGAAGGTCGAAGCAGATATTTGAGCTGATTGCTATGTCATCTGCGCCGAAGCCGGGATTAGGTGCCCAGACCCTTGGTCCCATTGTGTCGACCGAGATGTCCGAGAATCTTATGAATACATAATCTGCAGGGTCATATACCACATTGCTGTAGAGTTCCATGTCAACCCAGTCAATGTCGTCGAGTGCAGGGCCGTGTCCGATACGGAATGAGCCTTCTGNNCTTCTACCTCGTCTACAACATCCTCAAGAGCGTCAAGATTCCATGAGATTCCACAGATGTCGTCTGGCATATTGACCATGACTTCCCACTGTACTGTGTGGGCGGTCATCTGTACGTCTCTCTGGAGCTTATCCACTGCAGGATGAGCTGGATCCATTACAGGGAAGTAGTGGAATGTAGCAAATGGGGGTGATGGTGAAGGGATGTCGAAGCCTGGATCATAGAACTCAGATGCACCGGGATCGGTGGCAATTGAGAGGGATGTCCAGACAGTATCTCCACCATCGGAATATGTCCATGCCCTGAATGGGAATGCCCATGCAGGAGGTGTTTCGGAACCTGTTCTGAATGTAAGTTCCTGGTCGACACAGTTGGCAGGGTCTGCCCTGTCACATGCGTGAACAGTAACTGTATACCAGTGTCTCTCCATCCAGCCACCCTCCGGTGGGCAGATTTCGACTGCGAAATCGAGGCCAAAGCCTGCGATATCGGTGATTGTGTATTCCATATAGTCTACGCCATCGATCATGACGCTGATGGAATCTCTGTTCACACCACGACCTGAATCGCGGATATTCATCCTTACACAGTCATATATATAGACATTAGTGTCGCCTTCCATAGGATGCACAACCTCAAAATATGGAGGAAGCGTATCGGGGGGCTCGGATGGTGTAGTGAAGCAGTACTCGAATGTATCCATCACATGGGGATCGGGTGTGACAAGATCCTGTGCGACTATCTTTGCGCAGATTGTCGCCATCTCGTCCCAGTCTCCCTCTGGTCTGTATGTGATGCTGTAGCCAAGCATAATTGGCTCGAATGACATAAAGTCTGCAGGGTCTATGACCATGTCGTTCACGATAAGGACGATGGAGCTTGGATCTACTCCGGATATATCGTCCTGAATGTGGATCTCAATTGGGGTGGTCCTGGGTATACCTTCTGCGCCATCTGGTGGCCAGTTATAGGTAACCTCAGGGGCCATCTCATCCACTGAGCCGGCCATGACTACGTTAACATATACAATCTGTCCTGCAAGGACTTCGTATTCGGTAACTTCTGCCATGTCAACCCATGTCTCGACTTCTGTGCCAGGATAGGCAGAGCCGATCATCATTTCTCCTGCCCAGGCCATTTCCTCTTCGGGCTCGAAGGGAAGTGCTTCGTCATTCCAGAAGATAACTCTGTTACCAACGGAAGCGTCACGGGCGATTCTTATCTCCCACATTACTTCTGGCTCTACTGAGGATCTGTAATCCTCTGAAAGCATTGTAATTCCCGGATAATCCGGATCGGAGATTGGAAGGTAGGCATACATGCCTACTGGCGGTGCTATCGGATAGGCGACATCAAGACCCTCTTCGAACAACTCCGAGGCTCTGTAGTCTACACCGATTGTCACCGTTGTGGTGTCAATCCTATCTCCGGAGACAACATTCAAAGGCAATGCCCAGTCCTGAGCGAGCAGGCTGCCTCCGAACAATAAGAGGACCGAAAGTAGTCCTAAGGATAAACCCACTCTCTTCATATGGTCTCCTCCTTTAATTAAGTTTCTTATTTTCAACATTTTCTTTCTTTTTCAGTTCAACAAAACAATTTCAAAGAATCTATGTGCTCTCCTTTACAAATAGTGTGGGAACCCCGAAAGTTCGGGGTTCCCACATGGGAAGTTTATTTGATGAGTGTCATCTTGCGTGTTTCTGTGAAACCGCCGGCATTCAACTTGTAGAAGTAGATGCCAGAGTCAACTCTGTTTCCTTCCTGATCTGTTCCGTCCCAGGTAACTGTTCTGGATCCGGCTTCCTGTACACCATCGACCAGTGACTTGACTTCTTCACCAAGAACGTTGTAAACAGCGATCTTGACGTGTCCATCTGCGGGCACTGAATAGTTGATGTCGGTTGTCGGGTTGAACGGGTTGGGCCTGTTCTGGTCCAGTACGTAATTCTCAGGAACTGCCTGAACGGATGCTGTTACCTTGTGGGTGCCAGCTGTAAGGTTCAGGGAACCAGTCTGTCTGAGATCGATACCGTCGATGGCGAGGTTCCAGTCTGCTGGTACGCCTTCGAGGTCGATATTTATTGTAGCATTGTCTGTGAGGACAAGATCCCACTCGACCTGGTTATTGTCGCGGACGATGGACTTGGACATATGATTGTCGAAGTATGCGTCTGCATAGCCAGGAAGTGTCGGGAACATGACAGCGTCGTGTCCGAGGTCGATGCCCTGTGTTGCGTCCTCTGCGACACCGAATGTCAGTGCGCGGGAGATAACATTGGACTCGACTGTGAGCCTTGCGGTCCACTCGACTGGAGCTGTCTTTGTCTTGTGAACATAGACATGCTTGGATGATGCTGTATCCGGTACCATGACTGTTGCGGTGTCGGAGCTTGTGACCATTACGAGGTGTCCACGGCAGTGGGCAAACTCGGTTGTCGGTACGTACTCGCCTGTCTCGCCGTCATAGTAGTGGAGGTTGGTCAGATCGATTGCGCCTGCTGGATATACGCCTGCGTCAACTGCAGGTGTTGTCTCCCATGGGCCACCGATAAGGTTCCAACCGGCTGTGAGGCCTGTTGCCTCGAAGGACTCTACAGGATCGCCACAGAGAACGACTGTCCTCGGTACGGATGCCATAACAAGGTATCCCTCGTTCTTGTTCAGGATTGTTCCTGAAGGTACGGGGATGTAGGATCCGCCGGAGAGTGTGTATACGTCCTCGAATGGGAAGAGGGAGTCAACTGTAAGCTCGACTGGGTTGACTGGCTCGACTGATATTGCTATCATGTTGAAACCATCGACCAGCTCATAGGTGCAGCACTCTTCGTGAGGCATTACCTCAACCTCAACACATGTCTCATTGCCTGCAAGGTCTGTTGCGCAGACGAGGACTGTGTCACCGGCTGTGAGTGTTACGAGCTCATCATCGACTGAACCATCTTCAGAGACCCAGATATCGCCCTCATAGTGGACTACATGATCTCTGTCCCAGATGTCTATGTAGACATAGCCACCTGTGATTGGATCTTCGAATCCTGCACCGAGGAAGTTGTCGTCGAATGCCTCAGGATCTGCTGTGAACTCGGCAGCTGTGATGCTGATGAGATCTGCGTCAACCTCAGGTGCTTCGACATCGACAAGGACGAACTTTCCGTAGGACTCGGAGAGACCGGCCTCTTCGTAGGTGAGGATGTTTCCGGCATGATCGCGACCCTTGACAAGTATCCTGGCGATGCCCTGACCGCGGAGGTCATTGGATACTGTCCAGAGATATGCGTAGTTGTCATCGCCGAAGTCGGCATATGTCGGTGCTACGCCCGGATGGAGCCAGAACGGATCGAAGATGGAGATAGGACCTGTGAAATCGCGCTGCCACAGGCGTGCCATTTCGAGGTCATTAGGATCGGATACGTGGAAGCCGTGATGAGGTTCACCATCGATGGTAAGTCTCAGGTGCTCCCAAACGCGACCCTCTGTGCACATATTGTAATCTGTGTATGCCTCTGCACCCTCAGCCTGATCGAATATTGTTTCCATCCACTCGATCATGAGGTTAACTGTGTCGGCATTTGTTACCCAGATTGCTTCTTCATCAGGATAGTCCTCGGAGAGACATGTTCTCAGCGGGGAGTCATCCATTCTTGTCATTGCGACCTCATACTGAGGATCGTATGTATCAAGGAGGAAGAAGGTTACGTGATCTGTGATCACTGTAACGTCAGCGAAGTTCTGACGATATGTTGTGAATGTAACGCGGACAGGTCCATCGTAACGGTTGTCCTGATCGTCAACTACCCAGTTGTCTCCGAAGTGCTCTGCACCCATATACATCCTGACATCCATGGAATCGAGCATTCTGATGATCTCGAGGTTGGAACCTGAGATGTCACCACCGAACTCGTCCTCGATGTGCATTACGACTGAGTCAACATCGCCTTTGTGGAAGAGGATGAAGAGTGAGTCGCCAGGGTATCCACCGGTCTCGACATAAGGATGGAGAAGCGGATCATCGCCCTCTGTGTAGTCGGGGTTGGTGAATGTTGTGATCTGGAATCTGTTGACATGCGGATGCTCGTCAACGATTGTGCTGTCAACGTGTACCCATGATGGCCAGTCTGGATAGTCAGACATGCCTGTCCATGGATAGATATTGTCGCAGTGGTCAGCATCCGGGTAGTTGTCGCAAACAGTCTTGATTGCGTCTTCCCAGCCATCGCCACGTGCGAGGAATGCCTCGTTCGGGACAAGTATGCTGTCACGGCAGAAGCAGTAATTGTGCTGATATGTGTGATAGTCTGTGATGCCAGCGAAGTCATCATAGTTCTCTACGATATGGATCTCATTGTATCCATAGGAGCAGAGTCTGAAGAGTCCGGGCTCAAGACCGTCTGGTGTTTCCCACTCGAAGCAGACAACATCGTCGCCTGGATCGTAGTACATGGGGTCAACACCCTCGACACCGACAGGTATCTGTCCGCCGGTTATCGATGTTGACATATCTGAAACCATGTCAGTCCATGTGAACTCAACATAGTCCAGCTGATCAACCTGAGGACCTTCGATACAGATTCTTGTGGCTTCTGTGACAGATGGGATGATGAAGATATCCGTACCAGCCGGAATCTCGCCATCATGTGTAGTTGTGAGGCCTGCACCTGTATTGAGGTTGTCTATAAGGAGGTTCCATGTGAGATCCTCGATATAGTGATCAGGATAGAACCTGGAGTATCCGCGGAATCTGATTGTCAGATATTTCTCCTGGCCGACCAGATCGATAAGTGCTCCGCCTTCTGAATACTGCTGGAGTATGTTGATGACGTCGCATGGTGTCTGTGCCCACCAGTGTTCTCCATCCGGATCTTCCNNATTGTATAGCGGAAGTCAGGATCACGGTATACTGTATCAAGTTCAAATGTTACGGAGTCAATCCAGACTGTATCGATTCTCTCGATGAAGTCTGTGATCTCCGCATCGGACCACCAGAAGTCAAATGCTACAGAGTCTGTGATTGTTCTGTCGAAGCAGTCGCTTGTGACAGGGAAGCAATCATCATGAGGCTCTGTTGAGCAGAAGAATTCGCCCTGTGAGTAACCTGTGACGACCATCTGATCATCTGGCTCACCGGTCCATGGGTCTACAGGCTCAGTGTCGTACTGTTCGACATCCGGCCAGTACATGCAAGGATCTTCGTACTGTGACTCGATGCGGAATGCAAAGTCTCTCTGGAGCATATTGTTTCCTGCATTGTCGTCGAAGCCCTGCACGCGGAGTTTTGCAACGCCGTCCATCATGCCTGCACCAGCAATGACCATATAACCGATCCACTCACGGTCTGTGTTCCAGCCGTTGTCGTAGAACATGGTTTCTGTGTCTTCGCCGATCTCTGCTTCTTCTTCTGTGTCAACGACACGGAGAAGCTCATCTGCATCGCCATAGCCATAGTTGACATAGCGCTGTGCAAGAGGATACATACCGGCATGTGTTTCAATCGGCATTACAGGGAACCAGTGTGTCCAACCCTCTGGCTGGAAGCGTACTATGTAACCTGTATGTGTGTCAGCCTCTCTCATGTCCATATTGTCTGTGAACCAGAGTCTGACGAATACTGTGCAAGCAGCGCCGAAGTTGTAAACACCGACGAGGGATTCCTGATCCGGCACTGTCCATGGAAGGAGTGCATAATCTGGATCCCAGTCCTCGAATGTGTCATCATCGACATTGTATGAGGAGAAGGCAAAGCCCTTGATCTCGGGAAGACCATTGTCAAGTCCGAGATTGTTGGAGCGGAGCCACTGCTCGTTACCGAGACGGTCCTGGACGATTGCCTCTGCATAGAGGGAATCTGCAATCCAGATTGTGTCGGTCAGTACNNGAGAGGATAGGTGTCGGTGTTGCACCGGACATATCCAGACCGCCGTAGAGGGAAATTGGCTCGGCCAATTCCATTGTACGTGCAGGATTGATCTCCTCTGCACAGTTTGTTACTGTGTAAAGGTTGGAGTAGATATAGTGTGTATCGTCAGCATAGTCAAGACCGGCTGATCTTGGTGATGCTGTACCCCAGACAAAGTCGACCATATCGGTACCCGGTTTGAGTATCGGTATTGGCCAGCTTGATGACCAGGAAGGATGTGTGTCGCCGGGGTGGAGACCAACGCCGGAATCGGAGATGTCCTCGAGGCGGATTCTTACCTGGTTGTTGTCGACATGCATCTCTTCGCAGTCAACCTCTGCATAACCACGAGTTCCCTCGAGGCTGCGGAAGCGTGCGGAAGGTGGCTGCATGTCTATATTGTAGAACCAACGATATTCGTGGTAGTCTACGTGATATTCGATTGTGTCACCGAACTGGTTCGGGTTACGGCTGTGGATACCGAATGTGACAACGAGGCTGTCTCCATCCATGTAACCATAGACGTAGATTGTGGAGTCGACCTCGAGAGGATCTGTTGAGAGGGTCTCGACCCTTGCAACTTCCCATCTGTGGTCAGGATGTACATCACCGAGTGAGGATACGGAATCCCTGATGGTGTACATATATTGGTACATCTGGTTGATAGGACCAATCTTGATGATGCCACCGTCTTTGCAGCACTCTCTAAGAGGCTCATAGTGGAGGAAGCATGCATCGCAATGGCAGTCCCAGTGATCCTCGAATGTCCAGACAACTTCGCCGTCTTCATTGTACAGATCCATAGAGACATAAGGTGTACGACCTGTGAGCGTGTCATCATGTGGCCAGCTCTCTGCGTAGCACTCTCTGACTATGGAGTCTGTGCATGTGTAAACCTCAGCTGTGATGAACTGAAGGTCACGTGCGTATGTTGTAAGGTATGGATCGAACTCGGCGATCGCGGAGTAGCCAGGCAGCGATGTGTCGGCTACCTCATCGGCATGTGTGTACATACCGGCAAGATCGGGCTCGTAGTTCCAGAATACGGAAGAACCGAAGTCAGCATCGTTCCACTTTGCCCATGCACTGTCGTTGAACCAGCGGATCTCTTTGACCCAGATCTCGGACTGTACGATGAAGGACTCTTCGTGGATCTTGTCCCAATTCGGATTCTCGTAGTTGTAGTAGTTTGTATCAACCCAAGTGATTCCATCCCAGTCATGGTTGAGATCGACATAGCTGTGGGTGCCACGACGCCATGCGGCGCAAGGTGTCATCCAGTAGTCATCTCCACCAAGTGATGGGAATGCTGGGTTGTAGTAGTGCCACCACCATGCCTGATGAGGTGCTGTTGAATGAGCCATATTGGCGTGATATCCCTCTTCTGCCAGAGGACGCTGTGTTGCAGCATACCATGGTACATTCGGGTTATCGCCGGCCCAGATCTCAATGACAACACTGTCATCGGGCTCGAAGAAGTGACATGACTGATCGGAACAGTCTTTCCAGACCTTGATGATTGCTTCACGGGCAGGATCGACACCGAAGTCCATCCTTGCATAGATATAGCGATCTTCACGGCCCATAAGACCTGTTGTTGTATCGATCTTTGTTGCACCGACTGGTACGCCGGGAACCAGATCATTGAAGAATACGAAGTCGTTGGAACCTGCTTCGTCATCGTCGTAGATCCAGATACGGAGATCTGCTGCGCCGATGCCTGCAACCCACTCATCACACCAGACTGGACCGACAGCGTCGGAATAGTCACGGATTGTGAATGTAAGTGTGTCGTCGCAGATCGGGTAGATTGTGCTCTCGACGAACTGCGGAGGTGTAACGTCAACGTAGAATGTGAAACGTGCAATCTGTCTCTGTGTTCTGTAGAGCCAGTCGGGATCGAGAACATCAACGCCTTCGTTTCTGTCCGGAATCCAGTTCTCGACTGTATTCCATGTGGATCCATTTGCACAGAGAAGATCTGTTGTGAAGAGTGTGTCGTAGGGGCAGTCTGTAACTGCATTATCGTATGCATAGACTGTTACACAGACCTTGTCGCCTGAGCGGAAGGGCTCGTGCTGTCTCGGTGCGAAGGTGAGACGTGTTCCCCAGCGATCGTTGATCTTCTCGATGTGATGCGGCTGTGATGCACAGTTTGTTGTCCAACCAGGGACATACCATGTGCGGCCTTCCCAAGGACGTGCCGGAGCATCGACATAGTCTGGATGCCAGCTGCCGTCACAACCCTGTACCTGAAGGTTGATAGCGATTCTTGAATTCATGTCAGTGGACTGACCGTAGACACCTGCTACATAGTAGTCAAGTTCGGATCTTCCTGCTGAAAGAATCTCATCAATCTCAGGGCAGCCAATCTGATCGTAAAGATCAACTGTGATGACCTGAAGTGTGTCGGATGTTACCCAGCCATTGGGTGGGTAGAAGAAGGAATCAGGAGCAACCGGACCAGCAAGGTCGATTCTGACGAAGCCGAGGGTATCAACCATCGGGGCAACGCCATAGATTGCTGCTGCATTCTCGTCTACAGGTATATGCTGGTCGCCAGCTGAGAGTTCACGGCGATTTCTTACACCGTAGTTACCATCTGGGTTTCCTGCATCGCCGTAGCTCATTCCGCCGAGATCCATATCGAGATCGGCGATTCCGGTGTGGAACCATCCGAATGCTGCGAATCTCTGTGAACCCTGACCATAGTCTGGATCATCAAAGAGCTCTGTGAGCTGAATCTCAAGGATGTCACCGCTTCTGAAAGGAAGCAGAGGACTGAAGTCGAGAATTCCACCTGTAAGGTCTGCTCTGTAGCCGAGGAGTGATTCGAAGTCGATCCACATTGTACCTTCTTCGCCATTGATCTCCTCGTCGAACCAGCAACCCATATTAAGGTCATCATCGTCGACAACAAATGTATCTGTTACATAATATATATCCTCGTCGCAGACAAGTCTGTGGAGGATGAATGTGAACTCGAAGTCTCTCTGGTTGATACCTGAACCACCGATTGCACCTGTCCAGAAAGGAAGGGGATCTTCATGATGCATTGCATCGTGAACATCGGAGTAGTTATCGTAGAGATGAATCTCAACCAGTGGCAGACTGTCGGAGACGAATCTCCAGTCAATCCACTCGCCTTCGATGTTATCCTGACGCCAGCCAGGAGATCCACCGTAGAATTCCTCTGTGAGGTTATCGTCTGTTTCACCTGGGCAAACGAGTTCGGCGTTAGGACCGGAAAGGTCTACGCGGAAGTCCCAGACTGTGTCCTGATATGCATCGTATGCATATGGCTCCCTATGACGCCATGTTGTATTGACGTTATAGTTGCGGTTGAACACGCGAACTGTGACCTGAACATGTGAACCATCGATGAACGGATCGAGGTAGTCTGTTTCGACATTGCGTGCAATATCGATGAAGAATGTGTCGTGACCGCAGTAGCCGTCTGCACACATGCCAGACTGTACAACCTCAAACTCAGAAGACTCTGTATATACCAGCTCCCAGCCTGACCATGAGCCAAGATAGGGTTTTACATTGACTTCCCAAGGCTGACCTGCTCCACCGTTCTCTACGTCTGCATCGGCAATTGCGCTGCGGTAGTAGATGGAGTCAACCCTGCGTGGGAAGTATGTTGGTATGCCTTCATTGATGTAGCGAAGCTCGACAAATACGGAGTCAATACATGTTGACTTGTCATATGCGACGAAGGAGATCGGCTGGCAGGAGTCTGCTGTCCAGATCTCTGCACTTGCTTCGTCACAGCCGTAGTCGACCATGCCATCATCGTCAGAGAAGTCGGTTGAGTCGCCGTTTGTAATGACTTCATTCCTTGGAATAAGGTCTGTGATAAACGGCGGAATTGTGTCTCCACCAATCAGGAGCTCGGAAGATGCCCAACGCTGTGCCTCTGGGTCTGCTGGATCTGGTGTATTCCAACGAACCTCATCACGTGAGATGGACATGTCGATTGTATCGACGATCTCAATGCCTGATACATTGNNGGATCGACACCAAGATACTTATAGATGAAAAGATCATCTGTTTCGTGGATCTCAACATAGAGTGAGTCACGATTTGAAAGACCTTCGATCATCCCGCCATCACGTGAGCTTTCAATGCACTCGTGGCAGCCGATTGGCTTCATGACAACCCAGATTCTGTAGAATGGAAGTCCGTAGAGGTCTGTTCTGTGTGTTGCCTCATAAGGTATACGGATACCATCTTTGAAGTAGAATGTGGTCTGCCACTCTTTCCAGCTTACATGAGGGGCTGTATGCCCTGTAAGACCGGTGACGTTTTCCCAGCTATAGGCTGGTGTAAGATCAACGACTGTAGGTGGTGTTCCAATTTCTACCTGATCTGGTGAAATAAGAAGTACCTCGGGTATGCCGAGAATATCACGGCTATCGAGGCTGTCGACATTGGAACCAGCAGCTAAACCTTTTTCAATATAGAACTGAAAACCGGTAAAGTTATGCTTGGTTGTGTCGTTCTCGCAATACATATCCCTTGCTGAATCGGGATGTATTGGCGCGAGGTCTTCATTTGGATCGAAATCCGGGCTACCCCAGAGTGTTACTGTAACACCTCTGAGTTCAATATCCTCTGTACCGCTCAAGAGGTCCATACGGAGTACGACCTGATCATGATTGACAGGTACGGGCATCTCATCGTCGCCCGCAGGAGTCCTCATGAAAGCTGTACGGAGGGATGGTGTAGCCGGTGTGAAAGACGTGACCGTGGAAAAGTCGGTTGTGTACCAACTCGGTATCCAAGGCCCATAGCTGCCTTCCACAACATTGAAGACGTTGGCATACTGCCAGTCGCTACCCTGACCAAACAGAGCAGTCGAAACCAACAGTAGCCCGAACAAAATAGACAGAAGCGTTCTGTTTCCCATAGCGCTCCTCTCCTTTCGGCTATCGGGTTTCACCTTTTGTTACCTCCTTTATTTTCAGTTTTGTTTTGTTCACAGATAACAACTGCGAATAAATAACTTCTTTGGCCCCAATACACTACAAGTTTGGCTAAAAATAGACCTGCGTCTACCACCTGTCAAGAGTTTTTTGGGTTCAAAAATTTTTGTATTCCTTTTTTGATTCCAAACAAATTTTTTTCCTCAGTAGTTTCCGGTTTTTTCATGGTAAATCTCAACTACAGTATAGCCCCAAAATCGTAAAAGTCAACAATAAAGGATTGACTTGAATAAATTCTCATAGGGGCATACACCTGTATCTTATTCATTATCATGTTGTTATGCCCCTAAAGAGCGGGGATTGCAAATGCCCATTCGATGTCCATGCCAGCCTTCCATAATTTTTCTTCTTCTCCAACTATGTTCTGATAGTTGGAAAAAAGCATATACTCGGCTGTCAAGGAATAATTTAAGTGTTCGAAAATATTTCCATTGATCCCTGCCCCGATTGTTGTCTTGCCTTGAACAGTACCACTCGGGAATGGCTCTTCGAAGTTCCAGAGTGAGTCAGGATTCTCGGGATCAAGCCAGGGAGTATCCCATTCAGCAAACAGCCCACCCTCGCCTTTTCGGGTGTAGCTTAGAAAAAGATCAACATTTAACTTGTTTCTTGGCCACCAGGAGCCCATTATCTGCAGTCTGTCAGAGTCATTTCCGAGCTGAGAGCCTATACACCTTCCTTCGAAGGTATATCTGTTTCTCGAAATCTCCTGATTGTATGTTCGATTTGTGGAGGCCTCGTATGAAAGCGAAAGATCGAGTGGGCGTTTAAAAAAGTTGACACCATAGTCAAGACCGGCGTAGAAGGCAACCTGATTCGGCTCCTGATCACCCTGAACCTCATTATCAATCTGAAAATCATCGATAATGAACTCCCCCCTGGCTCTGAAAGGNNATAAATGTATTGTCGTTGATCCCGTGATTCAACTGCTCGGCATGAATCCATGTTAATGGAACAAGGTAATATGGTTCGAGTATTCTATTTTCTCCGCCGTATACAACAGATTCTATACTATATATACTAAGCCATGAGTTATAAAACTCGATTTTCCTTGTCGAAAGATATCGATTGATTATTGGTACATCTTCTCGCCATGGTGTACGGGCATTTACATTGTCTTTGTCGAGAAAACCAGCAATGAAGCTGATACGTATGTGCTCCCATAGAGAAAGCCTGTATCTGATCTGCTCGAATGACCAAAGACTGTCACTCAGAAGCATACCACTTCCCCATCCATTGTGACTTTTGCCGAGTATTAAATCCCAATCTGCGCCATAATACATTAGATAACCCCTGTCGAGTCTGCCGGACTTTCCTTCCCATTTCTTTCCGTAATAGTCAGGATCATCGATATATCCCAGATCTACATCATAGAGACCAACAAGGGCAAATTTTTTATAGATCAGTTCGGCTCCGAAAAGCCCCCGGAAATAGAGCTCATTTCTTTCATCGGTCAAAAAACCCCATGTTCCGGGACTGATTCGTGCTTTTGTGTTGTCTATGCTGTCGGGCAGAAGTGACAGCTCATCCTTGGCTATTGATGTTATCCCTTCGGGAAGCAGGTATTTGCCAGAATCAATATAATCTTCGATAAAATCCCGGGGATATGGTCTTTCTTCGGGGATCAAGCCCCCTCCACGCAGCTCTATGGAACGTGCAATCTCAGATGACCAGCTGTCAATATCTGTATCAATACCTCCATGCTGTCCTGAGAGCAGGGAGGCACAAAAAAGCAATGTCCAAAATATTTTCGTTGATTTTTTCATGGATTATATATTGCAGTTATTGTGAATATCGCACAGCCTGTGGATATAGTCAGCGAGGGCCTCCTGCCAGGTCCTCATCGAATAATTATATCTTTCGCTAAGCCCTTGTCCAAGAATTGCCTCCATGGGTGGTCTTGGAGCAATTGTTGGAAACTCATCGGCAGTTGCTCTCAGAACTTGAGTATTAAAACCTGCAAACTCCTTTATTTTCATAGCAATATCATATCTGGAAGCAACCCCGTTGTTAACAGCATGAAAAAGACCATAGGCATCCAATTCAATCAGTTCTGTGAGAAGATAGCCGATGTCAACAGAATAGTTCGGACTGCCAATAATATCACCGACTACTCGAACACTCTCGAGACGGGACATAAGATTGAACATTTTCCCAACAAACTTCTTGTCTCTGCCACCTCCTCCGAAGAGCCAGCCTGCTCTGAGTATCAAATAGTCTTTCCCGTCGAGATGCTTTGCTACATTCTTCTCCCCGGATAGCTTGCTCTTGCCATAAGCTGTTACCGGATGGGGTGTATCGTCCTCAGTATAAGGGCTCTTCTTTGAGCCGGAGAAAACCCCGCTGGTGCTTATATAAACCATTTTCTTACTGTATTTATTTACGAGATGGGCAATCTTTCCAGTTGCAGTGCCGTTTATCTGCTCTGCAATATTGGGGTTTCGTTCGCAGTACTCCAGGTCCGTAAGGGCAGCAAGGTGTATAACCCAGTCCGGTTCCACACGTCTGATGAAGTCTTCCACGGTTTTCTCGTCAGAAATATCCAGGGTATCCTGATCTGTCGGATAGACCTTGAACCTTTTTTCCAGAATCGGCACTATATCGGAACCCATCATTCCCGACGCACCTGTAATAAGCAATTTCTTCATCTAAGTCTGCTTTCTTCATATATATCGATAATTTTCTTCATATGAACTTCCTTTGTATAACTTCTAAGGAATAGCTCCCTCGAGGCCTTTCCCATTCTCAGCCTTAATCTGTCATTATCAAACAACTCGCCGATCTTCTCGGATAGCTCCATGGCATTGCCCGGTTCAAAAAGGAAACCGTTCTCTCCCTCAGAGATCATTTCGGGAATGCCACCAATTCTTGAGCCTATAGCAGGCTTTCCAAATCGCATCACCTCAAGAATTGACAAGGGGGCATTTTCATAGCACGTGGATGGAAGAACGATGAACCTTGACCATTTGAGCTTCTCTTCCAGTTTCTCGCCGTGGAGATAGCCATTGAGAACTATATTATCCAGATCCTCGGTAGAAATGAAATTTTCAATTTCGGATTGAAGTGGACCACTTCCTACTATTTCCAGCCTTTTATCTCTGTTGTTCGCGGCCGCTTCCAATAGGGTGTGAATTCCCTTCTCCTCAACAAGCCTGCCGAGAAAAACATAATAGTCAGCGGAATTTTCGAAATATGGTCTATCCTCTACATAGTTGGGAACATATCTCACATTATTGAGTTTAGCACCCATGCTTTTCAGTTGTCCTTCGAGAAATTTACTCGGTGCTATAAAAAAATCAATCTTTTTCCTGAGACCGAAGATACTGAAATACAATGCCTCCAGGGAAGCAGCACAAGAGGCAGCAAATGAGCTTTTCTTACATCTTTTCAAAGGCGGTAGAAAATATCTCTTAAGCTGTGAATCACAGAGAGTACAGGGGCTTTTGAGACGATCATTGTAAAGGTTAGTGTTGGGACATACAAGCACAGAGTCATGCAGTGTCCAGATTATGGGGATATTCCTTTTTCTTATCGGTTTAATTATTGACGGCGTCAGATGGTGCAACCAGTTTTGGAGATGGACAATATCAGGCTTCCATTGAAGTAGTAGCTCCTCAATCCCCTTTTCTGCTGCCTTATTGTGCAGCATTGTCGAAAAGACTTTGTAGCCATTTCTTATAGCTCCTCTTCTGAGAAGCTCAGGATAGTCGATTTGCTCGGGGAAGAGCTCAGAAAATCTGAATTTACCATTGTTTGGATGCTCCATTCCGAAAAACTCTACCTCGTGTCCTTCGTCTGTCAACATATCAGCAAGGTTGAAGGTATATATTGAAGGCCCACCATGGTTGAATAGAAGGGTATTTACAAGGAGTATCCTCATCTGTCTAACCTCGAGCAAAATTCGTCTATAATCTGCCAGAAGATTTCCGGCAGATTCACCTTTATGGGGATAGGAATAATCTCTATGTCAGCGATCGAAACAGGTAATCTCATCGAATCCTTTTCCGTTGTGAGTATCTTCTTTACACCCAGAGAAAGACAGATTTCGCCAATCGAACTTAAATCCTTGCTTGTAAATTTGTGATGATCGCGAAAAGGAAGATGATATTCAATCCTGACACCCGCTCTTTTGAGTAAGTTCAGAAAGCCTTCAGGGGAAGCAATGGATGTTAAAACTACAATAGGCTCAGGGGGCAGATCTATATCAAGAGAATAACTGAAAATTCCAGACGGTCGATCAGAGGACAACCCTACCCCTTTGAACAAGATCAGATCAGCCTCTTTGAGCCTTTCCGGTATATCCCGAAGGCTGCGGGCAAATGAACCATTTGTCTGAAAAGGGAGATATCTCCTTTTATCAAGGGCCATATCCCCGCTAATGGTAACTATATCCAGATCCCTTTCGAGAAATCGATGCTGAAAGCCATCGTCCATGACCACTATCTTTTGCTCCCCCGGCAACCTATCGACAAGCTCAATATCCCTCCAGCGATCTTTCGATACAACAGCAGGCACACCTGTCCTTTTCACAATGAGGGCAGGCTCATCACCCGTTACTTTTGGGTCAACATCATCCTCTGGAAGGATGACAACTGCGCCCATAGAATCTCTTCCATAACCCCTGGACAGTAGCACGGGGTTCAGTCCCTTGTCCTTTAGATAGGAAATTGTTTCGATTGTGACAGGTGTTTTCCCTGAGCCACCAGTCTCTATGCCACCTATAGAGATAACAGGCCATTTTGAAGTCGCCCTTCTGAGTATTCCCCTGTCGAAGAGAAAATGTCTAAAGCGAATTACCTGTCTGTATAGGCTGATCATTGCAATAAATCCAACTGGTCGAAGAACCCCCTGTATCTTTCCCAACACTGAGATAAGCTGTCAAGAGCCTTCCTTGAGTTTTGCCCCATAGTCTGTCGAACTGATGTATTGCTCAGCAGTCTATCGATAGCCTCTGTCAATTCCTCTGCATCGGAAACCATGATGCCCCCATTTTCGCCGAGCAATCTATTAAAAGAATCGGGAGAAGAGGAAACATCAGGACCGAAAACAACTGGAACCCCAAACCAAGCCGGTTCCAGTGGATTATGACCACCGTAATCGTAGAGCGTTCCACCAACAAAGGCAATCTCCGATATTCCATACAGTGACAAAAGCTGCCCAAATCCATCTACTATAATAACTTCTGAAATCCTTTCCTCTGAAAAAAGTGCATATTCGTCAAAAAGCTCAGCAATATCACGAACTCGATCCAGATGTCTCGGGGCTATCACCCAGATAAGATCTTCGTATTTCTTTTTCAGAGTACTGACTACATCACAAATGTCCTTCTCCTCCTTCTGACGGACACTGCCAAAGGTCACCACCCTTTTGCCCTTGAGGAACTGATATTCCTTCCTCTCCCCTGTTGACGGTGAAAATGCTGACTTGATATTGCCTGTCACTGATATCTTTGCAGGGTTAACGCCCATTTCCAACAGCCTTTTACGTCCACCTTCGTCTATCATTGCAAAGCCTTTAATATACTTTTCAATTCTCGGCTCAAGGAAATGGGTGAACCGGTAGGTCTTTGAGGAGATTCTTCCATTTACTATATATATGGGTATGCCCATACCACCTGCTATTGTAATCAGATTAACCCATAGCTCAGTCTCGGCTATAAAGATTGCCTTCGGTCTGTATTTTTTCAGAGTCCTGTTTACTATGAAGGGGTGATCAAGTACAAAATTTCGTAGATACTCCATCCTCCTTTTGGACAGTGCATCATATCCACTTTTTGTGGTGACTGTATAAAGCACATTTGGGAAATCATTCTCGATCAGCTTGTGGAAAAGCATAGCAACCCTTGCCTCGCCGAGTGAAGCAGAGTGAATCCAGATCATATCCTTTGGAAGATCTCCCCAGAGTCCTAGTCTGTCGTTGATCCTTTCCCCCTTCAGTAGTGCATATATCAACAGAAGAGGCCACAATAATAAAAGACCGAGGGTGAACAATATGTTCATCACTACTCTGGGCATCTGTCCTCAAGCTCCTGTAATCTACGTTCAATCCTTTTCAGGTAGCGATCAACGTCTTCATCCTGTTCCGGGAAGATTGGCTCTTCAATATGAACCTCAACACGGGCAAAGGGAAGCGGAATGAGCATCCTGTCCCAAGTTTTCAGGAGTATGGCAGGTCTGGCGCACACATAAACGGGAACAACAGCCTTTCCCGATACCAAAGAAGCATATGCCACCCCTTTATCGGCCTTATATATTGGTCCCCTTGGACCATCAGGGGTTATTGCCATGACATCCCCTTTGCGAAGCCTCTTAACTATCTGTCTGAGTGCAGCACCACCGCCACGGGAAGATGAACCACGAACGGGGGCAAAACCGAGTTTCTGAACAACCCGGTTGATTAGCTCTCCATCGCTGCTCTGAGAGATAACTATGCCGATGTTCTTCTTTCTATATAAATAAGTCAGAGGTATGATATAGCGATGCCAGAGGGTATAGATATAGCCATCATTCAACTGAGTATGTACAAAATGCCTGTCACGCCATGTAAAACCAATAGCACTTATCAGCAACCTGAAAACTAAAGGAATAATGCTTGCAACGATCCCTTTTCTCATCTCCTCCTATGTCCTCTATAAAAACACATATTTAGGCTTAATAAATATCTTTGTATATGATCGGACAAGTCGATTCTGTAATCATTCATTCTGTAACTAAGGAAAGCGGTCATTTACAAGACCGAAAGATGTGTCTCAAAAAACAGCGGAATAATTGACTCTACAGCCGGAACTCAAACAGATCTGTCACTTCCTGTCACATACTGTCAAGATATGCAGAAAGGGTCAGAGCCTCCTCTTTGCAACTCTGCAGATAATCGAACTCGGCTCCTTGCACTCATAGCAGACCCTTATAAACAAACGCGCCCACGAGGAGTCGAACCCCGAACCTCCTGATCCGTAGTCAGGTGCTCTATCCAGTTGAGCTACCGGCGCGCAAAGCTTGATTCCTTGGCGGTGGGACAGGGATTCGAANNGTCAGGTGCTCTATCCAATTGAGCCATAGGCGCGTTTAATGCTCTACCCTATTCGAGAAAAGCATGGTTAATATATGCGAGTTATGACAGAGTGCAAGTAAAAAAGAATTATCTTGACACAAATGTACTTAGCCTATGTTTTTTATGGCTATGGATACTAAGAAGGACAGGGTACTTGAGGGAATAGACAGGCTTCTCATCCACGAGCGTGATGTGCTTGAGCGTTTGCGTGATATCAAGAGTGATATCTATCGTGCATCTGAGCTGCTTTTCAATTGCAATGGAAGAATTGTTGTCTCGGGTCTGGGTAAATCAGGCTATGCTGCACGGAAAATAGCCGCAACTCTTTCAAGCGTTGGCCATCCAAGCATATTCATTCATCCTACTGAGGCACTCCACGGTGATTTCGGAGCTATACTCGAGGATGACAGGGTTATAGTGATCTCCAAAAGTGGTGAAACTGTTGAGGTTCTAGAGCTTATGGCAATGATAAAACCTTTCGACCTTAGAACGGTTTCCATAACAACAAACGGAGAATCCANNGCCAGCCTTGCCCGGGCCGCGGATGTCTCACTTGTAATACCTCAGCAGGAGGAGGGTGACCCATTGGCTGTAGTTCCTACAACCAGTGTAATTGCAACAATAGCAATCGGTGATGCCATAGCATCGGCTCTTATGGTAGCAAGAGAAACAACCTATGAAAAGTTCAGAAGCAATCATCCAGGGGGGGCCCTGGGGAGACGGCTTTCAAAGGTCTCTCAACTTATGCACAGGGAAGATGAAATTCCCATTGTAGCACTCAATGCAACACTCAAGGAAGCTATAATAGAGAACTCCAAAAAAGGGCTTGGTTTTGTGCTGCTGGGAGATGAGAAAAAGCTGCACATTCTGACAGATGGTGATATAAGGAGAGCTATCACAACCCATGAAAATCCACTCTCAGAGCATGCACTCCTCTTCTCAAGCCCGGATCCAAAGAGTGTATCACCGGATATACTTGCTGAAGAGGCACTTGCAGTCATGGAGAAACACAGGATTACCTCTCTTATCATAAGGTCACAAAAGGGCATATCAGGGGTCATTCATATGCACGACATTCTCGGCCAGAGATTTATTTAATAAAGGGGAAAAGTGGGTTCGCTATCAAAAAAGGTAGTGAAAAGCAGTTTTTGGGTGCTTTTTTCGAAGGGAGCTACCCGTTTTCTGACCTTTGCCAAGATAATACTGGTCACCCGCCTTCTATTTCCAGAGCATATGGGACTTTTCGGAATTGCCATGCTGGCATTGGCAACACTCGAAAAACTATCTCTGACAGGATTTGAACAGGCCATTGTCCAGAAAAAGGACGATGTAAAACCCTATCTCGATACAGCATGGACAGTGCAGCTACTACGCGCAGTTATTTTATCTCTGATCCTTTTCTGGGGTGCGCCATATATCGCTCTTTTCTTCAAGGAACCCGGCGCTGAAGGTCTGATGCGTGTCATTGCCCTCGGTTTTTTGATCACTGGCTTTAACAATATTGGAGTCATACTCTTCAACAGACAGATCGAGTTTAGCCGACTTTTTCGATATGAGTTCTGGGGAAGCTTTGCAGACTTCATTGTATCTATTGGATTTGCGCTATGGCTGCAAAATGCATGGGCTCTTATCCTTGGCTACATTGCGAGGAATATCGTCCGAGCCATTGTATCCTTCTGTATACAGAACAGAAGACCAAAGTTGTCACTTGATTGGTACAAGGTGAAGGAACTCCTTGATTATGGGCAATGGGTCTGGGCTTTCAGCATTCTAATGTTCCTTCTTACACAGGGAGACGATGCCTTGGTAGGACGTGTCCTCGGAGCAGCAGCCCTTGGACTGTATCAGCTCGCCTATAAGATTTCATATATGCCGACAACTGAAGTAACACATGCCCTTCTGCAGGTGATATTCCCTGCCCTTTGCAGGCTTCAGGACGATTATAACAAGCTAAAATCGTCACTCGGAAAGGTATTTGAGATGAATACATTCATATCCTTTCCCATCTCAGTGCTCATTTTTTCCCTTGCTGACTATTTTGCATCTGTTTTCCTGACAGAGCAGTGGCTGCCTGTTGTGCCGGTAATAAGGGTGTTGTGCTTCTATAGCATAGCAAGAACTATAAATGCCAGCCTTGCAACGGTATTCAACGCCATTGGTAAACCCAAGGTTGTAACTGTTGGTTTTTTCATACAGTTCCTTTTCTTTGCAATCATAGTCTATCCTTTCACCAAAAGGTGGGGATTGATTGGGACTGGTTTCGCTACAATCATTCCAAATATCCTCTTCTTTATATATATCGTCATAAGACTCAACCGAACCCTGGACGGCGGTATGCTGCAGATTCTCAGCCGGGCAATACCACCAGCACTCGGCAGCTTGGCTCTTTGGGTAGCAATATCTTTTCTCAAAACACCCCTGCCAGATCCCAATCTTTTTTCACTCACATTGCTTGCTTTGTCGGGTGCTGTCGCCTTTCTAACAATATCACTTTTAACAAGCAAGCTCTTTGGAGGAAGCATTACGGATAGTTTCAGACTCATGCTGGACAGAGGTGAGAAAAACCTATGAAAATACTTGTTGCTGCAGGAAGAATCAGAAGCATAGGCGGGGGAGCGGAGAAGTCTTTGCTTTCATTGCTGCAGGACCTATCTGACAGACATCATATCAAGATCTTCAACATTGTTTTCGATGATTATGAAAGAATCGAAACGAAATGGGATACCGAGGACTGGAAATGGCCGGATCTCAGAGAGATTAAACCCCATCACCGCGCACTGCTCAAGAAAGACAGATTAGCGCAAATGGCCTTAGAGGGTGTTTTCATGCAGTTCAAGCCAGACCTTGTCATAGCCCAGTATCCGCCGGTCATCTATCTGAACAGTTTCGATGTACCCATCATAACTTTCGTGAGAGACCTGAATTACATCAAACACTACGAGCACAGTTCAACCGTAAGAAAGCTATACAATCTTCCCTTCATTGCCCTTAAGAGAAGGCGCATGCTGGAGGGCCTCAGAGAGAGCAATCTTTTCATAACAAACAGCAATTTCATGCGTGAACAATTTTTGCTATATGGAATCGATAGCTCAGTGATCTATCCTTTTATCGACTGCAAGAAGGCCGAGCAGACATCCGATCGAATTGATGGACCTGTTTCATTGATAGCTGCTAACCTTGGTCCACACAAAGGTATTGATATTCTTTTCAGAATTGCCGAAAGGATGCCCTCAAGACGGTTCTCGATTGCTGGTAAACTGCCTGATGGAATTGAAATACCGAAAAATGTTGATTATCTAGGTTGGCAATCGGACATAGAACAAGTTATCGCTGCATCATCGCTGATACTTATACCCTCAAGATGTGAGGAGTCATTCGGCAGAATGCCTATAGAAGCCGGCTGCCAGAGAAAACCTTTCATCGCCAGCACCCGTGGAGGACTTCCTGAAGCGGTCGGTGAAGGTGGATTTCTCATCGAAGATATCGAAAACATTGACCTGTGGAGGAAAAAGATTGATGATTTGCTCGGAAACAACCATATTTATAATACTATGGCGCAAAGAAGTTACGAAAACGCAAAGAGATTTATGGGAAGTAAACCATTCTGTGTTTTTCAAGAAACAGTGAAGAACAAACTGGGGATAGAGCTGTGAGAATAGGAATCGACATATCGCCCCTTTGCAGATCCAGAACAGGTGTGGCAATGTATGGATACTACCTTGTTCGTTACCTGACTGAAATCGACAGACTCAATACCTACTTCCTGTACATAAACAAACCAATTTCTCTGGATTTTCCACTTCCTTCAAATTTCTTTATTCGTCCACAACAGATGCCCCTTCCGCAGTTTCAAGCCTGGTTTCACCTTGGTCTTCCGGTGACCTTCCGAAGAGACAGACTCGATATCTTTCACAGCATCAATTTTCTAATCCCGCCTGTGCCCGGGTGCAAAACAGTGTCCACAGTACATGACCTGTCCAGTCTTGTCATCCCCGGACAGCACCGGCTGCTGCACAGATTATCCCATTCCCTATTTCTGAAATCATCACTCAGAAGAGCCGACCGCCTGATTGCAGTCAGTCAGTCAACAAAGGACGAAATCGACAGAATACTACCAAATTGCAGCAATAAGACCGATGTTATTCTCGAAGCAGCAGCACCTGAATTCCGCCCCATAGAAAATGAGAATTTCCTGAAATCGATCAGGCAATCATATGAACTCCCTGAAAGATTCCTGCTCTATGTTGGCACTCTCGAACCCAGGAAAAACATCGAAGGTCTGCTATTGGCCTATGCACGAGTAAAGGATAAAATACCCCACAAACTCGTAGTCGTAGGCGGAAGAGGCTGGAAATACACTCCGATCTTCGATGTGGTCAAATCCAATGGCATGGAAGAACATGTAATCTTCACAGGGTACATAACACAGAAAGACCTGCCAGCACTCTACAATCTGGCAGATTTCTTTGTTTATCCAAGCTTTTACGAGGGTTTTGGTTTGCCTGTAATGGAAGCCATGTCTTCCAGAACTGCCGTTATAACATCCAACTGCTCAAGCCTTGCAGAAATAGCAGGAGACGCCGCTCTTCTTGTCAATCCCAGAGACGAAGACCAGATCGCAGATGCTATTGTTAAACTTGCACGGGATGCAAATCTTCGTGAGGATTTTGCCCGGAAAGGTCTGACAAGATCCAGGTCATTTTCATGGACACTTACTGCCGACAGAACACTTTCTCTTTACAGGGAAACGGTGGAAACATGAAGATAGCTATAGTACACGAGTATCTTAATCAGGTTGGTGGTGCAGAGCTTGTGCTCAAATATATGCACGAGGTTTTTCCAGATGCTCCAATCTACACGCTGATCTATGAGAAAGACCAATTGCCCGAGGAGTATCATAGCTGGGACATTCGCCCTGTGGGATGGTCCAAATATTTCCCCTTCAGAAAGAGCATGTATAGGAACTATCTACCACTATATCCTGTAATGATCGAGCAGATGGATCTTCGAGAATACGATCTGGTTCTCTCGTCGAGCTACCTGTGGGCAAAAGGTGTATTGACACCAAGCAGAACTCTGCATATTTGCTATTGTCATACACCGATGAGACAGGCATGGGAGCTCTATTTTCAGTACAAACACAGCTACTCAACAGCCATTCGTAAATTTGTCTACCCTTTCATGTTTAACTACCTGCGAATGTGGGACAGGCTTGCCTCAGACAGAGTCGATAGATACATTGCTAACAGTGCTAATGTCAGCAGAAGAATCGCCAAATACTATCGAAGAAGTGCAGAGATAATCTATCCACCTGTAGAAACAGATAGATATACAATTTCGGAAAAAACAGATGATTTCTATCTCTGCCTTTCAAGGCTTGTGCCCTACAAAAAGACCGATATAGCCATCGAAGCCTTCAATCAGCTTGACAGGAAGCTGATCGTTGTAGGCACAGGCAACNNAAAAAGCTGAAAAAAAGGGCTGGCAAGAACATAGAGTTCACAGGTTTTATCTCAGAAACCGAAAAAATTGACCTGCTTTCAAAAGCCAGAGCACTCGTTTTCCCACCCGACGAAGACTTTGGTATAGTCCCCGTGGAGGCCCAGCTGTCCGGTCGACCGGTCATAGCCTATGGACACGGTGGTATTCTTGAGACTACAGTCCCCAACAAGACAAGTATTCTGTTCAAAGAGCAGACCCCCGCTGCGCTTATAGATGCAGTTAAAGAGTTCGAATCAAGAGAGAACAGCTTCGATCCAAATGTTATAAGAAGCTATGCACTCAAATTCGACAAGACTGTCTTCATGCAAAAATTCAGGGAATACGTACTCTCAGAATACACGCTCTGGAAAGAAAACCTCTTAAACCTTGACACGATACCCAATAAAGCTATATTCTAAAAGACAGCAACCAGCAGGATTGATACTTTATCGGGCAGAAAGACATCTGCAAGTACCATTTGCGTCGATTCTGTGTTCAACAAGAGTAAACAGACAGTTCTGCTAAAGCTATGGAAATATTTGTTATGCCATAAAGGCAAATTTCAGAGGAGGTTTTCGAGATGCCGAGGGGCCAGGTCAAAAGATTCGACGAGAAAAAGGGTTTTGGTTT
>NPIE01007932.1_pt1 | contig 29408 bp, 23 predicted proteins | sample 8637661 | NCBI WGS metagenome assembly NPIE01 (sample SAMN07420842, study PRJNA396082) | bioreactor metagenome | isolation source: sample BA12 brine-fed electro-methanogenic bioreactor BA | place: Japan: Kochi | collected 2016-12-09 | reverse complement strand
TCCATGTAACGTTTTCGTTTGCTCTGCCGGATCGGGCTGCTGCTTGCAAGTGGGTGTTTCTGGCCGTATGCTGTAGTATTCCGCAATGATGGTGCCGGCAGTTGGCAGCGGGCAGTGCTTCTGGTATGCTCAGAGTTCGGCAAGCAGACAAGAAAGAAGGAGGTGCGGAGACGTCTATGAGCGGAAAAAAACAGAATCTTGATCTGAAACACTTCAGCCCGATCGTTTCTTCTGAGCACCTCGCGTCGGCCGGGGGCTGGCAGATGAGCGAGTTGGAGTACGGTCTGATTACCGCCAACAATGCTTTCAGTCGCTGGATCGTCCAGTGCATGGCCGCGGCCGGTTACCCCGATTTCAGTACACTCGAGGTTCTCGTCCTGCACAACGTCAACCACCGAAACCGCAGTAAACGGCTGGCCGACATCTGTTTCGTGCTGCACGTGGAAGATCAGCACACGGTCAATTATGCATTGAAGAAACTGGTCAAGGCGGGCCTTGTCGGCCGGGAGAAGCGCGGCAAGGAGATCTTTTATTGTTCCACCGAGGAAGGCCGGCAGGCCTGCGAGTCTTATCGGGATGTGCGCGAGCGGTGCCTGGTCTCGGCGTTTGCCTCGTTTGATCGGGAAGGTATCGAAGTCAGTCGCGCCGCCGTGGTCCTGCGCTTCATGTCGGGGCTCTACGACCAGGCGGCCAGGGCGGCATCATCGCTCTGACGCCGTTCAACCGCCCATCATGCTGGGCAGGACGGTGACGATCTGCGGAAACACGGTGATCAGGATCAGCGCGACGACCAGCAGCAGGAAAAACGGTATCGCCGCTGCCGCGACCCGCAGGATATTCATGCCGGTCAAGCCTTGAATGACGAACAGATTGAAGCCGACCGGCGGCGTGATCTGGGCCATCTCAACCACCAACACGACAAAGATACCGAACCAGAGCGGATCGATCCCGGCCTGCTCGATCATCGGCATGATGACCGATGTCGTCAGCACCACCACCGAAATGCCATCCAGAAAACAGCCGAGTACGATGAAGAAGATGGATAGAGCGGCGAGCAGGGCATAGGGGGAGAGGTTCAGCGTGCCGATCCATTCGGCCAGCATTCTCGGGATTCCGGTAAAGCCCATGGCGACCGTGAGAAAGGCGGCGCCGGCGAGGATGAAGGCGATCATGCATGATGTCTTGGTGGCTCCCATCAGGCCGTCAAGGAAGGTCTTTCGGTCCAGCGTTCCGCCCAACCAGGACAGCAACAGGGCGAGGAGGACACCGACGGCGGCGGCGTCGGTGGGCGAGGCGATACCGGCATAGATGGAGCCGATTACCCCGGCGATGAGCAGGATGATCGGAATGAGCCGGCGCGAGCGGCGGATCTTTTCGGCGAGCGGCAACGTTTCAACTTGTTTGGGGATCTGCTCTTTGTTGAGCAGCGACCAGATCACGACATAGCCGATAAAGAGGGTGACCAGCAACAGGCCCGGCAGGATGCCGGCGATAAAGAGGCGAGCGATAGACTGTTCCGTAGCGACGCCATAGACGATCAGGATAATCGACGGTGGAATGAGCAGGCCGAGAGTCGCCGAGCCGGCCAAGGTGCCGACCATCATCTTTTCCGGGTAATTGCGGCGCGCCAGTTCGGGCAGCGACATTTTGCCGATGGTCGCGGCGGTGGCTGCTGATGATCCGGAGACGGCCGCGAAGATACCGCAGCCGAGGATATTGACGTGCAGCAGTCGGCCGGGGAGTTTGGATAGCCAGGGAGAAAGCCCGGTGAACATGTCTTCTGACAGATGTGAGCGAAAGAGGATCTCGCCCATCCAGATAAAAAGCGGCAATGCGGCCAACGCCCAACTGTTGCTTGCGCCCCAGATGGTGGTTGCCATGACGTTGCCCAGTGGAGCCCCGGAAAAGAAATGGATGCCGGCCATGCCGACTGCCAGTAGGGAGAATGCCACCCAGATCCCGCTGGCCAGCAACGCCAGCAGAAAGGCCAGGAGCAGTGTAATCATGAACATTTCAGGCACGGCGCTGCTCCGTCTCAGCCGGTGGCGCGTCGTCTTCGTAGGGTTCGCTGACCAACAGCCCCTCGTCACTCTCCAGGTAAGCCGGTTTCCTGCCTCGAATTAGACCGACAAATTCGTCGATCAAAGCGATGGACAGGATGACCAGACCGATGAGCATGGCTGTTTGTGGGATCCATAGCGGCACGGCGATCATTCCCGGAGAAAGATCGTTGAAGCGGTAAGATTCGCCGACGAGCACTCCGGTGTACCAGGTGAAGTAACAGGAAATGGCGGCGGCTGCGGCAACGCACCAGAACTCGAAAGCCCAGGCAATCCTGGCGGGCAGATGGCCGATCAGGATGGTGACCCGGATATGCTCGCCCTGACGAAAGGTATGTGCCAGGGCGAGAAACGATGCGGCGGCCAGGAAAAAACCGGTGAAATCGGCGTAGGACGGAATGGTCAGACCGACGGCGGTACCACGGAGTAACGTGCTGGCACGATCAATCAGGTTCAGACTTACCTGGACGACAACAACACCAGCAATGGCGGCGATGAAGAAAGCCGCCAGCCAGCCGCTTACCAGATAGAGGGTGTCGAGGACTCTTCGCATCGGTCGCCAGACCCGTTCGGGCGGGAGCGACAAAGACGCCGCTCCCGCTCAGGGAATTGTTTATTTGCCGTAGGCCTGAAGCAATTGCTCACCTTCGGCGCCGGCGGCTTCCTTCCATTCGGCCAGCATCTCGTCACCGACTTTTTTCAGGCCGGCCATCAACTCCTCGCTCGGCTCGACGACTTTCATACCATTTTCCTTGAGCACGGCGATCTGGTCCGAGGTTTCCTTGCGGCTCATTTCCCAGCCGCGTTTTTCGGCGTTGGCGGCTGCGGTCAAGACAGCCTGCTGAATGTCGGCGTCGAGTTTTTGGAAGGCACGGGTGTTGACAACAACGATGTTTTTTGGAACCCATGCCTGAATATCGGTGAAATATTCAACAAAATCCCATGCTTTTGAGTCGGCGCCGGTGGACGGTGAGGTGATCATCGCTTCCACCCGGCCGGTGGCGAAGGCTTGCGGAATATCCGGAACCTCTACCTGGGTGGGTGCGGCGCCGACCAGATTGGCGAATTTTTCCAGCGTCGCGTTGTAGGTCCTGAATTTGATACCCTTCAGGTCATCGACGGTGTTGATCGGCTTTTTCGTGTAGAGCCCCTGGGGCGGCCAGGCTACGGAAAAGAGCGGCATCAGCGACTGTTTTTCCAACAGGGCGGTGACAATCGGCTTTTGGGCCGCCCACAGCTTTTCCGCATCTTCGTAGTTGGTGGCCAGGAAGGGCTGGGAATCGGCACCGAATACCGGGTTCTCGTTGGAGAGTAGGGAAACGAAGAATTCTCCGATCGGCACCTGACCGCCGCGTACCGCATTTTTGATTTCCGGATGCTTGAACAGCGAACCGGCAGAATGGATTTTGATGTCGAGCTTGCCGTCGGTTGCCTGGCGGACTTCATCGGCAAACTGCATGATATTCTGAGTGTGGAACGTCTTGTCCGGATACGGGGTTGGCATGTCCCAGGTGTCGGCCGCTTGAGCCAGAGCAGTCAGGGAGCAGATGGACAGGGAGAACAACAGGCCATGGATGAGTTTTTTCAACCGTTTCATGATACGCTCCTCTCGTGTTGGTGGTGGAAAGACGATGACCAGCAGTGTAAAACTACCATAAACGGAAAGGAAATGGCACCCAATATGATCTTGCAATTCCGTCGTCCTAATGGCATTATGACATTACACTGACAAAATGTCGATAAAAAATTTCTATTACATTTCATCCACACCATCAAAATCTTTTACCGCGGAACGACCATGGAGACGAAAAACAGCACGGCCTGGCGCATCTGGATCGATCGAGGCGGAACCTTCACCGATGTCGTCGCCCGGCAGCCCGACGGCACCATCGTCACCCACAAATTGTTGTCAGAAAATCCCGAGCAGTACGACGATGCCGCGGTGCAGGGCATTCGAGACCTGCTCGGTATCGGCAAGCGCGAGCCGATCCCGACCGAGCACATCGAACATGTCAAGATGGGAACTACGGTGGCCACCAACGCCTTGCTCGAACGCACCGGTGACCGGACCCTGCTCGTGATTACCAAGGGGTTCGGCGACGCACTGCGGATCGGATATCAGAACCGGCCACGTCTTTTCGATCGCCATATCGTGTTGCCGGAACTGCTCTACGAAGAAGTCGCCGAGATCAGCGAACGACTCGGGGCCGGGGGAGAGGTTATTTACGAACTCGACGAAGACGAGTTGACACGCAGTCTGCGTGCCTCTTATGAGCGCGGTATCCGCGCCGTAGCCATCGTCTTCATGCACGCCTATCGCTATCCTCAACACGAACAGCGGGCGGCTGCGCTGGCCCGGTCCATCGGTTTTACCCAGGTGTCGACCAGTCATGAAGCGAGTCCGCTGATGAAACTGGTGCCGCGCGGCGATACCACCGTGGTCGATGCCTACCTGTCACCGATCCTGCGGCGTTATGTCGACCAGGTGGCTGATGATCTCGGCGATACCGGAGAAAGCGGGCCGCGACTGATGTTCATGCAGTCCAACGGCGGCCTGACCGATGCCCGGATGTTCCAGGGTCGCGACGCGATCCTCTCCGGTCCGGCCGGCGGTGTTGTCGGCATGGTCAAGACCGCTGAAATGAGCGGTTACCGGCAGCTGATCGGTTTTGACATGGGCGGCACGTCAACGGATGTTGCCCATTACGACGGCGCCTATGAGCGCAGTTTCGAGACCATGGTCGCCGGAGTGCGGATGCGTGCTCCGATGATGCATATCCATACCGTGGCGGCGGGTGGCGGCTCCATTCTCCACTTCGACGGCGCCCGCTATCGGGTCGGTCCCGATTCGGCCGGTGCCAATCCCGGTCCGGTCTGCTATCGGCGCGGCGGGCCGCTGACCGTCACCGACTGCAACGTGATGCTCGGCAAGGTCCAGCCCGATTTCTTTCCCCATGTTTTCGGCGCCGATGCCGATCAGCCGCTCGATCGGGAGGCGGTTGTCGCGCGGTTTGCCGAGATGGCCGAAAAGATCGCCCGGGCCACCGACCAGTCGGTGCAACCGCCGGAGCTGGTGGCTGACGGTTTTCTGCGCATCGCCGTAGAGAATATGGCCAATGCCATCAAAAAAATCTCGGTCCAGCGTGGCCATGATATTACCGATTACACGATGAACTGTTTTGGCGGCGCCGGCGGGCAGCATGCCTGTCTGGTTGCCGACGCCCTCGGCATGACGCGGATTTTTCTTCATCCCTTTGCCGGTGTTCTGTCTGCCTACGGCATGGGACTGGCCGATATCACGGCGATGCGCGAAGTACAGATCGAACATGTCCTTGATGAGCCGGTCATGGCAATCATCGAGTCGAAAAGCCGGCCTCTGGAAGAAGAGGCCCGGCAGGAGCTGGTCAGCCAGGGCGTGGCGACGGATGACATCGTCATGCTGCGGCGGGTCCATATCCGTTACGACGGCACCGACACCTCCCTGATTGTTGAAGCGGGCGAGTGTGAGGCGATGCGCGAGGCGTTCGAACAGGCTCATAGGCAGCGGTTCGGCTTTATCGCCCGCGAGCGCAGGCTGATGGTCGAGGCGGTTTCGATCGAGGCGGTCGGGGCCGGCGAGATGCAGGACGACGAGATGATCGATGAGGGTCCGGACGATCAGCCCTTTGAACCGATCGCCCGGGCGGACGTATTCATGGCCGGGCAGTGGCAAACTACGCCGTTGTTCGATCGGGCGGTTCTTGAACCGGGGCAGGCTGTCGAAGGACCGGCCATTATCATCGAGTCGACCGGCACGGTGGTCGTCGAGCCGGGCTGGCGGGCCGCCCTGAACAACCGCCGGCACCTGATCCTGACTCGTTACCTGCAACGTCCCCAGGCGGAAGCGGTGGGTACCCATGTCGATCCGGTGATGCTCGAGGTGTTCAACAACCTCTTCATGTCGATTGCCGAGCAGATGGGTGCTACGCTTGCCAATACCTCCTACTCGGTCAACATTAAGGAGCGGCTCGACTTTTCCTGTGCGGTTTTCAACGAGCACGGTGATCTGGTGGCCAATGCACCGCACGTACCGGTGCATCTCGGTTCGATGAGCGACTCGGTCAAGACGATAATTCGTGAAAACGAGGGCGCCATGCGACCCGGTTCGGTGTATATGCTCAACGCACCGTACAACGGCGGTACCCATTTACCCGATGTGACCGTGGTGACACCGGTATTCGACGAAGCCGGTCGGGACATTCTGTTCTATGTCGGTTCGCGCGGCCATCATGCCGATATCGGTGGACGGACACCGGGGTCGTCGCCGCCGGACAGCCGTCATATCGACGAGGAAGGGGTATTGATCGATAATTTCCTGCTTGTCGAGGATGGCCGGCTACGCGAAGAAGAGACCCGGCGGCTGCTTGCCTCCGGTCCTTATCCCTGCCGCAATATTAACCAGAATATGGCCGATCTGACGGCGCAGATAGCCGCCAATGAAACCGGCGTCAACGAGTTGCGCAAAATGGTCGCCCAATTCGGTCTCGACGTGGTGCACGCCTACATGAAGCACGTTCAGGACAATGCCGAAGAATCGGTGCGGCGGGTCCTGGACGTGCTTAAAGACGGCCGGTTCGTCAACCGTCTCGACGGCGGCCAGCAGATCGCCGTCGAGATCAGGGTTGATCGGGAGCGCCGTGAGGCGGTTATCGATTTCACCGGCACATCGCCCCAGCACCCGGGTAACTACAATGCCCCGACCGCCGTCTGCCGGGCGGCCGTGCTCTATGTCTTCCGCACCTTGGTCGACGACGAGATCCCGCTCAACGAGGGATGCCTCAAGCCCCTCAGGATTGTCGTGCCGCCGCAGACGATGATCTCGCCGGAGTATCCTGCCGCGGTGATTTCCGGTAACACCGAGGTGTCTCAGGCGATCACTGACACGCTGTACGGAGCGCTCGGTATTCTCGCGGCTTCGCAGGGAACGATGAACAATTTCGTCTACGGCAACGAAACCTACCAGAACTACGAGACCATCTGCGGCGGTACCGGTGCCGGTCCGGATCATCCCGGGACAAGTGCGGTGCATAGCCACATGACCAATACCCGGATGACCGATCCGGAGGTAGTGGAGTGGCGGTTTCCGGTGCGACTCGAGTCTTTTGCCATCAGGCGGGGTTCCGGCGGTGCGGGCCGTTACAGCGGCGGTGACGGCGTGATCAGGGAGATGCGCTTTCTCGAGCCGATGACCGCAACGATTCTCTCCTCGCATCGGGAAACGGCGCCGTATGGTTTGGCGGGAGGGGAAGACGGCGCCCGCGGGTGCAATTACGTCGTCAGGAAAGACGGCAGTCGGGTGGAGCTGCACGGCAATGATGAGATCGATATGCAGCCGGGCGACCTGTTCGTTATCGAGACTCCCGGCGGTGGCGGTTTCGGCAAGCCGTAAGCGGGTGCGGTTACCGCTGCCATTTTTTTGGTGCGGCGGTAACTGCCCGCAACCATTCCCGACCTGCCGCGACAGATCGGGCGATCGTCCTCGATAGACGGAAAAAAGCGTGGTTTTTGGAAAGGATCTCGAATAAAGTAGACCTCTTTCTCAAACACCTACGGCAGTCTGAATTTTTCCATGTATCCCTTATCGTTGTGGAGGACGATATGACGTTTCCGATAGACATGAGCGGTTATCAGCCGCTGCAGTTCAGCTTCGCGCAGACCACATTGACCGATGAGCAGCGGGACCGACTGCGGACCAATATTTCGCTGGTCCGGGACAGCCTCATTTTCTTTACCGCCCTGGCCAATGTCAAAGGGTTGGGTGGTCATACCGGCGGTGCCTACGACATCGTGCCGGAAGTGCTGATTACCGACGGCTTCATGAAGGGCGAGGACCGTCTCTTTCCGGTCCATTTCGACGAGGCCGGACACCGGGTGGCCATCCAGTACCTGCTGGCGGCCCTCAACGGTCGGAAATCCTACGACGATCTGTTGCACTACCGAGAGTTCGGTAAAGGACTCTACGGTCACCCGGAGCGGGACGAAGCGGCCGGGGTCTATTTCAGCTCGGGCCGGCTCGGGCATCTCTGGAGCTATGTCAACGGTGTGGCTGAAGCCGACCCGGAAAAGATCGTCGTGCTGTTCGGCAGCGACGGTTCGCAACAGGAGGGCGACGATGCCGAGGCCGCCCGTTATGCCGTCTCCCGGGGGCTCAATGTCAAATTGTTCGTCGACGATAACGATGTTACCATCGCCGGGCACCCGAGCACCTATCTGCCGGGTTTTTCCGTCGGCAAAACACTGGCTGGTCACGGATTGGCGGTCTGCGAAGTCGATGGTGAAGATATCGATGCGCTGTTTGATCGCGTTCGCGCCGCCCTGACCGGTTCCGGGCCGGCCGCGGTGATCTGCAAGCGCAAGATGGCCCCGGGCGTGCCGGGTATCGAAGGGCTGCCAAAGGGACACGACGTCATCCCGGTGCCGTATGCCATCGACTATCTGGAGTCCCGAGGACAGACCGAAGCGGTGAACGTGCTGCGCGAGACCGACGTCGCCAAGGAAAAGATTATCTATCTCGGCAGCAGCGAGGAGACCGGCAAGTGCCGCGACGATTTCGGCAAGATCATCAGTGAACTGCTTGGCAGCATGGATAACCCTGCCGACAAGGTGCTCGTCGTCGATTCCGATCTCGAAGGCTCATGCGGCCTTCACCATATCCGCAAGAATCATCCGGCCGTTTACGTGAACGGCGGTATCATGGAGCGCAACAACTATTCGGTTGCCGCCGGTTTCGGCTCCGAGCCCGGCCGTCAGGGAATTTTCGGTACCTTCTCCGCGTTTCTCGAGATGGTCGTTTCGGAAATCACCATGGCCCGGCTCAATCGGGCCAATGTCCTTGCCCATTTCTCCCATATCGGTGTCGACGACATGGCCGATAACACCTGCCATTTTGGGATCAACGCCTTCTTCGCCGATAACGGCTTGGCCGAAGGAGATAACACCCGGCTCTATTTTCCGGCCGACGCCCTGCAATTGCGGGCGATGCTGCCGCAGATCTTTACTGATCCGGGCCTGCGCTTCATTTTCTCGACCCGCTCGGCCACCCCGTTCATCCTCGCTGAAAACGGTGCGAAACTCTTCGGCGACGATTATCGCTTCGAACCGGGCAAGGACGAGTTGATTCGAAGCGGCACGGCCGGCTATATCGTCTCGTACGGAGAGATGCTGTATCGATGCCTCGATGCCGTCGAACGGCTGCGCCAGGATGGTATCGAGGTCGGTTTGATCAACAAGTCCACCCTCAATGTCGTCGATACCGAGATGCTTGCCCGGGCCGGGGCCAGCCCGTTCGTACTGGTCGTGGAAAGCCAGAATCTCAAAACCGGTCTGGGGAGCCGCTATGGCACCTGGCTACTGGAAAACGGCTTCTCGCCGCGTTATGCCCGGCTGGGAACGATCAGGGAAGGGCAGGGTGGGCTCGGCGAGCAGGTGGGGTACCAAGGCTGCGATCCCGCCGCCATTCGACAGAAAGTCGAGGGGCTGCTGTAGGCCCCAGGACTCGCTGAGAGGGCTTCGTCTGTTGAGCCGACAATGGGCCCTGAGCTGTTTATTCTCGGCGCAGACGTGGCGGCGTCGTATCGAGCGGCTCTTCAAGGGCGGCAATCATCGCTTCGATCTGCAGCTGTTCTGCTGCCAGGTCTTGCAGTCTTCTGAGTACCGGTACCGCTTTGGCGGCGATCTTGGCGGATCGCTGAGGGTAGCCGGCTTCGAGGTAGATGTAGACGCCGGCGGCGCGAATCAGCGCCTGCAGGAGTTGTTTCAGATCACCGGTTGCCTGCAGCCAGTGCAACTCGAGAACCTCATGTACCTCGAAGAATAAACCGAGATCCCAGAGGATTGCCGCCGTCGTCAGTGGTGCCGGTGGGCCGGCTGGTGCAAGTGACTCCAGGACCAGGCGATAGGCGGTGAGGCGCCGCTCGATGTAATCTCGATAGAGCTCTGCCGGGTTGTTCTGCAGGTAGGCCTCGGCGACGCTGCGAGCGCCATCGAGGCAACGCTTTTCGAGCACCTGCGGCAGCGACGCCGACAGGTCATTGCGAATATCCCTGCTCAGCCGATCTTCAAACGGGTTGAATCGGTGTGCCATGACGGACCTTGTTGACGGGGTGATGCGCCTGCGACAAAACGGTCGGCGCTTTGTTTCATTAGAGCGTTCCTTCACCGAAAAAAGCAAGGCAAACCTGGTCGTTAATCATGGAAAATCGACTGCTCAAGACCTGGGACGACGATTGGCGGCGGTATCGTCCGGTGATCATTGTCGTCGGCATGTGCGGACTGTTTGCCGCCCTGGGCATCGGTCGCTTCGCGCTGGGCATGATGCTCCCGGCGATGGGGGAGGCACTGCACCTCAGTTATTCCCAGATGGGAACCATCGGTACGTTGAACTTCTGCGGCTATCTCGGTGCAGTGTTGTTCTGCGGACGGTTGATCGGACTCCTCGGTGCACGCCTGCTCATCTTTCTGGCCCTGATGCTGGTTGGCGGCTCGATGGTGGTGATCGGCTGCACCGATCATCTCGGTGTGATCATGGTGCTCTATTGTTTTACCGGAATCGGCAGTGCCCTGGCCAATGTGCCGATCATGGCATTGATTGCCGCCTGGTTCGAACCTGCCGTTCGAGGCCGGGCCTCGGGGATGGTGGTGATCGGCAACGGCTTTGGTATTGTCGTAGCAGGGCACCTGGTACCGCTACTCAATGCAACCGGTGGCGGGTGGCGCATGAGTTGGCTGGTCCTTGGCGGGTTGGCCCTGGTCATGGCCACGATCTGCGGGACCTTCGCCAGGAACCGGCCTGCCGGTCGTACTCGTTCCGGAAGAGGTGCAAGGCAGATCGGCCGAACCGACGGCATGGTGTTGTCGCCGACAGAGGTACGGCGGATGACCGTGCATTGCGCGGCTATTTACTTCCTCTTTGGCTGCACCTACGTCATCTATGTGACGTTTCTGGTTACCTCCCTGGTTCAGGAGCGGGGATTTTCGGAACAGTATGCCGGTCTGCTGTGGTCCATCATCGGTCTGCTCAGCCTGGGTTCCGGCCCCATTTTCGGCTGGCTGTCGGATCGATTCGGTAGGAGGGCCGGACTGATGCTCGTCTTTGCCATCCAGGCCACCGCCTATTTTTCGGCAATGACACTGTTGCCGCTCCTTTTCTTGTACCTGTCGATTCTTTGTTTCGGCCTGGTCGCCTGGAGCATTCCTCCGATCGTGGCGGCGCTGGTCGGCGATTTCGCCGGGCCTGAAAGGACTGCCGCGATCTTTGGTTTTGTCACCTTTGTCTTTGGTATTGGCCAGATTATCGGCCCGTATGGTGCGGGGGTACTTGCCGAGGTAAGCGGCGGATTTGCGCTGGGGTTTGCCGCGGCCGGTCTGTTGGCGCTGGCTGCCGTCTGGCTGGCGTCTCGGCTACCGTCACCAGGACGGGGCAACTCGTTTCGGTCGCAGGATGGTCGATAGTCACGCTCTGCTCAGCGGTGATGCCGGTATGAGGTGATCAGAAATCGTCGTCTGCGTCGTCGTCCTCTTCAACGAATTCGTCTTCTTCCAGGTCATCGCTGTCATCATCGCTTTCTTCGTCGGTGTCGTCACCCGCCGTTTCCTCGTCATCTTCATTGAGTTCTTCGTCAAGTTCCTGGCGCAGGCGAACAGCTTTGGGAATCTTCGATTCAGGAAGGATGATATCGGTGATCCTATCGATTTCTTCTTGGAGGCTCGGGTCTTCTTTGCAAACCGGGCAGGTGGCAACGTGCTGTTTGATGAACTGAACCATCCGGGCCGGGGCCATGGTCTCTTCTTTTACGTGCAAATACCACGTTTTAACCAGCTTGATCAGTCTCTCGCACTGCATACGATGTTTTGGTTGCTTGATTGTTGGTCGGTCGCCCGTCCCGGCTTAATCCCTGAAACAAGCGAAAAAACAGGAAGGTCTTCAGTTCTTCGCAGGAGTCCCCAGCGGGCTGCCCGTGCCGAACCCCATAGAAGATGTATTATAATAAGTTGCTTTCCCGGTCAATATTAATTATCCTATGCGCTTTATCGGTAATCATTCAAGCCGTGTGGAAGTGGATAGGGCACTGGTGGCCCTCCCGGACTTCAAATCCGGTGTGACGGGTTAACAGCCTGTCGGGTGGGTTCGATTCCCATGCACTTCCGCCATTATTTTCAATAAAATCATTATGTTAACAATCCCCTTGCTCGGTTTGTGGATCTGCACTACCAAACATTCAAATGGAAGGCAACCTTCTGGTGATCCCGGCAGGAAGCCTTGATTGTGATTTATCCATCACACCGACAGCCCCCATTTTTGTTTCCAGCAAAGCAAATTGGGATAATAATCTTCACGAAATTCCAATGATAGAGAAACTGCCGTCTTAAATACAAAACCACATAGCGCAGTTTTACAAAATTGAACCTGATCACAAGCTTGGAATTGTCACCGGTTAAAATGGAGATAGCGATGAAATTCACTGAAAGAGACTGATCTCCCGGATTGACCGATTCAATAAAAACAAAGGGCCTGGGATTTCTCCCAGGCCCTTGATTTCTTTTTGGAGGCGNNCGATTCCCATGCACTTCCGCCATTTACTCAGGCGACCGCCTTTTTCAGCAGCGGAAAGCCCAGCTGTTCCCGTTGCGCCACATACCCTTCCGCGACTTTTCTGGCGATATTTCTGATCCTGCCGATGTAGCGGGTCCGTTCGGCGACGCTGATCGCCTTGCGGGCGTCGAGCAGGTTGAAGGTGTGGGAACATTTCAGGCAATAGTCGTAGGCCGGTAATACCAGCCCTTTTTCCACCAGTTTCTGCGCTTCTTCCTCGAAACTGTTGAAGAAGCCGATCATTTTCTCGACCGGAGCCTCTTCGAAGTTGAAGGTGGAAAACTCCACTTCGGCACGATGAAAGATATCGCCGTAGGTGACCTCGTCGTTCCAGGCGATGTCGTAGACGCTGTTCACTCCCTGCAGGTACATGGCGATGCGTTCCAGGCCATAGGTGATTTCCGCGGTAATCGGGTGCAGATCGATTGAGCCGGCTTGCTGGAAATAGGTAAACTGGGTGATTTCCATGCCGTCGAGCCACACTTCCCAGCCCAACCCCCAGGCACCCAGGGTTGGTGATTCCCAGTCGTCCTCGACGAAGCGGATATCGTGCTCGAGCAGATCGAGGCCGAATCGTTTCAGACTTTCCAGGTATAACTCCTGAATATCGAGCGGTGAGGGCTTGATAACCACCTGATACTGATAATAGTGTTGCAGGCGGTTGGGATTTTCACCGTAACGGCCGTCGGTAGGCCGCCGAGAGGGCTGGGGGTAGGCGGCCTTCCACGGTTCCGGGCCGAGAGAGCGGAGCAGGGTCGCCGGATGAAAAGTGCCGGCACCGACTTCCATATCATACGGCTGTTGAATGATGCACCCCTGCTCGGCCCAATAGGTGTCGAGCGCGAAGATGATATCCTGGAAATTCATTGCTGCTCCTTGTTGACGTTGGTCTCTGCTGTCTTGAGGGAACCTTGAAAAATTGTCGTTTCGCACAATCTCATCGTTGCGCAATCAAATTTTATCTTCGGAATATCATGTATATGCCTGTGGAAAAATTTTCTTGCACGCCTCGATCTTGAGCGAAATGCCGAATTTTTCAAGCCCCCCTTGTGCTATCCGTGGGCGGACCCGATCCGCTGCCGACGCACTGCGTCGGCGTGGCGCAGGGACTGCAGTCCAGTTTATAATTGCAATCTTGACTTTTGTCCAGCGCATCAGCATTATAATGACCCGTCCGGCACGGATCGGGCGCCATCTTTGTTGAGAGTATACCATGATAGTCAACGATAACGACCAGCAGATCAGGTCATTGTTGCGGTCGGCCCGGGTTATCGCCGTGGTCGGTCTGTCACCGAAAGAACAGCGACCAAGCAACCAGGTCGCCCGCTACCTGCTGGCAGCGGGTTACCGGGTCATTCCCGTCAATCCCGGGCAGAACGAAATCCTCGGGCAAACCTGTTACCCCAGCCTGGGCGAGATACCGGAGCCGGTCGATATCGTCGATGTTTTCAGGAACGCGGCAGAGGTGTTGCCGATCGTCACCCAGGCGGTGGCCATCGGTGCGGGGGCCGTCTGGCTGCAACAGGGCGTCGTCAATGAGGAAGCGGCCATTCTGGTGGAAGCGGCAGGTCTTTACTGCATCATGGATCGCTGCATCAAGATCGATCACCAGCGCTTGCTTGGCGAGCGGTGGCTCAGTTAAAGCAGGTCCTCGAAGGTCCATGGAACCACAAATCCTTCGCATCCGCGGTGCGCGGATGCACAATCTGAAGAACATCGACGTCGACCTGCCTCGCAATGCCCTGGTGGTTTTTTCCGGGTTATCCGGTTCCGGTAAATCGACCCTGGCCTTTGATACGCTCTATGCCGAAGGCCAGCGCCGCTATGTCGAATCCCTGTCCACCTATGCTCGTCAATTTCTCGGCCAGATGGACAAGCCGGAGGTCGACTCCCTGGAGGGTCTCTCGCCGGCGGTATCGATTGAGCAGAAGACGACGAGCAAAAACCCGCGTTCTACGGTCGGCACGGTGACCGAGATTTACGATCACCTCCGTCTGCTCTTCGCCCGCTGCGGTCGCCCCTGCTGCCCGCAGTGCGGCTCGGAGATCCGTTCCCAGTCCGTCGAGGATATGGTCGATGCGCTACTCGGCGAACCCGACGGCACCAAAGTGATTCTTCTCGCGCCAATGGTTACCGGACGGAAAGGCCGACACGAGCAATTGCTGGCCCGGATCAGGAAAGAGGGGTTTGTCCGAGTCCGTGTCGATGGCGAGATCGTCCATGCCGATGAGGTTGAGGAGTTGGAGAAGAATAAAAAACACTCCATCGACATTGTCGTCGATCGCCTTGTCATCCAACAGTCGGTCCGCCGGCGCCTGTCGGACTCCATTGCTACTGCTGTCAAGATCAGTTCGGGTTTTCTGCTGGCCTTGTTCCCCGATGGCGGTCGGGAACAATTGTTCAGTGAACTGGCCGCCTGTCATGCTTGTGGTATTTCTCTGCCGCGGGTGAACACCCAATTGTTTTCCTTCAACAATCCGCAGGGGGCCTGCCCCGAGTGCGGTGGCCTTGGCGTCAAACAATTCTTTGACGAGTCGCTGATCGTACCTGACGACAGCCTGGCCATAGCTGATGGTGCTATTGCTCCGTGGGGTTGGCGGAACGAGGCAACCTATACAGGGCAGATATTGGCTGATGTTGCAGCGCATTATGGGTTTACCCTGCAGACACCGTTTGCCGAGTTGTCGGTGAAACAGAAAGAAGCGGTGCTGTATGGCTCCGGCAGTGAAGAAATATCATTTCACTACCAGAAGGGGCGCCGGGTGATGACGGCGGTGCAGCAATTCGAAGGGGTCATTCCGCAACTCGATCGTCGGTTTCATGAGACTCAGTCGGCGATGATCCGTGAAGAACTCGGCCGTTATATGAACGAGCAGATCTGCCCGACCTGCCGTGGCGCCCGGCTCAAACCCGAGGCACTGGCGGTCAGAATCGGTTCCTACAATATCCATGAGCTGACGGAGCTGTCGATCGGCATGTTGCTGCACGAGCTGCCGTTGCTACCGTTTTCTGAGCGTGAACGGACGATCGGCGAACCGATCTTGAAGGAGATCGTTGATCGTCTGTCGTTTCTCGAAGATGTCGGTCTTGGGTATCTGACCCTGGAGCGGCGATCGGGGACCCTGTCCGGCGGTGAAGCGCAGCGAATTCGCTTGGCCTCGCAGATCGGCTCCCGTCTGGCTGGTGTCCTCTATATCCTGGATGAACCGAGTATTGGGTTGCATCAGCGCGATAATCAAAAATTGATAAATACCTTGCTTGAACTGCGGGATCTCGGCAATACCGTGATTGTCGTCGAGCACGATACGGACACCATTTTGGCAGCAGATCATGTCCTCGATATGGGACCGGGGGCCGGTGTTCACGGAGGCACAGTCGTCTACAACGGTCCGGTCGTCGGACTTCTTGATTGCCCGGAATCGGAGACCGGGGCATACCTGGCGGGCCGGAAATGTATTGCCGTACCGGCAAATCGACGAGAGGCACGGTGGACGGGCAGTCAGCGCAGAGAATTGCAGTTGACCGGAGCCTGCGTCAACAATCTAAAGTCAGTTTCCGTTTCCTTTCCACTCGGGGTGATGATCGCCGTCACCGGGGTTTCGGGGTCGGGCAAGAGCAGCCTGGTAATGGAATCCTTGTTTCCGTTGGCCCGGCAGGGAACATCCCGCAGGAAACGGAAAATCGAGCGATACGGCACCGTGTTGACCGGACTTGAATTGATCGACAAAGTGGTCGATATCGACCAGAGTCCGATCGGTCGTACGCCCCGCTCCAACCCGGCAACCTATACCGGTGTCTTTACGCCGATCCGGGACTTGTTCGCCAAACTACCGGAAGCGCGGGCCCGTGGCTACCAGCCCGGCCGCTTCAGCTTTAACCTCAAGGGCGGACGCTGTGAGGCCTGCGATGGAGAGGGCGTGCTGCGGATTGCGATGCACTTTCTGCCCGATGTCTATGTCGTCTGTGAGCGCTGTGACGGCAAGCGTTACAATATGGAGACGCTGGAAATTCTGTACAAAGAGCGTTCCATTCACGACATCCTGTCGATGACCGTCTCCGAAGCGCTTCTATTTTTCGAGCACGTGCCGGCCATCGCCAACCGGCTGCAGACGCTGGCCGATGTCGGTCTCGGCTATATCAAGCTCGGCCAGTCTTCGGTCACGCTGTCCGGTGGGGAGGCGCAGCGCGTCAAGCTGGCCAAGGAACTGTCGGCGCGCAGCACCGGGCGAACGCTCTACATCCTCGATGAGCCGACGACCGGATTGCATCCCGCCGATATCAAACACTTGCTGTCCGTGCTGACACGGCTGGTCGACCAAGGCAACACCATGGTGGTGATTGAACACAATCTCGATGTCATCAAAACGGCGGACTGGCTGATCGATATCGGGCCGGAAGGTGGTGACAGAGGCGGGCGGATCGTTGCCACCGGCACACCGGAGGAGATCGCCGCCGAACCGGCCTCGTTTACCGGGAGGTTTCTCAAGCAAATACTTGAAGAGGAGCGCGGTAATGAGTGTTGATACCGCTGATCAGCCTTTTCCACCGGGTTAAGAGAAGGTCAGACCCGGTCCGGCTATGCGCGGCCGGTCAGGTAAAAACCTTGCGCCTGCAGCCATAATACAGTTAAATGGCCGCGACATTGAAAGCGACTGATTTACCGATAATTTCAATCGAGGATATGACATGACGGACAAAGCAGCTGAGACAGAATCAACGGAAAAACCGATCCTCCGTTTGCAAAAGATGTACGTGAAGGATCTCTCGTTCGAGAACCCCAACGCGCCTGAGGTTTTCCGCAACACGCAGAAGGCGGAGCCCAATGTCGAGTTGAATCTGAAGCTCAATAACCGTAAGATCGGTGACGAACATTGGGAGGTGTCCATGGAGATCACCGCCAAGGTGACGACCAAGGGCGATGAGGAAAAGGTGTTGTTCATGCTCGAAGTGGAGCATGCCGGCATCTTCCTGATGAAAGCCATCCCGGAAAAGCACCTCGCCATGGTGCTCGGTGTCGAATGCCCGACCATGCTGTTTCCGTTTACCCGGCAAGTTGTCAGTCAGGCCGCGGTAGACGGAGGGTTCATGCCGTTCCTGATGGAGCCGATCAATTTCCTGGCCCTGTTTCAGAATTCGCAGAAAGAGACTACACCCTCGAATTGATTGATCGATATTCGATCTGAGCAACACAAATAAAAACGCCTCTGCAGTCAATTCAGATTGCAGAGGCGTTTGTTGTTTAGCAGGGGAACGTGGCTAGTAGGGGATTAGAGACCATAGGTCACGAAGTCGTCAACGAGGCTGGTCACGGCCTTTTCAATGGCGCTGTCGAACAACGCATCATATTGACTGTCAGAGAAGAACGATTCCGGAGAAACCTGGACACGGATACGGTTTGTCCAAACTATATTTCCGGTGGCGGCTTCTTGAACCCAGATTCTCATCTGCACCACTGCTTGATCGACACGACCGCTGTTGAATGCCTGATCTCCAAAGACGGCTCCTGTTGCGGCCCAGAAAATAGAATTGGTCGTGGAGTTGCTTGCGCCGAAGTAGGTGCGACCGGAGTCGGGATCATAGGGCCACTCCGCCTCAGAGCCAATCAGCCCGCCCCAGCCGGCACCGGCGGTCATCTGTTCCCAGCGATCATATTGATCGGATCCGGCAAAACCGTAGGCTATCCTGCTGGTGCCGCCAAGTACGAAGGGAAGGACGCCCTTTTTCCATGGCTCCCACGTGGCTTCCTGACGGGTCTTGAATTCCAGTACACGGCCACGAATGATATAGTCGGCCTGAAATTGGCGCCCTATTTTGCGAATATTTTCCGTAGTCAACCCATGGGTTCCCGGTGAAGAAACTGCTTTATTGTCGCGGGCAACCTGTTGCTGCAAAATATATCCGCGGATCTTCTCTTTCATAACCGAGGACCAATCGCCGGTAAGTTCATTGTTCAGCGAAGTGGAATGACTTTCCTCGTAGGCGACGAGGTTGATCAGGTCTTGGTCGACCATGTAGCGGAAGACATCCTCCTGAACCGGTAAACGAAAACCGTTTGCTACCAACCGATCAGTCAGGGATTCGGTGATTTGTAGATTTCTCCGATGGGCCGACGCGAGATTGTCTGCAAAGGAATAATCGGCGAATGGCAGAATGACCGCAGTTTTCCCTTGACCCAGTCCATTTAGTCCCGGTCCTTGAGGGACGTTAAGTGTTTCGACGACGGTCTGGCCACATCCGGCCAACAGTAATGCCAAAAATCCGACCATCAGATATTTCAGCCTGTTCATGATAATCTCCCTGCCTGAATGATGAAATTGTAAATCGGAAACAGTTGTTTCTTCAATTAAAGGATTCGAGGTTTTAACAGAATAATGAGTTCACGTTTTTCGTTGGTTTTTTCTTCGAAACCGAACAGATAACGGAGTATTGGAACTTTTCCGAGCATCGGAAAGAAATTGCTGTCGGTATCTTTTATTTCATTAATAAGTCCACCGATGACCAGCATCTCATTGTCCTTTATGCGCACCGTTGTGCTCATTTCACGAACATTAACAATGGGCAGACCGACTATCGTTCCGAGCGTTCCAAATTCTTTATACTCAATCGGTTCAACGAGTTCTGAGGTAATCGGTACCAGGTTCATGATTACCTCTTTGTCGTCGAGGATAGTTGCGGTAAGCACCAGCCCAAGACCGGACAGGATTCTCTCTGTTTCGGTGGTGTAGGTAATGAATCCGGTCTCCGAATCGTATTCAGCATCGACGCTGTCTATATAAGTGACATTTCGCCCCACCGTCAACAAGGCGGGCTGACCGTTCATTACACTGATTTTCGGATTTGAAAGAACTTGGGTGTCACCCTGTGTCTCGAGTGCATTGAGAAGCACTTCGAAATTGGCAGGGTTGAGGGCAAGTTTGGAAACGAATCTGGTGGGATCATAGATCTTGCCATGCTCGAAACCATCGTCAAAACTGCTGTTATTTGAACTGACATATGGCCAAATCTGTCCATCTCTGCTGGGATCACCGAAGGTGACAGTGCCAAGGACACTGAAATTCTGCAGAACTTTGTTCCAGTTGATACCGATTGAGGAATTATCGGTCAGTTTGACCTCAATGATTTTTGCCTCGATGGCGATTTGCTTGTAGAGTTCGGTGGTAAGACTGTCAAAATAGTTTTGCAGCTCATTAAGCAATGGTCGGGGAGCGGTGACGGTAACAATCCCGACCGGTTTGTCGATAAGATACGTTACACCTCCCGAAGAGATTTGGCGTGTTGCCATAACTTGAGTTTCGTCGGTAGCAGTGGCGTTTCCGCCATCTTCTGCGGTTTCGGGTTCCGCAGCTTGAGTTACTGCCGTTGTGCTCCAGAGGGCGATAATTTTATCCATATTTGTCTGGATGTTTTCCCAGATATCGAACGTATTGCCTTCCGCTTTGAGCTCGATGGTTCCGTCAACGTTGTTGGATAGTTCATCACTACCAAGCAGGTTTCCTCCTACTCCAGTCTTGTAATCTGATTTCACGAACGGCATGGCCACACGGAACTGTCTTGTCTCTTTGTATTTGACGACGATCGTGTTTCCCTGCATTTCGTGGAAATAATCAACCTGCCTCAGGAGATTGTCGATTGCTTCATAAAAGTCATCGTTGGCGTTGATATCGACATCGACAAGCACCTGTTGATCGACATCGCTGGCCCAGGAAACGTTCATATTTTTCAGGGCAGCCAACCGCTTAAGGATGTCCCAGAGTGGTTGCGGACCCCTCGTGGATTTAATGGTGGCCCCGACTTTGACGGTGGTTGCATCGTTGCCCAGATCCAGTTCTTCATCCCCCTCGATACCAACGATATAGGAAGGAGTCTGGTACATTACCGGAAGGTTTCCCGGCCCTTTCAACCCAGCTTGGGCATCTGGAATAGCTGGTTGCTCAGTCGCCGGTGGTGTGGCTTCAACTTCGCTTTCAGTTACGGTATCTTGGCGAGTGCTGCACGATGCGAGCAGAAACAGCATGATTGCCAGGTAAACTAGTAGTCCTTTGATAGCCTTCATCTTTGAGAACCTCGTCGGCAGTGGTGACAAAACTGGTTATTGATTGATGCCCTTATAATACTTGTGTTCAGCGGATTCCCGCCGAGACTCTTTGCTCCACGTATTCTTTCAAGTCAAGCCGCATCCGAAACCCGGACGAGAGCAGTGCTTTGTAATTTGCGGTAGCTTTTTCATGCTCACCAAGTTTGTCGTAGATACGAGCTCTGCTCAGCAGGGAATGTAGGTTATCGCCATAATGCTTGCTGTATGTGTCGAGTAGTTTCAGCGCAATGCTCTCCTGGTTATTATTTTCGCTGAAGGCAGCATAGCTGAACAGGGCTTCCTCCAAGGGAGGATCATCACTGATACTTTGAGTGAAATAGTCGACCGCTTCCGGCAGTCGGTCCATGTTGGCTGAACTGATGGCGCAGTAGAGAGCAGCCTTGGTGTTGTCCGGATCTTTCTCGAGGGCCAGTTTCCCATAGTGCAGTGCCTTGGCATTCATATTCAGGCGGCCGAGATACAAATTGGCCAATTTTGTCGTAATTTTTGCGTTGTCCGGCCAAAGTTCGGCTGCCTTTTCGTAGATTTGAGCAGCTTCCTCGAAATCGTCCTTTTGCTCCACGGCGCGAGCTTGGCGGAGCAGTTCCTTGGCTTGCATAATTTCAGCCGGTTGACTGGCCGATTCCTGAATGATTAGGGCTTCCTGCTGCACGACCTCTACATCGGCCTCGAAGCTGAGGTTGTCCATGGCGCGTTCCGGCCAGATGAATTGTTTATCCTTCGGATAGATAACAATTGTGTTGAACCGCTCTTCCTTCTTCAGGTCGGCAAGGTTCAGGACGATATCGAGAGCAAACTCCCATGGGACATCGTTGAGGGCAATGGTGATGGAGCCGTTGACGGCTTCATCAACGATGATATTTATGTCAGAAATCTCCCGGAACAAACGGAAAACATTATGGATATCGATTTTGTAAAAATCGACGCTTATTCGCTCGCTCTTATAGCCGGAAAATGAAAAGTTATCTTTCATCTTCTCGGCTTCACTTTGCTGCTTTGCTTCGGGCTCTGACATGGCAATGTCGGCCGTAGGAGTATCGAACAAGGAGTCGGCAACAGGATCGTCCTGGGGCGATGGGGAAGCCGCGGCTGTCTCGGCAACTGCCGGCTGCGCTGTTATTTCTATCCGCAGGTTGTTGAGCACCCGCTGGACATCGTACGTGCTGTCTTCGCCCAGAGCGAATTCTAGGCGGGCAATAGACGGCTCTTGGTCTTTCAGGATTGAGAGATGGAGCTTGGCGATATCGTTATCCGGGAGGAGTTGATCAAGATTGATTTCACTGTTGAATTCCGCCTCGGCGATATCGACAACCAGACGGTATGGATCGAAACGTTCTGAAACCGTATAGGCCGGAGCGCTTTCACCGATCAGCAGCAGAGACAAATTGTCGGAACCTATCTCCGTCTTGACCGCTCTGACCTGGTAGGCACTGCCGGTTTGCGCCTGGTCGGCCGCCGGAGCGACCTGAGCGAGGGAATGAGAGAGGCAAATAACGGAGATGATGGCCAGTGTGGTCTTGATAAGCCGTGTATACATTGTCTATTCTTCTCCCTCTTTCTTTAATACCATGGCAATTTTGTTGGTCAGGATTTCCCCGCTTCGGGTCCTGGCTGTTTCTTCGATGATAACCCGGCCCGGTGCAATTTCTGAAACCGCGCCCCGCCTGCCGATCTTCGTACCTTCCTTGATGATGTAGCCTTTGCCGGTGAAATCCTGAACCATTGCGAATTTGTCGCTCTCTGTGGCCATCAGGGCAACGAGCGTCAACTGAGACGGCTCAAAGAGCTGCATGCCAGTGAGGATTTTGTCTTCCTCGATGATTTCATCCGGATTTTCGTTGCGGGTGGAACGCTCGGTAATAAAAGGCATGAATGGATCGGCGCGGCCTTCAATGCGGTATTCGAAGGTTTCCGTACTCGATTTGATAGCCAGTGGCGCCGCTTCTGTCGACGACGTGACTTCATCGACCTGAGCGTCCGATGATTCATCTGCCGCGATTGTGGCAGTGGTCGAGAAAATCAGCAGTAAAGCGACAGAAAGCAGAAAAATGGTGCTGAGCTGGGTTCGAGCAATCATGGTCATGGCATGGGGCTGAAATTAAAACGCATTATCGTTGACCGGGTCTCATTTCTTTTTCTTGTCCTCGGAAATTTTGACATTGGTAAAACGATAGGTCATCAACTGGCATTGAGAATCCAGCAGCATCTCGCCGGTAACTTTCTGTGGTGAGCCCATGGTGATATTGGAGACACTGACGATACGGTCGAGCTTGCTGATCTGATCGAAGAAGTAGCCCACTGAGTGGTAAGGCCCGCGAACAGTGATGTCCACCGGAATCTCGTTGTAATAGTCGCGGGGTGTTTCAGGACGCGGCACGAAAGAGAGAAAATCCAGACCGGCGTTCTGGCCGAGGGCCGAAATGTCTTTCAGTAGAGATGGAATCTCTTGTTCCTTCGGTAGCATTTGGGCAGCCAGCTCGAATTCCTCCTCGACCTTTGCCACCTCGGCAACCAACTGCGGTTTGTTGCGTTCTTTCTGCTGGAGCTTTCTGATATCCTCGGCCAGGGTAGCACTCTTCTTCTCGAGGCCGGCAATCGTATCTTGGTTTGGTTGATAGAAGACGAAATAAAACACCACGATGGGCAGAATGAGCAACAGCGCGGCGATCCCGAGTTTGATACGGTTATCCAGCGGGATATATTTCTTGTCCAGGAACGCTGTGAATTTTGAGTCTTTCTTTCTCATGGGCTGACGATATTCCTGAATATGTTACTGTTGCTTCCCTTCATCAGGGGCCGTTTCGGTGGTCGTTGCCGGCGAACTAACATCGCAGACCAGACTGAAGGATTTCAGGTCCTTGCCGCTGACCGACCCCAGCGAACTGTTGCTCAGGCCGACCGAATTAACATAGGGCGATTTGAACCTCAGTTCGTCCATGAATTGCGCGATGGTTTCGTTGTCCAGCGCATAGCCCGACAGGGAGAGCCGTCCACCGCTCTGGTTGAGCGAGGTCAGCCACATCCGGTTGTTATCGATCAGCTTGGCAACTTCATCCAGGACGTGAACCGTCAGGTAACTATCGGTTTTAAGCTGATTGATAATACGGATTTTTTCGTTGAGCTCAAGCCGTTTCCGTTCGAGTTCGGCAAGTTCCTGGACGACCTTGTCAAAGGATTTTTTTTCCTTTTCTCGCGCCTGGATTTCCTCGTTGAGCGAAGAAATCCTCGCTGCCTGCAGCATGCCGACAAAGGCCAACAGGACCAGTACACCGCAGAAGATCACGAGGGCGGCAAGGATCTGGTTGCGTGCCTTGGCCCGCTTTTTCAGCTGCCTGATGGGAAGGAGGTTGATTTTCAGCATGGCTCACCTGGGCTCGGGAAGCTCCTTAAACGACCGATGGCCTGATGGCGATTCCCGAAGCGATGGCCATTTCCGGGCCGACGCTTTTCAGGTATTCAGGGTCGATCTTCTTGTCGTTGGAAATCATGTTGGCAAAGGGGTTGAACAACTCGACGGGCAGGCCGGTCTCCCGGTGCAGGTAATCGGTCAGGCCGGCAACCTTGGCACCGCCGCCACTCAGGATGAGGCGTTCAAGCGGGGCGTCCGGATAATTCGAATGGTAGAGGTCGATCGCTTTTTTGATCTCCAAGACCCACTGGGTACAGACCGTAGTAAAGATCTGCTCGAGTTCTTCCTGCTTGTCCTCGGCCGACAGACGTCCGAGTTTGATGGCTTCCGCTTCGTCGAAGTCGATATCGAACTGGTTCATGATCTGTTCGGTCAGCTGTCGGCTACCGACCACGATATCACGGGCAACGACGGAAATACCGCCGGAGATGATATTGATGTTCATCTTGGCGGCGCCGATATCGACCAGGGCGACATTGCCGGTTTTCGGCGTATTGTATTCGTAGGTGTTTTCCAGCGCGAACCCGTCGACGTCGACGACGGTCGCCTGCAGGCCGATATTCTCGAGCATATCGAGATAATCATCAACGATCTCTTTCTTGGCGGCCACCAACATGACATCGGTCCGTTCATTTTCTTTGGTGCCGGTCTTCAGATCCTGGAAGTCGAGATAGACATCTTTGATGTCGAACGGAATGTATTGTTCCGCTTCACTCATGATGTGTTCTTCCATCTGGTCGTCGCTCATCACCGCCAGGTTAACCTTCTTGACGATCACCGAATAACCGGAGATAGAAAAACCCACCTTCTTCTTTTTGATCTTCAAATTCTTGAACAGGTCGGCGACGACGGCGCCGACCACTTCAGGTTCATTCAGGGTCCCGTCATCGACTGCGCCTTCCGGCAGGATGGCGGTGCCGAGACAGACGACGGAATAGGCCTTGTCGGAACGTTTGAGCTGGCACACCTTGACAGCATGTGAGCCGATATCGACACCGACCACGAGTTCTTCAGAAGAGATAAACGGCAGTTTCATGTCTGCAGGCAGAATGCTCTATTGGTATGTTTGGAGTCAAGGAATAGCCAATAAATTACAGACTTTCCAACTTAAATTACATTAAGGACATAAAAAGTGAGGTTTGTCAAGAAAAAGGAAAGAAAAAATGCAAACCTTTTTCTATTTTAAACAGGGAGTTATTCAACCTAATAACCATTTCGAAACTGGATTACTACTATATATGGTTGGTGTAAGTCGTTCACACTCATCATGTAGTATATAGCGTAACTCCTTGCCGATAAAGAAAAAGAGTTTGATAACCCTGGCCATCGGGTGATCGTTCTTGTATAAAGATGCGTTTTCAAGTAGCTTTGCCGGGACGATTTATCATCTCAATTAAGGCATGGTCGATACCCAACGTGAGGGATAGCAGGTGAGCACCGAGCAAAAAAAGAAGTCGGTTGTCAGAGAGTATGCGGAAGCGATTGGAATCGCTATTCTGTTGGCCCTTTTCATCAGGACCTTTGTCGTTCAGGCGTTTAAAATTCCATCGGGTTCGATGTTGCCGACACTGCAAATAGGCGATCACCTGCTGGTCAATAAGTTTATCTACGGCATCCGCCTGCCGTTTGCCGGTACCGTGCTGGTGCCGATCAAAGAGCCGAAACGCGGTGATATTATCGTTTTTCGCTTTCCCCGAGACCGATCGACGGATTATATTAAGCGAGTGATCGGGCTCCCCGGTGATAAGCTCGAGATCAGGGATAAGACCCTGTTGATTAACGATCGCCCGATCGACGATCCGCATGCCCATTTCACCTCGGCACAGGTGCTACCGGGAGACCTCAGTCCCAAGGACAATCTCGGGCCGATCGTCGTACCGCCCGACAAATATTTCGTCATGGGCGATAATCGGGACAACAGTTCGGACAGTCGCTTCTGGGGCTTCGTCGACGATGCCGATGTCCTCGGAAAGGCGATGATTATCTACTGGTCCTGGGATATCGACGAGCCGCTCCTGTCCGTCGACCGCTTTGCTTCGATCAGATGGGATCGCCTCGGTGATATCATTCGTTGACTCGCGTTGCCGGGTCCGGAGACTTCCGTTGTCGCACTGCATGCCGTTTGCTTTTCCGTGTCGCGTTCGATGGGAAAGCCGGCTGCGGTGTGTCGGCGTTCACGGGAACCATAACGCAGTGAGGGCATGATGACCGGGCAGCAGACTCATGTGTTCAGGCATAAACATATCTTCGGGCTCGAGCAGATGTCGCGGGAAGATATCGAATATATCATCGCGACGGCGCATTCCTTCAAAGAAATCTCCAATCGCTCGATCAAGAAAGTTCCCACCCTGCGGGGAAAAACGGTCGTCAACCTCTTTCTCGAACCGTCCACCAGAACCCGGCTTTCCTTTGAAATTGCCGCCAAACGGATGAGTGCCGATACCTTCAATATCGCCACATCTACCAGTTCCGCCGCCAAGGGTGAGACGATCATCGATACGGCGCGCAATATCGAGGCGATGAATCCCGATATCATCGTGTTGCGCCATTCAAGCTCCGGAGCCCCGCACCTGCTGGCCCGCCATGTCGACTGCCCGGTGATTAACGCCGGTGACGGCACCCACGAACATCCGAGCCAGGGACTGCTCGATATCATGACCATCCTGGAACACAAAGAGCGTCTTGACGGACTGAAAATCGCCATCGTCGGTGATATCTCGCACAGCCGGGTAGCCGGTTCCGATATCATCGGTTTTACCCGTCTCGGGGCACGGGTCTGCCTGGCCGGTCCGGCAACCTTCATCCCCTATGGCATTGCCTCGGCAGACGTGGAGGTCGCCGCGACGGTCAAGGAAGCGGTTACCGACGCCGATGTGGTCATGGCCCTGCGTATCCAGAAGGAGCGGCAGCAGGACCCGTTGATCCCCTCCCTGCGGGAATACGCAATTCGCTATGGTATCAACCGAGAGGTGCTACAGTATGCCCGTGAAGACGTGTTGATCATGCACCCCGGTCCTATCAACCGAGGGGTGGAGATGAGCCCCGATGTGGCCGACGGTCCCTGGTCGGTCATCCTCGATCAGGTGACCAACGGTGTAGCGGTGCGGATGGCGTTGCTCTACCTGGTGCTCGGCGGTGTCAAAGAGAGCCAGGATACCATGGAGGGATGAGATGTCAGAAGTGATCATCGTGACTAACGGCAGGATTATCGATCCGCTCGATGGGGTTGACAGCCATGGTGAACTGTGGATCTGCGACGGCCAAATCGTCTCGCCCGGGTCGGTGCCGGCCGACGGGGCACAGCGTTTCGACGCCGACGGATGTTGGCTGGTGCCGGGCCTGATCGACATGCATGTTCATCTCCGCGAACCCGGCGAGGAATACAAGGAAACCATTGTTTCCGGTACCCGGGCCGCAGCTGCGGGCGGTTTCACCGGTGTGGCTTGTATGCCAAATACCAAGCCGGTCAATGATTGCGGCTCGGTTACCACCTTTATCCTGCGCAGTGCCGAGCAGGGGGCGGCCCGGGTTTACCCGGTCGGCGCCGTCAGCAAGGGCAGTGCAGGCGGCGAACTGGCCGAATATGCAGAGATGAAGGAGGCCGGAATCGTGGCGGTCTCCGACGACGGCCGGCCGGTGATGAACAGCCAGTTGATGCGGCGGGCCCTGGAGTATGCGGGCAGTCACGGCCTGCCGGTAATTTCCCACCCGGAAGACGACGCGCTGAGCCGCAACGGTTCCATGCACGAGGGATTTGTTTCCACCCGGCTCGGGTTGCGCGGCATTCCCGCCGCCGCCGAGGCGATCATGGTCTATCGCGAGATCGCCCTGGCGGAGTTGACCGGCACCAGGATGCACCTGGCCCATATCAGTACCGCGGCCAGTGTCGACCTGATACGGCGTGCCAAGGATCGCGGGATCAGCGTTACCGCGGAAACGGCGCCCCACTATTTTTCACTGACCGACGAGGCGGTGCGCGGGTACAACACCAATGCTAAAATGAATCCGCCGTTGCGCAGTGAAATCGATCGTCGGGTCATCATCGAGGCGCTCGGTGACGGGACGTTTGATGCCATTGCTACCGATCACGCTCCACATTCCGTGTTGGAAAAGGATATCGAATTCGACCTGGCGGCAAACGGCATCATCGGTCTGGAAACTGCGCTGCCGCTGGCGCTGACCCTCGTCCGTGACGGTTCCCTGTCGGTTGGCCGGCTGGTCGAGCTACTCTCGGTCAATCCAGCCCGGATTCTCGGTGTCGCCGGCGGCTCTCTGGCAATCGGCAGCCCTGCCGATGTGACCGTGATCGACCCGCGGAAGCGCTTTGTCTTTGCCGAAGAGACGATTGTCAGCAAGAGCAGGAACAGCCCCTTCCTGGGGCGGGAGCTGACCGGCAAAGCAGTGTTGACCGTCTGCGGCGGCCGGATCACCCATGCCGAGCTGATGCCGAACTGATCTCAGTGTTTTCTTCTAGACAGTCCCTCTATATGGTGCCGGGTCGGCGATGCCGACCTCGGTAAAACCGCGCAGGCGCAGCAGGCAGGCGTCACATCTGCCGCAGGCGGCATCCGCCTCCGGATCGTAGCAACTGTGCGTCATTGCGTAATCCACCCCCAGCGATAGGCCGGTCCTGATGATTTCGGCCTTGCTCATGGTCATCAGCGGTGCGCGAATCTGGAAATGGTCGCCGGCGGTGCTGCCCGCTTTAGTGCCGAGATTGGCCATGACCGTGAAGGCTTCGAGAAATTCCGGCCGACAGTCGGGATAGCCGGAGTAGTCGACGGCGTTGACGCCGATAAAAATCTCCGCCGCCCCGATCACCTCCGCCCAGGCAAGTGCGTGGGCAAGCATGATCGTGTTGCGGGCAGGCACGTAGGTGACCGGGATGTCGGTGCATCTCTCCACATCGCGGTCTTTGGGAACAGCGATGTCGTCGGTTAGCGCCGAGCCGCCGATCAGGCCGAGATCGAGCTGCAAGATCAGGTGGCGCCGGGCGTTGAAGTGCTCGGCTATGCGGGCCGCACGCTGCAGCTCGACGGCTTGTTTCTGACCGTAACGAAAACTCAGACAGTAGCAATCGTAGCCCTTCGCCGACGCGATGGCGAGTACCGTGGTCGAGTCGAGCCCGCCGCTGAGCAGGATGACCGCCCGGGGTGATAGTGGTCTGTTTTCCATGGAGGTTCTGTTGTTCTTAGGAGCTGTAAATATATTAAT
>NPIE01010732.1_pt1 | contig 29425 bp, 26 predicted proteins | sample 8637661 | NCBI WGS metagenome assembly NPIE01 (sample SAMN07420842, study PRJNA396082) | bioreactor metagenome | isolation source: sample BA12 brine-fed electro-methanogenic bioreactor BA | place: Japan: Kochi | collected 2016-12-09 | reverse complement strand
AGAACCAGAACCAGAACCGGAGCCTGAACCTGAACCTGAACCCGAACCCGAACCCGAACCTGAGCCAGAGCCAGAGCCAGAACCAGAACCAGAACCGGAGCCGGAGCCGGAGCCGGAGCCTGAACCTGAGCCGGAACCTGAGCCACCTCCACCGCCGCCACCGCCTCCTGCCCCCCCGCCGGGGCCTGAACCGGATAACTGGACAACCCTGGCCCATGCCAGGGATTTGGGTGGGGGCAGCCCTGATTACAGGTGGTTTACCAGCAGGGATTATGCGATTGTTGCCGGAAATGACGACCACAACAACGTTGAAATACCTGGCACCAACGGGAAAACAGCTGTTTTTGGCTATGCCGGTGATGATCAGATAGCTGTCCACAACCATGAAGACAACATGATTTATGCCGGTACTGCAAATCCGGGCGATGATGTCTGGATCAACGGCAATGGCAACAACACGGTCTACGGCTGGACAGGGGATGACGTCATCTCTATTGGCGGCATGGATACCGGCACGGGTAATAATTTGATCGATGCCGGATCTGGTAACGATCAAATATCCTTGAATCCATCTGCAACAGGCGCAAATACCATCTACGGCGGTGCCGGCAACGATACCATTCATGCCTATTCTGGAACAGCCAACAACGCAGTGATTGACGGGGGCGGACCGGATGTGTCCGACCCAGGCACCAATGAATTGATATTATTGTCCGGCAGTGTCACCGACAATGTCCTGAGCCATGACACCCACCTGATGAACATTCAAAAGATTTCGCTTGAAGGTGATGAAAACGGTGTTGACTTGAGCGGCCAGACCGAAGGATTTGAGGTGTTCAGTCATGCCACAAAGGCCAGCCACATCATCGGCGGCGCCGGCAACGATACCCTGATCGGCGGCGCCGGCAACGACTTTCTGGACGGCGGCGCGTTTACAGGAAAATCCCCGGGAAATCTGGCTGATTACACAAATGACCCAGAGGACCCCGCTACAGGCAAAGGCATCCTGGCGGACTTGAATTATGATTCAAACAGTTCGAACGATCCTTTTAACAATTCAACAGTTAAAGACGGATGGGGCGGTACGGACACATTGACCAATATCACCCGGATCAAAGGATCTTACTTCAATGACGATATTTCCATCACCGTTACCAACAGCGGCGGCTTGTGGTGGCAGGTCTGGGGCATGGACGGCACCGATACCATTACCGGAACCTCCGGACAACCAATCACCGTCATGTACATGGATGATCCAGCGGCAGTCACGGTAAATCTGGGATCTGGTACGGCAACGGATGGATGGGAAAACACCGACACCCTGATCAATATCCATGAAGTCACAGGATCGGATCACAATGATTCCCTGACAGGCTCATCCGGCAATGACCGATTCCACGGTACCCGGGGAAACGATACCATTGTCGGAGGAGACGGCTGGGACTGGCTTTCCTATGGGTGGCTGAATTACCAGGGCAAAAGCGAGACAGACGGCTTTAATGGCGTGAACGTCAATCTTTCATTGATGAAAGCGGAAGGATTCGGAACAGCCGGGCTCTTGTTCACCGACACATTGTCCGGTATCCAGGAAGTATGGGGATCAGAATTCAACGACACTCTCATCGGGGATGGATCCGACAATCTGTTGTCCGGCTGGGACGGGAGTGATACCCTGACCGGAAACGCCGGAAACGATTCGTTTTTCTTCACCCATGCGGATTCGGTGGATACGGTCACGGATTTCATGGTCACGGCCGATAGCGGAGACAACGATATTCTTGTGTTTGATGAAGCCTGGAGCCTGGATTTCAAGGCCGGGGGAGAAACCAGATACAGCAATTCTGGAACCGGACGTGTAGATCCGTCTGCAACTCAAATTGTCGGCATAATCAATACAATGACGACGGTATCGAACGACTGGTCAAACGTGGCCACCGTTATCGATGAAGGGATCGATGCCGGACAGGGTGACGGCACCGGCGACGGCACTTATATCGTCATCAGCAATGGAACAGACAGCCGCGTGTATTACTGGTATGGGGATACCAATCAAAACAATCTGGTGGATGCAGAGGAACTGGTCCACTTTGTCACCCTCAATGGGTTTACGGATGTCTCATCCCTGACGGAGCATCATTTTTCGATCACCACACCGGTATATGACCAGATCATCACCGGCACCGACGGGGACGATATCCTGATCGGCGGTCCCGGCAATGACGTATTGCTGGGAATCAGCGGAAACAACCTGCTTTACGGCAGGGATGGAAACGACACCCTGTATGGCGGAGATGGAACCGATTCCCTGTATGGTGAAAACGGGGATGATGCGCTGCATGTCTCTTCAGGGAACAGCCTGTTGGACGGCGGCCCCGGACATGATTTTTTATTCGCCCACGGCACCGACAACACCCTGATAGGGGGAGACGGCGATGATTTTCTGGAAGCATGGGATGGGAATTCTTCCCTGGATGGCGGCACAGGGGATGATCTTCTGAATTCCCACGGCGGAAACAATACCCTGACCGGCGGAGAAGGCAACGATCAATTCCTGTTCACGTATTCGGGTGCCGTCGATACTGTCACAGACTTCATGGTCACCGCTGATGGCGGAGATAACGACAAACTGATATTTGATCTCGGTTTTTCAGCCAAAGGGCAATCCCTATTCGGTACAACCGCTGCCGGTGCCTCGTTAAATCCCGGTGATTTCAAAATCATCGGTGTGACGGGTGAGATGATAACCGATTGGGAATCAATGGGAAATGTGGCTGCTTTCATTGATGGTGCAATTGATAAAGGAAACGGCCTGGGAATCGATGCCAGCACCTATTTTATTGTCACCGATGGAACGGACAGCCGGGTATATTTCTGGGAGGGGGACACCGTCAATCCTGAACTCGATCAAATAGATGCGGAGGAACTGGTCCATTTCGTCAATCTGGAAGCATTTTCTGACATTTCGTCGATGGACGGCCGCCATTTTTATGTCATCGAGCCCGACCAGACAATCGACGGCACCAACAATGACGACACACTGATCGGCGGTTCCGGCAATGACGTGTTGAATGGCATGGACGGCAACGATCTGCTTTACGGCGGGGATGGAAACGATACCTTGAACGGCGGAAATGGAAATGATACGCTCATCGGCGGCTCGGGAAACGATCTTCTGGACGGGGGGGATTTCACCGGAAACTCTCCCGGCAATGCCGCCGATTATACCGGTGACCCCGGCGCCGTTACCGCCCACTTGAAATATGATTCCACAAAAGCCGGCCCCTTTGAAGGCAGTACCGTCATTGACGGCTGGGGATATGAAGACACACTGACCAACATTACCCGGTTAATGGGATCGGCTCATGCGGATAAAATATCTGTAACCGTTGCGAACACTGATGACCTGAACTGGTATGTATGGGGCATGGACGGCGCAGACACCATCACCGGATCCGACGGGACCCGGGTCCGGGCCATGTATCTGGATGATCCAGGCAATGTGACGGTGAACCTGATGGCCGGCGGAACCGGTACCTCCCTCGATGGCTGGAACAATGACAATCTGGACACTTTGATTGACATTTATGCGGTCAGCGGGTCGCACAACGGCAATGATACTTTGACCGGCTCTACGGATGACAACGGGTTTATCGGTTCCCGGGGAAATGATGTCATCGATGGCGGCGAAAACAGCTGGAACTGGATTTCCTATGGCTGGATGGACTATGGCGGGCATGATGACGGGTTCACCGGCATGGAAATCGATCTTTCTGCTTCAGAACCATATGCCAAAGGGTATGGTTTAATGGACACCGTGCTTTTTTCAGACACTCTCTCAAATATCAATGAAGTATGGGGATCGGAGCACAACGACTCCATTACAGGAGATAATTCAAACAACTTTCTGTACGGCGGGAATGGCGATGACACCCTTGCTGGAAAAGCAGGCACAAATACCCTGGAAGGAGGTCCGGGAAATGACGAATTCTGGTTCACGTCTTTCACAGCACCGGATGGCCCTGATACGGTGACCGATTTTATGGTGACCAGTGCCGGGGATAACGACAAACTGGTGTTTGACGAAAGGGGACTTGATTTTGACGCCAAAGGAGAAACGGCATACAGCAATTCAACAAACTCTGACAATCCCGTCGTCAATCAGATTATCGGACTGACCAATACAATGACAACGGTATCAGAAGACTGGTCAAACGTTGTTGATGTCATCAATGAAGGGGTTGATGCCGGTCAAGGGGATGGAACAAATGACGGCACCTATATCGTCATCAGCAACGGGACACACAGCCGGGTGTATTTCTGGGAAGGGGACACCAACCCGGATGCCGAAAATTCCGTTGTTGATCGAGTCGATGAATATGAACTGACGCATTTTGCGGATCTGGAAAACGTCACTGATCAGGATATTTCAGCCCTGACGGAAAACCATTTCGATATTATTCCGGATTCCGGGGGCGTGTAATCTAACCGAATTGCGTGGCACCAGGCTTCCGGACCAGTTGCCGGATGATGGAAAGACAGGTGGACACGGTTTTTTCAGCGGCATATTTTTCGACAACGGTTTGCCGGGCTTTTTGTTTCAATGGGGTCATAAAAGTGGGGTAATCCAGGCAGGCAAGGATTTTTTGGCTGATGTGGCCGGGCATGGAAAAATCGCAGAGGATGCCGTTACGCCCGTCCGTGATCAATTCCCTTGCCAGAGGGGTGTCCGGAGTCACCACCAGGCATGCGCAGGACATGGCCTGGAGAAGAAGAGGGGAGGCTGTCCGGGGCGGGTCCAGGCAGACATGGACCCTGGAGGCCTGGAGCAGTTTGATGTAAAGATCCAGGGTCATTTTTTCCGGGAAATGGACCTGTCCGGGATCCAGCCCTGTTTTTTCATGGATCATGGATTTGCCAAAAGAGTCGTCTTTGTTTCCGGATCCGGTATTGTCAAAGATCAGGGAGGGCCGGACCACGACGACATGGGCGTCCGGCTTGTATCTCAGGATAACGGGCAGGGCAGCCATGAACGGCTGGAACGCAGCCATTCCTTCGGAAAAATTCCCGGTGCAGGTGATCAGGCAGGCTTCAGCGCCCAGGTCGGGCAGACCGGCGGCCACAGGCGGACCCGGTACCTCGGGTGGCACTTCGGGTGGTTCCTCAGGGGGGACCCTGTCAGCGGATGAAGCCGGGATAAACACCCGGGTGTCAATGCCGGGGTGCACCACGCTCAGTTTGCCGTGGAACAGGGCCGGGAACCGGGTTTTCTGCCAGGCGGTGGGGCAGATGCCGTGGTCGCAGGCACACAGATCCGACAGCATCACCAGGTTGCGGCGCCTCGATGCCATGCAGTGCGCCAGATCCGGTCCAACGGCCGCAGCCAGGTGTCCCCGGGCCGGGGCCGGCAGGTGAAACCAGTCAAAAAACCCCAGGAAAGGGGTCTCCGGAAACACATCCTTGACATGCAGGGTGGTGCCGGGGCCGGAACGGCCCACGATCAGGTCCGGCACAAACCGCTGTTTTCCGAGTCCGGCCAGCACATTTGCCGCGGCTGCGGCATACCGGTTCGACTGCACGAGAATGTCCGTGTCCGGCCCGGGGGGAGGGCTGGAAAAAACCTGTGTTTCGACCCCGGGAATGGCTGCCCTTTGCGCCCCTTCCGGCGTGGTGATGAACAGGACCCGGTGGCGCTGGTCACGGCCCAGGGCCCGGGCCGGAAATCCAAACGGCCCGGGGAAATGGGTATCAATGAAAACAATGTTCAAAACTCAGCGTTCCTGCATGGAAAAGCTCAGTGTGTTCATGAGCGGATCCAGAAGATAGGCCAGCACCGTTCGCGTGCCGATATGGATATGGGCGATCACCACCATGCCGGGGTACAGCTTGTGCTGCTGATCACCAGACTGGAAATAACCGTGTTCCGATTCAATGAGCACGTTGTAAAAGGTCCGCCGGTTCTGGTCCGTAAAGGTATCCGGGCTGATGGAGACCACTGTTGCCGGCAGTTTGCCGTATTTCCGGGCATCGGCGGTGGGCAGCATCAGAAAGACGGCCTGGCCCTCCTGGACATACCCGATATCGGAGATGGGCAGATGGGCTTCGATAACGAGTTTTTCCTCTGACGGCACGATATCGGCGATAATATCACCGGGTTTGATCACCCCGCCGGTGGTCACCATGTGCAGCTTTTTCACGATCCCGTTGACCGGGGAACGGATCACTGTTTTCTGCATGGAATCTTCGAATTTCTTCACTCTCACGGACAGCTCGTCCAGTTCCTGTTCCGCTTTTTTCCGCTGTTCAACCGCTTTTTCCCTGTGGGAAAAAATCACCTCCCTCCGGCTGGCCTCGGTTTCCTGGAGGGCGTGTTTCGCCTCCCTGAGAGCGGACATGTCATTCTGGATACTGCCTTCGATCTCCTTGGTGTGGCGCATGATTTCAAGGTGTTTGTACCGGGTGGTCAGGTTGTCTGCCAGCAGTTCTTCAGACAGGGCCAGCTGCTCCTGGAGCAGGGGCAGGCGCTGCCGCTTGTTTTCAAGATCCGAGGTAATGGTCTGGATCCGCTGCCGTTTCTGTGCCACGATATTGTCGAGTTGTTCGACCTGGCTTAGGACACTGTCCCGGTAGGCGGACAGCAGGTCCCTGGCATGCCTGACCAGGTGGGGATGCCGGGTTTCCATTTCCCGGGGAAACCCCGGGTCGTCCCGGTCCTCGATCATGGCGGTATGCCGGATGATATCCACGCGCAGCGCATCGATCCGCATCTGCAGTTCTTCCAGGCTGGCCCCGCTCCTCACCTGTTCGAGTTCCATCAACGGTTGTCCTTCTGTCACCTCATCCCCTTCCCTGACATTGATCCGCTGGACGATGCCGCCTTCGTAATGCTGGATATGCCGGATCTTTCCCGTGGGTATGACCTGGCCGTCCGCCACGCTGACAATGTCCAGCTCCCCCTGCCAGGCCCAGTACCCGAACCCGGCGCACATCACCACGATGAAAAGGAACATGAGGTGGGACGTCCGTGTCATGCCGCTGTCTTTCATATCCCCCCTGCCCCGGCGGGACCGGTCAACAGTTCGGGTTTCGGCTTGACATTCAGGTTGAGAACCGATGACACCCCCTTGATGATTTTCGGATCATTGGTGAACACGATGATGGTTTTTCCGGCTTTTGTCAATTCGTTCATCAGTTTGTAGACCGCCAGGGTTCCTGTCTCGTCCAGGGCATCGGTGGGTTCGTCCAGCACCACCACCTGCCCGTTGGTGACCAGGGCCCGGGCCAGGGACAGCCGGCGGCGGATGCCCGGCGGCAGGCTGGACCCGTTGTCCGCAAGCCGGGTCTCCATTCCGCCCGGGGTCTGGTCCAGGAACGGTTTCAGGTCAGCCGCCTTCAGGATGTGTTCGATCAGGACATCATCCAGGTCCGGGTTTGCCAGCAGCAGATTTTCCCGGATGGTGCCGTTGATGAACGTGGGTTCCTGGGGCATGTAGATGATCTGCCGCCGCCACCAGGGCCCTGCCAGCTGCTGCACATTGACCTGGCCGGCCAGAATGCTGCCCCTGGTGGGTTCCAGCAGGCCGGCCAAAAGCTTTGCCAGCGTGGTTTTGCCGGTCCCGTTGTGCCCTGCCACCGCCATGGCCGACCCGGCGGGGAGATGCAGGGAGATGGACTCGAACACGGGATGCATGGCACCGGGATAGGTAAACGCCACGTCCCGGAACTCGATCTGCCCTTTGTACGCGTGCAGGGCCGTGCCTGACTGCGGCTCCAGAGGGAGTTCCCGCAGCAGGGACAGGTCTTTGAACGCTTTTTTCGCCTTTGCCAGCATGTGGCCGGCAGGGATCAGGCGGGTGGTATTCTGGTACGCCCTGGCAGCCAGGATATTCGCTCCGATCAACGCCCCGACGCTCAGGTCCCCCGTGACCACCTGGGTGGCGCCCACCGCATAGATGGCCACGCTGGTCAGGGAACTGCCGGTCAGGGTCAGGGTCTGTGACATCTCTCTGGACAGGGTCACTTTCCGTTCCCGGCCGCTGATATCCGCCACCTGCCTTTGCCAGATGTTCTGAAGAAATGCGGCGGCCCCGTAGACCCGGACCGTATCCAGGGCATTGACCACGGACAGGTTCAGTGCCCGGTGGGCGGACTGGTCCCTGAGCAGCTGTTCACCGGTACGCCGGGACCGGCGTATCCCCGCCCATCCCGACAAAAGCCCCACCAGGATGCCTGCCGATGCCAGGCCGGCCAAAAGCGGACTCATCAGAAAGACGGCCCCGATGAGCAACAGGGAAAAAGGCGCATCAAAAAAAGTGTTCAGGGTCTGGGCATCATAGGTTTTCCGGATAACCTGGACACTGTTGAGGGCCTCATGGATCCGGGGTTTTGAAAACTGCTCCAGAGGACCTGCCTTTGCCTGGTGAACGATATCCAGAATTTCCAGGGACAGGCGGTCGTTGGGGGCCCGGTTGACGGCATCCGCCATTTTTGTCCGCAATATCCGGAAGCCCAGTTGCAGAAACACCGCCAGGATCATGCCCGCGGTCAGGGTGAGCAGGGTGCCGTGAAACCCGTAGGTCACGTACCGGTTCAATATCTGGATGACATACAGCGGCATGGCAAGGGTGAGCAGGGTAATGAAAAAAGTGGCCGTCAATATCTCTGCTGCCAGAACCGGTTTTTCAAACAATCGATGGAGAATCTCAATCATGGCTTACAAGGACAGGATCGATCCATGCAACCGGCCGGGACAGATGTACTGTTTCTGTTTCAAGCAGATCCATCTCCAGGTTTCCCATGGCAAAAAACAGGTTGAACGCGGCGATTTTCGTATCCTGGTTTGCCGCGATGGCAGCGGCGCTGGCATTGATAAAATTGATTTCACCGTTCAACACATCCAGCAGGGACCGGGTTCCCATGGTGCGTTCTTTTTTGGCCAGTTCCAGAAAGTTTTCCACGATTTCGGCCTGCTGCTTCAACAGCTCACTTCTCTGCCTCAGGATAGACAATTGCTCCCAGCTGTTCCGGATCTGCTCGGAGATCAGTTTGCGCACATACTGGACCGAGTAGGCCATGGCCTGGTGTCCGGCCACCGCGGATGACAGTTCCGCCTGGTCCGCCCCTCCCCGGTAGAGATTGTAGCGAAATTCAAGCCCGGCGGAAAGTTCGTTCTTGTAGCCCTCCAGCCCGTCGTCGTTTTCCTTGCTCTGGGCTTCGGCAAACAGGTTCAGCTGCGGGAAAAACGCGGTTTTCGCGATTTCGATCTCCTGTTGGGCCAGGTGGGTGTCATACAGGGTCACCCGCAGTTCCGGATTCTGTTTCTGGGCCTGTGACTCCGCCTCTTCCAGGGTCATCGGCAGCTTTTCAAAAGGGAAGGCAATCTCTGAAAACCGGTCTATTTCCGGCAGGTCGGGGGAAAAAGAAAAAACCGCCTGAAAGCGGTTCAATGCCATGCTCAGTTCTCCCTGGGCCTGAACTCTGAGCGCCATGGCCCCTGCCAGCTGGGACTTGGCCTGGAGCAGGTCCGAAGACAGCCCGGCTTTTTTCTCGACCAGGGTTTCCTCCACCCCGGTCAACTCCTTGATCCGGTCTTCGGACCGGCGGGCGGACCGGAGCCGTTCCCGGGCCTTGATGATGTTGATATAGGCGGTGATACCCTCCTGCATCACCTGCTGTCTTTTGGATGCCAGGCGGACCTCTGCCTGTTCCAGGGCCATCTGTGACCTGGCGATGATTTCCCGGGTTTTACCGAAATCCGTGACCAGCTGGTTCGCCCTGAGGGCGGCATCGTACCGGCTCATGTTGGTATCGGCACCATATTCCTTGTCAATCTTCTCTCTGCCGCCCTGGGCCTGGAAATCCAGGGTGGGATAGTTCAGCCCCCTGGTTTTCCGGAGCATGGCCCTGGCCCTTTCGACCTGGCTTTCAACGTTTTTCAGGTCCTCATGGGTTTTCAGCGCGGTTTCAAGCAACCCGGGAAGGGTCAGGTCCCTGAATGAACCGTCTTTTCCCTTGGAGGCCTCATTTCCGTGGGCACTTAAACTCAGACACAATGTCAACACCAAACCTGTTGCGAACCGGGAAAAGATCGTATTCATCGGCGCTTCTCCTGTTTTAATTTTCAATGCCTGATTTTTTTGTTTGACAATAACAGAAATATTATAGATTACAGCTAGATGAATTTGTCAAGAAAATCTTATAAAAACCGGGCCTGCCTGGTTACCGGATCCATCATCACCCTGCTGATCATGGGCGTTTACATTTTCAAGCCCGCCTATCTGGATTTCATGGAATCCAAACTGTATGACACGGTTCTCCAGACCGTATCCGTGAAAAATCCTTCCGGGGCCGTGGCCATCGTGGATATCGATGAATATTCCCTTGACAGGTTCGGACAATGGCCCTGGCCCAGGTACCGGATAGCACTGCTGCTGCAAAAGATTCACATGGCCGGGGCTGCGGCCGTGGGCGTGGATATTCTTTTTGCCGAACCGGACGGGACGTCTCCCGCAGTACTCCGGAAATGGTTCAAAAAAGACCTCGATCTGGAGGTGTCCTTTTCGGAAATCCCCCGGGGTCTGATGGACAATGACCTGCTTTTGGCGGACATCCTGGGCCAGGGCCCTTTTGTGCTGGGGTATTCCTTTGTGTTCGACTCCCATCCGGCCGGCACCGCAGATGCGTCCGGGCACCCGCATCTCCCGCCGGAATTGAATGCGGCGGAAATCAGATCTTCCGGTGCAGGACCGGGGGCCGGGCACCTGTTCCAGGCAAAAGGGGTGATCCCGCCGTTACCGGTCCTGATGGCCCCGAACACCCCGGCCGGGTTCATGAACACGGTCACCGACCGGGACGGGGTATTGCGAAGAACCCCGCTCCTGATCGCCCTGGACCAGGCACCCTATCCCCAGCTGGCACTGGCGACGCTGCTCACGGCGTTCCGGAACCGGATACCGGACCCGGTCATCCGAACCGGCAAAGCCGGCATCGAGTCGATCAAAATCGGCCAAACCGTGGTCCCGCTTCAGCCCGACGGATCGATGCTGATCAATTTCCGGGGACCGGCCAACACCTTTCCCTATATTTCCGCCGGAAAAATCCTGGAGGACCGCGTCAGTGACGGTGACCTCAAGGGAAAAATCATTTTTCTGGGCACCTCGGCCGCCGGTTTGAAAGATATCCGGATCTCCCCCCTGGACCCGGTGTTTCCCGGAGTCGAAGTCCATGCCACCATCGTGGACAACATTCTTTCCAGTGACATCCTCCACCGGCCGGACTGGATACCGGGCCTGGAGCTGCTCAGTATTCTTTTCTGGGGCCTGGCCGCCACCTTTCTGATCGGCCGGGCCGGGGCCGGACTGACGTTGCCCGTCACGGTCCTGATGGGGGCCTTTGCATGGTACGGCAGCGTATGGGCGCTGGATCACCGGAAAATATGGATTTCCGGTTTTTTCCCCATGATGGTATTGTTCCTGAATTTTTCCATCCTGAACTTCCAGAAATTCTGGATATCGGAAAAACGAAAACAGTTCTTCCGCAGCGCCTTCAGCAAATATGTGTCCAAAGCAGTGGTGGACCAGCTGGCAGAAAACCCTGAAAAACTGAGCCTGGACGGGGAGGAAAAAGAGATTTCCATCCTTTTTTCCGATATCCGGGGATTCACCGCATTGTCGGAACAGCTCACCCCGACCCAGGTCACCCTGCTGCTCCATGACTATTTCACCCCTGTGACCCGGATCATCATCGCGCATCAGGGGACCCATGACAAATTTCTGGGGGATGCGGTCATGTGTTTCTGGAATGCGCCCCTGGATGTGCCGGATCATCAAAGGCTGGCCATTGAGGCGGCGTTGAAGATCCTGGCACTGCTGCCGGAACTGAACCGGGCATTCGAACAAAACTACGGCATCCGCCTGGACATCGGCATCGGCCTGCATGCCGGCCTCTGCAGGGTCGGCAACATGGGATCTGAAGACATATTCGACTACACCATCATCGGCGACAATGTCAACCTGGCGTCCCGGCTGGAAGGGCTCACAAAATTTTACGGTGTCCCGCTCATTGTCAGTGAAGCCATGCTGAAACAGGGCCGTACAAAAGACCTCCAGGCCCTGGAGCTGGACCTGGTCCGGGTCAAAGGCAAAAACGAACCAGTGCGCATTTTCAGCGTATTCGCCCCGATGGACGGTAAACATGTCCTTGAGGAAGCGGAGATCCAGGCCCATGCCCGGGGTCTCGACCTGTACCGCAGCCGGATGTTTGACAAAGCCGGACACGCATTCTCGGAGCTGGCGGCGCAGTTTCCGGAACGGCCCCTATATGCCCTGTACCGGCAACGCTGTGAATATTTCATCACCCATCCCCCGGACAAATCCTGGGACGGCGTTTTCAGCCACACCAGCAAATAACCCCGCCAGATAACGGTCCGGATCAACGGCCGGTTTCCCCGGCGATCCGCTGGAACCGGTGGCTGTAACAGCCGGTGGCCACCCGCATGACATGTTCGAGCATGGGGATGTTCAACCGTTCATTGACACGACGGGAGTGAACGAAATTGGGGATGGCATTGATTTCGATGAATACAAGCGTTCCATCCGTTTTCTGCAGCACATCGATCCCCAGAATCAGGTACCGCGACCCGGAGGTGGCGGCAAGGGTTTCTCCGAGGATGGGAAGCATGCGGATCAAGGGTTTCCGGGCCTCAGCCACCAGGGACCCGGTCTGGACCCGGTCCGAACACAACCCCATTTTCACCGGCCCGTCTTCCCGGTCATACCCCCGGTGGTCCACCTGGACCCTGTAATCCGTACTGCCCCGGACATAGGCGGCTCCGTGTACCAGCACAAATCCGTCGTCAAACAGGAACACCCCCCTGTTCCAGAGCAGCACATAGATCCGGGCCGTGAATTTTCTTGATTCCATGAGCGCCAGGTCTTCAATTCCGGCCTGGAGCATGTGAAACCGGGGCAACGTATAACCGGGCAACGCTTTCCCGGATATCACCCGGATCTCCCGCCCCCCGGAAAGGTGGCCGGGCTTGGAAAACCAGATTTCCACCGGTTCCGGATGGTTCAACGCCGCTTTGACACTGGTGTAACCGGGTGGAAACACGTTTTTCACGGCGTGTTTCTGCAACAGTTTCAATACACTGGTCTTGCTCTCCAGCCGGTTGTAGATATCCGGTTCCAGCAGTGCGATACTGCCGGGATCTTCATCCGGATTGTTCCCATGAAATTTACACCAGTGGCTGAAGATCCGGTCCGCCGCCGCATTGCCGAAACCCTCGTTATACCGCTTCGCCGCTTTCTCGAACAGGGCCCTTGCCCGGTTGGCCTGCACGGAAAGCATTACCGCTTCCGGCTGCTTCCGGACATCGCTGCCTGTGAATACAGCACTGTCCGGTGATGGAATTGAAAACGCAACAGACCCTCTCCCATTTATTCAACATGGTCAAGAAGTATATCCGGCGGAAGTGCGAGCGCCTGGTCGATCTGAATCCGGGGCGTAACCCTTTCCCCCGCGCCGGGCCTGTCATCGTACACCGGTTTTCCGGTAACGGTCAGCATGTTTAAAAGTTCATCCACCCCGGCATCCGGCCGGGCCTGTTTCAGGACCGCCCAGGCCCCCGCCACATGGGGAGCAGCCATGGATGTGCCGTTCCATGCTTCAAATCCGCCGCCGCTTATCGAGGAATAGATATCGCTGCCCGGGGCCAGGAGATCCAGAAAATCGGCACTGTTGGAAAACCCGGAAACCGTGTCCTGTTTTGTGGAAGACCCCACACTGACGGCCGATGAAATACAGGCCGGACTGCCGAGTGAACCGGTAAATGAATCGTTGCCGCTGGAAATGACCGTGGCGATGCCGGCCGCCTTCAGGGCATCCACGATGGGTTTCAAAGGATCGGTGTCACAGGGTTCGAAATATTGACCGCTCCCCAGACTCATGTTGACTGAAGCGATATCAAATTCGTTTCTGAGTTCATATACCCGTTCCAGGCCTCTTATCTGGTCGGAAGACCAGCTCAGGACACAGAAAAACGGGTCCCACGTTTCCGAACAATAGGATCCATAGAACAGGCTGAACACCTGGATGGCGATAATGCCGGCGTCCGGGGCCACACCGGTGAAGCCAGGTCCTTTGCCGGCGGCAATGCCTGCCACATGGGTGCCGTGATCGCACCCCCGGTCGATGGCGGGATTACAATTCGATCCAGACCCCGGGGCGGTGGAGGATTCCGTCTTGCGGGGACAAAGAGAAAAGCAGAAATCCGAAGTGGTTGAATAGCAGGCGTCCGACACCACTTTGTCCCGGAGAAATGGATGGCTGGCGTCCACACCTGTATCCAGAACGGCAACCACCTGGCCCAGGCCGGAATATCCGTCATAATGCCCGTTCCTGTCGGCCCCCACCAAAGGGACACTTTCTCTGAGGGACGGCGGCACGGCCTTGTCTTCGACAATGTCAACAACATCCGGATCCTGGAACAGGGCTTCCAGCTCATCAGGGGCGGCATGGAACGCGAAGCCGGGTGTATACCGGAACCGCTTGAACCCCTGCACCTTTTCAGGAGCCGGTCTGTCCCCCTTGATCCGCTTCACCACCCTGTCCTGAACCCTTCGCAGACTCTGCCGATGCAGCGCCAGTCCGGCCCGATCTGAATGAGATGCAGGCGGACCGGCATGCCTGAGTGTGACAATGACCGGAACCCTGCCGTCACTGATGGATTTGCCCATCAGCCGCTGATGAGGGGTCGATCTTTCCGGAGCTGAAGAGGAAAAAGACAATACCGGCAGCACAAGCAGGGTCAGTGACAGAATGGTTGAAATAAAAAATCTGGATACAGGTCCGGGATCGGCTTTTTTCATGGGTTTCTCCTCGTTCTTGTCAGGTTATCTCAATAACGGGGATTCCTATCAGACACCTCCTGGATTGTCAACCTTCGTGCGGCCTGTTCTGATCAGAAAGAATCACTGTCCGGCAGGATCACCCCGTTTGCCGCCGCCATCACCTCGTCGATCACGTCCCGCACAGTATCTGCCACCGGCTGCCAGCACCGGGTAGGCGAATATTATTTGGCTGATATTGACAACTGTCACGTGACAAATTATAGTGTTAAATATGATTAAAACGTTTGCCGACAAAGAGACTCAATTCGTGTTCACTAAAGGCAAAACAAAACAACTGCCTCCCGATCTGGTCCGGCGGGCTGTGAGACGTTTGGAATATATTCATTTTGCTATCAATATTAATGATCTCAGAGTGCCCCCAAGTAACAGGCTCCACACACTTAAAGGCTCCAGAGAAGGGCAGTATTCCATATCGATAAATGATCAGTGGCGTATCTGCTTCCGGTTTTGCGAAGGCGATGCGTATGACGTGGAAATAACCGATTACCATTGAGGAGAAAACAATGACGATACAAAATACAATAGGCAGGGAAATTCCTCCTACTCATCCTGGTGAAATCATAAGGGAAGATTTTATGCAGGATTACAGCCTGACCACTAAAACACTTTCAGAAGCATTGGGTGTATCCAGGCAAACAATCAATGAGCTCATCAGGGAAAAAAGGTCCCTCAGTCCTGTTATGGCATTGCGGCTGTCCCGTCTGTTCAAAAACTCTCCACAGTTTTGGCTTAATGCACAAAACGCCCGGGATCTTTGGGAGTCCGAGCAGCAGTATCAAAAAGAGCTTAAAAAAATCCGCCCATTGAATGCAGCATAATTGTAGTTATTTTTTACCCAAATATATATGAAAATCAAAAGGGGCCTTATGAAGCTGAAAGTTATCATTCACGAGTTGATCACCCAACGTTAAACCAGAAAAATGAAACGGAAAGCCCTGTATCAGGATCAGGCCCGGTACATTACAAGGAGTGGTGTCGATAACCCCTCATCTTAAGATCACTGAGAAGGCACCATGAGGTTGACATCGCTGCTGTCGGGTCCGGTGGACGCTCCCATGTGTCTAAAAACAGTCCTATCGAAGACCTTCAATATTCGGCGGAGTTTCTCAGCCCAAACCCGCCTCCTTGCCCCCTCCCCCATTTTGAATCTTGCTTTATCCCAGGATTATGATTAAAATAGCCATGTGAATGACACAGCCAACAATCAAGACGACTACGACAGCCCTTGGAAAGAGGGAGTGGAGAAGACTTTCATGACCATCGAAAAATCAACTTGTGTTGAAGAAATATACCGGGAAATCAATACCACTCCGGAAGAATACTTACCTGCTCTTCTGGAAATCGTGAGAGGGTTTCGCATGGGAGTTCTGAAACCGGCCGATGAAAGCTTCGAGCAAGGGATGCGGGATGTGATGGAAAACAATACCCGGCCACTATCTGAACTTTGGAAAGGCATAGATGCCTGAGATTTCGTTTACCTTTGAATTTAAAAGAAACCTCAGAGCTCTGGCGAAAAAATACAGGTCGATTAGGTCTGATATTCAGCCAGTTATTGGCCAGTTGGAGAATGGGGACTTGCCGGGTGATCAGGTTCCCGGGGTCAATCTGGCTATTTTCAAAGTAAGGATAAAAAATTCCGACATCCGGAAAGGAAAGCGCTCCGGCTATCGGTGTATCTATTATCTGAAAACCAGAGACAAGATATTTTTAGTTACGATCTATTCCAATACTTCTACCATGAATTGGGAAGTTGAATATACTGATGAATTCGGAGATTGGTGGGAAACGCTTACAGAGGCGGAACAGATTTCGATTGCCGCATCCGTTAGTCTGCTTGAAAAGTGCGGTCCCAATCTGGGTTTCCCCCATAGTAGCGGAATCAAAGGTTCCAAACATAGCCATATGCGTGAATTGCGCACTCAACACGAAGGACGTCCCTTGCGAACACTATATGCTTTTGATCCACGACGTAAGGCAATTTTATTAATCGGCGGAGACAAGACCGGGGACAAACATTGGTACGATATTCACATCCGCATCGCTGACCGGCTTTATGATGAACATCTGACACTGCTTCAAAAAACAGAGGGTAACTATGGCAAAAAAATTTGAAATGCTTCGTGCAAAAATGACACCGGAAGCCAGAGCTTTGGCCGACAAAAAAGCACAAGAAATGATGGCCGTGATGCCTTTGAACGAACTACGTCAGGCCCGGGGTCTATCCCAGAAAAAACTGGCCGAAGCCCTGCACATTCAACAGCCTGCCGTTGCAAAAATGGAGAAGCGGACGGATATGTATATTTCCACCCTCCGCAGCCACATCGAGGCAATGGGTGGTCAACTGGAAATCCTGGCAAGATTCCCGGACGGAACTGTTCAAATCAATAACTTTTCCGATCTGGGACAATCTATAAATGGACCATCACCCGGGCGCTGTATGAAAAGGGTTTCTCCACCAGAGACATTGAAGAATTCCGAAAAACCCTGGAAGAACTGACCGCCCAAGACCCGGCTTGAATCGATCCCCCTCCCCCGGCTTGAACCGGTCACATCCGTGAAACTTGCCAGGTCATACACCATGGCATCACTGCTGACAACCCCTGTCAGGGTGATCACGTTCATGGTGCCCTGGTCCAGGTAGTTGTACGAAATCACCACGTCCGTGCCGTCATTGGCAAACGCATAATAGTCCACAAAAACGATGTCTCCATCGACAAACACGGCATTATAGGCCATATCATTGTCAAACACCAGGCGGGTCCCGTCGTCGTCGGCCTGGACCGGGAAACTCACCACCCAGAATCTGATGATACAAAATCAAACCGGATATATTGTGCTGGGTATAATCGATCCGGATGGTATCTTTCTCAAGGCTTTCCATAAACCCGCCCAGCCATTTCCTGCTGTGTTTTATATCGCCTTTCACCTGCATCTGCAACTGGAACTCAAGCCCGGCGTGGATGGCCTGCTGTATCGGCTCCAGGGCCTGCATCAGGGGCACATAGGTGTTCTTTCGGGTCAGCTCGGCCGTTTGCAGCATGGCATACACGGTTCCGGCATGGCGCAGCATGTTGTAGCGGGGCAGTTTCTTTTTCTGGGACAGGCTGTACTCGTAAATGAACCGTCCGCGCTTGTCCATGGTTTTCTTGAAATAATGGTTTTTCGCCAGGCGGATGGCAGCGAGCAGTTGTTCGGGGTCAGGCATGGGTTTGTCTCTCCACAGGCTTTTGGGTAAATACTTTCACGGACTTATTCCACTTCACCCCGCCCAGCCGCCGTAACATGGGCAGCGTCTTTTCCACAAACGGCCCCAGCCGGGTTTCCAGCTCCGATAAGAACACTTTTCCAGTCCTTCCAAATCATGGATAAACCCACCCAGAAAAACCGATCCCAAGAGGATGTAAGAATTGTCAATGATTTCAGGCAGGACGAATAAACACGAGGGACAGCGGTGGCAGGGAACTCAAGGATTGGTTTGGTATCCTTTCACACGATCAATCCTTATTCGTTATGCATACATTAATTTGCCTTTGGGTTTCGGGATCTCACGCCCTAAGTCTTTCGCGGTTTCAATCCATTCTTTTATGATTATCTCTGCATTTGAAACAGCTTCTTGATAACTATGACCATCAGCCATACATCCAGGAAGTTCCGGGACTTCTGCGAGAAACAACTTATCACTCTCACTCCAATAGATGATTATCTCATATTTATTCATCGTCTACTCCCAAATTTAGTTGATACTTCAAAATAATATTTCTGACTTGCTTTACTTGATATGCTTTCGATTTTGACCCTAAAGGCTGTAAATTTAGAATTTCATCAATGCCATTCTTTGTAAAAATATGGTGATTGCCTCGGATTCGTTCATCAAAACCGAAAGCCTTTAAAAGGCTGCATAGCGCCGTAAACGGGATATTTGAATCCGCAGAACCTCTTAAAATCTTCATTAATAATTTATCATGTTTGCCCATATATAGTCCATATTTTTTTGTTTCACCCTGCTGCAAGTTAATGTGTGTTTCCGTCCATTATCAGGAAACCTGCCAAAGCTCAAGCTTTTCTCTGTGCGTTTCACCCCGCATTTCAAAAACACCCCCCGGGAACGATACACCTGGAAATGGACCATTACCCGGGCTTTGTATGAAAAAGGGTTCTCCACCAAAGACATCCTTGCTCTCTACCGGCTGGTGGACTGGCTGATGTTGCTGCCCGAAGATATGACCAAATGATCAACTCAACGAAGCCAGAGAGATGGTTTTAGAAGCGCTGGACATAAAATTCAGCAACAACGTCCCAACAGATATTCGAAAATTGATAAAAGACCTGAACAACCGGATTATGCTTATATCCAGAGCAAAGACATCGAAGAGTTCAGAAAAACCCTGGAAGAGATTACTGCTGAAGACTCAGACCCGGATTAGTGTTTTCCCGGCCCCCTACGCCACCCCGCCCAGCCGCCGTATCATGGGCAGCGTCTTTTCCACAAAAGGCTCCAGCCGGGTTTCCAGCTCCCGGACCGTGGCATCGCCATAGGCCAGCAGGGTCAGGGACTGCAACAGGGATGCCATGGTCATGCAGGGCACGGCCAGGTCCTTGAACAGCTCCCGCATGTTTTTGTCCGGGGCCGTGTCCAGCACCTTGCGCATGGGGTCCGGCAGCAGGGCATCGTGGTTTTCCGGCAACGTGGCAGACCCTAAAAACCGGAGCTTGCCCTGGGCCACTTCTTCTAAAAGCAACAGAATACAGGCCAAAAGTATTAAAATCTTCGTTTCCATAATGCGATTGTCTATGATTTCAGGCAAGACGGAAAAATACGAGGGACACCGTCAGGCCCATGAGCAACTTGACAACCATAGTGTCCCGGCGGTGCCCGGACCGATCAGTTTGATGTGACTATCGCCTCTTCATTCACACGCTTCCGGATATGCGCTGCAAACCGCATCCACCAGCACGGTGATATTGCGGCTGGTGAACGGGCTGCTGCCCGCCATTTTAACACTCGGGTCGTCATATCCCCAGCTGGTGACACCCACCACAACATTGAAATCGATCATCCAGTTTCCATCAAATTTGCCGGGAATACCCAGGTTCACCAGATTGGGTCCGCCGCTCGATCCTCCGGTCTGCCTGGATCCCCACAGCATGTTATTGGCTAAATCCGGGTCAACATACCCCAGAGAATCGGTGCGCTGCATCATCAGTCCCTTGTCATGGGACACCGGATATCCCAGTTGATGAATCTGGGTTCGTCCTTCCCTGGTAAACCCCCATCCGTTCCAGATTCCTGTGGAATGATCTCATTTTGGGTTGTCTGGTCTTGTTCCGGCACACTGTCTGTCAAGGACAGTTCAATAGAGCTCAACCGGCCGCTGCCCGAAGAACCGGGTTCAAAACCCGGGGTTCCTTCAAATTGATCGTGGATGTTTCCCGATCAGGAGACTTCGCAGAACAAACCGAATTCCATCTATGCTTTTTGAGCATGCCGTTAATTCAGCCCTTGTTACCCTTGAATATCAATGAGCGTGGGTGGCCTTTTCGAGTACACCTGCGGCCCACTGGTTAATACTTTTTCCGCTGACTTCTGCCGCCGCGGCTACCGAGGCATGAATTTCAGCAGGAATTCTTAACATAAGATTGCCGGAGTATGATTTGTTAGGTTCCTGTCCCATTTCCTTGCAGGCGGCGAGATAATTATCGATTGCTTCGCGAAAAGCGAGTTCAAGCTCAGCAACTGATTCACCATGAAAGCCGATTACATCGCGAATCCCGATAACCCGACCAGTAAAAATACGGTCTTCGGCATCAAACTCAACCTTGGCAAAATAGCCTTTATAGTTCATACCATTCATGGGGCTTCTCCTATCCTGGTTAAAAAATCACGAGCATCTTTAACCCTATATTTCAAGGCTGCCTTATCAGGATGGGGCCGATGAAAATACGCCCTGATCCCATCTTTTTCAAAAGTGACACCTGAACCGCCAGATCCTTCGATAACCCGGCACCCCAACGCAGCAAACAGGGCTTCAATCTTTTTCCATTCCATATTTCCGTTCGCCGGATTTTCGAAGATGGCAGCCAGAGTTTTCCGATGTTTTGCGTTCATGTTATGTAGTATAATATTTTCGAGTCTCTTTTGCAATCAAAAAATGATATCAAAAAATTCTTGGGTGCAATCCTCGCCCACACCAGAGTAACCCTGCCCTGATTCAAGTAGTTGTGACCATAAGTGGCATGTTTTTTTGAGGTAAGGGCAACATGAGCGCAGACTCGTAAAGTGATGAATTGTTCGGCAAAATAAATGATGGACAAAATATGGATGAGCTTCCCACGGTTGATTATATGGGTTTTTTAAGGCATAGGCAGGAAGGCTTGAATAACAAAGGTAGGGGCGGACAGCGATAAGTCGATTGTTCCGGGGTTTGGAACGTGCGGGTGAGAATAACTGAAAAAGCAGATAGTCCTGTAGCTGCTCCGGAGAAAGAGGCTCCAAAACGACCCGCAGACTGATACGGCTTCCAAGGGGCAGCAGATCGGCGGATCGGAACCGCTCAGGTAGCCGGTTATCGCCACACAGGATAGTAAACAGCAGGCCTTGCGAATCAAACTGGTGACTTTGCAGGATCCTTAATTCTGTCAGGCACTCAGCAATGGCCTATACCTATGTATCAATTCTATGAAGGAACTGACCGCCCAAGACCCGGCTTGAACCGACCCTCGCCCTCCTGGTTCGAACAATTGGCAGCACGGGCCTGGCCACCGCAGCCAGGCCCTGAACATCGAGCGCCCTTCCCTGCCCTGCGTCACCTTTCCACCCCACCCAGCCGCCATATCATCGGCAGCGTCTTTTCCACAAGCACCCCCAACCGGGTTTCCAGCTCCCTCACTGTTGCATCGCCGTGGGCCACTGCCTGCCCGTCTTTGACCAAAGATTTGTTCAAAGCCTTGACACTGTCTGAGGGTGGCAAAACTTCGGGCTGTCGAGTTTTTTGTGAAATTGAAGAAAATTAGCCTTGCCCTATGTCGGCCGAGGTTGATCAGTATGAAAAAACATCGCATGGCGATTGATCCAGGTATTGTGTCCCTGGCTTCACTTGGCCGTATAGACCCCGACCGTGTGGATGCAACCACTGAAGAAGAAATAGCACGGCAAAAAGCAACTGATGACAAAGAAGCCATGCAGGATGCAGCGAGATATGCCCGTCGTATCAGAAAACGCCTGGGTCTGACCCAAATTGAATTTTCCCTGCGTATCGGTGTTTCTGTTGATACCATCCGCAACTGGGAACAGGGGAAACGATGCCCGACCGGGGCAGCCCGATCTCTGCTTAAAATCCTTGACAAAGCACCTGAAGTCTCTCTTGCTGCGCTTGATTGACAAGACCTGCCCCCCGGGGTCAGCGGTTTTCTCCCGGAAATGGAGCACTTTCAGGGCACCGGTTGACAAAGGAATGTGTCTCGCCTTGCCGGACTTGGTCCTGGGGATACGCCAGAGCCTCTGCCGCCAGTCGACATCTTTCCACCTGGCAACCAGCACTTCATGTCTGCGGGCACCTGTGAACAGCAGAAAGGCAACAATGGGAGCCAGAACCCGATTCTGACTCAGGCGTACCGCTTTCAACAAACGGCTGGTCTGCTCCGGTGTCAGATAGCGTTCAATCCTGTTGTCTTCCTTCAGATTCTTTACCTCCACGGCCGGATTGCGCTCCACCCCTTTGACACGCCAGCGCAACGCCAGGGTATAGCCGTAACGAAACAGCACCAATACCCGGTTGACGGTACTGGCTGCATATCCCCGGCACCGCATGGATGCTACAATTTGAGCGATGTCCGGCGGCATCAGACTGCCCATGTCACGATCACCCAGGGCAGGTATCAGGTGATTGCGAATCACGGATTCATCAGTATCCCAGCTGCGCTTGTAGCTTTTGACAAAAGGCAGATACTGCTGGATATAAAATTGCCTGACTGTCGGGCCATTGACAGGCAAATCGGCTGTTTTTTCAGGATCACCGCCTGCCATGACCTTCCGCAAAGCGTTCCGGGCTTTTTCCCGGGCTTCGGCCAGGGTCAACAGCCGGTCGTCTCCCAGGGTATGGACGCGTTTTTTTCCGTCCCTGCGATAGCGTACCCGATAGGCCATCCGGCCACTGGTCAGTACATCCACATACAGGCCGCGTATCAGGGTGTCAAAGTATTCCATATGGGTACGACCCGACGGGCAACAAAGATTTGCCACACTCTCATCACTGAGTCTTTGAACCGGCATGTCACAACTCCTTTGTTTGGGATTGAAAATATTTTTTGTACCACCTTCCGAACAGCTTCACCCCGGGGTCCACTTTCACCCTCGCTGAAGCTCTGGCGGCGGAAGAACTGCCGGAAGAGTACTTTATCGTGGACGAAGCCGGCAACCTGTTTGACGGCCAGGAATTTGCCGCCGGCGCGGAAGCGATTCTGGACGGCGCTGCCGGTATTGAAATTGACGGGGCAATCAACCTGGGTCAATTTCATCTGATCAATGATCTGGCGACATTTGTCATTGAAAATCTGACCTTTGATCTGGCGGATTTTCTCGAAAATCTGCTTACCTATCCGGAAGCAGCAGCACTGGCTCAGAGTTATGAGCTGTGGGATGCGGAAGGCACGGATTTCGGCAGAGTGACCGAAGAAGAAGCCGCTCTCATTGAAGGGGCTGCCAACTATGCGGAAGGGTTCTGGGATTATACAATCGGCGTGGTTGGTGAGACGTTCACGTTGACTGCCGGGCTTGCAGGGGAAACCCTGGTAGGTACAGCAAATGACGACACCTTTATTGGTGATAAGGACTCCATTGATGCGACAGATAAATTGATTGATGGTTCAACCGTAGATAATGATACTGCCAATTTATCATTCAATGGTGATCTGCCGGCTTTGACTGTTGTAAATATTGAAAATGTTAATGTAGAAATTAACAATATTGCCGCCGCTGCGGCCCAAGACGTAGATGCATCCAATTTTGAGGGTGTTAAAAATTTAACTGTCGTAAAAGGTGATGTCGTAGTTGGGGGATCGACTTTGAATGGTAACAAAGATATGGTTGTTACCGGTCTGAATGCAAGCAAAGTTGATAAATTTACGACGGGTGCTGATACAAAGGCGCTTACTCTGACACAGGCAACAAAAGCCGGCATTGAGATTGATGCATCTACTGCAACCGGCGCAATTGCGGTGACTGGTGCTGGGACTTTAAACGCTGATTTGGCTGCAAGCACTGTAGCGTTTACTGCTCTGGGTAATGCCACTGAAGATGCAAAGAACATTGTTTCCAACACAGCTTTGGCTACCTCGGTTACAACGGCTGTCGGTTTTACTGGTGAAATTGCGATCAATGCAGCCAAAGCCAGTACAGTGACAGTAAACAATGCAACAGGTGGAGTTACCATCGATGCAGGCACCACATCAACGGCCGATACCACAATTACGGTAAACAATATTGACTCAAGTGGCGCAACAATTGTGACAGGCACTGGATCAAGTAAAACTGCCGAAAAAGAAATTGCTATAAATCTGGATGGTACGGGTGCCTCTACTGACGTGGCAACGGTGTCAGGTGCTGGCTATATATCACTTGATGCAAATACAGCTGACCTGGTTGAAACTTTGAATTTGTCAGGTAATGGCGCGGCTGTAACCTACAACATGGTTACACCCTTCCCCACGGCTTATAATCTTACCGGCGATCAGGATATCACCATTATCAATACCGCTGCTGCTTTTGCTGCCGCCACCTTGACTGATTCAACGACCGCAGGCACCACGACAGCCAAGGTTATGACCGGTGATGATGCCGATCTTTCTAAGATCGGCGCTGATGTAATTCAGTTGGGTGACGATGGCACAGCTGCCGTTTATAAAGTGGCGACTGGGGCGAATATCATGCTTGCCAGTGACCAAACCGACATTGAATTTCAGGGTAAGGCTGCTGGAGCAACTGTAAACATTGAAACTGCTGATGATACGAATGCAAGCGGAGCTGTTATTGATATCAGCGTAGGTGCATTTACTGCTGATACCAACGTAACCACGCTGAATCTTATGGCCGCTGTGGGCAAATTTACAGCGACTGGCACCACATTAAATAACGCCGGCACAACTGCCACAACGCTCAATATTATGGGTACAAAAGACGTTACTCTTGGTACTGTTGTTGCCAAGGAAGTAAAAGCCGAAGGTTTTACAGGTAAACTGAACCTAACTTCAGCAACGACTTCCAAGATTACTTCTGGTACCGGGAACGATACAATTGTTTTGAATGATACTGATTCAAACACAACCCAATTTACGGTTGATGCAGGTGACGGTAACAATAACATTACAGTAACAAATGCCAAAGCTGCTTCTGCAATAACAACTGGAGCTGGGACCGACACAGTTGCAGTAGCAACAGCTGCCGCTATCGTTGTTGCAACTGGCGCTGGAAATGACACAGTTACTATTAATCATGACGTGGATTCAGACGGAGTATTTGTGGGCGGTGACGGTACCGATACACTTGTCATTGCTGATACCGACGGTAATGATTTTAGTAATAATGCAAATTTCACTTTCAATGGTTTTGAGGTGCTCGATATTACAGCAGGTGCGGATACAAACCCAATAATTATCTCAGCTGCTCAATTCAACAACCAAACCTTTACGCTTAAAGGCAACAGCGCGACAAACGATGTTCTCAAGATTGTTGATGTGGTCGCCAACGCAAATACCACAATAGATGCTTCTAATGTAACGATTGACACGACCAATGCACCTGCGACCCTCATCCTCGACGGCGGTAACGGGAATGATACTATTACGGGTTCTTCCGCCAATGATATTATTCTTGGTGGGTTCGGAGCCGATATCATGGATGGCGGGGCAGGGACAGATACATATGATGTTTCTGCCGGTTTGGTAGGAGCTTCCGCTGGAACCGGTTCTGACAATGTTGCAGGTATCATTGTCAACTTGGGAACAACAGATGTAAGCGAAGCATCCATTCAAGCAAAAACCGGTTTGTATTTGGGAGGTTCCGCAACCGTCGTGGCAAGTGGAACATCAGATCTGGGATATGCGGCAGACAAAACAACCAACTTTTCTGAGGTTGATACGTTAAGCAATATCCAAAATGTGGTTGGCTCTGCAGGCAATGACTATATTGTCGCAGCTACGGCTGGTAGCGTTATCACTGGCGGTGCAGGTGATGATTATTTAGTCGGTGGTGCAAGTGCCGATACTTTTATGTACGCTACTGGTACAGATGGTGCCGATACCATTATTAGTTTTACATCCGGCACAGATAAATTCAATACCGATTTCGTTACATCTAAGGGCACCTTAGGTGCTGGAACAACCGTAATCGCCGATGTGGCCCCTGCAGTAGGTGCTGTCACATTAGATACTTCAGCAACCGACGTGTTCGAAATCACAGGAGCTGCGTTGCAAGCCGCAATCACCGATTATTCAAGCGGAGCACAAGTCCTTGCTGCGATATCCGGCACTTCTGTATCTGTTAATACTGAAGGGGATACTGCTCTAATGGTATTGTATGATGGTGGGAATGCTTATTTGTATGAGGTTGAGGATAATAGTGGAGCTGATGGCGGCGGGACAGCATTGTTAGCCGCAGATATTACTCTTATAGGAACGTTCGAAACCATAGCAGACGGAGGGCTTGTTGCAGCAGATTTTATTTAGTAAAAACAAGCTGTTTTGATTAAATAAAATCATTCAATAATTAATTTAAAGTTAAGCCCCTGTCTGAATTAGGACAGGGGCTTTTTATTTTGTCTCTCGTATTTATTCGTCCCGCCTGAAATCATTGACAATTCTTTGACTGTCCTGGGAAAAAATTAAAATCCTGGATATTTTTTACAAAAAAGTTAGCCATATCTAATCGAAAAACCGGACAAAATTCAACACAATCTGCCAGGTTTGAAGAGTGGTTCACCAGCTGGAAGGCAAAATCAGTGGGAAAAGTGGAATATTGAACAAATCTCCCGCGATTATGGACGTATGAATCCGGCGATACTGCCTGATCGGTCAGTATTCGATAAGGGGTTTACAATCTGGAACTGTCTTAGGTTTTCCAGCCGGAGGTGTCTGGTAAGATTCAAATAGTGTAACGCCCACCCCCCGAAAATGTGACAAAATAGTGTAACGGGTTTAACCCCGCCGCCATACCCCGCCAAAAATAAAATAAATACCCCGCTATCCCGCCAATATCCCGTCGCCCTTTCTCACATTCGATTTTGCGTATATTTTTGTCCGGTTTTGAACGCTGGAGATTTTACTATGGCAAAAAATATACGTAGAAAACGCCCCTGCTGTATTTGCCGGAAGTGGTTTCAGCCCATTGCTCAGCAGAAAGAGCGACAAAAAACGTGCGGTCCGGCCTGTCGCAAAGAACTTCATCGGAGACAATGTGAACAATGGAACAGGAAGAATAAAGCATATTTCAAAAACAATTATCTCGCTGATAAGCTCCAGGCAATCGAAGAAGAACAGAAAGAAAAATCGACGGGTCCGCCTGCTGGTAAACAGGCACGACTGAACCATTCACCGAGCTTTTTACCCCGATCAACTCTTGCGGAACCAATTTTGCCAATGGATATCATCGTTAACCGGGTGGGCAAAAAAAATGCTGTCATTATCGAGTATCTGATTTTTCAAGTCACCCGCCATGGTTGTTCCAGAACTTTCGGAATCCCATGATATATCGCCGGACTCCTCCCCGACTAATCGACAGGTGATTTCAAGAGGCATGATAGGAATAACCTGCTGTAATGTAAAGGGATATCAACAAATTAATCCGGCTTTGATTTTAAGAGACATCATGGATATAACCCATTGATAATTATGAGGATACAGCCAGACTAATCCAACCATCATTTTAAGAGGCAAATGACATGGAGTCACTGCCGGTGATATAAAAATGGCATCTTTGAACAACAGACATAAGAGGTGCTTTATGAAAGCCAAATTTTCATCCAGGGAGTTGTTTGACCTGAGGAACAACATGCCGGTGGACATGCTGATCATGGATAAGTTGCAGATCCCCTCGAAAATCAGGGACGGTTTTTTTCGTTTTCTGTGCCCCATCTGCAATGAATTTCAAACAGCAGTCAATCCGAACACCAATCTGGCCAGGTGCTTCCGGTGTGAAAAGAATTTCAACACCATCGATCTGGTCATGACGGTCAAGGGATACGGATTCAAAGACAGTGTCTTGTTTTTGAAAAAACTGCCCATACCGCAAAAAGTGCCGGCAGAGACATTGCGAACTCTTGTCGCCGGTATCGGAAGGCCCATGTCGTGACTTCAATGAATAGCGGACAGAAACAACTTGCCCATTTGGAGTCCCTGATTTCCAGCAGCCAGGAACGTTTTTGCGAGATTGGCCGGGCATTGAAAGAAATCCGGGACAACCAACTGTACAAGCTGGTATTGTTTGACACATTTGAAGCCTATACCAAAGCACGTTGGGATATGAGCCGGGCACATGCATACCGGCTGATCAAATATTGGGAGGTGATCCACAATTTGTCTCCAATTGGAGACATTCTGCCGGTCAACGAATCCCAGGTCCGCCATCTTGCACCATTGAGGCCCATGGAACAGCGTCGGGTATGGAAAGATTTTCTGGCCAGCGGCAAAGAACTGACGGCGCAGAATATCAAACGGTTTCTTGCTGCCCAGGGCATAAAAAAACAGGCTCCACCTGACTGGAGCGACCGGACCACCCCGGAATACATGACTGCGGTCAAGGCCATGCTGGACCAGGTATGTGTTGCACGGCATGATAACTGGCAGTCAACATCCCGTCAGGCCGCCCTGTTATGGAACCGGGTTGTCAAAGAAAAGATTCTGTCAAAAGGAACCGGTGATGGATGATCTGAAAGCAACACGTGATCTGAGCATTGACGACCGGTTTTATCTGCTGCTTCACAAAAAGATCATGAACAAGACCGGATCTGCCAGGCGAAGGGCCAAAAAATATTACAAGGACCAGTACCGGAAAACCGGTATCATTCCCCGGCCGCTGTTACTGGCTGAAAAAGGGACGATGGAAGGCCGAAAATGCAGCGGCCGTCCCCGGTCCCTGGATGAAGCCGTCAGGGTGCGGTTTATAGAAATGGTCAAAGCCTCCTGTGATCCCTTGTCCCCGGGATTTATCTTTATTACCCGCAAGGCCAGAACCATCAAAAATTACCACTACTGGCTGGAGCAGGAATTTTGCCGGTCCATCAGCCTTCATGCACTCCGTCGGCTTGTGAAAAGTGAAAATCTCAAGGTATATCTTGAAAAACCGGATACTGATGAAAATATCCCGGTCAAGCAAACCTTCAAGCAGGAACCGGTATTTGCCCTGATCCAGATTGACGGCTGCCGGTTCCGGTATATCAAGATTAGAAATGAAACCGGCAACTGGCAGGCCCCGCAGGCCATTGAAATTTTTGATACCGGGTCCCGTTACATGTTCGATCTGGATGCCTGGT
>NPIE01005828.1_pt1 | contig 29444 bp, 21 predicted proteins | sample 8637661 | NCBI WGS metagenome assembly NPIE01 (sample SAMN07420842, study PRJNA396082) | bioreactor metagenome | isolation source: sample BA12 brine-fed electro-methanogenic bioreactor BA | place: Japan: Kochi | collected 2016-12-09 | reverse complement strand
GAAGTTGGGGAACGAGCGCGCCGAACCGGGCGCCGAGCCGACCACCAGCTGCACGGTATCGGCGTACGGGTTGTCGCCGTTGGCGTCGGTGAAATCGTTGCTGTCGTAGATCGTGTACTGGCCGTCCTCGGTGAAGCCGCGCGAGGCGGTCGAACCGTAGCAGCCGAGCGACTCGTCGTGGCAGCGCGTCAGCGACGGCCCCATCGCGGCGAACGCCAGATCGACCAGCGCAACCTGCAGCGGCACGTTCGGGCGGTACGACATCTCACCCTGGAACGAATAGTCGCCATAGGTCGTGTTGAAGCTGAACCCGTACATCTTCAGGTTCTCGGGATATTCGAGCTGCACCTTGATGGTGTCGATCGGCACCATGTCCGAGAACGGCTGGTCAGGGTTGTTGACCAACAGGCCGGACAGCGACGCCAGAACGTTGGTCAGGTTGTCCCCCACTCCCAGATTGGCGAGGACGCCCGGTCGGGCGGCGATCAGTGCGGTGAGATCGCCGATCAGTGCATTGCGCGCCTGCGGGAGGGTCACCGGCATGTTGTCGCAGACCGTCAGCAGCTCGAAGGTATTGCGCGCGTCGATGCCCTGAGCGTTGCCCTCGCGGCGGGCACAGCTGGCATCGGCCGAGTAGAAGCTCGCGTACGGCAGCTTCGAGTGGTAGTTCATGAAATAGAACCCGAACTCGGTGCCGTAGTTGATCTCGTCGGAGTAGTACTTGAACGAAACCCCGTACTGGCCCTGATCGCTGGCCTCCTTGTCCTTGAGGCGCTGCGCGGTCAGCGTGGTCGGCGTGATCAGCGCCAGCGGGCTGTCCAGAAACGCGCCGACGGCGTCCGGGTCCTCCGCGGCACCGCCAAACGAAATGCTGACGTTGTCGACCAGATTGTCGGTGCCCACGTCGATGAACGACATGTAGGTGCCCGGCGTCGGAATCTCGATCGGCTGCCACTCGAGCTGGTAGTAGCCCTCGACGGTCAGGCCGTAGAAAAGCTCGGTGCTGGCACGCACCATCGCCACCGGCACGAACAGTTCCTCGAGCAGGCCGAAGCCGAGGCGATACAGGCTGTTGGCGTTGACCGGCTGCGCCTGGTTGACGCTGTTGATCACCGCAACGGTGCTCTCGCCCCAGTTGACGGTCTGGCGGCCGATGCGGAACAGCAGATTGCGTTCGTCGCCGATCGGCAGGCTGCCGTAGAAATTGGCATCGAGCAGGTCGTAGCGCATCGCCGCCTGTTCGCGCAGCTGGTCGTCGCTGCGCTCGTTGCGCACGACTCCGCCCGGACCGTAGACCCGCTCGAAGTAGCGGTTGGAGAACTGCGGGTCGTCGGTGATGCCGACGCTCGTGGCGTTCTCCGCGGTGATGCGGTTCGGGTGATATTCCTTGAAGCCGCGGTAGTTGACGTCGTCGTAGATGCCGATACCGCGGATGAAGAATCCGAAATCACGGCCTAGGCGGATGTTCAAGTCGTTGTTCATCTTGAACGGCGCCTGGGTGATGTCACCCTTGTCGTAGTTCAGGTTGCCGTCGTCGAAGTTGACCGACGCCATGCCCGGTGCCGAGCGCAGGCGCTGGGACGGATAGCTCTGCTGCCGGTGCACCCCCTGGCACTGCTGGTAGACGCCGGTGCAGACATCGGGATTGAGCTGCGACTTGCCGACGAGCTCGTCCGAGCGATCCTCGATGCGCCACGACGCGCCGAGGGTGAGGGTGTTGTTCAGGACCGCCGAGACGTCCTTGTCAAACATCGAGAAACTGAACTCGACCGCGGACGCCGCCATCGGCCATGCCGATGCGACTCCCAGGGCCGCGACGAGCGCGCGTGTAATGCTGTTGTTCAATCTGGACCCCAACCAAAGAAAATCAAGCACATCAGTCAGTACAACCGTCACCACAGATCAGACCTGCCGGCGCCCTGTAGCGCCGGCAGGCTGTCTGCGATTCGATTACTTCGAAGCCTTCTTCTGAACGGTGTTGGCTTCAAATTCGCTGTCGCTGAATGAAACGGACTGATCGTAAGGCTGGTCTTCGTTGTTCATCGCAGTGACGAAATAACGGCCCGAGTTGAGGTGATAGATCACTTCCGGCTGCGTGGTGGCGGCCAGGATGTTGAAGTACTGAATCAGGTGCCCTTCCTGGAACTGCGTCAGCTTGTCCTGTTGGTCATAGTTGTCGATGGCGACGATGTTCCAGGAGTCCTCGTCGAGATAGATCGTGCGCTTCTTGAAGGTGTGGCGCTGATCCGGCTTGTTCTCGGCCTCGACGACCCAGACGCGATGCAGCTCGTAGCGCGTCAGCTCCGGATTGACGTGGTTCGGCGCGGCGATGTCCGAGTACTTTGTCGGCGGGCTGGCAATCTTGTACGAGTTGTACGGGATGTACATCTCGCGCTTGCCGACCAGCTTCCAGCTGAAGCGCTCGAGCACGCCGTTGTACATGTCGACCTGGTCATAGAACTGGTGACCGTCGGTGCCTTCGTACGGGTTGTCGCAGCACACGGCAGGCGCGCGGCGAATGCGCTTGAGCACCGGTGCGTACAGCCATGCGGCACGACCCTCGGTGCCGAAACCGGCCTTTTCGTGCACCAGGATGTAGGTGCCGGCGATGCGGGGCGGGGAGATGGTCTCGGACAGATAGCGCAGGAAGTCGACGCCCGGCTTCAGTTCCGGCGGATTGGGCTCGTCGATATTCGCGTAGTAGAACTTCACGTCCTCGACGATCTTGGTCAAGGTGAACTTGCCGTCCTGCTGAACGATCATCTGGTTGTTGTAGCGGCGCTGTGCGTTGCCGCGCCACTTCGTGCGGTGGTTCCAGATCGGCTCGGCGCCGGACTTCGGAATCGGGAACGGGAAGCCGACGTAGGCGCCCTTCGGATTGTCGACGCCCTCGAGCTCGGCACGCGTGGCATTCTTCACCGTCTCGTCGAGGATCTTCTGCGGGAAGTTGACCTTACGATGCGTCTTGTAGACGTTCATCTTGTAGCTGTCGGGGAAACGGCGCAGCAGCTCCTTGTGCCCTTCGGTCAGCTTGTCGGTGTACTGCGCAACATTGGCCGCAGTAATCGTGAACAGCGGCTTCTCATTGGCCAGCTCAGGATCGTTCGCGTATTCGCCCTTCAGCGCACCGTGCTGCTTGGCGGGAGTCCATTCGGGAATGGTGCCGTCCTTGTTGCCGGCACGCTCGGCGCCGATCGGCGTCAGGTCCTTGCCGAGACGGGCCGCTTCCTCCGCGGACACTTTGGCGTTCGCGCTGTGGCTGGCGAACATCGCGGTCACCAGCAGCGCCGGTACCGTCAGTTTCATTTTGCTAATCACTCCAGTCTCCTATCGTGGAAAGCCTGTGCGGCTTTGTGCCTCTCCAAGCCTTTGTTTCCGGATCTCGGCACGATAACCCTCGACGGAGTACCGTGCCGGCCCGGTTCGTTCTTTCGATTCGCGCCCGTGTCAGGCGGTGACGGTGTCGCCGGTTCCGGTTCCGACCGTTTCCTCGGCAGCCGGCTTCGCCTTGAGCAGGAACGCCGCGAAGGCAGGCAGCAGCACCACGGCCGCCACGGCGTTGGCGATGAACATGATGGTCAGCAGGATGCCCATGTCGACCTGGAACTGCAGACCCGAGAAGAACCAGGTGCAGACACTCGCCGCCAGGGTCAGCGCGGTGACGACCACCGCCTTGCCGGTCTGGTGCAGCGTCTCCTCGTAGGCCTTGCGCAGGGTCATGCCCTTGTTGAGGACGCATTCCTCGAGGACGCTGTAGATGTAGATGCCGTAGTCGACGCCGATACCGGCCGCGAACGCGGCGACCGCCAGATTGGACACCTTGATGCCGATCTGCAGGTACACCATGACGGCGTACGACAGCACCGACACCAGGGCCAGCGGCACCAGCACGCAGACCAGGCCGGCGAAGCTGCGGAACGACAGCAGCACGCAGGCGCCGATGCCGAGGAACAGCCACAGCAGCACCTTGGACTCGGTCTCCTTGATGACGTCGTTGGCCGCGGCCATCACGCCGACGTTGCCGGTCGCCAGACGGAACGACACCGGACCGTCGGTCGGCTGCTCGTCGATGAAGGCCTGCGCCGCTGCGACGATGCGGTCGATGGTCTCGGCCTTGTGGTCGACCGAATACACCAGGATCGGGATCGCGCTGCAGTCCTCGTTGAGCAGGCCGGTCGAGCTCGGGAACGGCTGCACCGTCACCACCAGCGCCCCGGACTCACGCGGCAGCACGTGCCACTTCGGATTGTTCTCGTTGTACGCGTTGAAGACGGCGCGCGAGGTCTTGGCCAGCGACATCGTCGACTGCACGCCGTCGACGTTCTCCATGCGCCATGCGAACTCGTCGATCTTGCCCATCACGGCGTGATCGATGCAGCCGTCCGGACGCGACTCGGCGATGACCTTGATGACGTCGACGCCGATCGAGAACGCATTGGTGATCGCGCGCGAGTCCTCGTTGTAGCGCGCGTCGGGCCGCAGCTCGGGCACGCCCTCGTGCAACTCGCCGATCTTGAGGTCCTGCGACACGTATTCGGCCCAGCCCCACAGCCCGACGGCACCAACCAGCACGACGGCGGCGACGGGACGCTTGGTGATCACCGAGATCGTGCGCCACACCGGCGCCAGCTTCAGGTCACGCTTGTGCTGATGCTCGCGGAACTTCTCCGGATTCTTCAGCGGCGCGAACGACAGCAGGCACGGCAGCAGCACCTTCTTGCACAGCACGATCGCGAACAGGCCGAACATGGCGTTGACCGCCATCTCCTGGATGATGCCGATCGGGATCAGCAGGATCGTGCCGAAGCCTACGAAGTTGGTCAGCAGCGCGGAGATGCCGGGGATGACCAGCCGGCGGTAGGTCGCCCGCGAGGCCTCGAAGCTCGGCAGTCCGTTGTCGGCAACCTCGTTGAGCCAGAAGTTGGTGATCTGGATGCCGTGCGAGGTACTGATCGCGAGCACGATGAACGGCATCAGCACCGCGAACGGATCGAGCCCGTAGCCGAACAGCTGCAGCATGCCGAGTTCCCAGACCACCGCCAGCACACCGCAGATCAGCGGCAGCAGTGCGATGGACGGCGAGCCGCAGTACTGCCACAGCAGCAGCCACACGAGAATCAGGGTCAGGCCGAAGAAGCTGAACACTTCGACCGCGCTGTCGGCGATGTCACCGACCGCCTTGGCGAAGCCGATGATCGCGATATCGATGTTGGGGTTGTAGTCGGGATTGTCGACGGTGCGCACATCGAGCTGATAGCCGCGGAACTCGACCGGCGCCGCGTCCACCTCATCCGGCTGCACCACGACGGTGCTCAGCGGGAACGCCCAGCTGCGCGTGTCCAGGTACGCGGTCTTGACCACGTCGCCCTTCTTGTACGGGCCGGCATCGACCTTGGCCACGTACTCGAGCTTGGTCGGCGAGATGAAGCGGTGGCGGACCTGCTCGAGGCGATGCGCGGTGTCGATGTAGTCGAGCTTCTTGCCGGTGACCGGATCCTTTTCCAGCAGCTCGGAGACGATCATCGCCGCCGACTGGTCGTTGGCGACCAGCCGCCCGCGGACGTCCGACTTGGAGACGTTGGAGCGGACCTTGGCCAGCATCTCCAGCGTCGGCGTGAAGTCGGCCGGGACGACGTTGCCGCCCTGGAAGCCGGACTCGACGACCTCCATGTAGCGCACGTTCGGCGTGAACAGCGAGCTGACGCGCGAACGGTCGACGCCCGGCGTGAAGTACACCGCGTCGGTGGCCTTGCGCAGGCTGTCCATGAACTCCGGCGTGTAGATGTCGCCGTTCTTCTGCATCACCGCCAGCAGCACGATGTTGGCACCACCGAACTCGCTCTGGTACTGGTGGTAGATGCCCATGTAGGGGTGACCCAGCGGCAGCTGCTTGTCGAACCCGGTATCCATGCGCAGCTGGGTGGCGTGATATCCGAAGAACAACGTCGCCAGACCCAACACCAGAAGCGTCGCCCAGCGCCGATTGAAGATCATCGGTTCCGTGACGCGAACAAAAAGCTGCGCAAACTTGCTGCGACTGTCTCCGTGCACTTGCTCTCTCCCCGCTACTTCAAATATCTCGTGCCGCGGTCCTAGCGGATCCGGCCGCGGCTACGTGACCTGCTCCGCTGCTGAAAATGGCGGGCTCGGTTCCGGGATGAGACGCTAAGGCTGGGAAGGATAGGCCACGCCTAACAAAAGTTAGGTTTGCCCAACCCCCACCCCGCTTACACCCTCAAAAGAGGTTGGGTCCGCGCAATAATTATCCAAAGCGAGGAACTCGGCTCAGCGGAAACCGGACTTACCGTAGGATATTTCCTGCGCACGCGACGTCGCAGGATGGCTGCTCCATCAGGGCGTTTGCGCGCGATAATGCGGCAATCCGAATCGACCGACGCCCCGGGGAAAACGCCGATGCCGAACCCAGCCCGCCGCCGTCTGCTGATGACCCTCAGCGCGATCGCCCTGGCCCTGGCCGGCCTCGCCTGCAGCTTTGCGCCGCAGGAACTGCAGGCCGTGCTCGGCGCCCCGGCATCGGCGACCGGGGCACTCATGATCCAGCTGCTCGGCGCCGCCTATCTCGGCCTGGCAATGCTCGACTGGATGGCACGCGGGGTGCTGATCGGCGGCATCTACGCGCGCCCGGTTGCCGCCGGCAACCTGCTGCATTTCTTCGCCGGCGCCGCGGCGCTGGCCAAGGCGGTCACGGCGACCCCGATCGCGATCCCGCTATGGATCGCCGCCGGGGTGTACGCAGGTCTGGCCCTGGCGTTCGCCCGGGTGCTGCTGACGCACCCGCTGCCGGCCGAGCCGGCCTGAGCCGATCGCGACGGGGCGAAGCGGCGACGGGCGGATCGCTCACACCGCCAGCGTCGCGCGCTCGATCAGCGGCTCCAGTGCAACGTTCGGCGACAGGGTGCCGAAATTGAGCCCATGCTCGCCGCCGAGCCGGCTGGCGCAGAACGCGTCGGCGACTCCGGCGTTGCCGGCGCGCACCAGGACCGCCGCCTGCAGGGCCAGCGCCATGCGCTCGACGACCATGCGTGAGCGCAGTTCCAGCGTCGCGACGTCATCCAGCGCCTGCGACAACCATGCGACCTCGCGGTCGAGGTCGGCGTTGCCACCCCGTGCCGACTGCAGTTCGGCGAAGAACGCGTCGCGGGTGTCCGGCTCCTTGGCCAGGGCCCGCAGCACGTCGAGACACTGGATGTTGCCGCTGCCCTCCCAGATCGAGTTCAGCGGCGCCTGCCGGTACAGGCGCGGCATGCCGGTTTCCTCGACGTAGCCGGCACCGCCCAGGCATTCCTGGGCCTCGTTGACGGCGGGCGGGCAGCGCTTGCAGATCCAGTACTTGCCGATCGCGGTGGCGATCCGCGCCAGCGCGCCCTCGGCGGCATCGCGGTCCGACGCGTCGACCGCGCGCGCGACCCGGAACGTCAGCGCGGTCGCCCCCTCGGATTCGAGCGCCAGATCGGCGAGCACGTTGCGCATCAGCGGCTGATCGATCAGCCGCTTGCCGAAGGCCTTGCGGTGCGCGGTGTGATGCAGCGCCTGCACCAGGGACTGCCGGATCAGACCGGCCGATCCGATCATGCAGTCGAGGCGGGTCAGCGCGACCATCTCCAGGATCGTGGCGACCCCGCGACCCTCGCCTCCGACCCGCTGCGCCCAGGCGCCGAGAAACTCGACCTCGGACGACGCGTTGCTCCAGTCGCCGAGCTTGTCCTTGAGCCGCTGCACCCGGATCGCGTTGCGCGAGCCGTCGGGGCGCAGCTTCGGCATCAGGAAACAGGTCAGGCCGGCATCCAGATACGCGAGCACCAGCCAGGCGTCGCACATCGGCGCCGAGAAGAACCACTTGTGCCCGACGATCTCGTAACTGCCGTCGGCCTGCGGATACGCCCGCGTGGTGTTGGCGCGCACGTCGGAGCCGCCCTGCTTCTCGGTCATCCCCATCCCGACCATGCAGCCGGACTTCTGCGCCGCCGGCAGCACCCGCGGATCGTATTCGTAGGAATTGATCCGCGGCACCCACAGCTCGGCCAGATCCGGCTGATGCAGCAGCGCCGGCACCGCCGAGTGGGTCATCGTCAGCGGGCACGCGGTCCCGGCCTCGGCCTGGTTGTGCATGTACGCCAGCGCGGCGCGCGCGACGTGCGCCCCGGTCCGGTCGGAATTGCGCCAGGCGTAGGCGTGGACGCCGTACTGCATGCCCAGTTGCATGACCCGGTGATAGGCCGGGTGGAATTCGACCTCGTCGATGCGATTGCCGTAGCGGTCGAACGCGCGCAGCTCCGGCCGGTGGGCATTGGCGGTGAAGCCGAGATCCATCATCTCGCCGCCGGTGACCGCGCCGAAGGCGGCCAGATGCGCATCGGCCCAGTCGCCGCCCTCGCGGGCGACCGCTTCCCGCAGCACCCGGTCGCTCAGATACGCGTTGTAGTGCCCCTGCGGCGGCGCCTGGTTGTCGACGCTGTGGGTGATGAACTGCTCTGCGAGGCTCATGCCGGATCCTCCATCCACGAAGGCGCGCGGACCGCGCCGATGACCGGACCGGCATCTTCACACATCCGCCGACGCCCGAAAAACCCGCACGGCCGCCGCCGCGGCCGGGGCGCGTCAGTGCTCGCGGTGCCCCGCGAAGGCGATCTTGTCGACCATCGCCAGCAGCAGCGCCGACACCACGAAGGCCAGATGCACCAGGGTCATCACCAGCAGGCGGTCCGGCTCGAAGGCCTTGGCGCTCATGTAGATCTTGAGCAGGTGGATCGCCGAGATCGCGACGATGCTCGCCGCCAGCTTGAGCTTGACCGTGCCCGGGTCGAGCTTGCCGAGCCAAGCCGGCTTCTCCATCTCGCCGACGGTATCGAAGCGCGAGACGAAGGTTTCGTATCCCGACAGCGCCACCATCACCAGCAGGTTGGCCACCAGCACCATGTCGATCAGCGACAGGACCGACAGGATCAGCTCGGCCTCAGTGATCTCGAGCACGTGCCCGAACAGATGCACCAGCTCCTGCCCGGCCTTGACGGCGAAGACCATGAGGATCGCCATCAGGATCAGATACAGGGGCAGCAACAGCCAGCGGCTGCCGAGGAGCAGCAGCTCGATTCCTTTTTCGGCCTTCATCGGGTCGGGATCACGCAGCGGGTTTGGCGCGGTCGAAGCGCATCAGCAATCCGGGCAAGAATAGCAGGTCGAACAGCAGCGCGATGCCGATCACCATCGCCGTCATCAGCCCCATCGTCGCGTTGACCAGGAAGTCCGAGGTCGCGAGGATCAGGAAGCCCATCGTCAGCGCCGAGGTCGTCACCAGCAGCGCCGCTCCGACGGTCGAGAACGCGTAGCGGATCGCATCCTCGGGCGAGCGGCCGCGATCACGGCGGGCATGCAGGTACTTGCTGAAGAAGTGGATGGTGTTGTCGACGACGATGCCCAGCGTGATCGAGAACACACCGGCCGCGGCGAGGTTGACCTGGCCGCTGGTCAGCGCCCACAGGCCATAGGCCATGCCGGCGGGAAACGCGTTGGGCAGCAGCGACATCAGCCCGAACTTGACCGAGCGCAGGAACACCACCAGCGTCACCGCGATCAGCAGCAGCGCGATCGACGAGCCCTTGAGCATGCTGTAGATATTGTTCTGCCCGATGTGCCCGAACATCAGGCTCAGGCTCGAACCCTGCGCGTCGAACTCCGGCGCGTTCCGCTCCAGCCATTGCGCGGCGCGCTGCTCGAACTCGATCAGCTCGCGCGAAGCGGCATTGGAGATGCTCACCGACAGGCGCGTCGCCGACTTGTCGAAATTCATCGAGTCGTTCAGGTCCAGCCCCTGCGGCAGCGACAGCTCGTACAGCAGCACGTACTGCGCGATCAGCTCGCGATCGTCGGGAATCCGGTAGTAGTCCGGATCGCCGCCGTGCAGGTTGCGGTTGAGGCGTTTGACCACGTCGACGAAGCTCGACACGTGGGTGACTTCGGGCTGCTGTTCCAGCCACTGCTTGAAGGCCTCGACCTTCTTCAGATAGGCCGGCTCGTTGATGCCGCTCGGCGCGCCCGCGTCGAGCGAATACGCGATCGAATCGATGCCGGTCAGGTTGTCCTGGACGAAGTCGATGGCCTGGCGGATCTCCAGCGACTTGCCGAAGTACTCGACGGTGTCGTCGTTGAGTTCGTTGCGCGGCGCGAACGAGATCAGCACCAGCGCCGCGGCGCTGATCCCGAAGAAATAGAGCTGGTGATGCTTGAGCACGCGCTCGGCCAGCCCCGCCAGCGTGAACTGCTGGAAACGCGTCTCCTGCTTCACCCGCACCGGCATCCACAGCATGATCGCCGGCAGCATCGTCAGCGCGAACGCCATCGCGCCGAACACCCCGAACCCGACCACCGTGCCGAGTTCGCGAAACGGCGGCGAGTCGCTGGAGTTCAGCGAGAAGAAGCCGATCGCGGTGGTCAGGCTGGTCAGGAACACCGGCACCAGATTCAGCTCGATCGTGTGCGTCATCGCCTGGACCTTGTCCATGCCGCGACGCAGGTCGTTGAGGTAGTGCACGAGCAGGTGCACGCAGTCCGATACCGCCAGGGTCAGGATGATCACCGGCGCCGACACGTTGATCTGGTTGACCCGCAGGCCGAGCCAGCCGAGCACGCCGACGGTCGTCAGGATGCTGCAGATGATCACGACGCTGACCGTGGCCACCGCCGAGAACGAGCGCAGGAACAGGCCGACGAGGACGATCACGACGACGAACATGACCGGAACCAGGGTGACCGAATCGTGCTCGGCGATCTCGTTGAACGCCTCGTTGACGACGACCTGCCCCATGATGCGGATGTCGAGATCCGGATGCTGCTCGAGCACCTGCGCGCGCAGCTCGCGCGCATAGTCGACCACCTGCTTGCCGATCTTGCTGGTCTCGCGGCTGTTGCCGGGCATCTCCAGTCGCACGTTGATCGCGGTGACGTCGGCCTTGTCCGAAATCAGGCTGCCGACCAGGGCCGGCTCGGCCAGCGCGGCGCGCCTGATCCCGGCGATGTCGGCATCGCTGAGCGTGTCGACCTCGGGCACCAGATCGTTGACGATCAGATCGTCGTCGATGCCGACCGAATGCTGGAAGTTGGTGATCGAGTCGACGCGGATCGAGCGCGGCGTCGTCCACGCCGCCTCGGTCAGCTCGCGCAGCGCCTTGAGCGTGTCGCGCGTGAACACGTCACCGTCGCGCGGCGCGACGATGAACATCACGTTGTCGGCCTTGGTGTACGAGTTCTCGATGTGGTCGTGCGCGACCAGATACGGATCGTCGTCCGAGAAGAAAATCCGGTAGCTGCTTTCGAACCAGAGGTCGCGGGCCCCGGACACGAAGCCGACGATCGCCAGCACCGATGCCAGGAACAGCCACAGCCGAAACCGCACCAACGCGGCGGCGATACGCCCTTCCATGAATCTCACCCCAACACTTGGCGTACGTTTTTACGTACTGAATGGTATGTAGTGTCGCACAGTCCTCCTGACGGTTGCATCGGCGCCCCGCTCCATCACCTATCTTAAAGTGTGGGGCCTGCGGCGCCCGATCCCGCTATATCTATAAACAGGCCCTATCCCGCGACCCGATCGGGGATCCATGGCAAGCGGCAGAATGCGGCCGCGCACTCCCCACTCCGCAACGGCACCCGCAGCGCGGGCGGCCCTGGCGCGAACGGCGGAGCGGGCACGACGACACAACAAACACAATGGAGATATCGATGAACTACAGCCGCCGGATTGCCGCGGGCCTCGCCCCACTGGCGCTGTCGCTTTCGGCGCAGGCCGCTTACGGGCCGTTCGAGCACGGCTACGGCATCAAGTCCATGGGCGCCGGCGGCATCGGCTACACCAGCGCCGAGGACAGCTACTGGATCTCCGCCAATCCCGCCACGGCCGTGACGCTGGGCACGCGCTTCGACCTCGGTCTGGACTGGGTCACGGTACTGCCGACCGCCCGCATCCGCGACAACGCCGCGGGCCCGGACGAGAACTACTCCTCGGATGGCCAGCGCCAGTTCCCGATTCCGCAGGTCGGCTTCGTCATGGCGCTGAACGAGCGCACGGCGTTCGGAATGAACATGTTCAGCGCCGGCCTCGGCACCGACTACAAGCGCAACCCCTATGCGCGCTTCGGCGCCGACCCGCGCGGCGGCCTGTCGCTGGGGCAGTCCGGCATCAGCAGCACGCTGGCCTACAAGCTCACCGACCGGCATGCGCTCGGCGCGAGCCTCAACGTCAGCTACGAGGTGCTCGAGGTCAAGGGCGTGCAGCCCTTCGCCGCGCTCTCCGAGAACCCGGACAAGTTCACCAACCAGGGCTATGAAGGCGGCTTCGGGGTGTCGTTCACGGTCGGCTGGCACGGCCAGCTGGCGCCGGGGCTGACCGGCGGCCTCGCCTACCGCAGCAAGACCTGGACCCAGCGCCTGGACGACTACGCGGGCCTGCTGCCGGAGCAGGGCAAGCTGGAGCTTCCGGCGATCTGGGGCGGCGGCCTCGCCTACGCACTGAGCCCGACGCTGAATGTCGCCGTCGACTACCAGCGCACCGAATACGCCTCTGAAGCGGCGCTCGGAAACCCGATCGGCCAGCTCAACCAGGGCCACCTGATGGGTTCCGACGACGGCCCCGGCTTCGGCTGGGACGACCAGAACATCTACAAGCTCGGCATCGTCTGGAAGGCACGCCCGGACCTGACGCTGCGCGCCGGCTACAGCCACGCCACCCAGATCGTCCAGACGTCGGAAACCCTGTTCAACCTGCTCTCGCCCGTGGTCGGCGAGGACCACTACACCGCGGGCGCCACCTAGCAGATGCGCGACGGCTGGGAGGTCACCGGTTACGCGGCGCTGCTGGAACGCAAGGAAGTGTCGGGCGAACAGTCGATCCCGCCGGCCCTCGGCGGCGGTGAAGCCGACGTCAAGAACGACATGTACATGTGGGGCGTGTCCTTCGGCCGCCGTTTCGGCGAGCGCCGCTAAGGGCCTGTTTACACGATGGCGATCGTCCACAGCATTAACAGGCCCTGGGCGCGTGGGCGGTCGAAACACATGCGGCTGCGCAGAACGGACACGAACCGGTAGAGTGCAGACACCGTCGAACAAGACGACGCCGGCCCGCCTCCGTCAGTGGCGGCGGGCCCATCGACCTCATTGACGATCGGGAGCACGCTCTTGGACCTGCGACAGACCGATGCATGCATCCGACGCGCGCCGATGCCGATGCGCGCCGCCTTCCTGGGGGGCCTGCTGGCGGGCCTGTGCGGCGCTGCGATTGCCGCTCCAGCACCGACGCCCGAACCGACGCAAGCGCCAGCGGACGCGTCACAGCCCTGTGAGGATCCGATCGCCGCACCGGTTCCGGCCGACACGGTGTGGAACGTCGCCGATGCCGCACCGGTGAATAGCCGCTGCAGCGACCTTCCGATACCGGCAATGGTGCGCCTGCCCGCCGGCGACTTCGAAATGGGCGATCTCGACGACTCGGGCACGCCGTATGAACGTCCGGCGCACACGGTCCATGTCGGCAGCTTTGCGATCAGCCGCTACGAAGTGACCTTCGAACAGTGGGATGCCTGTGGCGCCGACGGCGGCTGTACGCATCGCGCCGACGACAAGGGTTGGGGGCGCGGACCACGGCCTGTGATCATGGTCAGCTGGAATGACGCGCAGCAGTACGTCCAGTGGCTCAGTACCAAGACCGGCAGAGCCTTCCGCCTCCCGTCCGAGGCCGAATGGGAATACGCCGCGCGTGCCGGCACCCGATCGCGCTTCAACTGGGGCGAAGGATCGGACTGGGTGTGCCAGTTCACCAACGTGCTCGACCTCAGCGGCCGCAAGGCCCGACCCGACTGGCACTGGAACGTGCCCTGCGACGACGGCTATGCGCAGACCGCTCCGGCCGGACGCTTCCCGCCGAATGCATGGGGGCTGCACGACATGCACGGCAACGTCTGGGAGTGGGTCGAGGACTGCTGGCATCCCGACTACACCAACGCGCCCGCCGACGGCCACGCCTGGATCGACGGCGGCCAGTGCAACAAGCGGGTCAATCGCGGCGGCGGCTGGAGCAATCACCCGCGCACGATGCGGGCCGCGACGCGTGACGCGGATTCTCCGGACGGCCGCAGCAGCGCGATGGGCTTTCGCGTCGCCAGCGACTGAGCACAGGCCGTCGGGACGGGTCAGCCCTCGAGCAGCGAGTCCAGATCCACCATCAAGGTCATGACGCCGGCGCCGTCGGCGTTCATCATCGTGACCGGCAGCGGATCGGATTTGTAGATCGCGCGGATCACCGAATCGTCGAACAGATTGTTGCCGGAACTCTCGGCGATCACCGCGCGGACGATCCGCCCGTCGGGGCGGTACTCGATCCGGACGCTGCAGCGCAGCTTGGCCGGCAGTTGCGGCGGCAGCAGCCAGCGATCACGGATGCGCGCGAACAGCCCGTGCTCGTTGTCCGAATCGTCACCGGCCTGCGCCGCCGCCTGCGCGCGTTGCACCTCCGCGGCCTGCTTCGGTGCCACCGCCTGCGGCTTGGCTTCGACCACCTTGCGCACCACCGCGGTCGGCTTCGGCGTCGGCTGCGGCCTGCGGGTGGGCGTCGGGGTCGGCCGCACGGTTGGCGTCGGACTGGGCGACGGACTCGGCGTCGCGCTTGGTGGCGACGTCGGCTGCACTTTCATCACTGCCGCGTCGTCCCGCGGCAGCGGGGTCGGAACGACGGTCGGCTGCGGCGTGGCGACCGGTGTCGGCGGCGGGGTCGGCGGCGGCGCTTCGGCCGCGGCCAGCTCCACCGCTCCGGGGTCTGGCGCAGCGGCGTCCCGCTCGATGTCCACGTCCGGCTCCGGCGCGGTCAACAGATACGCCTGGACGACATTGCGACGACCGTCGCCAGGGCGCCCCTGCAGCCACAGCTGCGCCAGCGCGATCGCGACGACGACCAGACCGTGCAGACCGGCCGACCAGGCCCCGGCCCGTGGATCGAGGCCGCGACGCCAGCCGGCCTGCGGTGCCACGGGCGTCGCCGAGCGGACCGGCGCGTGGAGATCGTGGACGGCGTGCGCCGGCGCGGCAACCCGCTCCGCCCTCAGATCCGGGCGGACGCCGGCACGCGCAGCGTCGCCGCCGTCAGACATCGGCACCCTCAGTGTCCGTCCGCGTGGCCGGACCCGCCGTCAACCGGCTCGAAGCGCCATTCCAGGCGGACCTCGGCGACACCCTCCCAGAGCCCGAGCCAGGTCGAATTGCCGTTGAGCGACAGCGGCAATGCCAGCCTGGCCTCCGCCGTGCCGGACTCGGGGGCGTGACGCAGGCGGTGGTTGATCCAGTCCAGCACCGCGCTGGGCAGCGGTTGCGACTCCTCACGCCGGGTCGTGCTGCCGTCCTCGGTGTAGACGGTCTCGCCGACGGGACTGGGGATGTACACGGTCTCCTGGTACATGCCGCGCTCGGAGTCTTCAGTATCGACGACGCCGACATAGTGCGTGCAGGGTGGCGAACCATCGGCGATGTCACGGCTGTCGCCCTGCCGGCGCTCGCTGAAGGGGACGAAGGCGTCCCGGCTCCGGTTGTAGCGCACGCCCTCGATCTCGAGGCGCATCGTCACCTGCGACTGCCACGGGCAGCCGTCGTACGGCAGGAAATACAGATAGCGCCCGGGAATGGTGTCCGGCTGCAGTGCCTCGGGATACTGCATCGCCGCGAACAGCGCGGTGTACAGCTGCATCAGCCGGTCGCGGCAGGCCATGTCGCCGCGGCACGCGCTCATCTGCGCCTGCATGCGCTCGGTCAGCGCCGCCTTTTCCTCCGCGGTGCGTGGGATCCGCACCCCCTGCCCGGATCGCGCCAGCAAGGCCTGCGCCTGACGCGCCAGATGGATGACCTTGGCCTCCAGCCGGCGCTCCAGATCCGGATCGAGCAGATTGCGCACCTGCAGTTCGCCGTCGGACCTCAGGCGCGTGCGGATTTCGTAGTGCTGCGCCCCGGTGGCCCGCGACCACTGACTGCCGGGATGCTCGGGATCGTTCTTCTGCCAGGTCTGGGAGAGTTTGACGTCCGCGCGCAGGGACAGCTCGCGCACCCGCGGTTGCGCCGCCGACGGATCCGGAGCCGCCGCATGGCCGGCCGGACAGCCGCCAAGGGCCGCAAGCCAGACGCAGCCCCACAGGGCCGCGGGCCGCCACTTTGCCGGGGTCGAGACTGCCACCGTTGATCCTCCTCACAGGCCGGTCCGCTTCGGCAGCGGCTGCGCCGCGCCAAAGACGATGTCCCATGCCATATGAGCAGGTCGGCGCGCCGCTGGCCCCACCCTTTTCAGTAGGTCGGTCCGCCACCGTGCGCCGGCAACCACCCCCTCAGCTGATCAGGGTCAGCTGCCGCGCCTTGGCCACGGCACCGGCCCGGCTGCGGACGGACAGCTTGGTGTAGAGGTTGTGAAGGTGCCATTTGACCGTCCCCTCGGAGACGAACAGGGCCTGCGCCAGCTGCTTGTTCGACATCCCCGACTCGACCACGCGCAGAATCTGCAGCTCGCGCTTGGTCAGGGGTTCGAGCAATGCCACCGGCCGATCCGGACGCACCCGCTGCTGCTCGGTCACCGAACGTTGGCAGGCAGACAGAATCGCCTGCAGATGCGAGGCAACCCGCTGATCCTCCTCTGTCGGCCCCAGCCCCGTCTTTTGCAGGCTCAACAGCAGCGAGTGCAGTCCGGGACCCTCGTCGACAAATACGCGGATCATGCCCTCGGGCGCGGCAATCACGATGGCCTCGCGCAGGTTGCGCAACGCATCGTTCTGATTGCCCATCAAATACATCGCGTGGGCCCGCTGCAGCAACAGGCTCACCAGCTTCAGCTGCTGCCCCTGCGCACGAGCATGGCGCACCAGCGGCTGCAGAATCTCCACCGCCGCATCCGCCGCACCGCGCGCAACGGCAATCCGCGCCTGCAATTGCCGGCTCTTGTCGTGCACCAGTTTGGCGTAGCGATCTCCGTAGATCGAACCGGCCAGCGCCGGCGAGCGTGCAATGTCCTCGGCACCGCCAACGTCGCCTTGCTTGAGACACAGAATCGCCCGCGCAAACTGCATGCACACAACCATGCGCGGCGCATTGCGTTGCATGCCGAGGTTTTCGCCCTCGACAAGGATTTCCTTGGCGTCCTCGTAGCCGCGCTCGGCGACGACCAGGCGTGCAAGCGTCAGATACCCGGTGAGCACCGGATCGAGTGAGCTGAACATCGCCAGGAAGCGCAGCCCCTGAGAAAGGGCATCGCGAGCCTCCTTGAGCTTGTTCTGCTCATAGTAGATCCCGGCGGCCATTGCCGACAGGACGCAGGCTCCGTGGGAGGAAGCTCCAAGCTTGTCGATACACATCGCCAGCGCGGTTTCCGCTTCCACCTGCGCCTGCTGCAGGCGTCCCTGGCGCATCAGGGCCATCAGACCGACCGCCTCGGCCCAGATCTTGCCGTACGGCGAGCGCGCGTTGATGAACCGCTGCTTCGAATCGCGCGCCATCAACAGCGCCTCGTCGAACCGGCCATGGCACTTGAGCGCATAGGCCATCGAGGCGCCGACTGCCGCACTGCGGAAGTCGGGAGGGTCGGGATTTTCGTTGACCCATTTGCGTCCCAACTCGAGAGCTTCGTCGGCGTGATCCGCCAATGCGTGGCCGACAACCTCGATGACGCCGCGATACGAGGTGACGTCGCGGATCAGCTCGTCGGCATTGTCGCCGTCACTCTCGCGGATCTGCGCCAGCAACGAATCGAGTGTGGCCTGAGCCTCGGCGAAACGGTGATGGAAGTTGAGCGACCATGCCGAGCTCACCTGAATCTGCGGATAGCGGGCGAGTACCCGTGCCGACAGCTGTTCGATCCAGTTCAGAAGCGTCATGTGCTCGCCACGCCGCAGTACCAGTTCCTCGGCGGTGGTCGACAGGATCTGCGCCGCTCTCTCCTGTAGTCCGGCACGCAGAACATAGTTGATCGCGTCGTCACGAAAGTCCTGCTGAATCGACCACGACTCGGCGCGCTTGAGGCAATCGACCCAGCCATCCGGATCGGACGCGCGAAAGCGCGCACGCAGAAACTCGCCGAACAGCGGATGGAAGCGGAACCAGTCGCGGCGGTCGTCCATCGGCAACAGGAACAGATTCTGCCGCTCGATCGACTCAAGCCTCAGCTGAGGCGCCTTCTCGCCGGTCAGTGCGCGACAGACATTGGCGTTGATGCGGTCAAGCACCGAGATCCGGAACAGGAAGTCGACATCGTCCTCGCTGAGGTTGGCCAGCACCGCCTCGGCCAGATAGTCGGTGATCTCACGATTGGAGCCGCCGAAATGGCGGACGAACTCGGCCGGATTGTCGCGCCGAATCATCGCCAACGCTGCCATCTGCAGTGCGGCGATCCAGCCTTCGGTCTGCTTGTGCAGCTTTATGACGGTTTCCTCGTCTAGCTTCAGCCCGTAGAGCTGATCCAGGAAGGTGCGCGCCTCGTCCAGTGAAACCGCCAACTCCCTCGCGGTGTACCGCGTCACCTGCTTCGCAAGCAGGCGCTTCTGCAAAGCAAGTCCGGTATATTCGCGCGCACCGAAGATCAACAGGACGTCGTCCGGCTGGTGCGTGCAGATCCAGTTGAGTGTCTCGATCGCCGGACTCGACTCGAGCAGATGTACGTCATCGAGCACGATCGCCCGACGGACACAGTCGGCATGCAGCGTCGCCAGCAGTCGTTCCAGTCCGGATTCCTCTGAAAACACCGGCTCTTCGGACTCGCGCATTCCGCTCGGATCGACAATTTCAAGCAGGTCGCGCAGGAACCTGACCGGATCTCGATGACTTTCGCTCAACGACAGCCGATGAACACGCCTGCCCTCCGCAAGCAATGCCCGAATCCAGGCGTCGATCAAGGTGGATTTGCCATAGCCGGCCGGCGCGACAACTTCAACGATCTGCCGCTGCCCGCTGATCACATCCGGCGGCAGAGCCAGGCGGGCACGCGTAAGCGCACGCCCGTCCGCGACCTCACCGATCACCGGGCTGTCGACGACTCCACCAGGCGTGATGTCCTTCTCCTCACTCAATCGCATTCTCTCCCCCTATCTCATATGTCGTTACTCTCTGTTCCGGACCGGCTTCATCTCGTCGAGCCGATTCATCGGTAGCAGGAGCCCGTGGGGTACAGTGAACACCTCTCGATAACGTTTTAAAAATCCGGACCCTAATCTGTCATTAGGGTCCGTAAGCTGGGGGAGAGGGCCCCAGGGAACGCTTGGTCGCATGACCGGCAGTCGACTGCCGCAAACGAAATCTTTGCAATCTGCTGGGTTGCCTGTAATTCAGCGCGGCGGGCCATCAGTTGTCACCAAATCCCCCGGCGCCCTGATGCCTTCCGGCATCCGCACCTGTGGCAACAACCTCCCGCGACGCGGCCAAATGCGGCAACTTCGCATCTCCTCTCAATCTTCGCTCACCCCAACCGGTCGACTGAGATATGTCGCGTCGCGACCCGCCGTCTGCAGTACGGCATCGCGTACCGCGCCCGGTCGCTCCATGGGCAGGAAATGGGTCGTTCCGGCGAGGGCGTTCACCTGAGCCATAGGTAGCATGGCGCGCAGGCGTTGGCGCGCCTTGGGCGAGAAGGTTGATCCGCGATCCGCAGCCAGCGCAATCACAGGACACCGCAGCCGACGGATGCCGGGCCAGGGATTGTGTTCGGTATGGGCGAAGGTGGTGCTTTCCCATTCGGGCGCGCAGGCCAGGCGAACGCGATTACCACTCTGCACGAGGCCATGCTGGACATAGGCTTCAAGCCAGGCCTCGGGCCAGGTTTTGAAGCCACCTCGGCCACGGAAGTTGTCAAGGGCTGCGGCATGCGAGTCGAACTCCCGGCGCCGGCGTGCCGCGCCGGCGGCGAGTGAGAAGCGGTACGACTGGCGAAGCAACTTCGCCAACCATAACTGCCAGCCCTGCCAGCGATCCATGATCACGGGTTCCGCCAGAATCAGGCCCCGCACCATCTCTGGCCGCCGGGCCGCGGCCATGATGCTGGTGGTGGCGCCGATGGAATGGCCGGCCAGCCAAACCGGCTCATCCAGGCTCTGTAGCCAGGCGGTGAGGTCCTGGTAGTAGGTTTCCCAGCCGCGGAATGTCGCCATGTCCGCCGCCCCGGCGCTGGCGCCGTGGCCGCGCATGTCCCAGGCCAGCACGTTGCAATCGCGCGCCAACTCGTCGAGCAGCGGCTGGTATAGGCGGCCATGGAAACCCGTCGCATGGGCCCAGTGCAGGGTGGGACGCCCTGGCGTATGCGGCCAGCGCCACAGGGCGATGTCCCGGCCGTCCGGGGCCGTGAATCCGTCGCGCTCGATCACGCGGGGCGTCTCAGTAGGATTTGGGCAAGCCGAGGACATGTTCGCCGATGTAGTTGAGCAGCATTTCGTTGTTGATGGGCGCGATCTCCATCAGCCGGGCGGAGGGCCATAGCGTGATGATGTCGTAGTCCCGGTCGAAACCGTAGCCGCCGTGGGTTTGCAGTGCGGCCTCGACGGCCTTGACCGCGGCGCGCGAGCCCAGCAACTTGGCCATGTTGGCGTGGGCGCCGGCATTGCCGCCCGCATCGAAGGTCGCGGCGGCCTGGATCATCATGAGTCGCGCGGCTTCCAGTTCGGCCTTGGCCTCGGCCAGCCGATGCTGCAGGGCCTGGTAGCTGCCGATGGGTACGCCGAAGGGTTTGCGCTCGTTGGCGTAGGCCACGGCCTTTTTCAGCGCGTAGTTGCCCAGGCCCACGGACATGGCGGTGACCAGCAGGCGTTCCGAGTTCAGGGCCTCGAACATGCCGGCCAAGCCCTGTCCCGGCTGGCCGATCAGGCGGTCCGCTTCAAGTTTGACCTCATCGAAAAATACCAGGTACTGACGCTCCGGCCAGCCGACGTCGATATTCAGGGGTTGCAGTTCCACGCCGGGCGCGTCGGTATCCACCACGAACAGCGACATGCCCTCGGTGCGGCGCTCGACCTCGCCCGCCTTTTGCGTGCGGGCGACCACCAGCATGCGGTCGGCGTCTGCCGCGCCGGAGATAAACACCTTGCGGCCGGTCAGCCGGTAGCCGTCGTCATCCTGTGTCGCCAGCGAGGACATCGCGAAACTGTTGGTGCCGGCGTCCGGTTCGGTAATGGCGAAGCACAGTTTTTCCGCGCCACTGATGGTCGGTTTGACGAAGCGCTCGATCTGCGAGGGCGTGCCCTGGCGGATGATCGGCACGCGCGCGAAGCCGGTCAGGAGCAGCATGGGCAGCACCAGTCCGGCCTCGGCCAGGGCTTCCATCAGCGCAACCAGTTCCACCTGGCCGCCGCCGACGCCACCCAATTCCTCCGGGATGGTGATACCGAGCAGGCCGTATTCACCCAAGGCTTCCCAGGCCTCCTGCGGGAAGCGGTGGTTATCGATGCACTCACGCATGTATTCCCGGCTAAAGCCCTCGCTCACGCTGCGGGCGGCCTCACGGACGTCACGCATGCGCTGGGCCACGCTGGCCTGGTCGAATTCAATTTCGGGTGCTGCACTCATTGTCTATCCTCCTCGTGTCACCCTTGCGGGGTGAACAGGTTGCGTTTGCCGTCGCTGCGCACGTGGCCGGCGCGGTTGAGAAACTCCTCGTCGGTCATGGCGTCGAGGAGGTCCGGGTCGGCGGGGGTGTTGGCAATGAATCGGCGGCCATCGTCCAAGCGGCCCAGGACAATGCCTTGGACCGGCCGGTCGTCACGGTCGTGCATGACGGTATAGGTTTCGATACGCCCGGCACCTTTGGGCTGCGCCGCAAGCTCTACGCCGGGGCCGGCGTCTATTTCGGCTTGCAAGTCGCACGCGTCGACCCGCCGCCAGCCGCTGGCCGGCGGCCGGCCTGCGTAGAGCCCCAGCGAATGCTTGCTCATGTACCAGCCCACGCCACTGACCAGGGCGTTGGCATCCGGCTCGGCGCGGATGCGGGCCATGGTCTCGGCGATGGCGTGGGTGCAATAGTTGTTGCCGGGGCCGCCGTGGTAAGCCAATCCCCCGGTGACGGTCAGCGGCCGGGGGTCATCCTCTGCAATGTCCAGTGCGTTACGCGCCATCTGCACCGCACTGGGAAAGCAGCTATACAGATCAAGAAAATCGATGTTGTCCACGGCCAGCCCGGTAGCCTCGAACAGGCGCCGGCCGCAGACGGCAATCGCCGGGGAGCGCGACAACTCCGCCCGTTCGCAAACGAACCAGCGATCGCTGGCATCTGCCGCGGCCAGGGGATACACCCAGCGCCTGGGGTCGATCCCCAGGGCTCGGGCCTTGGCTGCGGACATCATCACCAGCGCGGCCGCCTGGTCCACCGCGATGATGGCGTTCATGCGCTTGGTATAGGGTGCGCCGATCATGCGGTTTTGCGGCGTACGCTCGGCGATGTCACCCGCAGACAAGGGTTCGCGGCGCCAGGCCCCTGGATTGTCCACTGCGACGGCGTTAAACCCGGCATACAGCGCGCCCAGCGCCTGCCGGTGCGTGGCCGGGTCGTGCCCGTACTGGCCGCGGAGGGCCTGCTCGAAGAGCGGATAGATCTGGATGGGCAAGTCCAGCCCATGCCTTTGTTCGGCGACATTGGTCGGCTCACGGTCGTCGCCGAGCAGCCGCGGACCTGCGCCGGTTTCGGTGTCGATCACCCCGGACAGGCCCGCTCCCTTGCCGCGCATTTGCGTGGCCAGCGCCTCACCGCCCGCAATCAGCGCACAATCGAGTTCGCCGGCGGCAATGCGGTCGGCATAGTAACCGACCAGCCATTGGCCCATATTGCCGCCGATGGGCGTGTAGAAGCGTTCGCCGGGGTCGATGCCCAGCGTTCGGGCCAGACTGGCTGGCGCATCGGGATAGGCCGGGGCCAAGATGTTGAGACAGGTCAACGACTGGATATGGCGCAAGACGCCGTCGATGCCGCAGTCCGCCGCCGCGGCCCGGGCGGCCTCGGCGATCAGGCCGATCGGTGTGCGCTGGTCATCGGGTTCGCGAGCGGTGATCTGGCCGGCGCCGACCAGCACCGGCGTGTTGTCATCAAGCGTCATTGTTGTTCCCTGGTTTTACCGTTGGGCACGGTCTCGAACAGCAGTTGCACGCGCCCATGGGCGACGGGTGTGCTGGCCCGGTCCTGCCAGCAGCTGACGTGGACCAGCGTCGTACGCCGGCCCTGGCGGACGATTTCGGCGGCGGCGTAGGTGGACCGCGCCCGCGCGGAACGCAGGTAGTCCACGTTGCAATCGAGGATGCGGGGGCGGCGCGCCCGTGCGTCGCGGCTTTGCGCGGCGATGCGCGCCGTAATCTCGATCAACCCGCCGATCGCGCCGCCATGCACGGCCGGCAACATGATGTTGCCTATCAGCGCATCGCGATACGGCAAATGGACTTGCACGCGGGTGCCGCTGTGCTGGACTTCGAGCCCAAGGTGCCGCGCGTAGGGAATACGCTCCAGCAAGCTCTGCCAAGTGGCCTGCGTATCGGCGTGCACATCCCGGTCGAGCGTACTCGATGACATTGGGTCGGCTGCCTCGCTCACACCGCATCGCTCCGCGAAGCCGTCGTCTCGAAATGTTTGCCTTGGGTAGCGCGCATGAAGGTGGCATTGCCGATAGCCACCGGCCCGTCCAGTCCCTCGGAAAATACTGGGCAGCGCAGGAACGCAACGTCATCGGTCAAGTGATGACAGTGGGCGATGGCCACCAGGGCACGTTTGTTAGCGGCCGGCCGGAGGTAATCCATGCGCAGATCCAGCGTGGCTATGGGTTTCAACTCCCGAAGTGCGGCGAATACCGCCAGCCCGCAGGCCGAGTCCACCAGCGAATACAGCACGCTGGTACAGAGTTCCTCGGCTGCATCGTCGGCGCGCAATTCCGGCCCCGGCACCAGTCGCATGCGGACCTGGTCTGCTTCCATCGCCAGCACCTGCATCCCGAGATCGCGGCTGTGGGGCACCTGCTCGCCGAACTGCCGCGCCACAGCGACTGGATCATGGTCTGCCAAGTTGCCTGTACCGGCCATCAGCGCTGAGCCCTGTCCTGTTCCATCTCCGCCGCCATGTCGCCGCTCAGTGCATCGGGCGCAGCCAACAGACGCGGATAATGTTTGCGATAAGCCGCCGCCAGTTCGGCGTAGGGCAGATCGTCGCGCGGGCCGTGATCGGTCAGATACTGCATGTGGCGGCGCCCGGCGGTGTCGAACTCGTGCATGAGCGCATGCTCGCGGCCGTCGAATTCCAGTGCCTTGACGCCGAAGCGTTCGCACAGTTCGATGTTGAACGCCGGGGTGGCCTTGACCCAGCCCCCGTCCAGCCACAACTCGGTATAGCCGTGGTAGTAGAAAATGTCCGTCTGCATCAACGCCAACAGACGTTGGCTGGCCAGGTGATTTTTCACATCCGCCAGGCCGATGCGAGAGGGGATGCCCGCGGCCCGGGCGCAGGCCGCCAGCAACACGGCCTTGGGTACGCAATAACCACGGCCAGCGTCCAGCGTTGCGCTGGCGCGTAACAGGTCAGGCTCCAGCGAAAATGCATAGGGGTCGTAGCGGATTTCATCGCGGACTGCATAGTAAAGCCGGATGGCGCGCTGCCGGTCATCGCCTTCCCCGGCGCGGTTGCGGGCGAAGGCCTTGACGTTGGGGTGGTCGCTATCAACAAAATCGCCGGGGGCCAAGTACGCGCGGTTATCTACCTTCATGTGAGCGTTCTTTCGATTCAGAGCGGGGGGCACTCGCAGCCGAGCGGGACGAACGAAGCGAATGCCGATTTCAAGAAGTTCAGGTTAAGTAGACGTCGGGACGCCGACGAGGACATTTTTTGACAGAATGGGGCATTTAAAGACACGCCCCGTGTTCTGGAGGCGGGCTAACCCGTACTTTGCCGATACTGCTCAGGCGGAACCCCGAACCAGCGCTTGAAGGCACGCCTGAAACTCGGGGTGTCGTGGTAGTTCATCAGCGCGGCAATGGCCTCGACGGACATTTGGCTATCACGCAAATAGTCGGCGGCCTGGTGGGACAGGATCTCCTCGCGAATTTCCCGAAAACCGCTGTTTTCCTGTTTGAGTTTACGCGCCAGGGTACGTTTGCTCATGAACAGGGCGGCTGCCGCCTCTTCTTCACAGAGCGTACCTGGCGGCTGGGACAGCATCATTTTCTTGAGCCGGGTCCGATAGTCCGGTTCACGGCTCTGAAGTCGAGCGAGCATGGACTCGCACTGCTGCAAGGCCAGGCCATAGTTTTCACTATTGGCAGATACGTTCGGCATTCTGCACAACGCCATAGGGAGTCTGAGCTTCAACTGATCGCAGCCAAAGTAGATGCGCCCGGGTAAATACGCCGGGTAGTTGGCTCGGTAAGCCGGCGCCTGATGGACAAAACAGGCCTCGGCCTCATCCAAGGGCCGGCCGGCGATAAATTCGCCGGTTGCAAAAAATGCCTTGACCGCCGTTTCCGCCAAGCAACGCGCAACGTCCTCATCCAGCGGTGCCTGGAAATCCAACAAGCATTCCATGTGGTCTTCCGCCTGTTGCAAGCGCAGGTGGATGAAGCTCGCACGCGTGGGCAGGAATTTGTGAAACGCCTGTAGAGCGGTGAGCAGGTCAGGGCTGCTGCAAACGGCAAACCCCATCGCGCCGTGTGTGGCCGGTGTCAGGCGCTCACCCAGCCTTAAACCGAAGTCCGGCTGGCCAGACAGCGCCAGCGCGTTGCGCAGAATCTGGACCTGCTGGGCTGGCGTAAGCAGGCTGTCATCAGTCAGAAATTGTTGAGTGTCAACCCCGGTGCCACGCAACAGTTTGGGCAGTTGTCGCGCGGTAAGCCCAAGTTCACGGGCGATCAGCAGCGAGTAGTTTGACGGAATGTCGGCTTCGGGGTTTTGCAAGCCCGCTACCCATCTGGTGGTTGTCATACAGTTCCTCCACGTACCCGTCGAGTGTCTTTAAATGCCCCCTTTTTGTCAACAAATGCCCTCCCTCGAGGGTTGGCACACAGTCACTATAAGTTTCAGCTAACACCGACGGGAGGAGCGCAGTGGGCAAAATTACCTTTATCGAGCACGACGACACCGAGCATGTCGTTGAATTCAAGGCTGGCGCCTCACTGATGCAAATCGCCGTGGAGAACATGATTCCCGGCATTGATGGGGACTGTGGCGGGGAATGTGCCTGTGGCACTTGCCACGTGATCGTCGCGGACGAATGGTACGACAAGACCGGCACGCCGGGTGATGCCGAACAGCAGATGCTGTCGATGACACCGGAGCTGGCAAAAACGTCGCGTTTGGGCTGCCAGGTTCAAACCACCGAGGCGATGGACGGCATGATCGTTCGTCTGCCCGAATTTCAGATGTAAGCTCTGGAGGACATCATGTCAACAGAATTGCGGACAAGCGATGTAGTTCAAACCAAGCTGATCAACGCCACATCCAGAGTGGTGCCGATGCACCTGCAGATCCGGACACTCAAGATGCTGGTGCGGGCAAAGAAAAAGATTATCGGCCCACGGCGGCCCCCTGTCCATTTCGTCGAAGCGCCCGTTCCCGATGTCAACACGTTGGCGCTCGAGGACATTGACACCAGCAACCCGTTTCTGTACCGGCAGGACCAATGGCGGGCCTACTTCAAGCGCCTGCGTGACGAAGCGCCGGTGCATTATCAGAAGAACAGCCCCTTTGGCCCGTTCTGGTCGATAACGCGCTACGAAGACATCCTGTTCGTGGACAAGAACCACGAGCTGTTCTCCTCCGAGCCGATTATCGTGCTGGGAGACTTTCCGGAAGGGATGCCGGTAGAGATGTTCATCGCCAAGGACCCGCCCAAGCATGACGTGCAGCGCCGCTCTGTGCAGGGCGTGGTGGCGCCGCAGAACCTTAAGGAAATGGAAGGGCTCATCCGCCAGCGCACCGGGGAAGTGCTTGACAGCCTGCCCCTCGATCAACCTTTCAACTGGGTGCCGGCGGTATCGAAGGAGCTTACGGGCCGCATGCTAGCCACATTATTGGATTTTCCGTACGAAGAGCGTCACAAGCTGGTTGACTGGTCGGATCGTATGGCCGGCACCACAGCAGCGACCGGTGGCGAGTTTGACGATGAAGACAACATGTTCGATGCCGCCGCAGACATGGCCTGGTCTTTCTCTCGGCTATGGCGCGACAAGGAGGCACGACTTGCGGCCGGCGAAGCGCCCGGCTTTGATCTGATCAGTCTGTTGCAGAGCAGCGACGATACCAAGGACATGATTAATCGTCCGATGGAGTTTATCGGCAATCTGGCACTGCTTATCGTTGGCGGCAATGACACCACGCGTAACACAATGAGCGGCGGCGTGCTCGCCCTGAATCAATTCCCCGAGGAATTCGCCAAGCTCAAGGCCAACCCGGAGCTGATTCCCAACATGGTGTCGGAAATCATCCGCTGGCAGACGCCGCTGGCCAATATGCGCCGCGTCGCCACGCAAGACGTTGAACTGCGCGGCCAGACCATCAAGAAGGGGGACCGCGTACTGATGTGGTTTGCCTCGGGCAATCGCGACGAGCGCAAGTTCGACAACCCGGATGACTTGATCATCGACCGCAAGGGTGCGCGCAACCATCTTTCGTTCGGCTATGGCATCCACCGCTGCATGGGCAACCGCCTGGCCGAATTGCAGTTGCGCATTCTGTGGGAAGAACTGCTCAAGCGCTTCGACAACATCGAAGTCGTTGGCGAGCCCGAGCGGGTGCAATCCAATTTCGTGCGCGGCTACTCCAAGCTGATGGTCAAGCTGACGCCCAAACATTGAGGCGCGGTGCAAACCAGTATGGCGCCCGGACAATTCGATTATGTGGTGGTCGGCGGCGGCTCGGCCGGATGCGCCGTCGCCAACCGCCTGTCCGAGAGCGGCTGCCATTCGGTGCTGCTGCTCGAAGCCGGTCCGGAGAGCCGCCGCAACCCTTTCGTGAACATGCCGCTGGGCTTTCTGCAGCTGATGTTCAGCCGTCGCTACAACTGGCAGTTCAATACCGAACCGCAGCGGCACATGCACGACCGCGCGCTGTTCCAGCCGCGGGGCAAGATGCTCGGCGGTTCCAGCGGTATGAACGCGCAGGTCTATATCCGCGGGCACGCCCGGGACTATGACGAGTGGGCGCGGCTGGGCTGCGAGGGATGGTCGTACGCCGACGTGCTGCCGTACTTCCGCAGGTCCGAAAATTTCGAGCCGAAGCTGACGCCGGTCGACGCTGCGTTTCACGGGCAGGGGGGTCCGCTCAACGTTGCCGAGCGACGCTACACCAATCCGCTGAGCACGGCGTTCGTCGAGGCGGCGACGCAGGCGGGGCACCGGCGCAATACCGATTTCAACGGCAGTGAGCAGGAGGGCGTGGGTTTCTACTACGCCTACCAGAAGGACGGCGCACGCTGCAGCAATGCGCGCGCGTATCTCGAACCCGCGGAGGGGCGTTCCAACCTGACTGTCCGTAGTGGCGCGCAGGTCACCCGTGTGCTGCTCGAAGGCAACCGCGCCACCGGGGTCGAATACCGGGGCACGACGGGACTGGCGCAGGTCCGTGCCGGGCGCGAGGTCGTGCTCTGCGGCGGCGCGTTCAACTCGCCGCAACTGCTGATGCTCTCCGGAATCGGTCCGCGCGAGGAGCTGTCCCGGCACGGGATCGAGCTGTGTCACCCGCTGGAGGGTGTCGGGCAGAATCTGCAGGACCACATCGATGTGTTCGTGCGCGTCGGCGCGCGCAGCCGCCAGAGCATCTCGATGCATCCGAGCTACTGGCTCAAGGGTCTGTGGGCGCTGTTGCAGTACCTGAGCGGTCGACGCGGCGTGCTGTCGAGCAACGGCGCCGAGGCCGGCGGATTCGTCCGCTCCCGGCCCGAGGAAGAGATCCCCGACCTGCAACTGCACTTCGCGCCGATGCTGTACTCCGATCACGGGCGGGACCTGAAGACCGCGATGAGCGGCTACGGCTACGCGGTGATGATCTACGGGCTCAGGCCGTCGTCGCGCGGCCGCGTCGGCCTGCACAGTGCCGATCCGTTCGCGGCGCCGCTGATCGATCCCAACTACATGGCCGAGTCCGCCGATGTCGAGCGCCTCGTGCGCGGGGTGCATCTGGTGCGCAGGATCCTGGCGCAGCCGGCCTTCGCACCGCACCATGAAGTCGAGATGTCGCCCGGGGCCGCGCTGCAGAGCGATGCTGACCTCGCCGACTGGGTGCGGCGCAGCGGCGAGTCGGCATATCACCCCGTCGGCACCTGCAAGATGGGCGTCGATCCGATGGCGGTGGTCGATCCGCGTCTGCGCGTGCATGGCCTGCAATGCCTGCGGGTGGTCGATGCCTCGATCATGCCGACGCTGGTCGGCGGCAACACCAACCAGCCGGCGACCATGATCGGCGAGAAGGGCGC
>NPIE01009651.1_pt1 | contig 29447 bp, 20 predicted proteins | sample 8637661 | NCBI WGS metagenome assembly NPIE01 (sample SAMN07420842, study PRJNA396082) | bioreactor metagenome | isolation source: sample BA12 brine-fed electro-methanogenic bioreactor BA | place: Japan: Kochi | collected 2016-12-09 | reverse complement strand
AATATTGAGATACACGGATAAGGTGTATCTTTTTTCTTGATAAAATGTTGTAATTCTTATGGTTATAAGGTAAAATATTTAAGAGTGAAACGTTTCAACCAAGTGAGGATAAATGATGAGTAAAACAAGTGTTTCAAGTAAAGAGATTATCAAGAAAATGAGTTTAAAAGAAAAGATTGGGCAGATGACACAACTTCCGCCTAATTTCTATTTAGGCAGAACTAAAGTTGAAGTTTCTGGTACCCAAAGAAACTTGAACTTAAATGAAGAACAAGTATTTACTGCTGGTAGTATCTTAGGTATAGGTGGACCAACAGAAATGGTAGAACTACAAAAAATGTATTTAGATAACGCTACTCATGAAGTACCGTTATTATTTATGGCTGATGTCATCCATGGCTATAAAACAATTTTTCCAGTTCCAATTGCCTTAGCTTCATCCTTCAATCCAAATATTCCTTTTTTAGCTGGAAGAATTTCCGCTAAAGAAGCCTATACAGCTGGGATTCATATTGTTTTTTCACCAATGTGTGATTTAACGAGAGACCCAAGATGGGGAAGAGTAGTAGAAGGTTTTGGTGAAGATGTGTATCTAGCTGGAGAAATGGTTAAAGCAATGGTTGAAGGTTATACCAATAATGGGTTGTTTGGTGATGGAACAGTTGCGGTTTGTATTAAGCATTTTGCTGGTTATGGTGCTAGTGAAGGTGGTAGAGACTATAATACTGTTGATCTTTCAAGATTATCACTTTACCGAGATTACTTACCAGCATATAAGAAAGCCTTAGATGCAGGAGCTGATTTAGTCATGACTTCATTTAATACTTTAGATGGAGTACCAGCAACGATTAATCCGTTTTTATTGAAAACTGTATTAAGAGAACAATGGCAGAGTAAAGCGATTACCATCGCTGACTACGATGCTTTAAATCAAGTGATCACTCATGGAGCCGCAAGCAATCAAGTGGACGCTGCTATGAAAGGTTTAAGAGCGGGACTTGATATTGAAATGGCTTCTTCTGTTTATATGAATCAACTAGAAAAACTTGTGGATGAGGGCGTTATTAAAGAAAAAGAAATAGATACAGTAGTGGAAAGAATTATGGATTTAAAGATGAAACTAGGATTATTTACGAACCCTTACAGTGGGGCAGATAGTAAAAAAGAGGAAGAGTTAGTCTTAAGTAAAGATCATTTAGATAAGGCAAAAATCGCTGCTTTAGAATCTACTGTTTTATTAGAAAATAATGGCGTGTTACCATTCAAGAAAAATGTAAAGATTGCACTTATTGGTCCATATGCAACCTCAAGGTCCGTTATAGGCCCTTGGTCTTGGCATGGTAGATATGATTATCATACCTCTTTAGCTGAAGCGTTTAAGGATAATCTTATTTTTGTATCGAATAAGACTAGTGTTGAAGATTATTCTCAAGAGGAACTGGAGTTCATCAATTCGGCTGATGTCTGTTTATTAGCTTTAGGTGAAGATGCTTCTTTAAGTGGAGAAGCTCATTCAAGAAGTGATATTCACTTACCAGATAATCAAGAAGATTTTTATCATTCGATTAGACAAGTGGCGAAATCTTTAGTTGTCTTAGTCTTTGGTGGTAGACCGATGCTTCTTGGTGGTTTGAAATCCGCTGATGCAATGATGATGTGTTGGTTCTTAGGAAGTTCTTCTTCCGAAGCAATTCATGATTTGTTATTTGGTCTTGCAAGTCCTTCGGGAAAACTCCCAATGAGTTTCCCGAGAAATGTTGGTCAAATTCCGGTTTATTACAATCATTTTAATACCGGTAGACCTTATAGAGCAAATAGTCATAATATGTATTTGTCTAAGTATTTGGATGTGGATAATTCTCCAGAATATCCTTTTGGATATGGTTTGAGTTATGGTGAGTTTCGATATGATAACCTGCAGTTATCAAGCGAAACTATTACAGAAAAAGACACCTTGAAAGTACAAATTGATCTTTATAATGATAGTGATTTTTCATGTTATGAAGTAGTGCAATTATATATTAGAGATTATGTAGCGGATATTGTTAGACCAGTTAAAGAATTAAAGAAGTTTAAAAAGATTTGGGTTGCTGGTAAGACTAAAAAAACAGTGGAATTTGAAATGATTAAAGAAGATTTAGAATATTACAATCAAGAAGGGTTAAAAGCACTGGAAAGTGGTAAGATAGCTATTTTTGTTGGTGGTTCAAGTGATCATTGTTTGAAAGCGGACTTTGATTATAATATGGGTGAATAAGAATGGTGAATGATATTTTAAGGAAAGAGCTTTATCATAGTTTTCTCTATTTTTATAAACAAGCTAATTTAGAAGCAGGGTCAAAAGGTTATGGTTTAATCAGTGATGATACCAACCAACCAGAAAGGGCTTCTATCGCTTCTGTTGGCTTTGGTTTAACGATGTATGTTATTGGGGTAGAGAATGGGTATATAACTAAAGAAGAAGCTTTAAAGATAGTGAAAGGAACTTTTCAGACGTTTTTAGATAATATCAGCCATATCTATGGATTTTATGTGCATTATTGTCACAGGTCGGATGGTTCTGCTTATAAGAAGAGTGAGTATTCAACCATTGATACGGTTCTGTTTCTAAATGGAGCAATTGTCTGTGATGCTTATTTCAATGATCAAGAATTACATGAGATGTTTAAACAATTGGTTGAAAGAGTGGATTATCGTCCTTTCATCATGGAGTATAACAACAAATTGGTATTTCGAATGGCTTATAATCCCCATGAAGATGGTGATTACCGTGGTAAGAGTAGAGATCCTTGGATCTATCATTGGCATATGTATGCAGAACAATTATCGATGTATTTTCTAGCAGCTGGTAAAGAAGATATTGATGAAGATACCGCAAGAAGACTGTATGATGGTTTTGAAAGAAACTTAGGCAAGTATCAGGATTATGAATATATCTATTGTCCTACGAATGCGTTGTTTATTTATCAGTACTCCCATGCTTGGTTTGATTTTAGAAACTATGTCGATCCCCACGGATTTGATTGGTTTCATAACTCGGTAATAGCGACGAAGGCTAATAAGGCTTATTGTTTAGAACATTCAAAACAATATCCTATCTTAGGTGAGAATGCTTGGGGATTAACGGCTTGTATTACTCCAGAAGGGTACCGCAATCAAATCATCGATCCCAATGATTTGAATCCCAATGAAAACCATGTATATGGGGTTTTACCACCTTGTGGAGCTTTAGGTTCCATACCTTTTGTTGGTGAAGAAGCAACTATGGTTGCGGAACACTTAATAAAAGATTATCCAGAGTCGTTTGGACCTTATGGTTTTTATGATGGATTGACAAAAATCGATGATAAACTATGGATATCTAAGTCTTATGTGGGAATTAATAAAGGCATAACTGGTGTGATGATTGATAATTACTTACACGGAACGGTCTATCAATTATATATGTCACATCCATATATCAAGCAAGCAATAAAAAAATTAGGGTTTAAAAGTAGGCGATAAAATTGGCAAATATTAAAGATGTCGCAAAAATTGCTGGTTGTTCCATCTCGACAGTATCCTATGCATTAAATGATGATAAAAGAATTCCTGAGGTGACAGCCCAAAGAATTAAAAAAATAGCCGATGAAATCGGTTATTTGCCTTCGGCTGCAGCAAGGAATTTAAAGAAGAAGAACACGCATACGGTTTTAGTGGCGATCTCTGATTTCGGGGGACCCGTCTACCATGAGTTATTAGATGGAATCCATTATGAACTGACAAAACATGATTATACGATGATTGTTTCTACTGGGGCGTCAACGGATAACTTATTAAAAGAAAGAATGGCTGATGGGACCATCATCTCTGATATCAACATCAGCAATCAAACTTTAAAACAAATCTCAAAAATCTTAAAACCGATAATCATCTTAGACCGAAGTCTTGATGATACTGATCTAGTGGATATGACAATTGATAATTATGATGCAATGTACCGTTTAACGGAAGATGTAATCGCTAAAGGCTATCAGAAAATCGCCTTTTGTCATGGGGTCCAAAAGACTCATGATAATGAGTATCGATTCATTGGTTTTAAAGACGCACTAAACAGCCATGGTTTAAAGGTTTATGCAGAATATATTGGTAATTTCACCAAACAATCAGGAGCTAGTATAGCTAAAGAGATAATCAACAAACAAGATATCCCAGAAATGATTGTTTGTGCTAATGATGAAATGGCCATCGGAATTATGGAAGTCTTTCAATCAGCGGGTTTTAGTATTCCTAAAGATATCGGTGTTTCAGGCTTTGATGATATTGAATTAGCTAGTTATTTTACACCAAGACTATCTTCCGTGAGGATCAACCGCTTTGAGTGGGGAAGAAAGATTGCTAAAACAATGTTATCACTTCTAACAAAACATAAAACAGAAGTTCACAAAGAACAAGGTGAACTAAAAATAAGAGATTCCTATTAACAAACTTACACTTTTTTGATTTGTAAGCAATAAAATTACATATTTTATTGTAAACGCTTGCATATGCAAATGCCATGTGATATAATTTAAATATAAAAGTTATCGAAACGTTTCAATAAAAACTGGAGGATAGATATGTTAGAAAACAAATATGGGTATTTTTCTGATGATGGTAAAGAATATATCATCAAGAATCCTTTAACACCAAGACCTTGGATTAATGTGATCTCAAATGGAGATTACTCTGTCATGATTTCTCAGACTGGTGGTGGTTGCTCTTGGCGAGGGAATGCAGCACAGAATAGAATTACTAGACTATATCAAGACATTATTAAAGATAATTGGGGTAAATATTTCTATTTAAGAGATTTAGACTCATTAGATAAATGGTCTTTAACTTATATGCCGGTTAAAGCTAGTATGGAAGATTTTCAGGTAAGACATGGGATAGGGTATTCTATCTTTGAATATATACATCAAGGTATCAAATCCATTATGAAGGTTTTTGTTGTACCAGGAAAGCCATTAGAAGTAATTGATGTTACAATAATAAATGAGAGTGAAGAAGTAAGAAGATTAGATCTTACATCTTATTTTGAATGGGAAGCAAGTATTCATCCGGATGAACACCGGGAGTTTAATAAGCTTTTTATGGATACGAGCTATGATATAAAAAGAAGAGCAATCAAACTTAAAAAATATCATTGGGGTTTTCCTGATAAGGACGGCTTAAACAATAATGTGGATTGGGATTTCATCGGTTTTCATGCTTGTAGTGAGGCTGTTAAGAGTTTTGATACAGATAAAGAAAGTTTTATCGGCATGTATCAAAACGAAGCTTCTCCTAAGGGCTTAAAAGAGAATAGTCTTGCTGGTAATGTTGGCCGTTTTGGTGATGCCGTTGCGGCTTTACAAACAGAAATGACATTAGCAGTTGGCGAAGAAAAACGCATCGTCTTCACGATTGGGGCCGCTAGTATTGGTAAGGATGAAATCCATAATATTCATCAAGAAAAAGAAGATGTCGATGCTTTGATTGAACAATATACCAATATCAAAGCTAGTGATCAGGCTTTTAAAGATTTACAAATGTTTTGGGAAGAGTTATTAACTGGTGATTTGGTAAAAACACCAGATAAGTCCTTTGATATAATGACGAATACTTTTGCGAAGTATCAAGCAATAAGTTGTCGTTTATGGGGTAAAACTGCCTATTACCAAACAAGTGGGGGTTATGGCTTTAGAGATCAATTACAGGATTCTTTGATTTTCTTAGAAGCGAAACCAGAACTAACAAAAGAACAGCTAAAACTGCATGCAAAGCATCAGTTTTTAGAAGGTGATGTCTATCATTGGTTTGTAACCTATCAGGGTTGGGGACCTAGAAGTAATTGTAGTGATGATTTATTATGGATGCCTTTGGTAATGTATTACTATCTTGAGGAAACCTTAGATTATGATTTTCTGTTAGAAGAAGTGCCTTTCTTAGATGGACCGAATGATACGATGTATGAACATTCCAAAAAAGCGATTAAAAAAGCACTAACAAGATATTCAGACCGTGGTGTTCCTTTGATGGGAAGCCATGATTGGAACGATGGGTTAAACGCAGTTGGCCATAAGATGAAGGGTGAATCTTTTTGGATGTCTAGCTTCTTGTATTTAATTTTACGTCAATTTTCTGATATTGCTAAACATATGAAAGATGATGGATTTAGTGATGTTTGTTTAGAACATGCTAAAAAGATTAAAGATACCTTTGAAGAATTTGGTTGGGATGGCGAGTGGTACTTGCAGGCAACAAACGATGATGGTCAAAAAATTGGTTCTAAGGAAAGTGAAGAAGGTAAGATTTTCTTAATGCCAAATGCTTGGGCGATCATCTCTGAGATTATTCCAGAAGCAAAAATACCAGTGGTGATTCATTCCATTAAAAAGCATTTATTAAAAGATTATGGAACATTATTAAATTATCCGGCATTTACGAAACCAGTAAAAAATATTGGTTATGTGACAAGGTATGCTCCTGGGTTAAGAGAAAACGGTGGAGTATATACCCATGCGGCTACATGGGCAGTTACAGCCTTTGCGAAGGCTGGATATCCAGAACTAGCTTATCAAGCTTATCAAGGTATTTGTCCACCAAATAGAACGAAAGATCCCGATCTCTATCTAGCAGAACCATATGTAACTTGTGGTAATTCTGATGGACCGTTGTCACCGCTTTATGGTAGAGGTGGTTGGAGCTGGTATACTGGTTCCGCTCAATGGTTACACAGAGTAGCTGTTCAAGATATTATCGGCGTTAAAGCAAGTTTTAAAGGTTTAGTGGTAGAACCGCATTTACCAGCTGCTTGGGATAAGGTACGTTATACAAGGAAGTTTAGAAATGCAACCTATGTTTTTGAAATAGCTAAGGGCGATGTGGAAAAGATTGTTTTTGATGGTGTCGAACTTAAAAATAATATCATACCTGATTATCAAGATGGATTAATCCATCATATCGATGTAATTGTAAAATAAAGGAGAAGGATAATATGAAAAAAATATTAAGTGTATTAGTCTTTATGTTATTGGTTATTGGTTTTGTTGGCTGTCAAACAGCGACAACTTCACCAACAACTGCATCAACGACTACGAATGAGTCCACTACAACAAATTCTAGTGGTACTGTTTCAACTACCAATACAACAGAAATGCCAGATCCAGTTACGATTTCTTATGCAGCTTGGAATCTTGGTGCAGTGGATTCAGTTAATTTGGAAAGATCCATGTTAGAAGCGTTTGAAGTACAATATCCTTGGATTACTGTAGAAATTATCGAAAGACCAAAGGTAACTGATCCTTCAGGAACTTCTGAGATTGATCAAAACTGGAATGAGTTTTTAGGAGCGAGAGCTGCTAGAGGAACTTTACCAGATGTCTATTTCACGGATTCTGTGGAAACAACGATTATGAACATCTGGTCAAGAGATATGTCCGATATCGCTTATGAAGATGCTGAATTCATGAATATCTCTGAAGACTTAAGAGAAGCTGCTAATTTTGGAGGTAAGCTAATGGCTTTACCTTATGCAGTCTACTACTTTGGTTATTTTATCAATACTAGTATCTTTGAAGAACAAAATGGTGATGTTCCTTTATTTGAAGATACATTCCCTGACTTTTTAGATAAGGTTTCCGACATTGCTAATCAAACAGTAACAAATGGAACTGGTATTGCAGGAGTTGTCGGAATTGATCGTATGTTAGAATGGTATCCAGCTCAACTTAATGATGAACTAGGTTGGTATACATATGATGGTAGTGTTTTAAATCTTGATTCACAAGAGTTTGAAGATACCTTAGACCTATATACAACCTTAATGCAAGATAAATCATTGATCTATGATGCTTTAACACCAGAAGAACAAATGGCTGCCTTTGGCACACCGAATACTTGGGAATCCAATCAATTAGCTGCGTTCTTTAATTACACACCAATTATCGGTTCCATGGTGGACCTTGGCTTTGATGTAGACTTTATTGGTACACCAGGTACAGCCGCAGCTCATCAAATACCAGTTATCTTAGATTTGATCTGTGTATCCAGTACAACACAGCATCCTGAAGAAGCGTATTTATTGGCTAAATGGATGAGTTTTGGGGCAGATGGATATTTAAAGAGAATTGAACTTTCAACTAGTATTGAAGGAATTCAACCTCTTAATATGACACCGTTACAACCGAATGAAGATTTATTAGATGCTTTCTTTGAAATCTATCCTACTTTTGTTGAATTTAGAAAAGTAGTAGCGCATTCTAGTTTTGTTATTGAACCAAATAAATATGTTCCTGGTTATATTAAAGCAAGATGGACAGCTGATTTTGATGCAGAAAGAACAGTTGGCGATATCTTTGATTTAGTAAGAAGTGGACAACTGAACTATGCTGATGTTAAGGATTCATGGAATGATATTGCTAATGATGAATTAACAAGAGCGATTACTGCAGTATATCAAAGACTAGGTGTAGAACCGGAATAACAAATATTTCTGATAAGGAGATTCATGTGTAATGGCGAAAAGACTTTTATTATTGCTAAGCATATTATTGACTGTATTGGTGCCTTTATCCACCCATACAGTCTTTGCTAAACCTTTTGGTTCCAATGAAATGGAACCTGAGGTTTTTGCTGGTGATTATCGCCAAAAGCTAGTTGATTGGGAAAATTCTGATTTAGCTGATACCTCTATGATTCATGAAGTTATTGTATTAGAGGCTATAACCGGTGGTGAACTGGTCTTAGAGAGTAATGCTTATGAATATGGCAGAGATGTTTTAAGATTAGTTGAAGGGGATACGATCAGTTTTAATGTTGATGTTTCTACTTCAGGGCTTTATCAATTAGCCATTGATTTTTATTCTTTAAGTGATGATTATTTAGATATGGAACTTGCAGTTACCATCAATGACAGTTTACCTTATGAAGAAGCTTCGCAAGTAGTGTTATATAAACATTGGGGTCAGGTTGCTGGTTTTAGTGAAGACCGTTATGGTAATGACTTCTATGGGGAACAAGTGCAAATTCAAGAATGGCTTAAACAAGACTTTTATGATCCAATGGGCTTATTCTTAGAACCATTAGCGTTCTATTTCGAAACAGGAGTACAAGAAGTACGTTTTACTCTTGTAAAAGGGGAAATCTTACTAGGTGATATCTTTGTTTCGGGAAGAAGTGAACTTTTAAGTTATCAAGAATACAGTGCAGGTAAGACATTAACTAGTGATGAATTATTAATAGAAACAGAAGCAGAGATTCCGGATTATAAGAATGCTGCTAATATCCAAGCAGGAGTATCAAGAAGTGTTGGTGTTACTCCGTTTTCTGTTCGATATTTAAAGCTGAATACAATCTCTGGTACTTCTTATAATAGTCAAAGAGAAATGGTTGCTTATTCAGTAGATATTGAACAAGCAGGATATTACTATATAAGTTTTAAAGCAAAACAAAGTAATAATGTGAATGCGGCAGTTTTTAGAAGTTTAAGAATAAACGGGGAGATTCCTTTTGCAGAAGCTGCTTTTGTTAAGTTTGAATATGATACCTCTTGGCAAAATGTAACCGTTGGTGATGGAGAAAATCCGTACTTAATCTACCTAAATCAAGGGGTTAATGAGATCTCATTAACCGTGAACCTAAGTCCTTATCAAAAAGCATATTATGAGATAGAAGATATCTTAGAATATGTGAATGAACTTGCTTTAGATGTTAAGAAGTTAACGGGTAATCAATTGGATGAAAACCGGGATTGGGAGATCTCGGATTATTTACCGAATGTTGTTGAAGAGTTAGAAAACGCTAGCTTAGTTCTTAATACAATCTATGAAGAATTGAATGCTCTTACTGTCTCAGATAAGTTATCGGAAGCAGCTTCGATGATTAAGATTGCGATTAGAAATCTGAATCTTCTAGCAGAAGAACCAAATGATATACCAAAGAATATTAATTTATTATCAACATCACAAGAATCCATCGCTTCGACTTTAAGAAGCGCTACCAGTTTATTGTTAAATAGTCCTTTGGATTTGGATAAGTTTTATGTTCATACGGATGTGAAATTAGAAAGAGCGAATGCTAATTTCTTCGTTCGATTTTGGGTTAATATCAAACGCTTCTTTTTATCATTTTTTGATGAACGATATCAAGTAAGTCCAGATGATGATGAGTTAGTGGTTTGGGTAAATCGATCCAAACAATATACCGATTTGATTCAAAAGATGACGGATGATGATTTTACGAAAAATACTGGAATTAAAGTCCAGGTTTCAGTTATGGCTTCAGAGGGTAAATTAATCCTTGCGAATTCAGCGGGAACCAATCCGGATATTGCCATGGGAGTTGCTTCTTGGTTGCCGTATGATTTAGGGATGAGAGGAGCTATTCTTGATTTAACAGAGTTTATGAATGAAGAAGGTTTTGTTGAGGTTATGAATCAATATTATAACCAAGCATTAATACCGATGATTTATGATAATGGTTTATATGGTTTGCCGGATACAGAAAACTTCTATGTGATGTATTACCGTCATGATATCTTAGAAGCTTTAGATATTCCTATTCCTAATACTTGGGAGGATGTTAAAGAGATTATGCCGGTTTTAAAACGTTATGGCATGAACTTTTATTTGCCTTTATCGTCAGCGACTTCTTTAAAGTCTTTTGATTCTACGTTACCGTTTTTATTTCAATATGGTTCTAGTGTCTATGATGAAACTGGATTTAATGTCGATTTAGAAAATACGGAATCCATCAAGGCTTTAGAAATAATGACCGAACTATACACTATTTACTCTGTAGATACCACTGTTACATCGTTTTATAATGATTTCCGTTTAGGTAAATCACCAATTGGTATTGGTGACTTCGGTATGTATACAACACTTTTAAACGCAGCGAATGATATTAAAGGGTTATGGTCCATTGCTCTTTTACCAGGAGTAGAACAAGCAGATGATTCGATTGATCGATCAGCTCCAGGGGCTTTAACTGCTAATATGATTTTTGAGAATACCGATAAAAAGACGGAAGCTTGGGAATATCTAAAATGGTGGTCTAGTACCGAAACGCAAGTTAGGTTCCAAGATTTATTGCTTTCAACTCTTGGACCTGAGTACTTATGGAACTCAGGGAATGTGGAAGCTTTTTCTGCACTCAATATTAATGAAGCGGATTTAGAGATTATCTTAGAACAGTGGACTCATTTACGAGAATTACCTAAGGTTCCAGGCTCTTACCAAGTGGAATTAGAAATTTCTAATATTTGGAATGCGGTTGTTTTAAACCGGGAAAATATGAGAATTTTACTGAATGATGCCATTATTAGAATGGATCAAGAGATTCACAGGAAGATGTCTGAATTTGGTTATATGGACAAACAAGAAAATATACTAGAAGAATATCATATTGCGGATGAATCGATTATTATCGAGTGGAAGGCAAGTGATGATGATGAATAAAACAAAACGCTTGCGTTCCGCTTCAAAGATAAAACAACAACGAATTGCTTATGGATTTGTGTTCCCTTATGTTTTAATGTTTTCTATCTTCATCGTGATTCCCGTTATCGTTGCGATATTCCTCTCTTTTACATATTTTGATACCGTTAGATCTCCTTCTTGGGTTGGGTTTGAAAACTATATCTACTTGTTCACTAATGATGAAATATTTATGCAGAAAGTCTTAGCGAATACACTTAAATATGCCGTTATTGTTGGACCTGGTAGTTATATCTTATCATTTATGTTAGCGTGGATTTTAGCACAGCTAACACCAAAGTTAAGAACAGTTCTAGCTTTAATCATTTATTCGCCTTCCTTAACGGGAGGAATCACGATGGCAGTATTATGGCGGATTATTTTCGCTGGTGATAGTGCTGGGTATTTAAATTCCGTGTTATTAAGATTAGGAATGATTGTAGAACCAATTGTCTTTTTACAATCACAAGAGTTTTTGTTATTGATTATGATTATTGTGACTTTATGGTCTTCTATGGGTGTAGGATTCTTGGCGATGATGGCTGGGATCTTAAATGTTAACCAAGAGATGTATGAAGCAGGATATATTGATGGAATAAAGAATAAGTTTCAAGAGATTATTTATATCACCATTCCTTCCATCAAACCACAGATGTTGTTTGGGGCAGTAATGGCGATAGTAGGTACGTTCGCTTCGGCCGGAATTGGTGTGGCGCTTTCTGGATCTAATCCGACACCACAGTATGCTGGTCAGTTAATTGTGAATCATATTGAGTACTACGGCTTTTTTAAATATGAGATGGGTTATGCCGCAGCACTTTCTGTAGTTTTATTATTCTTTGTATATTTAGTTAGTAGATTTGCTTTTAAACTATTTGGGAGTAAAGACTAATGGCTAAGTCTAAATTCTTAGGAACTAAAATCAACCCATCAAGGTTCCATAAGAGTCAAATTAAGTATTTATTAATCCTTTCACCAATTGTGTTGTTTATGGCATTACCATTAATCTATATTTTTAATGTTGCTTTTAAACCTTTAGAAGAACTTTTCTTCTATCCACCAAGATTCTTTGTTCAAAGATTTACACTTAATAATTTTGTGAGGTTGTTCTCGGTAACGGGAGCTTCTGGGATTCCGATGAGTCGTTATTTGTTTAATTCTATTATTGTGACGATATTAGTATTATTCTTCTCCGTTTTAATTTCGACAATGGCTGGATATGCTCTTTCAAAACTTCATTTTAAGGGTAAAAAGATGATGAATGAAGTGAATACGATTGCTTTAATGTTTGTTGGTATTGCCGTGATGATACCAAGATATTTAATCGTTGAGAAATTAGGTTTAATCGATAATTTCTTTGTCCATGTCTTACCATATCTAGCAATCCCTGTGGGCTTGTTTTTGGTCAAACAATTTATCGATCAAATTCCTGATGAGTTACTAGATGCAGCAAGAATTGATGGAGCTAGTGAATTACAGATTTATGCAAAGATAATTCTGCCGTTGATTCGACCAGCAATCGCGACTATTATGATTCTTTCTTTCCAATCCGTTTGGAATAGTGCTGATACATCAACAGTTTATATTAATAATGATAATTTAAAAACATTTGCTTTTTACATGAATACGTTAACTTCCGGAACAAACGGAGTAGCTGGGCAAGGGATGGCTGCGGCTGCTTCACTGATTATGTTTGTACCGAACTTTGTGATCTTCTTAGTAATGCAGAGTAAAGTTATGGATACCATGGCTCACTCTGGGATTAAGTAGGTGAGAGTGATGAAGAAAGCTATTATTTTAGCATTAACAATCCTTAGTATCATCTTAACTACATCCATCCCATTAGTTGATGCGAAAAGTGATTTTTATGAAAATGAATATCCATATGAAACCTATACAGTAGATTATGAGGGTAATCTAACCTTTACCCAAACAGCTTATACACCGGTTGGGGTATTAAACCGTAATGTGAGTTTGATGAATCCGGAAGATATCTATATTAAAGATGATTTAGTCTATATAGCGGATACGGGGAATTCAAGAATTGCTGTTATCGATTATGATGGTGTATTAGTACGAGAAATTGGTTTAGGTGATTTAGCGCAACCAACAGGAGTGTTTGTTTCTGAGGATGATTTTGTATATGTTGCGGATAAAACCAATAAGTTAGTTTATAAATATGATTTAACAGGGACTTTAATCAGAACCTTTGACCGACCAACAGAACCTTTGTTTGGGGAACAATCACCATACACACCAGTAAAAGTAGTAGTTGGTAGTGGAGAAAACATCTATGTTATTGGGGATGGTTCCACTAGTGGGGTTATTCAACTGAATTATGATGGTTCTTTCTTAGGATATTTTGGGGTGAATCTTTCAGATAAATCTTTGATTGAAAGAATTGCGGAAGTTTTTGTTAAGCCAGGAGTGTATGCTTCCAATATTCCACCATCACCAACGAATATTACCATTAATAATAAGTCTTTGGTTTATACTTCAACTCCGAATACCGTGGAGGCTTTAAAGAAACTAGATGTGAATGGTAATAATATTTTAACAACTACGAATTATAATGAAGAACAAAATATTGTGGATTTAAGTGTGAATGCTTTAGGTTATGTTTATGCAATTTATGATGATGGTTTCGTAGTGGAATATGACCCTAATGGAAATCTTTTATTTGCTTTTGATATTGTTCAAAGCACTTCCAATGTATTAGGTTTAATTCAAACACCTGCAGGTATTCAAGTAGATGAATATGCGAATATCTTTGTTTTAGATAAAGGCCGTTCAGAGATTATTACGTATCAACCATCGGTTTTTACGGATTTAGTGCATCAAGCGATTGATTTATATAATCAAGGCTTATATGAGGAATCTACTGTTTTATTTGAGAGTATATTAAAACAAAATGATAACTTCGCTCTTGCCCATAGTTCTTTAGGTAAAGCTTATTATCAAGCTGGGGAATATGATTTAGCTCTTAATGAATATGCAAAAGCTAGTGATATCAGTGGTTATTCAACCACGTATTGGAAGATAAGAGATATTTGGTTAACCAATAATCTTGGGTTAGTGTTTACGCTTTTATTGGTATTTTTCAGTTTCAGTTTTGTGATGAAGTTCGTCAATAAGAAAACTGAGATTTTTGTACCTGTGAATAACCAGATAAAACAGATTAAGAGTCATCCTACGGTTAGAAGATTTACTTTGTTATTCTTTATGATGAAACATCCAATTGATGCTAGTTATGAGATAAAACATGAGAAAAGATCCAATGTTCTTACTGCAGTTATTCTCTTAGTTGTTCTCTTTATCGAATACTTATTATATTTACGCTTTACTGGTTTTATCTTTACTGGAGCGGTAATTCAAATACGCTTAGGAATGGAAATGCTGAAGTTCTTTGGTGTTATTATTCTCTTTATCTTTGCGAATTACTTGATTGCGACTTTATCAGATGGAGAAGGATTCTTAAAAGATGTTTTTGTCTCCGTAACGTATAGTTTAGCACCTATGATTGTCTTTTTACCAATCTATATTATCTTCAGCAATATCTTAACATTAAACGAGTTAATCATTTTGCAGATCTTAGGGTTTGTGATGATCAGTTATACTTTAACCTTAGTTTTTGTTTCAATTAGAGAGATTCATAATTATGAAATTTCCCAAACTTTTAAAAACCTTTTAATGACCTTGTTTACAATGCTTATTATCAGCTTAATTGTGTTTATTATCTATGTCTTTGGGTCACAACTCACTGATTTCTTAGAATCCTTTATCAAGGAGGTGTTGTTCCGTGTGGTTAATTAATAATATGAAAAAAGCCCTTGTGGTTTTTGGGCTTTTCGTTGTTGGTTTTCTTACTTTCGTTTTAGTAGAAGCGGAAGTTAGAGGGAATGAACCCGATCTTTTACCAAATAGTGACAACATTCTTGATGAAACTTATTTAAGTAGTAATCAGTTTACTCAAGACGATGATTTAACCGTTGTGGGTAATTATCTTGATGTGCCGGAGTCTTTTATTAAAGTTGGAGAAAACGGGTATTACCAGTTATATATGGAAGAGGGTTCCGGGGCCATTAGGATTGTGAATAAAGATGATGGTTTTATCTATGGTTCTAGTATTGCGACTAAGGATGAAAATATCGATAATTTCAATACTACATGGGAAGGGATAGTGAATTCCGCAGTAACCATAAAGTATTATGATTATAATAATGAAACAGGTATTTATACCACAAAAGAAGAGAGTTTGTTAAAAGATCCTTTATCAAGTTCATCATATCAATTCATTGAAAATGGGTTTGAAGCAGAACTTTATTTTGGTGAATCAGGTATATCTTTAACTTTAAGAGTTTATCTCGATGAGGAATATTTAACGGTTGAGATTCCGAATGAATCCATCACTGAGGGTGAAGTTTATAAGTTAAGAAACTTAAAAGTCTTTCCGTTTTTAGGAGCTGTATATGCTAATTCTATTCCTGGATATATTATGGTTCCAGATGGTAGTGGTGCTTTAATCAGATATCAGGATATTGATGTTCATAGTGATATTTATGAATTTAGATACTATGGACAAGATAACTCGGTTCAAAAAGCGTTAGAAAGTGAACCAAGATTGGCTTTTCCAGTATCAGGGATGGTACATGGAATTCATCAGCATGGGTTCATTACCATCATAGAGTCTGGGGCAGAACATGGTTCTTTAGTGGTTTCACCAGCCAAAAGAAATTTAAAATATTATTACAGTTATAATGAGTTTACTTATCGAAGTATCTATCAAACTCCGCTTTCTGAATCTGATGCATCTAATCAGACGGGAAGGTTAGTGATAGAAGAGGAACTGAATAGTTGTGATTTAGTGATGCATTATAAGTTATTATCGGGAATGGATGCAAATTATGTAGGTATGGCAAATGCTTATAGAGATTATTTAATCAATAAAGCGGGAATAGTTAGTAAGATAAACAGTAATGATCCAGTTGAGGTTTTTATCGATATTATTGGTTCTGAGACCAAAGAAGGATTTATCTTTGATGAGTATTTGGAGATGACTTCTCTAAGTCAGATTCAAGAAATTCTTAGTTATTTGATAACGAATGAGATGAAACCATTGGTTGTGTATAAGGGGTATGATTCTCAAGGTTTAACTTCAATGGGGATGGTTAGTGATGGTGTATCCTCTAAATTAGGTAGTAAACAGGATTTAGAGAATTTATTAAGCTATGTTGAAGCGAATGATATTCGGTTGTTTTTACAAGTTGACCCGGTTAGTGTTTATGAAGATGGACGTTTTAGTCTTTACCGGGATGCAACAAGAAGAATCAATCAGAATTTATTAGTCAGTGAAGGGTTTACGAAGATGAAGTATTTTATCGCACCAACCAGTGTAGAAAATGCTTTAGTAGCTTCGATTCAAAATTTGAATAAAGATCATATCGATAATATCGCACTTGATTCTTTGGGTTATATTTTAAATTCTCATTATCCAAGTAGTGATGAAGCAATGGATAGGTCTGAAGTTAGAAGGTTGTATCAAGAGATTTTACAAGAAATCAATCAAGAGTTTTTGATATATCAAAGCAATGATTATCTTTTACAATATTCCACAGATTATCTTTTAACACCGATGAGTTCTTCAAGGTACCGGATTTATTCGGATACAGTTCCATTTGTTCCTTATGTGTTACAAGGATTGATGAAGACGTATTCTCCTTATCAAAACTTTAATTCGAGTTCAAAAATCGAATTATTGAAGATGATCGATTTTGGTGTAGCTCCTTCGTATCTATTGACCTATGAATCAGCTTATCAATTACAAAGTTCCGAATTGGAACAGATTTACTCATCTTCTTTTGCGACTTGGAAGGATCAAATAGTAAGTGATTATAACTATCTTTATCAAGGGTTGAATGTTCAAAAGAATACAACAGTAGAAACAAGAACTTATCTTGACACTGGTGTTTATGAGATAATCTATGATAATGGCATTAAAATAATCATTAATTATACAAATAGTACCTATGATTATTCAGGAGAGTTCATCCCAGCTTTAAGCTATAAGGTGGTGATTCCTGATGCGTAAAACACCTTTAAAGCGTAAAACTAGGGAAACGTTGGTTGCTTGGAGCTTTATGTCAATCTGGGCTATTGGGTTTTTAGTATTTACAATGATTCCGATTTTTACCTCTTTATATTATAGTTTATCGGATGTGATCTTAAGTGGGGAGGGAATCCAAGTAATCTTTACGGGATTTGATAATTATGCACAAGTATTCTCTTCTGCAGAAGGGTTTAATTTCTTAAGATCCGTTAGTGATTTTGCGATTGAAATCTTATTTAAAGTTCCAATTATTACCGTTTTTGCGATTATTATCGCTGTATTATTGAATCAAAAAATTAAGGCTAGAGGCTTTTTTAGAGCAATTTATTTCTTGCCAGTTATCATTGCCTCAGGACCGGTGATTAATCAGTTGATTAATCAGGGTGCAGCAACGATTCCGTTAGTAGAAGAATTAGGGTTTATCGATTTCATCAACCAAACCTTTAGCGAAGGGTTAGCCAGACCAATAGCGAATATCTTTTCCGAGTTGATTGTAATCCTTTGGTTCTCTGGGGTTCAGATCTTATTGTTTATTGCGGCTTTACAAAAAATTGATAAAGCGACTTATGAAGCAGCGATGATTGATGGTGCTGGAGTTTGGGAGTCTTTTTGGAAGATTACCATCCCGGCTTTAAGTAATATGGTCTTAGTTTCTGTAGTCTTTACAATTATCAATCTTGCGACTTTTTCGGAAAATGAAGCAATTCAACATATTAAAACCAATATGTTTGCTTTAGAAACTGGGTTTGGGTTCTCCTCAGCAATTGCTTGGTTGTACTTTATTGCTTTAGCAATTATCTTAGCAGTTTTCTTTCTTGTTTTTAAAGGGTTCACGAAAGAAAGGGGGCGCAGATAATGAAAAAAGTTAATAAAGCAAAACTGAAACATTTCTTTATGGGTAAGAGTTTCAATGATGGATTTATTGGAAAAATCTCGGTATATCTCTTATTGATTATCATTGGTTTTGTGTATTTGTTTCCTCTTTTGAAGATGTTTGCTTATTCCATTAAGGATTTAGAGGACTTAGTTAATCCAACGGTCCAATGGATTCCGACCAAGATTTACTTAGAAAACTATAAGGTTAGTTTCTTGGTTTTAAATTATGGAGTTACCTTAGTCTTTAGCTTATTAGTTACTTTAGTACCAGCGCTTTTACAGACTATTACAACGTCTCTAATGGGTTATGCTTTAGCGAAGTTTAAAGTTAGAGGAAAAGTAGTTTTATTTGCGATTATCCTTTTAACCTATTTATTGCCAGTGCAAGTTTATATGATTCCTCGTTATGTTTTATTTGATCAGTTTGGGATTTTAGAAACGGCATGGGCTATTATCTTACCAGCTAGTTTTGGTCAGGGTTTGTCATCCGCGATTTTCATCTTGATTTTCTATCAGTTTTTTAGGATGCAACCAAAGGCTTTGGATGAATCAGCGGAAATTGATGGAGCGAATGCTTATCAAACCTTTATGAGAATTGGTGTACCGTTAGCAGGGCCAGCTTATTTAACCGCATTTTTGTTTTCTTTTGTTTGGTACTGGAATGAAACCTATGTATCATCATTATTTATTGGTAGTGATTTATATACCTTGCAGTTAAAGTTATTTAATTTCACTTCGCAATTTAATGTTACGCAAGGATTGTCGGAACAAGCTTTAAATGAAGCAATCCGGTATTCCGCAACAATCTTAATTATCTTACCAGTGCTTTTCGTTTATGTGATAATGCAAAAATGGTTCGTGGAAGGTATAGATAGAACCGGTATTACTGGGGAATAGAAAGGAAGATTTTATGAAAAAACTATTATTAGCTGTGGTGGTTTTATTAGCTGTTTTTGTCAGTGTTGCTTGTGATAATCAAACCACTACAGAAACGACGAATACTTCAACTACAGCATCAACAACCACCACGACAACGACTACTTCAATGACAAGTTCTGATAGTACAACTCAATCAACCATTACTGAGGGTTTTGTCTATGATCCGATTGAAGTAGAAGATTATATCGTAGAAGAAGCGAGATTATCGTTTAAATTCTTTTGGGAAGTAGTGAATGGTAATCCAGCTTCATCAGGCTATGGGTTAGTAGCGGATCGATATAACACCGCTACTTCAACAGCTGGAACAGCTTCCATTGCTTCCGTAGGTTTTGCTTTAGCAGCAATTCCAATTGGCATCGAAAATGATTGGGTTGGTTATTTAGAGGGTTATGAAAGAGTATTAGGAACCCTTGATACCTTAGATGGTATGCAAAGAACTCATGGTTTTTATTATCATTTTGTCAATATGGAAAATGGTTCTAGAGCTGGGTACTCTGAAGTTTCGATAATCGATACAGCAATCTTAATGTGTGGAGTAATCTTAGCTGGTGAGTATTTTGGTGGTGAGATTAAAGAAAAAGCAAATGAGTTGTATCAAGCAGTAGAATGGGACTGGTATTACAATGATGTTGCGAAGATGTTTTATATGGGTTATACCCCTGAGGATGGTTTTGGCGGATATTGGGATTCTTATGCAGAACAGTTGATGATTTATCTCTTAGCTGCAGCTTCTGATGATTATTCAGTTGGAATTGAAGCTTATGATAGGATGAAGAATAATTCTCAACGAAAACAATATGGAACGAGTGAATTTTTCTATGTTTCTTATCCAGGGACATTATTCACCTATCAGTATTCCCATGCCTTCTTTGATTTTCGGACAGCTATGGATAATGAATATGTGAACTGGTTTAACAATTCTATCGAAGCATCGATAGCAGCGTATGATTACGCTCAGTTTATGTCTACTTATTATCATACTTATAGTGAGACTTCTTGGGGGAACACGGCCTCTGATGGACCGGATGGGTATCGAGCTTATGGAAATCTTCCTGCAGTTGGACAGATTTATATTGATGGAACCCTAGCTCCGGCAGGGCCGATTGGTTCTTTACCGTTTGTACTAGATTTAGTGTTACCGGCGATGGAGTATTTTTCAACTCTAGAAGGTTTACAAGGTAAATATGGTTTATTAGATTCTTTCAATCTTGGCTTAACCGAAGCAGCTACGAGTGCAATTATTCGACCAGCGAGACCGATTCCTGCTCTAGGTTGGTATGCGACTGATGTTATAGGGATTGATAAGGGTATTAGTTTATTAATGATTGAGAATTATCGTTCCGAATTGATTTGGTATTATTTTATGCAAAGTGAAATTGTGCAAAAAGGCTTCGAAGAATTAGAATTTACATTGCTATAGACTTTAAAATCGCTTATAGATTTGAAGTAAATATAGATATAAAAAAATTTATATAGGAGGAAATGATTTATGAAAGTTAAAAAACTACTTGTATTTAGCTTGATGATGATGGTTGCTTTAGTAGTAGTAGCTTGTGGTGGAGAAACCACAACGGAGTCTACTACAGCAACAACGACTCAAACTACTGGTACAACAACCACAACAACAACGACACAAACAACAACGACTACAACAACACAGTCGACAACGGTTTCTCAGTTGCAGACAATGAGTATTTTGAATGGTTGGGCTGATTCTGGTGATTCGGTTTATACAATCACTCAAGATAATACAGAATTAGCTGTTACTTATGATAAGAATTCTTTTTCTTGGGCTGGTATGGTCTATGATATTGAAGAGGATCTATCTGTTTATAATAAACTAGTAATAGCTATTAAAGGTCAAGGAACAGTAATGTTAAAGATTCAAGGAGCTACAGAAGCTTTTGAAGTCTCTTTACAGTTAACAGCTGGAGAAGTAATGTATCAATTAGATTTACGTGATTATGATGCATTCTTAGAGGGAGTTACTGGAGTTTATCTTTTTGGTGGACCTGGTAAGGCTAGTGATACTGGTAACTTTATTGTCAGCTTATTTGAATTCCATGAAGGTACTGCTTTTGGGAATGTGTTAGAGAATGGTGATTCTAATATTCCGCAAAACGAACAAATCTATGATGGAACTGGTGAAACATTTGATTTCAGTGCTGGTTTCTTAGATAATGGCGATGGTATCTATACTATTGACAAAACTGGGGAAGATGTGAATGTAAGTTATGCTAAAGCGGCTGGCTTTGAATGGGCTTATATGCTTTCAACAGTAAGAGGAGATTTCTCTGATTTTGACTATGTTGTCTTAAGAGTGGAAGGTGTTACCGCTGGTTCTGTTTTGTTTAAAGCAGAATTAAGTTCATCTGTACAAACAGAAATCTCTGGTAGTTTTGAAGCTGGAGAAGAGTTAATTCTATGTCTTGACCTTTCAGCTTGGACGAACGAACAACTAGATGCTTTAACTAAGATATTAATTTTCGCAGCTGGTGGTAGTGCAACTGGTTCTGGTGAATTTAATATTCTTGAAGCGTATTTCTCTAAGGTTTATGTTGGTGAAGAACCAATTGAACCGGTTGATTATTATGACTTCTTAACTGGTTGGGTTGAAAATGATGTGGACACTTATGAATTTACTGAAACGTTAGACGAAACGTTATTGGTAGAGTATACAAAAGCAGCTGGTCAAGGTTGGGTTTTCATGAAGAACGAATTTACTGAAGAAGCAGAAGAATATAATACCTTAACCTTAGTGGTAAAAGGTACTGCTGGTAAATCGATCTTAGTGAAACCGAATGATGATGGAGCTTTAGAGCATACATTTACTTTTGATGGCACAGAACAAACAATGACTGTTTCAGCTGATGCCTTTACAAAGGTCTTAATTTTTGCGGAAGCAGGAACGGAATCCGTAACTGGCTCATTTGAAATTATTTCAGCTAGACTTACTTATGTAGAACCAATGCCATTACCTGCAGATGTTGAATATGATTTTAACGATCTTTGGGAAGATAATGATGGAGGAATCTATACGTTTACAGATACAGCTGGAGTTATGACCGTTGATTGGACAAAGACTGCTGGACAAGAATGGGCATTTGTTAAAGCTGTCTTTACGGAAAATCTTTTAAATCATGATACGATAGAAATCGTAGTTCAAGGTACTGTTGGTCAACAACTTATTATTAAGCCGAATGATAATGGTGCTTATGAACAAACTGTAACATTTGATGGTACAGTTCAAACATTCACTTTTACTTTAACAGATAAACCTACTAAGGTATTAATCTTTGTGGATCCTATCAATGGTGGTTTAACTGGCTCATTTGATATTATTAGCGCTAAAGTAACTGCAAGCGATCCTACTCAAGCTAATTTTATTTATGATTTTAATGAAAACGATCCAGATACTTATGGACAAACAATCTTAACAGATGGATCTGTTCAAGTGGATTATACAAAGGGTGCAGGACAAGAGTGGATTTTTATGAGAGCTAATTTCACTCCGATAATGGCTGCTGGTAAAAATACTATGACTTTGGTTTTATCTGGTACTGATGGGTTAACCGTATTGTTAAAACCAAATGACAGTGGCGCTTTAGAACAAACCGTAACTTTCGATGGTACAGAACAAACATTTGTAATTACAGCTGAAGCCTTTACTTCATTATTGATCTTTGCGGAACCAGGTACTGCTTCTGTAAGTGGAACATTTACCATTCATTCAGCGAAGTTATCTTATGTCGAACCAGCATATAATTTTAATGATATTTGGGAAGAAAATGATGTAGATACTTATGATTTCACCGTGCAAACGGATGGAACTGTTTTAGTTGATTATACAAAATTAGCTGGACAAGAATGGGTATTTATGAAAGCTATGTTAGATGCTTTAGAAGCGGATGGTTTTAATACTTTAACCTTAGTTTTAAAAGGTACAGATGGCGAATCTATTTTGATTAAACCAAATGATAGTAATGCTTTAGAACAAACTCTAGTTTTTGATGGTACAGAACAAACTGTAGTTGTAACAGCGGATAGTTTTGCTTCTGTTATAATGTTTATTCAACCAAATGTAGCGCCAGCAAGTGGTTCGTTTGAAATTATTGAAGCGAAGTTAACTTATGTCGAACCAGAAGCTTTGCCAGTTGACCAAGAATATGTTTTAGGCAATGAATGGATTGATAATGATGGTGGTATTTATACGTTTACGGATACTGCTGGAGTAATTACAGTTGATTGGACCAAAACATCTGGACAAGAATGGGTATTTATCAAATATATGATTGATGAAAACTTAAGTAATCATGATACTATTACGATGGTTGTGAATGGTCCAGTAGGAGTTCAATTAATTATTAAACCGAATGATAATGGTGCTTATGAACAAACTGTTACTTTAGATGGAACAGATCAAACAGTTGTCTTTAACTTAACGGATACTTTAACACATATCCTAATCTTTGTTGATCCGATGAATGGGTCTTTAACAGGCTCATTTGATATTGTAAGTGCAGTTGTGACAGCTTCTGAATTTACAACTTATGATTTCGCAGATGAATTAGTAGAAAATGATCCAGACACGTATGAATTTACTGTCCAAACAGATGGTAGTGTGTTAGTTGATTATACGAAAGCAGCTGGTCAAGGTTGGGTCTTCTTTAAAGCAATGTTTGATCCACTAGATGTGGAACGATTTAATACAATGACTTTAGTTATTAGTGGAACCATTGGCGAATCTATTCTGTTAAAACCGAATGATTTAGGTTCAATGGAACAAACTTTAGTTTTTGATGGAACAGAACAAACAGTAGTTATTACCGCTCCGTCATTCTCATCACTAATCGCTTTCATTCAACCAGGTACAGAATCTGTTACAGGTTCGTTTACCATTCATCAAGCAACTTTAACCTATGTTGAACCTGATGCAATTCCTGCTTGGGAAGAAGTAGTTTTAGGAAATGAATGGATGGATAATGATGGTGGTATTTATACCTTTACGGATACAGCTGGAGTTGTTACAGTTGATTGGACTAAGACAAGTGGTCAAGCATGGGCGTTTATAAAATATGTATTCGACCAAGATTTATCAAACCATGATACTTTTACAATCGTAGTGAATGGAACAATTGGTGAACAACTAATCATTAAGCCAAATGACAATGGTGCTTTTGAACAAACCATTACCTTTGATGGAACGAATCAAACCTTTGTATTTGACTTAACTGAAACATTAACTCATATCTTAATATTTGTAGATCCAATAAATGGTGGATTAACAGGTTCGTTTGATATTGTTAGTGCAGTAGTTACATCAACAATGGCAACGAATGATTTTACTGCAGGATTTGCAGAAAACGATCCAAATACGTATGATATAACAATTCAAGGCGATGGAAGTGCATTAGTAGATTATACGAAGGCTCTTGGCCAAGGTTGGGTATTTATGAAAGCTACTTTTGTAACGGAAGAAGTAATGGGATTGAATACGATGACTTTAGTAGTTCAAGGTACTTCAGGCAAATCCATTCTCCTTAAACCGAATGATTCAGGTTCGATGGAACAAACGGTTGTATTTGATGGGACAGAACAAACCATAGTGATAACCGCTGAACAATTTAGTTCTTTGATTATCTTTGCGGAACCAGGCTCAGAGGATGTTACAGGAAGTTTCACTATCCTTTCCGCTATTCTTACTCATACAGAAGATTAATACGATAAAATTCGATAAAGAGACTCTAGAATGAATAGAGTCTCTTTTTTTTGAAAATAAGTATTGACAGATGGTTTTGACTATTATATAATGTATAGTAGTAAACATGAAACAGTAATTAGGAGGCACGAGTGAATATTCAATATAAAAAAGGTGTAATTGAACTATGCATACTAGCTGCGCTTTATAAAGCAGATATGTATGGGTATGAGCTTTCCACTTATATCTCTAAAGAAATTGATATATCCGATGGTACAGTATATCCGATTTTAAGAAAATTGAAGTCCGATGGGTTCGTCACAACATTTCTCTCGGAATTTAGTGGGGGGCCGCCAAGAAAGTATTATTCGATTACAGAGGCAGGGAAAAGTAAGTATAAGTTAGAATCAAAAGAATGGTTAGATTTTAGTGAAATCATTAAGAAGATGTTAGGTGGTGAAAAGAATGACTAGGGAAGAATTTATTTTCCAATTAAGTAACGAGTTAAAGAAGTATAAAGTAAAAGATATTGATGAAATCATAATGGATTTTGAAGCACATTTTTCTTTTAAACTTGAAGAAGGTAAGATGGAAGAGGAAGTAGCTAGAAAAATGGGTAATCCTAGTGATATCGCTAAAGATTATCTTAATCAAGGTAAAACCAATAAAGAAAAGGGAAAATCTGTTGTGAAACTAGGTTTAATCAGCATTGATTTCTTCGTTTATTTGATGTTCTTTATCATGTGGTTATCTGTTATTGTTTTAGGGGCATTTGCAATAACGGTTTTAACACTAGGAGTATTATTGATCACTACAGCTAATATTGCTGGATTAATACCTTCTATGCCGTACTTAAGTTCTTTTATTATGGGGATATCATCATTAGCACTGGCAACTGTTTCCGTGATTGGGACGATTTACTTAGCTCTATATGTAATTCAATGGCAAAAAGCATACTTACGCTGGCGAAAAAATATTTTGAATAATAATATCTATCCTTCCTTATCAAAGCACCCCAAATTATCCAAAAGAACAACATCTTTACTAAAATTGATTAATATGTTTGGAATGATTCTTTTTGTAGCTACTTTCACCATTGGTTACTTAGTAAGTGCACTCCTTGCCAAGTCATTTGAATTCTGGCATGTCTGGGAATGGTTCGTTTAATATTTAAATATAAATTTTTGCATTTCGTCTGATGACGTTATGCAAAAAAATTTACCAAACATCTATACAATGTATAGTAGTATATAATGTTTAATTAATAGGAGGAAACATATGAAAACTGTGGTTATCACTGGAGCGACTTCAGGAATAGGGTTAGCAGTATTAAAAGACTGCTTACATCAGGGTTATGCAGTTATTGGTATCGGTAGACAAGATGATTTAATTACTAGGTTATTAGAGGAGTATCAACATTATTATCAAGATCAATTGTTATGGGTTTTAAAAGCAAATCTGCTAGAAGCAGATGAGGTGGATCGAGTAGCTAAGGAAATTATTACAATCCTTGAAGATCATTATGATGGCTTACTTTATTCTTTAGTTAATAATGCAGGATGTGTGAGAAGTTGGTATTCTACCAATACAAATGGATATGAACAACAATTTGCGGTAAATCATTTAGCGGCTTTTCAATTAACATATCATTTATTACCATATCTTATCAAAGCTAAGGGTAGAATCTTAATTACTTCAAGTAGGTCTCATCAAAAAGCTAAGATCAATTGGCAGGATATCATGTTTGAAAAGCATTATCATCCTTTAAAGGTATATAAGCAATCGAAACTAGCGAATGTTTTATTTGTATATTCTCTGAATCAAAGATATCAGGATTTAGGAATTCATGCTTATGCAGTCGATCCTGGTTTAGTCAATACTAGAATAGGATTAAAAGACACTGGTGGGTTAGTGAGTTTTATTTGGAACTTGCGGCGTAAATCAGGAGATACGCCTGATGTTCCGGCAAAAACCTATCTTTACCTGTTAAATCAAGAGGTTGCTCCTATGGGGTTATATTTTCTAAATTCAAAAAGCATTTCTTATAATGGTTTTGTTAATAAGGAAAATGCTGATAGACTGTTTAGTCTTTCAGAAAAACTAGCGAATATAAAGTATGGTGACTTTGAATGAATGTTTTGATAACTGGTGCAGCTGGAGGTTTAGGAAGAGCCTTTATCAATGAGTGCATTAAGAGAAAATATGATATATGTGCCACTGATATCAATGAGATAGGATTGAATAGCATCAAGCAAGGGGTAAAAAATCGGTATGATAAAGAAATCCTTGTTTATAAATGTGATATAACCGATGATGAGTCGATTAATAAGCTGATGGATGATCTCGATGAATCCGGTTTTGTGGTGGATATGCTATTAAATGTAGCGGGAATAGATCATGAAGGTGGTTTCTTGCAAAGATCTTTTACAGATATTCAAAACATCATTAACTTAAATATCTTAGGAACCTTGAGAATCACTCATAAAATCTTATCGAGAAAAGAACTATTTAAGCAGTTCTATTTGATTAATATTTCAAGTCTAGCAGCGGAACAACCAATCCCTTTAAAAGCAACCTATGCGGCTTCAAAGCGTTTTCTTCTTGATTTTTCTCAAGCTATTAGTGAGGAGTTCAAGTCAAAGAAAATTCATGTTTTAGCAGTTTGTCCAGCTGGATTAGTCACAACGGAACATGTTATGAAAGCGATAAAGGGACAAGGATTCTTTGGGGCAATAACAACCTGTAATATGGAAATAATTGTTAAGAAAACTATAGATTACTCATTAAAAGGAAGAAGGAAATATACCCCGGGATTATTCAATAAAATCACGAGTTTCCTAAATCACTTTTTACCGGTTAATCTTATTACTAAATTATTATTCAAACGCTGGACTAAAGCCCAATCGACTTGGTTGACCAACAGTATAAGTGGTGATTAGTATGGTTTTTAATATTTTGAGTATTGCAGGATTGTTATCTTGTATTATAGTAGTAAAAGTGTTAAATAGAGTGAATAAACCTTTGAGATATGTTAAAATCCTGACTTTCTTTTTGTTAATGTTTAAAATCGGGGAATATATCTATATCAATTTAACTGAAGACATCGCTTATCCAATTGAGATATCCACAATCACTTATTTTATGTTTTCTGTAATCATCTTATTTAATATTAAGAAGGCATATCATATTGCATCATTTTTTGCGATAATTAGTGGATTAGGTTTCTTCCTTTATTATTCCTTACTTGGATTCATATCATCTTTTTATTTTGAATTACCAAGACATATCATAGCTATTATCAGCCATGGGATTCTCTTAATTGGTGGTGTTTATTTACTGGAAGAATTCTCTTTTGACCGTAATAAACGCTTTGATATATACATTATTATCCTTGCGATTATTAGTCATGCTTCGATATTCTATTTTGATGCAATTAAAGGGACAACCTTCATATATTTTGTAATAAAACCTGACTTTTTAGAGATATCATCGATAATTTGGTTGAATTATATTATGAAAGTAGGTTATTACATCATCATGTTTCTGTTTTTTAACAAAGGTATTAATATTTTCTATCAATACAATTCAAAGATGAGTATATCAAGAAAACTTAATAAGTTTAATTAAAACTAATATAGTAATTTCTGTTTTTTTTGTTTTGAATAAATGATATAATACTTTTATAAAAAATAGGAGGTGCTTATATGATTTACTATATTAAGCAAAAAGTATTCAGTGTTAAAGACAAGTTTGATGTCTATGATCAAAATCAAGAGTTAGAATATCAATTTAGAGGTAAATTGATGAGCTTATCTAATAAACTAGAGTTATTGGATACTAGTGGAGAAGTCATCTTATCTGCTCACAAGAAGTTGATTAGTTTTATGCCAAAGTATTTTGTCTATGATTTATTTAATGATGAAGTTGCTGTTATTAAGAAACTGTTAGCTATACCAGCTAAGTTCAGTATAACTGCTTTGGATAAAGAGTACCACGTATCAGGAAGCTTATTCGCTCATTCTTTTACAGTTAGTGATAGTACTGGTGTTGTTGCTTCCATTGAAAAGAAATTGATTTCCTGGGGAGATTCCTATGAGATCGATATAGCAGATGAAGAAAACGCAGAATTGTTTTTATTCCTAGTGATAGTTATTGACCAGATAATGCATGAGGGCAGGAGATAGAAGCTATTATTATTTTTATTTTCAGTTAACCTAATGACATTTCATTAAAGATATGTTATAGTATAAGTGTATAGGACCTGATAAGTTTTCTGTAACAAGAAATAGCAAAGAGTTCTATGTTTTATTAGTTTCAAGTATTTGAAGATTTTAAAGTTTGGATTTGA